>PJQF01000019.1_pt1 | contig 128262 bp, 109 predicted proteins | sample 1503741 | NCBI WGS metagenome assembly PJQF01 (sample SAMN07775949, study PRJNA414020) | Biofilm metagenome, whole genome shotgun sequencing project. | isolation source: biomolecule (vanillin) treated reverse osmosis membrane biofilm | place: India: Nagpur | collected 2017-03-21
TTGAGGTCGGCGCGGCAGTTGATCATGCGCTTTTCGTCAACGGCGACGCGGGCGGAGGCGCCTTCGAGTTCGGCGAGGCCTTCGGCGACGTCGAGTTTGTCCAGGGCAGCCTTGGCGCGCACGATGGCGGCGGAGTCGTTGGCAGTCACATGGCGTGCTTCCAGCGCGGCAGCGGCGCCGGCACCGTCGAGGCGGTCCATGTTGGCTTCACTGGCGTGGCCAGCGTTGGCGCCCTTGATCACCGCTGCACCGGTGTCTTCGTTGTCGACTTCATCCCAACTCAGCATTGAAATACTCCCTTCTGTTCTGTTTTGACGGCCTGTAAAACCGTCCAAAAAATATGCGATTTGCAGGCTACTAGGCATTGAAATAGTGCGCATAGTGTGGTCGGTAAATACCGATACTGCACACTATGTAGTGGTCTGTTCTGTTTGTGGGCACACTATATGGTGTGTAACAAGGTTGGTCAACGAACAACAATGGCTTGACTGTCGCAGGGGCCAGGGGGCGCGGGAAGGCTCTACGGCGCGCCTAAGCTAATTCCAAAAAGATATTTATTGGGGGTTTTTAAGATCGTTTAGCTTGGATGCTTCTAACGGATTCTGTTCAAGGAGCGAGCCGCCGATGGCCCACGTGCAGTCAATCACCACCTTGCCGCTGTTGGACCTGTCGCAACTCGACGGCAGCCCGCAGCAGCGCCAGCAGTTTCTCGATGAGCTGCGCCTGGCAGCGCGGCATATCGGATTTTTCTACCTCACCGGCCACGGCATCGACCCGTCGCTGCTGGCCGAGGTGCAGCAACAGGCGCGCGCATTTTTTGCCTTGCCCGAGGCCGACAAGCTGGCGGTGGGCATGCTCAATTCGCCGCATTTTCGCGGTTACAACCGCGCGGCGTCCGAGATCACCCGTGGCCAGCCGGACCTGCGTGAACAGTTCGACGTCGGCGCAGAACGCGAGCCGTTGGCGGTGGATCAATACCCGGCCGCCTGGGCACGCCTGCAAGGCCCCAACCAATGGCCGACCGCGTTACCCCAACTCAAACCGCTGGTACTGGGCTGGCAACAGGCGATGACACAAATGGCCCTGCGCCTGCTGCGCGCCTTCGCCCAGGCCTTGTCCCTGCCGGAAAACGCTTTCGACGCGTTGTATGGCGACAAACCCAACGAACACATCAAGCTGATCCGCTACCCCGGCCGCCACGCCCAGCAAAGTCGCCAAGGCGTGGGCGCACACAAGGACTCGGGTTTCCTCAGCTTTCTGCTGCAAGACCAGCAGGCCGGTTTGCAGGTGGAAGTGGAAGAGGGCCGTTGGATCGATGCCGCGCCGCGCCCCGACACCCTCGTAGTGAACATCGGCGAGCTGCTTGAACTGGCCAGTAACGGTTACCTGCGCGCCACCGTGCACCGGGTGGTGTCGCCGCCGGTGGGCAGCGAGCGCTTGTCCCTGGCGTTTTTCCTAGGTGCGCAACTGGACGCGGTGGTGCCGGTGTACCAACTGACGCCCGAACTGTTGCGCGACGCCCATGGCCCGGAGAGCGATCCGCGCAACCCATTACTGCGTGACGTGGGCTGGAATTACCTCAAGGGCCGCCTGCGCTCCCACCCCGATGTCGCCCAACGCTTCTACGCCGACGCCACGTTACCCCACGCACTGTCCGCCTGATCAGGAGATCATCCATGTTGAAAACCACCACCCTTACCCTGGCGGCGTTGCTGGCCTCATTCAGTGTGTCGGCCGCTGATGCATTGCGCGTGGCCGCTGACCCGATTCCCCATGCACAGATCCTTGAATACGTGCAGAAGCTCGACCCGAGCCTGAACCTGAAGATCATCGAAATCCCCAGCGGCGTGAATTCCAACGAATTGCTGGCCCATGGCGATGTGGACGCCAATTACTTCCAGCACTTGCCGTACCTCAATTCCCAGGAGCAGGCCCTGGGCCAGAAGTTCGCGGTGGCCGCCACCGTGCATATCGAGCCACTGGGCATCTATTCCCGCCGCCATACCAACTTCGCTCAGGTGCCGGACAAAGGCACCGTCGCTGTGCCGAACAATGTCACCAACCTCAGCCGTGCCCTGTACCTGCTGCAAGCCAATGGCTTGATCAAGCTCAAGCCCGGTTTCAACGACGCTTCCAAGGACCAGGCCACACCTAAGGACATTGCTGAAAACCCCAAGCATTTGAAGATTCTGGAAATCGAATCGCCGCAGATTCCTCGCGCTCTGGACGATGTAGACCTGGCTGTGATCAATGGCAACTTCGCCCTCGAAGCTGGCTTGGAACCGGCCAAGGATGCACTGGGCCTGGAGCAGGCCAAGGGCAACCCCTACGCCAATATCCTGGTGACCACACCGAAGCTGCTGCAAGACCCGCGCATCCAACAACTGGCCAACGATCTGCGTTCGCCAGCGGTGGCCAAGTTCATTACTGAGAAATACGCCGGTTCGGTGATTCCGGTGGCCGTCGAATGATCGTTGTCGAGGGCGTCAGCAAAACCTACGCCGACGGCCAGCCAGCGGCGCTGGATAACGTGTCGTTGCAGATCGCCGACGGCGCGATTTTTGGCATTGTGGGGCGCAGTGGCGCAGGTAAAAGCACCTTGCTGCGCTGCCTGAATCTGCTCGAACGGCCCACATCCGGGCGCATCCTACTGGATGGCCAGGACCTGACCCTCCTGAGCGACAAGCAACTGCGCCAGCAACGCCAACGCATCGGCATGATCTTCCAAGGCTTCAACCTGCTGCATTCGCGCAACGTGGCGGATAACGTCGCGGTGCCGCTGGAAATCGCCAATGTGCCCAAGGCCGAACGTGCGGCGCGAGTTGCAGAGCTGCTGGCGTTGGTGGGGTTGAGCGACAAGGCCCAGGCGTTTCCGTCACAGTTGTCTGGCGGACAGAAGCAGCGCGTGGGCATTGCCCGTGCATTGGCGGCGCGGCCGGCGTATTTGCTGTCGGATGAGGCCACCAGCGCCCTCGACCCGGAAACCACCACCTCGATTCTTGAGCTGTTGCGCGACATCAACCGACAGCTCGGCGTGACCATCGTGCTGATCACCCACGAACTGGACGTGGTCAAGGCGATCTGTGACAGCGCGGTGTCCCTGGCGGATGGCCGCGTGGTGGAAAGTGGCACGCTGCTGCAGTTGCAGGCCGACCCATCCTCGCGCCTGGGCCGCTCGCTGACGCCGAGCCCGCAAGTGGTGAGGGCCGTATGAAAACCGATTGGAACGACATCCTGCAGTTGCTGCTCAACGCCACCGGCGAAACCCTCTATATGGTGCTGCTGGCCGGGCTATTCACCCTGTTGATCGGCCTGCCCCTGGGCGTGTTGCTGTTTATCAGCCGACGCGATGGCTTGTTACCGTTGCCGCGCCTCAACCGGGTATTGGGCGGGGTGATCAACCTGGGGCGTTCATTGCCCTTCGTGGTGATGTTGATCGCGCTGATCCCACTGACGCGCCTGATCGTCGGCACCACCCTGGGCAGCACCGCCGCCGTGGTGCCGATCACCATTGGCGCGTTTCCGTTCTTTGCGCGCATTGTCGAAACCGCCCTGGATGAAGTGGACAAGGGTCGTATCGAAGCCATCGTGGCCATGGGCGGTGATATTCGCCATGTGATCCTCAAGGTCCTGTTGCCCGAAGCCTTGCCGGCACTGGTGGCCGGAGTGACCTTGACCCTGGTGATGCTGATCGGTTTTTCGTCCATGGCCGGGGTGATCGGCGGTGGCGGCTTGGGCGACCTCGCTATCCGCTACGGTTACCAGCGCTTCAACAACCAGATCATGGTAGTCACGGTGATTGTGCTGGTGGTGTTGGTGCAGGGCGTGCAGAGCCTGGGGGATCGTTGCGTGCGGTCATTGGCCCATCGCCGATAGAGGTGCTGCGCCGGGTAGGGTGTGCCGCACGCCAGCGTCGTGCGGGTCAATCACTGCATGCTCAAGGGATGCGCGGGGCGGTGATTCTTTCCTACCGTCTGGAGCGTCGATTGCCAGGCTGTTATCAGCGCGAACGCTTGGTGGTTGCGCACAAGCCTGACATCGCAGCTCAGGCGCAATGCTGATGATCCGGGGACCTTCCTCGCCTGATCAGAGTATGAGCATGACGACTATTTCCCCCCACACCAGCACTACCTTCCAGAACCTCCAACACTTCCTGCAGCGCGATAAACGCGGTGAGGGCATCGAGCACAACGGATTGCCGTCCAAGTCGTCGGAGGACGCCACCCAACAGCTCTGGCGACAGAGCCCTGGTTGGCCGGACAGGAATGGTGACGGTCGTACCGATGTGACCTACGAGTTTCGTGTCCCGCCTGCCGGCACGGATACACGACGGTTCGGCAGAGTCGGGTTTACTCCTATTGGCGAGCACCAGCGGCAACAGACCCGGCTCAGCCTGCAATCTATCGAAGATGTCGCCAACGTCAGGTTTACCCAAGGGGCAAGAAGTCCCAGCAGCGAGGGGCATATCACGATCGGCAATTACGGCCATATGATCGATCGCAATGGCCGTCCCTATTCCTACACCAACCATGCTTTTTTGCCTTATCCCGGCAATAAAAACAGTGGTGATGTCTGGTTTGTGAACACAAAAACCCAGTCTGCGGTGGCCAACGCGGCCCTTGGCAATTCCGGTCGGCGCACCGTTGTTCATGAGCTGGGACACGCTATGGGCCTTAGCCATCCAGGGGCGTACGGTGCCGCGGGGTTGAAACCAGGGCAGGTCGATTCCTCAGAGGACTCTCGTAGCCATACCGTCATGAGCTACAGAGGCGAGCGCAGTACTTACATGCACCACCGCGGCTTTATGTCGTCGGCGCCGCAACTGGACGATATCAGCGCTTACCAGAAGAAATACGGTGCCAACCGTGACACCCGCAAAAATGACACTACCTATGGTTTCAACGCTAATTCGGATCGAGACTTCCTGAGTGTTCATGCCCCTGAAGACAAGATGGTGGCTGCCATTTGGGATGGCGGTGGTGTTGATACGCTGGACTTCTCCGGCTACAGGCAAGATCAGCAAATCAGCTTGAAAGAAGGGACCTTCTCCGATGTGGGCGGCCTCAAGGGCAATATCGCTATCGCGTACGGGACAACCCTTGAGAACGTCATCAGCGGTGCCGGCAATGACTTGCTGGTGGGCAATGAAGTTGCCAACACGCTGAAAGGCGGCGAGGGCGACGACCGTTTATACGGAGCAGAAGGGGCCGACATACTGTGGGGAGAAAAGGGCAAGGACGTATTCGTCTATGGGCATACCCGTGAGTCGACTGAGGTCGCCCTCGACCGGATCATGGACTTTGTCAGTGGCGAAGACCGGGTCGATGTGTCTGGCCTTACGGCAGCACTGGGCAAGTCAGCGCTGAGCTTTGTCAGCGAATTTTCCGGCGCCGTCGGTGAGGCAAAGCTTGTGTATGACCCTGTTCTAAAAATGAGCGCGTTACAGATTACCGGCAAGCCTGGTGAGGCGAACTTTGTCCTTGTCGTGGAGGGCAAACTGCAACGCGGCGATATCGTAGGTTGATTCAGGCAGGGGCGTGATCCTGCCCGATACTCTGGCGCAACAGCGCTTCAAACACCCGTTGCACCCGTGGCTCATCGCTGTGGGCCACGTTGAAACGCATCGAATCGCGATGGGCCGGGTCGTAGCCAAACAGCGCGCCCGGTGCCAGCACCATGCTGCGTTTCAAGGCCTCCTGAGCCAACAGCTCGCCGTTGACTCCCGGCGGCAGCCGCGCCCAGATAAACATCCCGCCTTCATACGCCATCGGCAATTCACACCCGCAACGCTTGAGCCATTGCTCGACGCGGCCACCGGCTTCCATCAAGCGCTGGACCATGCGCTTGCGGTGCTTGGCGTAGCTGCCTTCGCTGAGCATGCGGTAGACGATCTGCTCGAACAGCTCCGAAGTCACGCCGCCGCTCATTAACTTCATATTGGTCAAATTGGCCGCCAGTTGCGGTGCGGCCACCACAAAACTGACGCGGGTGTTGGCGCTCAGAATCTTCGAGAAACCCGATAGATAGGTGACTTGCTCCAGGCCGGCGACGGCAGCCAGGCGCGGTGGCGGGTTGGGGTGCAGGTCGCCGTAGAGGTCATCCTCGACGATATGGCAGTGATACTGCTGGGTCAGTTGCAACAGCCGAAACGCTTGGCTGGGACTGAAGGAGTGACCTGTCGGGTTATGCAGCACGCTGGTGGTCAGGTACAGGCTGGGGCGGTGTTCGGCCAATAGCTGTTCGAGGACGACGAAATCGAAACCATCGGGACGGCGCTGGATCGTCACCACCTTGACCCCATGCAACGCCAGGTTGGCGTGAAAGTTGAAGTAGCACGGCGCGTCGAGCAGCACCGTGTCGCCGGGACGGGCGAGCAGGCGCATCAGCATGTCCAGGCCCTGCACGGTGTTGGGGGTGGTGATGATCTGCTCCACCGGCACCGACAAACCTTCGCCGTGCAGCTTCTGTTGCAGGGCTTGGCGCAACGGCAGTAGTCCGGCCGGTGTGCCCAGCCCGGCGATGCGCAGCGACGGCGCGCGCACCACGCTGCGCATGGCCTGGCGGATAGCATCGGCGTCCAACCATTCTTCCGGCAGGTGGCCGCCGCCAGGGCGCAGTTCGCCGCTTGCGGTGACCAACGGGCGACGCAACACGCTGAGCAGGTCCTGGGGCAGCAGGTCGACCCACGCCACCGAGGCCGGGCGCGCGCTGTCCATCGCCACGAAGTAGCCACGGCCCTGGCTGGAGGTGAGCAGGTGGCGCCCGCGCAGGCGGTCCAAAGCTTCATTGAGGGTGAACTTGCTGACGCCCAGGGTCTGGGTCAGTTCGCGCACCGACGGTAATTTGCTGCCGGGCGCCCATTCGCCGTTTTCGATGGCTTGGCTGAACGCCTCGACGATCTGCTGCACCTTCGGCGTGCCGTCCACAAAGGCGATGGCGGATACAAACATAAACCTTCCTTGTGTTTGCTGGTGATTTTGCCGGTGAAGTTAGGCCGGATTAGGCATCACTTCACCTGCCTTGTGCAATGCCGCTCCCCTAGACTGCGCGCCATCTCGCCCGGAATTGGCGAACTTTCCTACCAGCGAACCATGGATTTCGCATTCTCATGAAGACTTATATGTGTGCGCCCTGCGGATTTATGTACGTAGAAGAATTGGGCATTCCTGAAGACGGAATCCCGGCCGGTACCCCTTGGGAAGAGGTGCCGGAAGACTGGACATGCCCGGATTGCGGCGTGACCAAGGCCGATTTCATGGCCATTGAACTGTAACGCTCCATCACGAAAGGAATCGCTTCATGGAAAACAAACTGATTAACGCCACCGTGCCGTTCTGTACCGGTGTGGCCCACCAGAAATACCTGGCCGCCGAGAAGGGCCTGGACACGGCCATCGAAGGCGGGTGCACCCACTGGTATATCGATGGCAGCCTGTTCGGCGAAATGGTCGATGACTGGACCGATGAGCGCATCGCCAGCCTGCAGGAGCAGATCGCGGCCACTGGTGTGAAACCGGTGTACCACGGCAATTTCAAGGCGCCGCTGGGCAGTGATGTGGACGCCTTTCGCATGGCGGCCGTCGAATACGTGAAGAAAGAAGTTGATATTGCCAGCCGCCTGGGCGCGCCGCTGATCATCCACGGTGGCTGCATCGTCGAGCCGAAGATGGTGCTGATGGCCAAGAAAGTCGCCCTGGAGCACTACCTCAAGTCGGTCCAGGAACTGGCGCGTTACGCCGAGTCCAAGGGCGTGGACATCTACCTTGAGAACCTGTCGAACTACGTCAATTACCGGCCGTTCCACTACATCTTCACCCATGAAGCCGAATACGCCTTTGTGTTCGAGCGTCTGCAGGCCCACCCCAACGTGTACTTCTTCCTCGATGCGGGCCACGCCAATATCGAAAACGGTCTGCCGGCCGAGGTGGTGCGTAAGTATCACCACCTGATCAAGGGTATTTCCTGCAGCAATAACAATGGTGTGCAGGACCAGCACTTTGGTATTCATGACGGCAACTGCGATTACGCCGACGTGGTGCAGGCCATTGTCGAAACCAACTGGAAAGGCCTGGTGGCCTTCGAAACCCGCAACCAGACCGCAAAGGCCGCCCTTGGTGAGCTGGCGGTGATGTACCGCGAATCCCTGACCACCGAGATCGCTGTCGCCTGATGGATACCGGGGCGGGCGCCGGTGTGCCCGTCCCACGGCTTTCGTTTCTACCTACTCAAGGCCCTGGCCCATGACCACTGCGTTAACGCTGTCTTCGTTTCTCTATTTCCTGCTGTTCTGCGCCACCATGACTTTCAGCCCTGGCCCCATGACCCTGTTGCTGCTGAGCCTGGGCTTGAAGGACGGTTTGCGCAGCTCGATCCCGGCGCAGATCGGCGCCAGCGTGTCTTACCTGATTTCGATCCTGATCTTTGCCGTGGGCTTCTCGGAGCTGATCAAGGGCAACCTTGCCATTACCCAGACCATCCAGTTTGTCGGTGTGGCCTACATTCTCTACCTGGCCTACAAGCAGTGGACCAGCAGCGGTGTGGCGATCGGCAAGGCCGGCGCCGTGGAGGGCTCACGCAGCCTGTTCGGCAAAGGGCTGCTGACCGGGTTTTCCAACCCCAAGACCATCATCATGTTCAGCGCTGTGTTCCCGCAGTTTGCCGGGGCAGGGGAGCACAGTTCGGCGGCGGATATCGCGATCCTCGGCGCGACGTTCCTGATGCTGCAATTTGCCAGTGGCTGTCTGTATTGCTACTTCGGCCAACGCATCAAGCACGTCTTGGAAAACCCCAAGCGCCGCGTGTTGTTGCAGCGGGTCACGGCGGTGTTACTGCTGGGTGTGGCGTTGATGCTGGCCCGGGGCTTTTCTCACTAAGCGCTTTGGCTCGTGCATTTGCGCCGTGGAATGAGCTTATGAGTGGTAGTGGCGAATTACTGGCGCCCTGATAGACTCCAGGCATTCATCCAGGATGACACCCAACCATGCCAGCCGCCGGAGGAAAGGGACTTCCGCTTGCTACCCGCTTGTATAAATCCCGCACGTTGGGGCTGACGCTCGGTTTAGTGTGTGTGGTGTTTGGCATGTATCCACTTAACCCCTCTGCGTGGGTATGGGCGTGGATGCTGATTAACGCCGTCGTCTGGCCCCATCTGGCGTACCGACTGTCTCTACGAACCGCCAACATGCTGCGCAGTGAACACCGCAACGTGTTGTTCGATTCGTTCTGCGGCGGGTTCTGGGTTGGGGCCATGCACTTCAACCCACTGCCCAGCATAACCACGCTGTCGATGATGACCATGAACAATGTCGCCCTCGGCGGCCCGCGCCTTATGTTGGCGGGGTGGGTGGCGCAAGCGCTTGGCATCGGCACCTCGTTGCTGATCTTCGCGCCGGCCTTTGTAGCCACGACCACCCAAGCTCAAGTCTATGCATGCTTGCCGATTTTGATGCTCTATCCCCTGGCGCTTGGCTGGATCTGCTACCGCCAGGCCGTGAATCTGTCCCAGCACAAACGTGAATTACTCGCCCTGAGTCGCACCGACAGCCTGACCGGTCTGCTCAACCATGGCGCTTGGAAAGATCATCTGGAAATCGAGTTCCAACGCTGCCGTCGCGAGCAGCAGGGCGCCGCGATTGCGTTGATCGACATCGACCACTTCAAGACCATTAACGATACTTACGGCCACGTCACGGGCGATATCGTCCTGCGCCAACTCAGCAAAATACTGCGCCAGAACCTGCGCGCCACCGATCTGGCCGGGCGCTATGGCGGCGATGAGTTCTGCGTGATCCTGCCGGGAATGCCGCTCAACCATGCCACCGAAGTGATGGATGCCTTGCGTGACCGCTTCAATGCCTTGGCGTACGCCCAGGACCCAACTCTGCGTGCCAGCTTGAGCATCGACCTGTCGCGGTATCAACCGGAACATGTCGACTCCACCGGCTGGCTCAACGATGCCGACCAGGCCCTGTATGAAGCCAAGAGCAGCGGGCGCAACCGTGTCAGCGCGGTGCACGGGAGTTGGTTGCGCTCCGTTTAGTGGGGTAGGGTGGCTGCACCTCAACAAAAAACAAGGATCGGTCTATGCGCTTCGCCTTCCCCCGTACCCTCCTGGCCGCCACGCTGGCCTTGTCCTTCGCACTTCCGGCCTACAGCGCCGAACCCCACAAACAGATCCAGGCGGATGCCGAACAGTACAAGGCCGAGGCCCTGAAACTGCTGGAGCGCCTGGTGAATATCGACTCGGGCTCCGGCTACGGACCGGGCCTGACCCAGGTCAGCGACATTGCCGTGGATGAGTTGAAGCAGTTGGGCTTCAACATCGAACGCATACCGGATGCCGCCGCCAACAGTAGCCATGTGATCGCGACCCTCAAAGGCACCGGCAAAGCGAAGATTCTGCTGATGGCCCACATGGACACCGTGTTCAAGGAAGGCTCCGCGGCCGAGCGCCCGTTTCATATCAAAGACGGTCGCGCCTATGGCCCTGGCGTGATGGATGACAAGGGCGGCATCGTCGCCGGCATCTACGCGCTCAAAGTCCTGAAGAATCAGGGCTTCAAAGACTACGAGCGCATCACCTTCCTCCTCGACGCCAGCGAAGAAACCGGCTCCGACATCGCCTCCGAGCTGATTCGCAACACCGCCAAGGCCCACGACGTCACGCTGAACCTGGAACCCGGCCGCCCCGCCGACGGCCTGGTGGTGTGGCGCAAAGGCAGCGCCACCGCGGTGGTCGAAGTCAAAGGTAAAGCCGCCCACGCCGGCGTCGCCCCCGAACTGGGCCGCAACGCCGCCATGGAAGCCGCGCACCAGATCCTGCAACTGGGCAAGCTCGGTGATGAAGAAAAGAAAACCACCATCAACTTCACCGTAATCAAGTCTGGCGACCGCACCAACGTGATTCCTGACCAAGCCACCGCTAAGGCAGATGTCCGCGCAGCATTGCCGGAAGAGTTTGATCGGATCGAGAAAGACCTGGTGCGGGTTTCCGCGAACAAACTGATCCCGGAAACCGAAGTGACCACCACCCTCAAACGCGGCCTGCCGCCGATGCCGCAGACGGCGGAGTCGGACAAGCTGGTAGCGATTGCCCAAGGGATTTATGGGGAGTTGGGTAAGAAGCTGACGATTGAGGGCAGCGGCGGCGCAGCGGACGCGAGTTTGTCAGCCGGGGTAGGGACGCCGACGTTGGATGGGTTTGGGATTGTGGGAGGCAATATCCATACGGCGGACGAGTACGCGGAGGTGGAGAGCGTGGCGCCTCGGGTTTACTTGTTGAGTCGGATGATTATGGAGTTGGCGAAGCGTTGATTTGACCCGGTACGGGGTTCATTTTGATCGGTGAACCCCTGCTCACCAGAGAGTGGCTGCGATACCTGAAATGTGAGTGGCCAGATGGAAAAAAGCTCAGTTGAATTTTTCATAGTCTTGCGAATTTAAGGACGCCAACCACATTTTAAAAAAATCGATTTGCTCTTTTGGGTTGTTCGTAAGATTGTTTTCCTCATAGTCGAATATATGAACGATGTCTTCACGAGATGCCTGTTTGCCCAGTGTCATTTCATAGGCGACAAGCCCGGCACTCATTTGAGACGCCATCCTCGATGGCATAACGTTTATCTTTGCGCCCTTGCAGAGAAATACGATATGAGGGAAATCGGTTCTGACTTTAGCAAAGCAAGCATAAATGTCTTTTTCACGGTAAACCTTATTAAAGTTATCGGCTTCAGAAAATGTCATTACCCGTTTGTCGAGGTCGTATTTTACCGTGACCTCCAATTTCTGCTCGCCGATGACTACCTTTATCACTTGCGCGTCCATTTTATTTCCTGTTTGGGTTAGGCACTGAATGTCCTAAATAACGTCCGCCGAACTTAAAAGGCGTTACGTCCGAAATGTCTTCAGGGTCATATTTTATGATAGGCAGCGAATTTTTTTGTTTGAGCAGATCGAGAAAAACCTGATACGAGTTTGCGCGAATAATCTGATCCCGGAACTGAAGTAACCACCTCCCTCAAGCTCGGACTGCCACGCAAAGGGTTCATTTTAATGAGTGAACCCCTGTGGTGAGCAGGCTTGCCCTGCGCAGGGCAGCCTGCTCACCACAGGGGTTGGGGGCTTTTAGTCTTTAATTGACTCGGACCAGCGCTGGCAGAAATCGCGTTGCTCCTGAATATCGTTGGTGAGGTCGCTTTCCTCATAAGCAAAAATACTGGTGAGTTCACCATCAGGGGTTCCCATAGTCATCTCGTAGGCAACAAGACCATTCGACATCTGTGAAGACATTCCAGACGTGTGAACATTGATTTTTGCGCCTTTGCACAAAAATCTAATATCTTTCAAGTCTGCTCTCAATAAGCCAAAGCTTTCGAACAGGTCTAATGCGGTGTACGTTTTCCGTTCGCCATTACTCAGTAATAGACTAAGCGTTGGCTTTCCTCCCGCGTATTCGACGACTGCGCATTCACGTATACCGTTATTGATAATGGTTATTTCACGTGACTTCATGGGTGTTCCCTCTGGGGGTGCAATAGTGTGTATCCATTGGAGGAGTCGTCGCAATAATCAGGGCCTTAACGAAAAAAACCATCTGCAATCCCTCGCACTGTGTATTCAGGCGAGGGACTTTGCAGGCGTTTTCCGCAGCGGGGAGTAGCGTTTATCCGGCGCTTGCGTGGGAAGTTTCGACAGCTTTTATCTTCTGCCGCCCCAGCACCAAACTGCATAGCGCCGGTAAAAACAGCAGCGTCAACACGGTGCCCACCAGCACTCCGCCGATCAGCACGTAGGCCAGGGATGACCAGAACACCGACAACGTCAGCGGAATGAACGCCAGCGCCGCGGCCAGTGCGGTCAAGATCACGGGCCTGGCACGTCGCACCGTGGCTTCGACGATGGCTTCGCGAATCGCCATGCCGTGTTCCTGGTTCTGGCGAATCTGGTCGGTGAAGATCAATGTGTTGCGCATCAGAATGCCGCCAATGCCGATCAGCCCCAATATCGCGTTGAACCCGAACGGCTGATTGAACAGCAGCAGCGTCGGCACAGCCCCGATCAAGCCCAAGGGCGCGGTGGCGAAGACCATGAACATCACGCCGAAGGAGCGCACCTGGAACATGATCACTGTGAGGGTCAGCAGGATCATGATCGGAAACAGTGCGGCCAGGGCGACGTTGGCCTTGGCGCTTTCTTCCACCGGTCCGCCGATGTTGAGTTGATAGCCGGCTGGCAGCTTGGCGATCAGCGGTTGCAGGTCTTTGTAGACGGCCATTTCGACGTCGGGCGGTTGCACGCCGTCGATGATGTCGGCGCGCACTTCCACGGTGGTCGCTCGGTTACGGCGCTTGAGGATCGGCTCTTCCATCACCGCTTGGAAATGCCCGACCTGGGCCAGCGGCACTGAGGTGCCGGCACTGTTGGTCAGGGTCATGTTGTTGAGGTTGCCGAGGTTCTCGCGTTGGTTGCCCTGGGCGCGGGCCACCACGGACACGGTGCGGTTGCCTTCACGCACCTCGGTGATCGGGTTGCCGCTGAGCAGGGCGTTGAGCTGGGACTTGACCTCGTTGGGCGTGAAGCCCAGCAGGCGCAGGCGGTCTTGATCGAGTACCAGGCGATAACCGCTGGTGCGCTCGCCCCAATCGAGGAAGGCGTCCTTGGTCAACGGGTTAGCGGCGACGACTTTGCGCACGTCTTCTGACAGGCCGCGCAACACCTCCAGATTCGGGCCGGACACGCGGAATACCACCGGGAAGGGCACCGGTGGACCGAACAGCAATTGCGTGACGCGCACCCGCGCCGCAGGGAATTCGCCTGCCGCGATACGCTCACGCATGCGCAGTTTGAGGGCATCGCGTGCGTGGGAGTCAGGGGTCTGCACGATCAGTTTGGCGAAGGCCGGATCGGGCAATTCAGGGTTCAGCGACAGGAAAAACCGTGGCGCGCCGCCGCCCACGTAGGTGTCGACCATGCTCGTCTGGGGTTCTTGCATCAGCGCTTTTTCCAGTTGCGCCGCGACTGCCTCAGTGCTTTTGAAGGCGCTGCCGGGCGGCATGTACACCTCCAGAATCAGCTCGGATCGGTCGGAGTTGGGGAAGAACTGCTTCTTCACCACCCCCATGCCCAGCCCGCACAGCACAAACGCCGTCACCACCAGCCCGGTCACCAACCAGCGCCTGCGCACGCACAGCTCTACTACCGCACGCAGTTTCTGGTAGTAGCGCCCGGCATAGATGGCGTCGTGGCCACCGGGCACCGGTTTGATGTTCGGCAATAGCTTGACGCCCAGGTACGGGGTGAACACCACCGCCACCAGCCACGATGAAATCAGCGCGAAGCCGACGATCCAAAAGATATTGCCGGCGTATTCCCCGGCGCCCGAGCGCGCAAATCCTACCGGCAGAAAGCCGATGATGGTCACCAGTGTGCCGGTCAGCATCGGCGCGGCGGTGGAGCTCCAGGCGTAAGTGGCGGCGTGGATGCGGTCAAACCCTTCTTCCAGTTTCACCACCATCATCTCGATGGCGATGATCGCGTCGTCCACCAGCAGGCCGAGGGAGATAATCAGCGCGCCGAGGGTGATGCGGTCGAACTCACGCCCAGTGACCAGCATGATCACGAACACTATGGACAACGTCAGTGGCACTGCCGCCGCCACCACCAGGCCCACGCGAAAGCCCAAGGCCAACAGGCTGATGATCATCACCACTGCCAGGGCGACGAAGAATTTCAGCATGAATTCATTGACCGCCAGGCTGATGTTTTTCGCCTGGTCGGAGACCTTGGCGAAATTCACGCCCAGTGGCAGGTCTGCCTGGATCCGGGCTTCCTGGTCCTTGAGGCGCTTGTCCAGTTCCAGGCCGTTCCAGTGTTTCTCCATGATCACACCGAGCATCAGCGCCGGGTCGCCCTGATGGCGGATACGGTAGCTGGGCGGGTCTTCATAACCTCGGTTGACGGTCGCCACATCGGCAATGCGCAGCAGTCGGCCGTTGACTTCCAGGGGCACGTTTTCAATCAGCGCCAGGCTGTCGAAGGCACCGTCGATACGGATATAGGCGCGGGCACCGGCGGTTTCCACAAAGCCCGACGGCGCCACAGCGTTTTGCGCAGCGAGGGCGGCGAAGATCTGGTCGGGCTTGATGCCCAGGGTCGCGAGGCGCTCATAGGAAAACTCGACGAAAATCCGCTGGGCCTGCTCGCCGAGGATATTGACCTTCTTCACCCCCGGCAGATTGAGGAAACCCTGGCGCAGCTCTTCAGCCATTTGCACCTGCTGGCGATGGGGCAGGTGTTCGGCCTCCAGGGCGTACAGCGCAAAGTACACATCGGAATATTCATCGTTGAAAAACGGTCCGATCACTCCCTTGGGCAGCCTCGACGCTTCATCGCTGAGCTTTTTGCGGGTCTGGTAGAACAAGTCCTGAATCTCGCCGGGGCGGGTGGATTCGAGGAACGTCATGCGCATCGACACAAAACCTGGCTGGGCGATGGTCTCGACGCGGTCGTAGTAATCCAACTCCTGCAGGCGTTTTTCCAGGCGGTCGGCGACTTGCTCCTGCATTTCCTGGGCAGTGGCGCCGGGCCAGGCGGCCGTGATGGTCATCACCTTGACGGTGAAGGATGGGTCTTCGGCTCGCCCCAGTTTGCCGAACGAGAAAATGCCGGCGGCAAGGATCGCAATGATCAGGAACAACGTGACCGCACGGTGCTTGACCGCTAGTTCAGAGAGGTTGATGCCGCGCATGCTCATTGGTCCTGTTTGCGGTTGAGGGCCAGCGCCTGGGCGGGCAGCAGGCGCACCGCATCCCCGCTGTGCAGCAGGTGGGCGCCAAGGGCGACGATGACGGTGTCCGGGTTCACGCCGCTGTTGAGCAACGCATCTTCCTGGCCGAGGCTGGCGACGTTGACGGGGGCAAAGGCGACTGTGTTATCGGCGCCGACCACCCACACTCCGGTGCCTTGCCCTGTATCGTGCAGCGCACCAATGGGCACGCGGGTCTGTTGCATCTGGCCGTTACCTTGAAGGCGCACGGTGATGGTTGAGCCGAGGGCGAAGCGGTCGACGGCGCCGTGCAGCACATAGCGCGCACGGTACGTACGAGTGACGGGATCGGCACTGGCGGAGAGTTCGCGCAGCGTGGCCGCTACCGCCTGGTCAGGGGCGCCGAACGGGAAGGCCAGAGTTTTTTGCGAGGCCAGGTCGCGCTGGTTTTCCGGCAGGTTAACGATGGCTTCGCGGGCGCCATCACGGGCCAGACGCGCGACGATCTGCCCTTCGGCGACCACCTGGCCGCGGTCGACGCGTACGTCGGTGATGATGCCGTCGCCGTCGGCCTTGAGCACTGAGTAAGTGCGGCGGTTCTCGATTTGGCTGGCGTCGGATTGGGCCGAGGCCAATTCCGCTTCGGCGACGCGCAGGTTGGTCGCCGATTGGTCGAAGATCTGCCGCGACACAGCACCGGTACTCGCCAGACGTTCATAGCGGTTGGCATCATCGCGGCGCTGGCGCAGTTGTGCCTGGGCGGCATTCACGCGGTTCTTGGCCGAGCGCAGGGCCAATTCGAAGTCGCCGATATCCAGTACCAATAAGGTGTCGCCACGAGAGACATGCTGGCCGGGATCGACCTTGCGCTCGATCACCTTGCCACTGACGCGAAAGCCCAAGTCGCTTTCCGTACGCGCCGCGATCACACCGGTGTAGGCGCTTTGTTGCGTGCCGGCAGCTTCGACCTTGGCGACGAGTACCGGGCGCGGTTGGGGCGCTTGGGCGGCGGTGTCGGCCTGGCTGTTACAGCCGCTGAGGATCATCAGCAAAGCCAGGGGCGAGAAAAGACGCAGGGGGAGAGGGTTCATGTCGGGCTCCAGGGGCTGACCAGTGGGCAAAAAATTATGGACATAATTTTTTACGCATATTATGGTCGAAATATAAATTAAGCCAGCCCCGGATAATCCCCATGTCGAATGCCTCGGTTCCGTCGCGAAGCTTGCTGTTGCTACTGGTGGCCTTAACGGCACTCGGCGAAGTCTCGACCCAATTAATCATCCCCGGCCTCGGCGCCATTGAGCAGGCGCTGGTGGCGCCGCCGGGGTCGGCACTGATGGCGCTGTCTGCCTTTGTCGCAGCGTTTGGACTGGGGCAATTACTGTTTGGGCCATTGTCGGATCGCATCGGCCGGCGTCCGGTATTGATCGGCGGGTTAGTGCTGTATGTGATGGCGACTATGTCGATGCTGCTGGTCAGCGACATGCATCAATTTATCGCCGCCCGCGTGCTGCAAGGCCTCGGCGCCTGTGCGGCGCTGGTGTTGGCGCGCACGGTGGTGCGCGATGTGTGGAAGGTCGAAGCGGGGCCGGCCCTGGCGCTGACGATGATCGGCATGCTCTACGCGATCGTCGTCGCGCCAATGGTCGGCGGACTGCTGATCAACGTGGTGGGCTGGCGTGCGCCGATCCTACTGGCGCTGGTGATCGGCAGTGTGGTGTTGCTGCTGGTGCTGCTGTTCTTTCGCGAAAGCAACCCTTACCTCGACCCCAAGGCCGGCCACTGGCGCACCCTCGGCGGGCAGTACCTGGATTTGCTCAAGGGCCGCCCATACCGCGCATTCGCCGTGGCGTTGGCGTGCACTTACGGCGCGATGTTCGCGGTGATTGCCGGATCATCTGCGGTGTTTATCAACCTGCTCGGCTTGAGCAGCCTGGAGTACGGCATCAATTTTGGCGTGATCGTCTCGATGCTGATCGTCGGGTCCACCTACACCCGGCGCAATATCCTACGCCTGGGGGCGCAGCGGATTGTGGCGATGGGGGTAACGCTGGTAGCCCTCGGCGGGGTATTGGCGGCGGTGATTTACGGGCTGTTCGGCTTGTCGGTGTTGGGGTTGGATATTCCCATTGCCCTGGCGACGCTCGGCGGCGGGCTGGTGTTGCCCGGCGCGGTCACGGGCGGGGTGATGCCCAACGCGCACCGAGCCGGGTTGGCGGCAGGCCTGATGGGCTTTGCGCAGATGTTCGGCGCCACCTGCAGTGGCCTGCTGCTGAGCCAACTGCGCGACGGCAGTGCCTTACCGATGATCATGATCCAGGCGGGTTTTGCGGTGATGGCGTTTGTGGCGTTTCATCTACTGCGTGAACGGCGTGTGGCACTGGTGCCGGTGGCTTGAGCTGTCACACTTTGTCCAATTTAATCGGGGCTAGATGATTACGATTCTCTTTTGAGTCTAATCCTAAGGTCTACGCCCATGCTTCCTGCCTTTCGCGTTACGCCCCTGGCTCTGCTGGTCGCCAGCAGCTTCAGCGCCCATGCCGACGAACCTGTTGCCCTGGAACTCAACGACGTGGTGGTGACGGCCGCCGGTTATGCCCAGAGTGTGGAGGATGCGCCGGCCTCGGTGACGGTGATCGACGGCGAGGAATTGCGCCGCAAGTCCTACCGCGACCTCGGCGACGCGGTGCGGGATGTGGAGGGCGTGACGGTCAACGGTGGGGCGAATGAAACCGACATCTCCATCCGTGGCATGCCGGCCGATTACACCTTGATCATGGTCGACGGCAAACGCCAGAGCGCGCGGGAGTCACGGGTCAACGGCAACAGTGGCTATGAACAGAGCTTTGTACCGCCAGCCGCCGCCATCGAGCGGATCGAAGTGGTGCGGGGCCCGATGTCGTCGCTGTACGGCTCGGATGCGATCGGCGGTGTGATCAACGTGATCACCCGCAAGGTTTCACCGACCTGGGGTGGTTCCATCGGCTATGACTACTCGGCCCGCCAGCACAGCGACCAGGGCAATGCGCGCCAGACGCAGTTCTACCTCAGCGGCCCGCTCAAGGAAGATTTCCTTGGCTTGCAGGTGTGGGGCCGTTACCTCGATCGCCAGGCCGACGATGACATCGAACAGACCAATGGCTTCAGCAAGGCCGACCACCGCGACCTCACCGCGCGCCTGGCTTTCACTCCTAATATTGACCACGACATCCTGCTGGAAGCGGGTGCCACGCGCCTGAAGAACGGCGACGGCATGAGCGCAAACTGGGCCACTCGCGAGCAGGAAAACAACCGCGATCACTGGTCCTTGTCCCATCAAGGCCGCTGGGGCTGGGCAACCTCGGACATCGCCCTGTCCCAGGAAACCTCGACCCGCGAAGGCAAGGCCACCCCGGCCCAGACCGATATCTACGGGCGCAAACCCGAAATCAAGAACACCGTATTCGACGCCAAACTGGTGGTGCCCACCGCCCATAACGTCAGCACCGTGGGCGTGCAATGGAACGAAAGCGAGCTGACCGACTGGAACCAGGGCCTGGGTGACCGCGTCGACTATAAATTCTTGGTGGTGCAAAAAGCCCTGTTCGCCGAAAACGAATGGTCAGTCACCGACAGCTTCGCCTTGACCACCGGCCTGCGTCTGGATGAGCACGAAGAGTACGGCGCGCACCTGAGCCCGCGGATCTACAGCGTGTGGCGCGCCACCGATCAGTGGACCCTTAAGGGCGGCATCGCCCGTGGCTTCAAGGCGCCGGAACTGCGTGCCGTGGTCGAGGATTACGCTTACCTGCGCCGCAACCGCTTCGTGATGTTCGGCAACCCGGACCTCAAGCCCGAAACCAGCACCAACTACGAAGTCTCTGCGCTGTGGAGCAACCGCGATGACCTGTCGGGCGGCGTGACGCTGTTCTACAACGACTTCCAGGACAAGCTCTCTACCGTCACCACCGACCAGCGCTGGAACGGCTACACCATCATGGAACGGGTCAACGTCGACAAAGCGATCATCCAGGGCGTCGAGCTCAACGGCCAATGGGATATCAACGCCAGCGTGCTGCTCAAGGCCAACTACACCTACACCGATTCCGAGCAGAAAAGCGGCGCCAACAAAGGTGCACCATTGGCTCTCACGCCGAAGCAGAAAGCCAATGTGCGCACCGAGTGGAGCATCAACGACCGCACCCAGGCCTGGGCGTCGCTGAGTTACTACGGCGAAGAAACCGGCAACACCATCACCGACGAACCCGCACCGGGCTACACCACCGCCGACCTGGGCGGCTCCTACGACGTGAGCGACTCGCTGACCCTCAACGCCTCCCTCAACAACCTCACCGACAAGCGTTTGGACGATGAAACCTACGGCACGGTGAACTACGGTCGTACGCTGTGGATGGGGGCCACGCTCAACTTCTAAAGTGCCGCCGGCAATCGCACCACCGCGCACAGGCCGGCCGGTGGGCGATTCTGCAATACCAGTTCGCCGCCATGGGCCTGGATGCACGAACGTGCAATCGCCAGGCCCAACCCCACGCCACCGTCACTGACGCCGCGTTGCACAAAGGGTTCGAAGACTTTGTCCAGCCAGGCCTCGGGCAAGCCTTGGCCGTGGTCGAGCACCTCGATGCGCAGCCAGCCGTTATCTTCTTGGATCAAGCTCAGGTGGGCATCCCCAGCGTGGTGCAGGGCGTTGTCGATCACGTTGGTTAACGCGCGCTTGAGCGCCAGAGGCCGGCAGGTCAGCATCAGGTGTGGCGCACCCGCCCAACTGACAGGTTGCCGCATGCGCTGATAACGCTTGGCCAGGTCATCCAGCAGGCCGCTCATCGACATCGTGGCGGTCGCTTCCTGGACCGCGTCATCGCGCACGAAATTCAGGGTTTCACGCACCATCGCACTCAATTGCGCGATGCTTTCGAGCATGTCATCCCGGGCGTCGCCGGGCTCCAGCAATTCCACTTGCAGGCGCAGTTCGGTGATCGGCGTGTTCAGGTCGTGGCTGACCGCTGCAAGCATCCGCGTACGGCCTTCGACGTGCCGGGCAAGATTGGCCTGCATGGTGTTGAAGGCGGCGGTGAGGTCGCGGGCTTCCTGTGGGCCGATTTCCGGCAGCGGAGCGATCCATTCACCACGGCTGACGCGCTCCGTGGCCTGGGCCAGGGTTTTGATCGGGCGCACCACGCGGGCAATGAAAAACATCACGATCAGCAGCACTGGCAGCGTTGTCACCGGCAGGCTGTAGGCCAGAACGCGGCCCCATTCATAGGCGCCGGCGGGGTATTGCACGGCATTCAGATAGGTACCGTTCGGCAGTGGCACGCTGCTGCGCAAGCGCAACGGCGCCCAGCCGGCGGGGCTGAACACATGGGTGCGGGCGTCGGCACCGCTGATGCGTTCCAACTGCATGCCGATGGCGGCCGCGTCATCCAGGTGCAATTGGCGACGCAGCTCACTGGCCAATCTCTGCTCCTCCGGGCGCAGTTCAAACGGCGCCACTTCGGGCGTCGGTGCAATCCAGAAGCGCGTGTCGTCGTGGCTCATCCCGGCCAGCAGGTGCTCGGTTTCAGTGGGCGTCAGGTCGATTGCCGTGTGGTGCGCAATCCCCAGGCGCTCCAGGCTGAAACTGCGCGACAGTGGGTGGATCAGGCTGCCGGTGCGTTGCAAAAACAACATCGCGATGCCGTTGGATGCGAGCAAGGCCAGCAGCAACAACAGGCTCAACTGCCGCGCCAGGGTGCGCGGCCACAGCCTGTTCAGGGCGCGCATTCACTGACCTCGGCCGCCAACAGATAGCCGCCGCCCCAGATAGTGCGCAGCAGGTCCGGCGTGGCATCGCCGTGGGCCAACTTGCGGCGCAGGCGGCTGACCTGGCGGTCGATGGCGCGGTCGCTGACGTCGCTGTCGGCGGCAGCGGTGAGGTCGATCAAACGTTCGCGGGGCAGCAACGTATTGGGGTGGGCAAGGAACACCTGCAGCAAACGGCTTTCCGCTGTACTGAGCTGGATTGCCGGGCTGGCGTCGCGGCACAACGTGGCGCTGCTCACGCTGAACTGCCAGCCAGCGAACCGGTAAGCCTGTGGGCCACCGCTGGGCGCGGCCGGCCCGGTGTTGCGGCCTTGGCGGCGCAGCACACTGTTGATGCGTGCGACCAGTTCGCGGGGTTCGAAGGGCTTGGTCACGTAATCGTCCGCGCCGAGGTCCAGGCCGCGGATGCGGTCGGCGGCGGTATCGCGGGCGGTCAACAGAATCACGGGGGTATTGCTGCGCCGATGCAACTGGTTGCACAGCTCGAAACCATCGCCATCCGGCAGCAGCACGTCGAGCACTACGACATCGAACGCCTGGGTCTTGAGCAATTGCCACATCCCAGCCGCGTCTTCGGCGGTGCGCACATCGAAGGTGTGGCGACGCAGGTAAGTGGCCAAGGGTTCGCGGATTTTGCGGTGGTCATCCACCACCAGCACGCGCGGTGCGACAGGCGCAGGGGCAAACGGCATTGCAGCCCTCGGGAGGTTGAGCGGGAGAGGGCGGATATTACTACGAGTCATTATCATTAACGCGGTTTTTATGGTGGGGCACTGGTAATCCGTTCCATCAGTAGGACGCTCTAGGGTGTTTTAGCCGTCTACCGCTCAATTGTTATCGGTTTTAAGGTGTATGCACTTTGGAGGATCACCATGAAAAAACTCATCGGCATCTACACCAGCCCTCGCGCCCATTGGGTCGGCGACGGTTTCCCGGTGCGCACACTGTTTTCCTACGACAACCTGGGCAAACACATCAGCCCATTCCTGCTGCTGGACCACGCCGGCCCGGCCGAATTTTCCCCCACCGAACAACGTCGCGGCGTAGGCCAACACCCCCATCGCGGCTTTGAAACCGTGACCATCGTCTACGACGGTGAAGTCGAGCACCGCGATTCAACCGGCGCAGGCGGCACCATCGGCCCCGGCGATGTGCAATGGATGACGGCCGCAAAAGGCATTCTCCATGAAGAATTCCACTCCGAAGCGTTCGCCCGTAAAGGCGGCGCGCTGGAGATGGTGCAACTGTGGGTCAACTTGCCCGCCAAGGACAAAATGGCCGACGCCGGTTACCAGACCATTGTCGATGGCGATATTCCCGTGCTTGCGCTGCCCCATGACGCCGGGCACCTGCGCCTGATCGCCGGAGCGTTCGACGGCGCCAAAGGGCCCGCACGCACCTTCACGCCGATTGACGTGTGGGACCTGCGTCTTAACGCCGGCAAGCCCGTGACCCTGGACTTGCACGCCGGGCGCAACACCGCCCTGGTGATCCTGCGCGGCACTGTGCTGGTCAATGGCGAAGAAGTCGCGCGCCAAGGTCAACTGGCGTTGTTTGAGCGCGATGGCACGCAACTGGTCCTGGAGTCCAACGACGCCGCCAAGGTGCTGCTGCTCAGCGGCGAACCGATTGACGAGCCCATCGTCGGGCACGGGCCGTTTGTGATGAACACCGAGCAGGAGATTCATCAGGCGTTTGCGGATTTCCAATCGGGTAAATTTGGGCAGATGCATGCCTGACAGTTAGCCGTAAACAAAAGGGTAGGAGCCGGCTTGCCGGCGATAGCATCACCGTGGTGTCCCTGGCACACCGAGTCGATACTTTCGCTGGCAAGCCGGCTTCTACATTTTGTTTTCCAGTGTTCTCAATTCATGCGATCTTCCCGTCATTCGCCCTGGAGTCGCCTGGATGCCCTCATTTATCTCCGATCACCCGATGCTGTGCGCCCTGGCGCTGATCCTTATCGACATCGCCGTGTGGCGACTTATCTCCGCCAACCTGGCTAATTGGAAACTCGCAGCGCGGTTGGTGATCTTTGCAGTCTTCAGTGCCGTGCTGTTCAACGACGGCATGAACCCCATGCTCGTCGCGCCCTACGCCGACAACACCGCGTTGCACATGGCCGCCACGGCGTTGCAGATTGGTTGGTGGTTGTTCGCGGCGCGTACGCTGACGGTGTTGCTCGGTGCGTTGATGATGCAGCGGGTTGGCCACACCGGGCGGCTGTTGCAGGATCTGATGGGCGCGGTGATTTTCCTGATCGCGATCATTGCCGCGCTGGCCTATGTGCTCGATCTGCCGGTCAAGGGCGTGTTGGCCACGTCCGGCGCGGTGGCGATCATTGTCGGCCTGGCGTTGCAAAGCACCTTGAGTGATGTGTTTTCCGGGATCGTGCTCAATACCACCAAGCCCTATCAACTGGATGACTGGATTTCCATCGACGGCACTGAAGGCCGGGTCACGGACATCGACTGGCGCGCCACGCGCCTGCAAACCTCCCAGGGCAGCATGGCGGTGATTCCCAACTCCCTGGCGGCAAAGGCCAAGATCATCAACTTTTCGCGCCCGGCCGATATGTTTGGCCTGGCGGTCAGCCTGCAGGTCAGCCCCCATGCACGGCCGCAAACGGTGATCGAAGCGCTGGAGCGGGCCATGCAGGGTTGCCGTCCGCTGCTGGCCAAACCGGCGCCGAGTGTGGCGTTCAAGACTTCCGCCAGTGGCGGCGTGGAGTATGAAATCAGCGGGTTCGTGCCGACCATGACCCTCAAGCGCGAAGTGCGCAACCAACTCTACGACTTGGCGTTCCGGCACCTGCAGGCAGCGGGCGTGAGCCTGTTGTCCGCCGTCGAAAGCGCGACCCCAGTGCCGACCTCTCCGGCGCGGGCACTGTTGGACAGTTCGTCGATTTTCTCCACTTTGCGCCAGGAGGAAAAGGACATCTTCAGCCAGAACATGACCCTGCACACCTATCGCGCCGGCGAGATGATCCTGCCGGCGGGGGAGGTCAGCGATCATTTGTTTATCGTCGAGTCGGGTGTGGTGTCGGTGATGCTGATCAAGGGCGGCCACGCGTTCGAAGCCGGGCGCATGGGCCCCGGCGAGGTGATCGGCGAAGCGGGGATTCTGACTGAGCAAGCGGCCTTGGCGGACTTCACCGCCAAGACGTTCTGCACGTTGTACCGCATCGAGAAGGCGTACCTGACGCCGTGCCTGGACGCGCGGCACGACATCGCCGACGCCATGAAAACCCTGTTGGATTTCCGCTTGCACGCCGCTCAGGTGCTGACCCAAGACGCGCCAGTGGTACCGGTCAAGAAGGGCTTTTTGCAATGGCTTCGCCAGCGCGGTCTTTGAGGGGCGCGCTGGCACGGGTATCTAGAAATCAACAATAAACTGCACGCCACCGACCACCGCGCCGCGGGTTTGTGTGAGCCCGCCGGGGTATTTCACGTATTGCAGGTTAGGCCGCACCATCAGCCATTGGGTCGCCTGCACGCCATAGTTGATCTCGTAGCTGTACTCGCGGCGCTGCTCGGGCACGTAAAGCGGATCGTCGATATCGCTGACGCCATTGGCCGCGTTGAGCGTCTGCGTGTTGCGGGTATAGCGGTCGCTGACCTGCAACTTCGACGCGCCAAGGCCGATGGTGTCGTTCGGGCGTGAATCGAACGGGCCACGGTAGATCAGGCCGACTTGGATCAGGTTCTTGATCACGCTTTTGTCCGGGTCATTCACCGTCAGGTTGGCGAATACGTTGAGCCCGCGCGCGCTGTTGCCGTCGACGGTGGTCAATTGTTGCTGTCCCGACAGCCACCAGCCGCTGTTGCTGGAATACATCCGATAGGGCTTTTTCGAGCTGGCAGCGTAGTTCCCGTCGGCGTCCTTGAGCATGTCCTTGGTGTCGGCGTTGGCGTAGTAGTAACCGGCGTGGTACTCCGAATTCAGGCCTTGGATCTGACCTTTCCAGATGGCTTCGATAGGGAAACTGGTGCCCTGGGAGCCGCTGATAAACGGTTTGAAGCCATTGCTGGCCTCGGCGTTGCCAGGGTTCTTATCGTAGGCGCCGACCTGCATGGCGAACTCATCGGTGAATTGGTACTTGGCGCGCACTGCCCACTGGCTGATCGGGAAGCTGTTCCACACGCCGTTCCAGTTACCTTCCTGGGAACCGCACAGGGTGACGTTCTGGAATTCGCAGGGGAACTGATCGAAGTCTTCACCATGGCCAAAGCGACCGAGTTTGAGGGCGAATTTCCGGTTGAAGAACTTTTGCTCGTACCAGAACTGCGACAGCCGCCAGGCGTTGCCGCCGCCGAACACTTCCATGGTGGACGTCAGGCCCGTGGCGTTGGGTTGGTGCACGCGGTCGTTGGTGATGTCCTTGCCATGGCGCTCGCCGATGCCGATGCGAAAGGTCGCGTCCTGCCAGCCGAGGAGTTTTTGCAGGTCCATGTTCACGCCCAGGATCAACTGGTCGCTCCAGCGCGCGGTGGTGTGGGAGTTGTAGCCACCGCCCAGGTTGGAGCCGACTTCGCCGACGTATTTGAGGGTGAAGTCGTAGCCTTGTTCGGCCAATTGGGGGCGCAGGCCGCTCCAGTCGCCGAGCATGGCCGGGGAGTTGGGATCGAGCAGGCCGGCGCTGAAGGCACAGGTGGACATGGCGCTGCAGAGCAGGGCCAGGGGGAGGGTGGTGCGCATGGAAGTACTCCTGGGATTGTTGTTTTTATCAGGTACAACACAAATTTCAGGCACACAGAGACCCCCTGTGGGAGGGAGCAAGTCCCTTCCCACATTGGTTCTTGGGTGTTTGAGAGTGCGGTTTTACTGGAGGTTAACGAACAACCCGCCATCCACCAGCAACGAGGCGCCGGTCACATAGCGCGCCATGTCCGAGGCGAGGAACACGATCGGCCCTGCCACATCATCCGGTTCGCCCAAGCGACCCAGCGGCGTGCGCGAGGTCATGTAGGCGAGCTTTTCCTCGTCGGCCAGGTCTTCCTTGTTGATGTCGGTGGCAATGGTCCCCGGCAGTACCGAGTTGCAGCGAATGCCATAGGGCCCCAGTGCAATTGCGCAGGACTGCATCAACGAATGCAGGCCAGCCTTGGTCGGCGTGTAGTGGGTTTGCATGCCGCCGCCGACCAGCGCGCTGATGGAGCTGACGGCAATGATCGCGCCGCCACGGCCCTGGTTTTTCATTTGGTTGGCCGCCGCCTGCACGGCGAAGTAGGCGCCGTTGAGGTTGGTGTTGACGGTTTTCAGATAGACCTCGCGGGGCATATCCAGGAACGAGTGGAACGGGCAGATGCCGGCGTTGTTGACGAACACGTCGACACTGCCGAAGGCTTGCACGGCGCCGGCCACCAGCTTGTCGCCGGTGTCCGGGTCGGCCGCATCGCCTCCCACTTCAACGGCCTTGCCGCCAAACGCCTTGATCTCTTCAATCAGCGAATACGCCGCCTCGGTGCCTTGGCTACTGCCGCTGTGGCCGATGACCACACGGGCGCCCTGGCGCGCACATTCACGGGCGGCGGCGCGGCCGATGCCACGGGAGGCGCCGGTGATGATCACGGTTTTGTCTGCAAGCAACATAAAAACACTCCTTCAAAAATTAGCGGCATCAGCCGAGGTAATTGCCGTAACCGACCATGGCGATGGCGCCGAGGATCACCGCGATCCCGGCCACCAGTACGCCCTTGTTAGCGGCGCTGGTGCCGTGCCATTCACGGAAATACAGGCCCCAGCAGTTGGACACGATGATGATGAATGACATGTGCAGCACCCAGGAACTGGCGTCGTTCTGCAGGCGGCTTTCGCCCATGCCGTAGAAGAAAAACTGCAAGAACCACAGCGTGCCGGCGATGGCCACCAGCAGGTAGTTGCCCAGCAGCGGCGTGCTGCGATCGGTGTAGTTATGAAAGGTACGGTTGCGCCAGTTCAGCCACAGGCACCAGATGCCGTTGGTGGTCAGGCCGCCCCACATGATCACCATAAAGGTCACGTTGTTCTGGAACAGGCTGTTGGCGCCATGTTCCACCGCCGCGGCGGCCAGCGGGCGTCCGGCAGAAATGCCGTAGCTGAAACAGGCGCTGAGCACCCCGGAAATCACTGCCACCAGCATGCCCTTGCCCAGGGAAAATTCGCTGACACTGGCGAACTTCACCGCCTGGGACACTTCCCGTTCCTTGATCAATCCAGCCTTGCCGCACACTGCGATACCGACCAGTGACACCGCCACGCCCCATAACACCCAATGCCCGCCCTGGGAGGCCAGCATCGAGGTCAAGGTGCCTTCGGTTGCATCGGTGAACAGGTCGCGGTACAGCGCCGGCATCAACGCTCCGAGGGCCGAGGTGAGGCCCATGATCAGCGACATGCCCAAGGACAGGCCCAGGTAGCGCATGGTCAGGCCGAAGGTCAGCCCGCCGATGCCCCACAACACGCCGAACATATAGGTCCACAACAGCGTGCTGGTGTCGGCATTGCGCAGAATGTCCACCCAGCCCGGCACCGTCAGTTGCGCGGCGATCAGCGGCACGATCAACCAGGACACCAGGCCGCCGGTGATCCAATAACTTTCCCAGGCCCAGCCGCGGACCTTCTTGTAGGGGATGTAAAAACTGCCGGAGGCGAAGCCGCCGATGAAGTGCAGAATCACACCGAGGAGAATGATTTCCACGTAGTCGAATCCTTTTTATTGTTGTGTGGGTCAGTTAGATCAGGGGCGGGCCAGGTGGAACATGGGCAGCAGGTCGACACTGATCGGCGAGGCATCCGCGTGGCTGGGCATGATGTCCTGCATGTAAGTCCACCAGCGTTGCATCAGCGCGGTGCCGGGCAGCTCATCCAGGCCGTGGGCGTCTTCATGGGTGAGGACGGCGAACAGCGTGTTGGCGGGCTCGTCAAAAAAAATCCGGTAGTCCACCACGCCGGCGTCCAGCAGGGCTTGGGCCAGTTCCGGCCAGATTTCGTCGTGGCGTCGGCGATATTCATCGGCCTGGCCCGGGTTGAGGTTCATGCGAAAGGCACGGGTCTGCATCACGGCGCTCCATGGGTCGGGGTGTAGATACGCACTGCGTTGTGCAGAAAAAACTGGCCTTGCACCGCCTCGGATTTGTCCGCCATGCAGCTTTTTACGAGCCCCAGGGTGGTGGCGAAATCGGCCAGGTGATCGCTGTTGGGCCAGTCGCTGCCGAAGAAGCAGCGCTCGTCACCAAACGCCTCCCACAACACCGCCAGGCGGTCGTTGTAGAACGCCGTATCGACGATCAGACCTTGGGGGCCGAGCTGTGGGATTTCCGCGAGTTTGGCGAACACGTTCGGCCGCTGCGCCAGGCGCAACAGGTCGGCGTGATACGCCGCCTCTTCAACGGCCGGTACCTGAGCATTGGGCAAGTGGTCGACGATGATGCGCAGCTCGGGCAGCGTATCGCTGAGGTGCAACAAACCCTTGATCAAACGCGGGTTCGGGTTGGCGCTGTCCAGGCCCCGACCACAGGCGGCCAGTTGGCGCAGACCGTCGATAAAACCGGGGCGCGTCTGGTCTTGCAGCAGGTCGCGGTCCCACAGGTTGCCGTAGCGCAAGCCGAGGAACAGCGGCTCTTGCGCCAAGGCATCGAGGTCGGCGGCGAAGTCGGCGTGCAGTGGGTCCAGATTGCCAACGAACCCGAGCATACGCGGGTCGCTGCGTAGGGTTTCGAGCAACCAGCGGTTGTCGTCACGCCATGGGCTGGCTTCCACAGCAATGGCGCCGACCACATTGTGTGAGCTGGCCAAGGCCCAATAATCGCTCGGTAAATGGGCGGCATACAGTTGATTGCCCGGCTCGGGCCACGGAATGCCTTGGGGGCGACGCGGGTCGAACAGGTGCAAGTGGCTATCGATGATGGGGCCGCTGTAAGGCATCAGAGGCATTGCGCAATCCTTGTGGGATTTTCTCAGGAAGGGCCAGCACGCTAACGCGCACTGGCCCGCTTCACCACCTCAGCTCTGTAGGTACACCACATGGGTATGGGTGTATTCGTACAGGCCATGCTTACCATCGGCGCCGCCGATCCCGGATTTACGCACCCCGGCATGGAAGCCCTGCATGGCCTCGAAATTTTCGCGGTTGACGTAGGTTTCACCAAAGTCGATCTCGCGCACCGCGTGCATGGCCTTGCCAAGGTCGCGGGTGTAGATCGATGAGGTCAGGCCGTAGTCGCAGTCATTGGCCATGGCGATGGCTTCGTCGAGGTCGTCGACAATCTGGATCGGCAGCACCGGGCCAAAAATTTCTTCGCGCATGATCTCCATGTCGGCGCGGCACCCGGCCAATACCGTCGGCTGGAAGTGAAAGCCCGCGCCGAGGTCGGCAATCTGTCCGCCGCTGATCAGCGTGGCACCCTGGCTCAGTGCGGTGCGCACCTTACGGTTGACGTTTTCCAGGCCCTGGCGGTTGATCAGTGGGCCCATTTCCGCGTCGGCCATGGCCATCGGGTCGCCGTAGCGCGTGGCTGACATGGCCGCGCTGATGCGCTCGATGAACGGGTCGGCGACCTTGCGCTCCACGTATACCCGCTCCGCGCAGTTGCACACTTGCCCGGTATTGATGATGCGCGAGTCGCGAATGGCTTTAACTGCCAGCTCCAGGTCGGCGTCTGCCAGCACGATGGCCGGAGCCTTGCCGCCCAGTTCCAGGTTGAGCTTGGTGATGTTTGGCGCAGCGGCGGCCATGATGCGCGAACCGGTGGCGACGCTACCGGTGAAGCTGATCATGTCCACGCCTTTATGGGCGGTGAGTGCGCCGCCGACCTGGCCGTCGCCGCAGACCACGTTGAACACACCGGCGGGCAGGTCGGTCTCGGCCACCAGCTTGGCGAACTCAAAGCAGTTGTTCGGGGTTTCTTCGCTGGGCTTGATCACGATGGTGTTGCCGGTGAGCAACGCCGGGGCCAGTTTTCGGGCGATCAAGAAGAACGGGAAATTCCACGGCAGGATGCCCGCCACTACGCCCAAGGGTTTGCGGAACAGGAAGATGTTTTCGTTGGGCCGATCGCTGGTGATGATCTCGCCTTCAATGCGCCGCGCCCATTCGGCCATGTAGTCGAGGTAGTCGGCGGTGAAATTCACTTCGACTTCGGCCAGGCCAGTGACCTTGCCCTGTTCCAGGGTGATGGTGCGCGCCAGGTGCGCGACGTTTTCCCGCAGCTTGGCGGCGATGCGGCGCAAGTGCCCGGCGCGTTCGATGGCCGGCTTGCGCGCCCACGCTTTTTGCGCACCGCGCGCCGCAGCGAGGGCTTGGTCGACGTCAGCGGCGGTAGAGGCGGGCACCTTGGACAGCAAGGCGCCGCTGGCCGGATTGAGTACATCCAGATGGGCTTCGCTGGGGACGAAGCGGCCATTGATGAAGTTCTGGTACACGGGAACGGATGACATGGGCAGCTCCTCAGTAAGTACGTGATGGTGTGGGCGCGTCGGCAACCGGGCGATAGCGGGCGAGGGTGGCCAACGCGCTCTGGCGTAACAGGCTGATGTCGATGGCCACTGCGATAAAACGGCAACCCCAGGCTTGGTAACGGCGAGCGTCGTCTTCGTTGGGCGCCAGGATGCCGCTGACTTTGCCGGCGGCGAGGGTGGCGTTCACCGCGTATTTGATGCGTTCCTGAACTTCGGGATGGCCGGGGTTACCGGCGTGGCCGAGGCCGATGGAGAGGTCGGCGGGGCCGATAAACACCGCGTCCACGCCTTCCACGGCGGCAATGGCTGCGACGTTTTCCACGCCCAGGCGTGATTCCACTTGGACGATCAGGCACAGCTCCTCGTGGGCGGTTTGCAGGTAGTTCGCCACACCATCCCAGCGTGTGGCGCGGGTCAAACCGCCGCCGACGCCGCGAATGCCATGGGGTGGGTAACGCATGGCGCGCACCAGGGCTTGAGCCTGTTCGGCGGTTTCCACCATGGGGATCATCAGCGTCTGGGCGCCGACGTCGAGCAGTTGCTTGATCAGACTGGCATCGCCATTCACCGCGCGTACCACCGGCGCGGTAGCGTAGGGCGCCACCGTCTGCAGTTGGTTGAGCACGCTGGGCACGGTATTGGGCGCGTGTTCACCGTCGATCAGCATCCAGTCATAACCGAGGCCAGCGACGATCTCGGCGGCGTAGCCGGTGGCGAAACCGGCCCAGATGCCGTATTGGGTGGCGTCCTTGGCCAGGGCAGCCTTGAAGCCATTACGGGGCATATTCATGGCGTTTTCCTCAGCGATTGTACGGACGGTGCAGTTGGCAATCCGGGTTCAGGTCTACGCCGAAACCGGGCTTGTCGAGCACCGACAAGCGCATGCGGCCATTCACCGGCACCGGTTCGCCGAGCAGTTGCGGGTGGAACATCGGCACCACTTCATCGGCCTTCGGCGCCATCATCAGGAATTCGGCGAACGGGCTGTTATGGCGGGTGGCGACGAAGTGGTAGCTGTACACCGACGAGCCGTGGGGCACGACCATCGCATTATGGGCATCGGCCAAGGCCGAGATTTTCACCAGCTCGGTGAGGCCGCCGCACCAGCCGACATCCGGCTGGATAATGTCGCAGCAGCCCATTTCCAGCAGCATGCGGAAGCCCCAACGAGTGGCTTCGTGTTCGCCGGTCGTCACCAGCATGCCCTTGGGCACATTGTTGCGCAGGGCTGCGTAGCCCCAGTAATCGTCCGGGCTCAGGGCTTCTTCGATCCATTTGAGCCCGTGTTCATGGGCACCGATGGCGAGTTTGGTCGCGTAGTTGAGGTCCAGGCTCATCCAGCAATCGAGCATCAGCCAGAAGTCCGGGCCGACCCTTTCGCGCATGTCGGCCAATTGTTCGAGGTTTTTGCGCAGGCCTTCTTCGCCTTCGCTGGGGCCGTGGTGCAGGGGCATCTTGCCGCCGATAAAACCCATCTTCTGCGCCAAGTCCGGGCGGGCGCCGGTGGCGTAGAACTGCAATTCGTCGCGTACCGCACCGCCGAGCAACTGATGCACGGGCTCCTGGCGGATTTTGCCGAGCAAGTCCCACAACGCCAGATCGACGCCGGAAAGGGTGTTGATCACCAGGCCCTTGCGACCGTAGTAGAGGGTGGACTGGTACATCTGGTCCCAGATCTTTTCGATATCAGTGACGCGGGCGCCTTCGATAAAGCGCGCTAGGTGTTTCTCGACGATATACGCCGCCGGTTCGCCGCCAGTGGTCACGGCAAACCCGACAGTGCCGTCGCTGGCTTCGATCTCCACCACCAGCGTGCCGAGTACGTTGATGCCGAAACTGCGGCGGCTCTGGCGGTACTCGGGGTATTTGCTCATGGGCGTCGAGATGTGATCGTCGATCCAGTGGCCGTCGGCCTGGTCGTGGTAATCGGCGCCGCCGCCTCGCAATACAAAGGCGCGCACGTGTTTGATGGTGAGATGACCCATGGTGTGACTCCTGACGTTAAACAGTGGCCGGCGTGTTCGATGCAGTGCGGCCGGGTGAATGGATGCCCAGTACCAGCAATGCAGCCAGTACCGTGGTGGCGGACAGCAGGTACAAACCGGCTGCCGGAGAATGGAAGGCGCCTTCGGCCCAGTGCTTGATGACCGGCGCGATGAAGCCGCCGAGGGCACCGAATGAGTTGATCAGCGCAATGCCCGCAGCAGCGGCACTGCCGGCCAGGTAGCTGGAAGGAAAGGTCCAGAACACCGGCTGCACCGCGATAAAACCCGAGGCGGCAAAGCACAAGGCGAGCATGCCCAGCAGCGGGTTGGCGAAGGTCACCGAGCAAGCAATGCCGGCGGCGGCCATCAATAAGGTCAGGCAAGCGGTGCGGCGGCGTTCGCCGGTGCGGTCGGAATAACCGGGAATCCACCAGGCGGCAAACAGTGCGCAGATCCAGGGAATCGCCGAGACCAGCCCAACCATCAAGCCGACCTTGGTGCCGAGCAGGCCGCCCACTTGGGTTGGCAGGTAAAACACCACGCCGTACACGCTGGCCTGGATCAGCAAATACACCAGGCACAGGTACAGCACCGACGGCTGGCACAGCACGTTGAGCAGGCTGCGGCCGTGGGAGGTTTTGTGTTGGTCTTCCGTGTCCAGCAAGGTCTGGATTTGCTGGCGTTCATCCACACTCAGCCACTTGGCGTCGGCGGGGCGGTTGTCCAGGTACCAGTAGGCCCAGATCCCCACGGCGCTGGCCATCAAGCCTTCCACGGCGAACAGCCATTGCCAGCCGTGAATACCGCCGAAACCGTCCATTTCCAGCAGCAGGCCGGACAACGGACTGCCGACAATGAATGCCAGGGGGGCGCCGAAGTAAAAGAAGCCCATGGCCTTGCCGCGCACGGCCTGGGGGAACCAGTAGGTGAGATAGAGGATCACGCCGGGGAAGAATCCGGCTTCGGCCACGCCCAACAAAAAACGCAGCACGTAGAAGCTGGTTTCGTTATGGGCAAACACCATCGCCGCCGAAATCAGGCCCCAACTGACCATGATGCGGCACATCCACAGACGGGCGCCGACACGGTGCAGGATCAGGTTGCTCGGCACTTCCAGCAGCGCGTAGCCGACGAAGAACACACCGGCGCCGAAGGCAAACGCGGCATCGCTCAAGCCGGTATCGGCCTGGAAGGCCTGTTTGGCAAAGCCGACGTTGGCACGGTCAAGAAACGCCATGATGTACATCAGTAGCAGGAAGGGCAGCAGTCGCCAGGAAATCTTGGCGAGCAGGGGCGCGGGCAGGGTTTTCATGATGGAGTCCGTTGTTTTGTTCTTATGGAACGGACTGTACGGCGGCCGAGCAATACGCTACAAATCGAATCTCGCTTACAAGTGATACCCTCAGGGTATCGGTAATAAGGAATTTATGAGTAGTCCCGTCCTCTCCCGCAGCTTGTTCAACCGCCTGCGCTACAAGCATCTGCATATGCTGGTAGCGCTCAGTTCCAGTCAGAACCTGCACCGTGCATCCCAGGCCCTGAACATGTCGCAACCGGCGGCCACGCGCATGCTGCGCGAGATTGAAGATATGTTCGGCTGCGACCTGTTCGAGCGCTTGCCACGGGGGATGCGGCCAACGGCGCTGGGCCAGCAACTGATCAACTTTGCCGAGTCGGCGCTGAGTGGCCTCGACCGTTGCGCCGAAGACCTGATGGCGCGCCAGCAGGGCGGGTATGGCTACTTGTCCATCGGCACCATCATGGGCGCCGCGCCGGACTTGGTGATGGACTGCATTGCGCAGATCAAGGCGCTCAATCCGCAACTGCGTATCCGCATCATGGGCGACACCAGCGACCAGGTGATCCAACTGCTGGAGCAGGGGCGCATCGACCTGGCCATCTCCCGGCGCACCGCCGCCACCGACAGCGAGCACTACAGCTTCGAACCCCTGGGCAACGAGCGCCTGCTGGTGGTGGTGCATGCCGGCCACCCATTGGTCCGACGCGGCCGGCTATCCCTGGCAGAGCTGGTGCGCGACTGGCCGTGGATCCTGCAACCGCAAACAAGCCCGGCGCGCATCGGTTTCGACCAGGCCCTGCAAGACCTGGCGCTGCCAAGCCCGGCGGACATCATCGAATGCAGCTCGGTGTACTCCATGCAGCAGTTGATCCAACTGACGGACGCGGTGATGGTGCTGTCGGAAAGTGCCTTGCGTGATTATCTGAAAATGGGCCTGGTGGTCGCGCTGCCGGTGGCCCTGGACGTGCGGCTGGCGCCGTTTGGCATCTTGTTGCGCAAGGGCGAGGGGGTGAGCCGCGAACTGGGCTTGTTTATTGACCTGCTGCGGCAGAGGGCGGCGATGCTGTAAACGCGAGGTTGAAAAGATCATGGTGTCCCGGCACGATATTAAATAGAATGAATCTCATTTGAGACTCAATCGCGCCGTGCAGGTTGTTGCCATGAATGATGCTGTTGTCCCCACGCACGCCCCCGAACTGACGCTATCGAGCCTATACCGCGACCATCGCAGTTGGCTGGAAAGCTGGCTGCGGCGGCGCCTGGGCAATGCCTGGGATGCGGCCGACCTGAGCCAGGATACGTTTCTGCGCGTACTGGCCAGTGCGCAGCCGATTGCACAGATGCAGGAGCCGCGGGCGTACCTGGTGACGGTCGGTAAGCGCCTGCTGGTGAACTTCCATCAGCGCCGCAGCCTGGAACAGGCGTATCTGAACGCCCTGGCCAGCTTGCCCGAAGCTTGCGTGCCGTCCCCCGAACAGCGCTGGCTGATGCTGGAAACCCTGCAAGCCCTGGATGAGTTGCTCGATGGCTTGCCGGTGCTTGTACGCCGCGCCTTTCTATGGAGCCAGTTGGAGGGTCTGGGGTATCGCGAGATTGCCGAACGGCTTGAGGTGTCCGAACGCACGATCAAGCGCTACATGGCCCAGGCGTATGAACATTGCCTGCTGGTGGAGCTTTGAGCCGCGACGTCGCCCGCGCTGCTGCCCAGTGGCTGGCGCTGCTGGAGTCCGGCGCCGCCACCGAGCGTGATCATGCCGCGCTGCAGCACTGGCGCGACAGCCATCCCCAGCATGAACAGACTTGGCAGAAAGCCCAATCCCTGCGCCAACGCTTCAGCGCTTTGCCCCAGGCTCTGGCCATGGCCAGCCTCGACCGCCCGCAACCTGGACGGCGTGCGGTGCTCAAGCGTGCGTTGGGTGTGGCGGCACTGTTGCCCACGGCGTGGCTGATCAGCCGGCAATTACCCATCGACACTTGGCGTGCCGACCTGCGTACCGCTACTGGCGAGCGCAAGCGCCTGCCGCTGGCCGATGGTGCCAGTCTGCAACTCAACACCGCCACGGCGGTAGACGTAGATATGGCCCAGCGACGGGTCAGCTTGGTCGACGGTGAACTGGCGCTGACGGTGCCGGGCGCGGCGGCAATGACGGTGCAAACCCGCTACGGCCAATTGCTCGTCAGTCAGGCTGACGTGTGCATACGGCAACTGGCGTCCGGTTGTCTGGTCTCGGTGCTCAAGGGCACGGTTCAGGTGCGCGACCTGAGCGGCCAGATGGCGACCTTGCAAGCAGGCCAGCAAGCGCCGCTCAAGGCCGGCGGCCTGGGTGCCCGGGCGTTGTTTGATGTGCTGCAACTGGGCTGGCGCGACGGTGTACTGACCGCGCAGAACCAGCCACTGGGGGATTTCCTCAGGGAGCTGGAGCGCTATCGCCCTGGCGTGTTGCGCTGGGAGCCGCGCCTGGAAACGCTACGGGTGATCGGCAGTTTCCGCCTGGATGACACCGACCGCATTCTCAACCTGCTGGCCTCGACCCTGGCGCTGGACGTGCAATACCGAACGCGTTATTGGGTGAGCCTGCGCAAGGCGTGATGCGCGTTGTGGCGAGCGGGCTCGCCACAACAACCTGTGGGCCATGAAAACCTCGCTCGTCTCGGGTTACGAGTAGTCCTCAGATCACATGGGCCCGCTGCAACTCGGTCAAGGCCAGCGCCTTGAGCTGCGCCAGCAGCGGGTCACGCCGATCCCTCGGGTGCGGCAAGTCGACCGCCAGTTCCTGGCGAATGCTGCTGGGCCGGTTGTCCATCACCAGCACCCGGTCACTCAGGTACAGCGCCTCGTCCACATCATGGGTCACCAGTAATAAAGCGATGGCGTGATGCGCCGCCAGTTGCAGCAGCAAGTCCTGCAGTTTCATGCGGGTGAAGGCATCCACCGCGCTGAACGGCTCATCCAGCAACAACACCTGGGGGCGTGAATACAGGCCGCGAGCGATCGCCACCCGCTGCGCCATCCCACCTGACAACGCTTTGGGTAGCGCCTGGGCGAAGCCCTTAAGGCCGACTTCCTCGATCAACTGTGAGACCCAGGCTTTGTCGTAGTGGTTGTCATCACTGAAGCCGATGTTCTGTTCTACCGTGAGCCATGGCATCAGCCGCGGTTCCTGGAACACAAAGGCCACTTGGCCGTCGGGGCTGCGCAGTTCGCCCTGGAAGTCCGTTTCCAAACCGGCGACGATCCGCAGCAAGGTACTTTTGCCGCAGCCACTGGGACCCAGCAGGCTTACCGCTTCGCGAGGCTGCAAGGCCAGGCGCACGTCTTTCAATACGGTGGTGCTGGCGAAGCTTTTACGCACCACATGGATGTCCAATAACGACGGCGCACTCATTGTTCCGCTCCTTGGCCAGTGAAGGTGTCGCGCCAGGCGAGGCAGCGTTTCTCCAGCGCCGCGAGCAGGCCGTCGCTGATCTTGCCCAGCAGCGCCAACACGATAATGGCGGCCAGCACAATGTCGGGTCGCGAGGTTTCCCGCCCATCGCTGAGCAGGTAACCCAAACCTTTAGTCGCCGCTATCAGCTCGGCCGCCACGAGGAACATCCACGCCAGGCTCAAACCACTGCGCAGTCCGGTGAACAGGCCGGGCAGGGCGGCGGGCAACAGGACGCGCCGCACCAGGCGGCGGCGACTGAAACCGTACATTTGCCCGACTTCCACCAGCTTACGGTCGATGTCGCGAATCGCCGCGACGCCATTGAGGTACACCGGGAAGAACGCGCCAATGGCAATCAGCACAACCTTGGAGGTTTCATCGATGCCCAGCCACAGCAGCAACAGGGGTACCCAGGCCAGGCTCGGGATCGAACGCAGGCCGGCAAAGGTCGGCTCCAGGTAGGCTTCGGCTTCACGGCTCAAACCGACCCAGGCGGCGAAGACCAGGGCCAGGCTAGCGCCGATGGCAAAGCCCAGCAGCACCCGTGCGAGGCTGGCGCTGATGTGTTTCCACAACACGCCTTCGGCCAGGTCGGTGAGGGTCACGGCGATCTCGCTGGGCGCAGGCATCTGGTAGGAAGGCAGCCAGCCCACCCGTACGACCACTTCCAGGATCAACAGGATCAGCACCGGCAAGACCAGGCCTTTTAACCGCCGTGGCCAGGCGCTGCGCTGGCTGACCACGGGCGCCGGCAGGGGCAATGCTTGGCTTTTGCTGCTCATCAAACGCCCCTTACTGCTGCGGCAGGGTTTGGCCAAACGAAGGGTCGATCAGTTGATCGATCACCTGGTCCACATTCACCCCACGGCGCACCAATTCCTCGGACACCAGAATCGGCGCCGCCGCCTTGGAAGACTGCACATCCTTGGCGCTCAACAACGGCGTGCTCAGGTCAGTGCGCGACAATTGCAGCTTGGCCACTTCCAATGGCAGCCCGGATTCGTCGGCCAGCAACTTGGCGAATTCATCCGGGTGCTTCACTGCCCAGTCACGCGCTTTTTCATAAGCGCCCAACACCTTGGTGATGGTCTGTGGATGCGCCTTGGCGAACTTCTCGGTGACGCTCACCACGCCATAGCTGTTGAAGTCCTTGTTGCGGTAAAGCAGGCGCGAACCGGCCTGGATTTGACTGGCGGCCATGTGTGGATCGAGACCGGCCCAGGCGTCCACGTCACCCTTTTCCAGAGCGGTGCGGCCGTCCGGGTGTTGCAGGTGCACCAACTCGACGTCGTCTTTTTTCAGCCCGGCCTGTTGCAGACTGCGCAGGGTGAACAGGTAAGGGTCGGTGCCTTTGGTGGCGGCGATTTTCTTGCCCTTGAGGTCGTTGACGCTGTTGAGTGGCGAGTCCTTGCGCACCACCAGTGCGGTCCATTCCGCGCGGCTGTAAACATACACCGATTTGATCGGGCTGCCGTTGGCCCGGCTCAGTACGGCGGACAAGCTGGCGGACGACGCGAAATCCACGCCGCCGCTGTTGAGGTATTCCAGGGACCGGTTGCTGCCTTGGCTCAGTACCCAGCTGACCTTGCTGTGGGGCAGGGCCTGTTCCAGCCAGCCGAAGTGCTTGAGCACCAGGCTGACCGGCGAGTAGTAGGCGTAGTCGAGGTTGACTTCGGCGGGGTCGGTTTCGGCCGCGAATACCTGCGGTTGCAGGCATAAGGCGAGGGCGCAGGCGCCGAGTAGACGTTGGGTGAAGGGTTTCATGGAACAGCTCCGGACAAGGCGTTGAGAGAAGGTTTTTCTTATATTCAGAAAACTGATTGGGTGCGCTCAATCATGCTTTACAGGAATATGCAGTCTCTGTGCCATCGGGCCGGAGCCCGGATTTACCGGGTCAGGGGCATGTGCGGTTGTTGCAGGAGGTGGCAAATTGTTGAACCGATGTTTCCTGAGCAACAGTTTTCATATGTTTTTATGGAATAAATAAAGAGTTATATATTCCTTTTAATGTTCTCTCGGATAGCGCACTTTGAGGGCCTGCGCATTCGTGCGGATTGACCCAACAGCCAAAAGGAAACCCGACATGACCATTAAAGCGATCAACGTGCGCAACCAATTCAAGGGCGTGATCAAAGAGATTCTGCTGGGCGAAGTGGTGTCGGAAATCGACGTGCAAACCGCGTCCGGCATCGTGACGTCCGTTATCACCACCCGTTCGGTGCGTGACCTGGAATTGAAAGTGGGCAGCGAAGTGATTGCCTTCGTGAAGTCCACTGAAGTGTCTATCGCCAAGTTGTAAACGTCAGCCCCCGCCTTTGCAGCGGGGGCCATTTTTTGCGCGCTTCAGCGGTTGCGCAAACTGCGCTCCATGCGCTGCAGACCCTCTTCCAGCATCGCCCTCGGGCAACCGAAGTTCAGGCGTACGAACTGCTGGCTGTCATCCCCGAATTCGATACCCGCACTCAACCCGACCTTGGCCTGTTCCAGGAAAAACTGCTGCGGGTCATCCAAGCCCAGGGCGCTGCAGTCGAGCCAAGCAAGGAAGGTGCCTTGCGGCGCATGCATCACCACGCCCGGCAAGCGCGTTTGCACGGCGTCGAGCAGGTAATCGCGGTTGGCTTGCAGGTACTGCTTCAATGCTTCCAGCCATTGGCCGCACTGGCTGTAGGCCGCGCGGGTGGCTTCCAGGCCCAGGGGGCTGACGCTGTCGACCATGCCGCAGCGGGCCTGGTTGAAGCGCTCGCGGATCTCGGCGTTCTGGATCACGGCAAAGCAGGTCTTCAAGCCGGCCACGTTGTAGGCCTTGCTCGCCGACATCAGCGTGATGGTGCGCTGGGCAATCTCCGGGCTGAGGCTCGCGGTGGGGATGTGGCGACGACCGTCGAAGCACAGTTCTGCGTGGATTTCGTCGCTGATGATCAGCGCGTCGTTTTCCAGACAGGCAGTGGCCAAGGCCAGCAGCTCTTCGCGGGGGAAAACCTTGCCGATGGGGTTGTGCGGGTTGCTCAACAGCAAGGCGCCGGCGCCGGTCAGTGCTTCGCGCATGGCGGGCATTGGGGTGATGTATTCACCGGCGGTCGATTGGAACGGCACTTCGATGCGCGGTAGGTTCCAGTTGCCTGGCGCCAAGCGAATCGGACGATAATTTGGGGTTTGCAGTACCACCGGCTGGTCCGGTTTTACAAAGGCATGCAGCGCCATATTGAAACCGGGTTCGACGCCGGGCAAAAACAGCAACTCTTCGGGCTGCACGCGCCAGGCGTACTTGGCCCACAGGTCGGCCACGACGGCTTCACGCACATCCGGGCCGGCCACGCTGTAGCCGAGGATCTGCTGGTCCAGGCGCTCGTGCAGGGCTTGCAGCACGGCGGGCGGCGCTGCGATGTCCATGTCGGCGATCCACATTGGCAGCACGTCGGCCGGGTAGCGGTTCCACTTGGTGCTGCCGGTGCCGAGGCGAGGGTGGATCGTGTCGAAATCAAAGCTCATGGAGGGGCTCGTGTCAGGGGGGCGGGTGCAAGAATGGCGCTGATTCTAGCGCCATTAATTGAATAATTGTATGGAGGCCGGGCCCAAAGGCCGTGGTTCTCCCAATCAAGTCATATGCCCTGCGCGACGGCCATGGTGTTGAAAACCTTTTGCCTGGCCGTGCGCAAATAGACGGGTTTTTATCAGATAGGCTGGGTTAATCCCCTGACACGATCGATATTGAATTTGCTGGCAACCACGTCGGCATCAAAGGCACTGACTTTGTATTTTTTTCCGGTCAGGATCGTACCAAATGCATCGAGGTTTTTGCCGGTGATGCCGTTGCTAAGGGTCTTTTCCAGGCCCTTGGCCATTGATTCTTGTGTGGGGAATATCGCTTTGCCGTAGTTGGGGTCGTAAAAAAACCAGCTCTTTGGGGTGATGCCCGTGGGGTCGATCTTCACGCCCGCAAGCATTCCATGGTTAGTGCTGCTGATCATCAGCGTCTTTGAGGAAGTGGCTTCGCTCAATTCTTTAATGATCGACTTATAAGAAATCGGGTTACCCACGGCACTGCTATGAAATCCCAGCTCGTTGCCGACGGTGGACTGCAGGCTTGAAAGGTTTCTGATGAATTTGGCTGAGTTTTCAGCTTCCGGGTTTGCCATGGCAAATACCAGGTTGTCGAGCAGCGTGTCTTCATTGCCTTCGAGCAGCGCCAGGCCCATGGCGGTGGAAAGGGCCGCACATTCACCGGCAATGTCAGGGCTGGTCTGGCTCAGGTAATACGTTTGCGGCATGCCTCGGGTGGTTCCACCGGCGGCGGTGACTTCACGCTGGAATATCTGTGCGCTGCGTTGAGTATGGGCCAACAAAAGTCTTTCTCGCTGGCGCACAAGACTGCCGATTTGCTCTGTTGAAAAGTTGGACGTTGCAACAAGGTCCTCGATTTCCTGTACCCCCATGGACGGCTTGTAGCCAGGAACCGTATCGGGGCTCAGGTGTTTGAAACCTTCCGGGAAGCTGGTTGGTTCCGAGTACTTAGCGTTGATGACGTTGGCTTCATATTGTGCCAGCGCATCCGGATCGCGTTGTGGCGAAGCGGGTCGCTCAAAAAAGCCAATGCCACCCTCCGGTGCAAAGCCTTCGATGGGGGTGCCGTAAGCCTTACCGGAGGCTGCGTCCACGGGGTACCACTTCTCGTCGATGATTTTGGCCAGGGTACGTGCACCACCACCGGCGGCGTCCACCCCCTCGGCTCTTCCGATCCTGACCGCCGTGCTGACACCCAAGCTCTGGACTAGGCCATTGCTTGTCGGTCGCAAGCCGCCAAACGACGGAATGGTGGAATAAAAGGGTTTCGCTGTCTTGCCTGCGCTGCCCAGCAACCCGACCAGATCATCTGTAGAGTGGCTGGCTTTTCTCAGCATGTTAAACAGGGTTTTGCTGGACTTGATGCTGTGGGCGAATGCACGAAGTGGTTGCGAAACAGGTATGGCGGTCGATACGCCGTCGATAATAAAACCGGTGAAGGCTTCTGCTATTTCACCATTGATCGCGTGCTTCAACGTATTTGCAAACGGTACCAAGCTCAGCACCGCTGCCGCTCCGGTCTTCTGATAGCGCTCTGTTAATTCGACGGCACTTTCGCCACTAGCCTGTTGACGCAGGGTTTCCTCATCGTAGGCCAGATGTTTGGACGCGGCTGTCCTGGCCAGATCAAAACTTTTTCCGCCGAGGAAGGAGAGGTCGGGCGTCTTGTCGCTGGCGCCACGTTGCCACTTATCCGGCGTTGGTATGTGCTCGATCACCACCTCAGAAAATTCATTCTCGCGAGGGGGAGTCCCACTGTTGTAAGCCTCCCAATCAAACGGTTGCCGGATATTGTTCTCCACGTTACCCACGGCCCTGGTGTTGATACCTTCAGGCCACTCTGCTGGAAGATCGGTACGGATCTGGATTTTCCCTTGCTGTGGGAAGACTTCATAGTAGGTGACTTTTGACTGGTGTTCGGAGCGAATGATGAACCCTTGTCGACCTTTGCTGGCTTCTTTTTCGGCCTTGGGGATGAGGTGGGCATAGTGCGAGGTAACGGCTTTTCTCAACGCATAAAATTTCTGCTCGCCCCATTGCAGGCTGCTTCGATGTTCCTCTGGAAGCTGCGAGAGCAGGTTTCGGACCACCGCGGTGTGGCCCTGCAGCAGGTCTGTGTAGTAGTTGTTGAATGTCTGGGTGAACAGCCACTCAATGCTATGAAGCCGATGGAGTTCCTTTTCGATGGGGGCCATGGAAAAGTCGGAACTGATTGATCGCCACATACCTGCCTGGAGTTTTCCCGACATATGCACGTCCAGCAGGCTGTAGAAATGGTTCTTGTCGGACTCCAGATTGTCCGGCGTGGCTTGCAGCACTTTGCGGGTAAAATCGATTTGATTGCCAAAGACCCGTTTAAGGTCATCCAGGGCAATCTGTTCGCGGTTTGGGAGGGGGGTGGCCAGTTGTTGGCCCGCTCGGACCAGAGATGAGGGCTGATGTTGAAAATCCTGGTGTGCCTGCTGTATCTCGGACTCTGAATAGTTGTTATCGGCGCGCTTGTCGAGTCGACCGTTGGTAATCGCCCAATCCACTAAGGCGTCTCTTAGAGCAATGGTGGCGAAGGCCTTGTCCTGCTCCGTGATCGGTGTCGTCGCGTCATAGTTCATCACTTGTTGATAATTCATGGTGGCGCTTGTGCCAGGCGCGGAGTGCTCGATGCGTGAGACAGCGGCGCTGAATGTGGCCCACTGATGGGTTCCATACAGCAACGAGTCAGGCAGGTCTTTGACTAGAAACTGTGGGGCGATACGGGACAGCATCAAGTAGCTGACTGTGCGGACGTTATCGGCCTTCAGATGTTGGTGGGTGCGCAGCAGGTAGAGGTCCAGTGCTTCGACGATGGCTTCTGGTGACTTGCGTAAATGATCAGGCGCATCAAGGGCAAAATCATTGCCGATCAAGTTGCGTGTGGTGGGGAGCTGAGGCATCACGGATAACACCAGTGCGCTAAGGACCAGTTCAGCGGCACTTGTCACTGTGGGCAAGACGCCGAGTTCGGCCTCCAGCTTTTTGCCTAGCTCAATGGCTTTGGGCTCCAACAGCAGTCGATACAACGCGTAGCGTGGCTCAGCGGTGATTTTCTTTGAGCACGACCGACTAGTGCCCATTACCCAGGCGGGATAAGTCTGGGCGTATAGGGGGGACTCGGTGCATGTTTCGGTTTGGGTGTAGGGCCCGAAGGTTTTTGTGGTTTGGGTGGTACTCCCAATCCTGGTTTGAACACCGGTCATTTTGGATAACGAGTCAAGCGTGTGTGCATCTGTCGTCGCAAGCCCCACCAGGTTCTCGATGAGTCCGCCCTTGGTTTTGTCCAGCCAGCCCTCGACAATCTCATTGATTCGTTGGCGCTGCTCCAGTGTCAGGGGCACCTCGCGCGACAACATTCCCCAATAGTCCCGGTGAGCGGGTTGTGGAGGGGGCGCGTAGGTGATTGCGTCGTAGAGATTCTGCAGCGCTTCTTTGTTTGTTGGGGCTATCCAGCCTTGGTGTTTGATAAACCAGTTCAAGCTGACGTGCGCCGGGTTGATGAGTTTAAGTTCGCGACCCAGCGAAGAGTCTGGCGAGACTGCAAAGCGGGTCAGGCCAAGATCCGGCATATCAGTTGAGGCGCTGTTCAGGGTTTTGCCCAAGGCATCCAGCAATGATTTTCGGTCGTCCAGGTTGGCGTGTTCCTCCGATTTTTCCTGCCTTAGGGGGCTCTGATTTTCAGGGCGTGCTTGCTGCAAACGCTGAATAGGCTGCACAGCTTGCGAATGCAGCAAAGGTGCTTGGGCGCGGGAGGTGTGATCGACGACGGCGGAAGTAGATGGCATGAACACTGATCTCTCGGATAAGAAGTAGGGAGGCTTCTGACAGGCGAAGTCTTCCCTGTGTGGTCCGAGAGTTCGGGTTGTTCCTACGGTTTAAAATGCATTTTATTTCACTGGTTTTAAGGATATTGGCCGCGTGATCCATGTCAGGGCAGCCAGCCCGAAATCACTGTCGATCTATTTCAACACCGCTTTAGCGTTTTGCGTGCCTAGCGTGGCGCATTACGCGACCGTGTTATCAACGATTCACCCGTTTCGCCGGCAAGGCGATGACCAGGAAACTGCTGAGAATCAGGCAGCCGGCAAAGAACCACAAGGCGCCCGCGCTGCTGCCGGTGACGTCGATCGCCACCCCCATCAACGAGTTACTCACCAGACCTGCGATATTCGCCAACGAGCACGCCAGGGCAAAACCTGTGGCTGCCGCAGTGCCTTTGAGAAAGGTCGCCGGCAGGCTGAAGAACACCGGCACTGCGCCGATGATTGCGGCCGAGGCAACCGCGAACAGGGCGACGGTGGCCGCGACGTTATGGGTGAAGAACGTGCTGGCGGCCATCGCCGCTGCGCCGATGAAAAACGGCACGATGATGTGCCAACGGCGTTCGCGGTGTTTGTCGGAGCTGGCGCCGATCAAGAGCATGCCCAGCAGCGCGGCCACGCTCGGCAGTGCGGTGAGCACGCCGATATGGAAGGTGTCGGTGACCCCGGCGTTGCGAATAAAGGTCGGCATCCAGAAACCCATGGCATAGGCGCTGAGCAGGATCGAGAAGTCGATACCGCCGAGCATCCACACTTTGAGGTTGAAGAAGCCGTCACGGAAGCTGTGCTTGCTGCCGGCGCCATCGGCGTCGTCCTTGCGCAGTTCGCTTTCCAGCAGGGCTTTTTCTTCATCCGACAGCCATTTGGCTTGTTGGTAGGTGTTGGGCAGTGCCCAGAAGGTCAGCACGCCGAGCAACACGCTGGGCACCGCTTCGATCAGGAACAGCCACTGCCAGCCGCGCAGGCCACCCACGTGGTCGAAGTGGCCCATGATCCAGCCGGACAGCGGGCCGCCGATCACGCTGGACAGCGGCAGGCCGATCATGAACAGCGCAATGATGCGCCCGCGTCGATGGGTGGGAAACCAGGTGGTCAGGTAGTACAGCACGCCCGGCAGGAACCCGGCTTCGGCGGCGCCGAGCAAAAAACGCAGGATGTAGAACTGGGTCGTGGACGTAACCAGCATGGTGCAGGCCGAGAGTAGACCCCAGGTGATCATGATGCGTGCGATCCAGATCTTCGCGCCGACCCGCTCCAGCACCAGGTTGCTCGGCACTTCAAAGATGATGTAGCCGACAAAGAACAGGCCAGCGCCGAGGCCGAACGCGGTTTCGCTGAAGTGCAGTTGGTCGAGCATCTGCAGCTTGGCGAAGCCGATGTTGATTCGGTCCAGGTACGCGGCCAGATAACAGAAGCACAGGAAGGGAATCAGCTTCCAAGTGATCTTGTGGTAAAGCGTGTTGACCGGGTCGGCGACTGTGTTTGCGGGCACTGGATTCGCACTGGGCATTGGGTGTCTCCTGGCGGTGACTTATGGTTTTTATACAGTCGGCAGTTGTTGTAGGCGCGAGCTGCGCGCTGGCGTACTGCTTGGTAATCACCGCTTCATGCGCCAGAGGCAACACCTCGGCGCAGAACGCTGCCAGTGGGTTGCCTTCGACCATGTCTTTCATCACCGAGGCCTTCTTGACCTAGATCCCGCCCTCGACGAAGTGGCCGGGATGGTAGCGGATATTGGTGTGCACCACCGCAACTCTGCGAGCCAACCCCGGCACTCACTGATTAAACGCGGTTAAAAAAGTGTGGGAGGGGGGCTTGTCCCACGATTGCAGTGGGTCAGCTGAAGATTGGTTTTTTCCGGTCCGTTCTATGACCGACAAGTTCTGTAATAAAAACGCCATTGCGCTGGGGATTAAATTGCCGACGAGCTATTTTGGTGCATCTCAACAACCCGAGTAGCCATGGATGAAATACCAACCCTTCAGCCGTACCTTGATTGCCACTGCCCTGGTGTTGACGGTCAGTGGTGTACAAGCTGCTTCCCAAGCTCCGGTGGCCGGTGAAAATGGCATGGTGGTGACGGCTCAGCATTTGGCAACTCATGTGGGCGTGGATGTGCTCAAGGCCGGGGGCAACGCGGTGGATGCGGCCGTGGCCGTAGGCTATGCGCTGGCGGTGGTGTACCCGGCGGCGGGCAACCTGGGCGGCGGCGGTTTCATGACCGTGCAACTGGCGGACGGGCGCAAGACCTTCCTCGACTTCCGCGAAAAAGCCCCGCTGGCGGCTACCGCCAATATGTACCTGGACAAGGACGGCAACGTCATCGAAGGCCTCAGCGCCAAGGGTCACCTGGCTGTCGGCGTGCCGGGGACCGTGTCGGGCATGGAACTGGCCTTGAGCAAGTACGGCACCCTCAAGCGCGCCCAGGTGATTGCCCCGGCGATCAAGCTGGCAGAAAACGGTTTCGCCCTGGAACAAGGCGACATCGACCTGCTGCACACCGCAACCGGCGAGTTCGAAAAAGACAAGGACCTGCGCGCCATCTTCCTGCACAACGGCCAGCCGATGCAGGTCGGACAGAAACTGGTGCAGAAAGACCTGGCCAAGACCCTGAAGGAAATCTCCGCCAAAGGTTCGGACGGTTTCTATAAAGGTTGGGTCGCCAAGGCCCTGGTAGATTCCAGCCAGGCAGGCAAAGGCATCATCACCCAGGCCGACCTCGACAAGTACAAGACCCGCGAACTGGCGCCCATCGAGTGCGACTACCGGGGTTACCACGTTGTTTCCGCGCCGCCGCCGAGCTCGGGCGGTGTAGTGATCTGCCAGATCATGAATATCCTCGAAGGCTACCCGATGGCCGACCTGGGCTATCACTCGGCCCAAGGCCTGCACTACCAGATCGAAGCCATGCGCCACGCCTATGTGGACCGCAACAGCTACCTCGGCGACCCGGATTTCGTGAAGAACCCGATCGAGCATCTGCTGGATAAAAACTACGCCGCCAAGCTGCGTGATGCTATCGAGCCGCAAAAGGCCGGTGATTCCCAGGCGATCAAACCGGGGGTCTCGCCCCATGAAGGCAACAACACCACCCACTACTCCATCGTCGACAAATGGGGCAATGCGGTGTCCGTCACTTACACCCTCAACGACTGGTTTGGCGCGGGCGTGATGGCGAGCAAGACCGGGGTGATTCTCAACGATGAAATGGACGACTTCACCGTCAAGGTCGGCGTGCCGAACATGTACGGGCTGGTGCAGGGTGAAGCCAACGCCATCGCCCCGGGCAAGGCGCCGTTGTCGTCGATGAGCCCAACCATCGTGACCAAGGATGGCAAGGCCGTCATGGTGGTGGGCACGCCGGGTGGCAGCCGCATCATCACCGCGACCCTGCTGACCATTTTGAACGTGATCGACTACAAGATGAACATCCAGGAAGCCGTGGATGCGCCGCGTTTCCACCAGCAGTGGATGCCGGAAACCACCAACCTTGAGACCTTCGCGGTCAGCCCGGATACCCAGAAGCTTCTGGAAAGCTGGGGCCATAAATTTGCAGGGCCGCAGGATGCCAACCACTTGGCGGCGATCCTGGTAGGCGCGCCTTCCCTGGGTGGCAAGCCGGTGGGTAACAATCGCTTCTACGGGGCTAACGACCCGCGTCGTAATACTGGGCTTTCCCTGGGCTACTAAACGCCCCTGTTCCCAATAAAAAACACCGCGGTCTGCCAGGCAGATCGCGGTGTTTGTTTTTGGGCGGCTTCGCCACCCGGTTCGGGCGACGCGACGATTCGACAAGCTCGCTCACTGCAACAGCTGTTTTACCGCAGCAAACGCGGCTTTGCAGCGTTCCTCCCAATTCCCGCGAATCACCACCACCGGCTGTTGATGCTGATTCATCCAGTCCAGGCTTTGCTGGAAAAACGCGCGACGATCCTCCAGTTCCGGCTGGCAGCGTTGGCCATCGGCCGTCCACTCCACATCTTCGGGGGAGAGCAACAGGTGCAGGTCGTAATGACGTGCCAACAACTCATCGTCGAGCCACGCCGGGTAGTCGCCGAACAGGGTCTGGCTCCACAGCTTGTTGGTGAGCAGATGGGTGTCGAGAACCAGTAGGCGAGGTTGTTCGGCGCGGGCCGCGTCTTCCCAGGCCAGTTGGCCGTGGGCGATGGCCGGGATATCCGCCAGGCAGGTATCGCGCTGATGGTGATCAATGAAATAGCGCACATACTCGCCGACCATCAACCCACCAAAGTGCGCGTGCAACTGCGCTGCGAGCCAGCTTTTGCCGCTGGATTCAGGCCCCGCCAAAACCACTACTTTCATGTGCGCAACGCCGGATCGGCGCGCCATTCACGCCAGCCCTGCACGGCGATCACGGTGAACAAGGCATAGAGCCCGGCGGTGAGGTACAGGCCTTTATAGAGGAACAGCCCGACGAAGATCACATCCACGGCAATCCACAACGGCCAGCATTGCACGCGTTTCTGCGCCATCCACATTTGCGCCACCAGGCTGAAGCCGGTGAGGGCCGCGTCGAGCCAGGGTTGCGCAGCATCGGTCCAGTGGGCCATGGCGGCACCGAGCAGCAGGCTGCCCACCGCACCGATCGCGAGGCTGGTCATGATTGCCGGCACCCCCAGGCTCGTGACCTGGCGGCCTTGCTTGACCTCGCCCGCGCGGGTCCACTGCCACCAGCCATAGACTTGCAGCGCGGCGTAGACCACCTGCAGCAGCATGTCGGAATAGAGTTTCACGTCGTAGAACACCCAGGTGTACAGCAACACCATCACCAGCCCGATGGGCCAGCACCATGGGTTTTGCTTGACCGTCAGCCAGACAGCGATCACCCCCAGGGCAGCGGCGAACAGTTCAAGCCCGGACATGGCGGTTCCTTGGGGGAGTGGGAGAGGGCGGGGATTGTAACCACAGGCCAGCAATCTTCAAAACACAGTAGGGCAAATGTAGGAGGGGGCTTGCCCCCGATAGCGAAAGGTCAGTTGCACCTGTGCAGACTGATATATCGCCGTCGGGGGCAAGCCCCCCCTACATTTGGAGCAGTGTTAGACCTTGAACTGGCGCAAGAGGCCGTCGAGCTGCTCGCTCAACCCGCGCAAATGCGCGCTGGCCACACTGGACTGTTCCGCTGCCAGTGCCGTGCTGTGGGACAAGCCCGCCGCCTGGGTGACGTTCTGGTTGATGTCTTCCACCACATGGGCCTGTTGCAGGGTGGCACTGGCGATGGACGCGTTCAGGCCGTTGAGGTTGTGCAAGGCCTGCCCAATCGCAGTGAGGCTGGCACCGGCCTGACCTGCCTGCTCAATGGTCAGTTGGGAGGCGCTGTGGCTGTCGCTGATCACCTTGACCGCCGCTTCCGAGTGTCCTTGCAGGCGCTCGATCATCACCTGGATTTCGGCAGTGGACTTTTGAGTGCGTTGGGCGAGCAGGCGCACTTCGTCGGCCACCACCGCAAACCCTCGGCCTTGCTCCCCGGCGCGAGCCGCTTCGATGGCAGCGTTCAGCGCCAGCAGGTTGGTTTGGTCGGCGATGGAGCGGATCACTTCCAGCACGCCACCGATCTGGGTGCTTTCGCTGGACAGCGTGCGGATCACTTCCACCGCCTGGCTGATGGTGCTGGAGAGTTGGTCGATCTGTTGCAGGCTGCTGTCGATATTGACCTGGCCTTGGTGCGCCTGGGCCTGGGCATCGCGCATTTCGCTGGCGGCATGTTCCGCGTTCTTGGCCACGTCCTGCACGCCGTAGGTGACTTCGTTGATGGCAGTGGCCACCAGTTCCATCTGCTGCGACTGCTGCTGGCTGCGGTCATGGGCCGAGCTGGCGTTGTTGCCCAGGTCGGTAGAGGACTGACCCAAGGCGTTCGCGCACACCTGCAACTGGCTTACCACCTGACGCAGCTTGGCGGTGAAACTGTTGAAGTGCTGGGACAGTTGGGTGATTTCGTCACGGCCGTGGGTGTCGAGGCTGCGGGTCAGGTCGCTTTCACCGCTGGCGATATTGCCCATGGCATTCACCGCCGCCTGCAACGGGCGCACGATGCTGCGCGCAATCAGCGACACCAGCAGACCCATCACCAGCGCAATGCCCAGGCCGATCATGGAGGCTTTCCACACTTGGCCGCTGAACTCGGCCTGCACGTCGTCCACATAGACGCCGGAGCCGATAATCCAGCCCCAGGGTTCGAACAGCTGGATATAGGAAGTCTTGGCCACGGGTGCCTGTGCGCCGGGCTTGGGCCAGCGATAGTTGACGATCCCGGCGCCCTTGGCTTTTGCCAGTCTGACGAACTCGTTGAACACAGCAAACCCATCGGGATCGCGGATAGCCGAAAGGTTCTGGCCATCGAGCTTGGGGTTGGCCGGGTGCATGATCATCACGGGCGTGAGGTCGTTGATCCAGAAATAGTCGTCATGGTCGTAACGCAACCCCCGCACCGCGCTCAGGGCTTGTTTCTGGGCGGCGTCACGGGTCATCACGCCGGTGGTTTCCAGGCCGTGATAGAACGTCAAGATCCCGCTGGCGGTCTGGACCACGTGTTGGGTCTGTTGGCGTTTGGCTTGGTAAAGGTCGTCATGGATCTGCTTGAGCATCAGCAAACCCAGGGCCAGCAGCATCAGCAGGGCGACTATCAGGATCAGCCATAGGCGTCGGCTGATCGACATATTGCGCAAACTGTTCATCGTCCTGTCACTCCGGGCTTTTTATAATTGTGGGCGTCGCATCGACTTTTACGCCTTGTCTGATAGGCTTTCGGCCCGTAATCGAAAAACCTGAGTACTGCCTGATTTTCACAGAATTTTTGCAGACTGGTGTTGATCATCATCAACACTGGGCCTTCAGCGCGCTCGTCGTCAGTGAACCATTAAAAAAGACTAACAAGGCGTGCCATAGCGCATGACCTTTGGGGGAAGCATGGATTTTTGGACCGCCATTCAGGCATTGATTCTCGGCGTAGTGGAGGGGTTGACGGAGTTCCTGCCGATCTCCAGTACCGGCCACCAGATCATCGTTGCCGACTTGCTCGATTTCGGCGGTGAACGTGCGATGGCCTTCAACATCATTATTCAGCTCGGCGCCATTTTGGCGGTGGTCTGGGAGTTTCGGCGCAAGATTCTAGACGTTGTCACCGGCTTGCCAACTCAGCGCAATGCGCAGCGTTTCACGATCAACCTGCTGATCGCGTTCCTGCCGGCCGTGGTCCTTGGGGTGATTTTCGCCGACTTGATTCACCACTACCTGTTCAACCCGATCACTGTCGCCACAGCGCTGGTGGTGGGCGGCGTCATCATGCTGTGGGCCGAGCGCCGCGAGCATGAAGTGCATGCCGAGACCGTCGACGACATCACCTGGAAAGATGCACTCAAGGTAGGCTTTGCCCAGTGCCTGGCGATGATCCCGGGCACTTCGCGCTCCGGCTCGACCATCATCGGCGGCCTGCTGTTCGGCCTGTCGCGCAAGACTGCTACCGAGTTCTCGTTCTTCCTCGCCATGCCGACCATGGTCGGTGCTGCGGTGTACTCGGGCTACAAGTACCGCGACCTGTTTCAGCCAGCGGACCTGCCGGTTTTTGCCATTGGGTTTATCACTTCGTTCATCTTCGCGATGATCGCGGTCAAGGGCCTGCTCAAGTTCATCGCCAGCCATAGCTACGCGGCGTTTGCCTGGTACCGCATCGGGTTTGGCCTACTGATCCTGGCGACTTGGCAGTTCGGTTGGATCGACTGGGCGGCGGCAACGGCATGATCATCCAGCACCCGCGCTTGAAGGCGGCGATCTTTGTGCTGCTGTGCGCCGCGCCGCTGTTGGGGTCGGTGCTGGTGTGGCAGCGCGGCGAAACCGTGATCCCGCTGGTGGCCTATGGCGTGGTCAGCGTGATCGCGTTTTTCCTGTACTGGAGTGATAAACGCAAGGCGCGCACCGACAGCTGGCGCACCCCGGAAAACATCCTGCACGCCGTTGAGTTGGCCGGCGGTTGGCCCGGGGCGTTGATTGCTCAGCAGGTGTTCCGGCACAAGACGCGCAAGGTGTCTTTCCAGGTGCTGTTCTGGGTGATTGTGCTGTTGCACCAAGTGTTCTGGTTGGACCAGTTGTTCCTTGGCGGCACGTTACTGTCAGTCCTCTAGCAACAAACCAATCTGCGTGCGCTTGGGTAGCTTGCTCACCACCAGTTGGTGGGAGCGCTGCAACAAGCCACGCAGTTCCTCGGCGCCCAGCGGGTAGGGCGTGTTCATGATGATCCACTGCGCACGCGCCAGGTATGGCGCGGGGTGGATACCGGGGCGGTCCACGTGACCGAGAAACAGTTCCTTGTCGACCTTGAACGCCAACGAGTCGCCGCGCAGGTTTTGCAGGGCGAACATCTTGTTGCCGGCAATCGAGAACACTCGCACACCGCCCCATTTGTAGTCCTCCCGTGCGCCGGGCAGGCTCAGGCAAAAGGTGGCGACTTGCGCTTCGGTCATCTTCATAGCAAACGGTCTCCGCAGCTTTTAAAGCCTTCTTCCAGGTAATCGATCCAGGCACGAATGGCCGGCAGCACACCGCGCCGGTGTGGGTAGACGGCCTGCAACCAACCGCCGGGCAGTGACCATTCCGGCAGCAGTTGCACCAAGTGGCCGTTGGCCAATTCTTCCTCGCAGTACATCATTGGCAGCACGGTAAAGCCCAGGCCCATGATGGCGCTGGCCTTGCGCACGTTGAAGTCATCAACGCCCAGGCGTGCTTCCATGATCAGGTCGTGGGGGTTGCCTTGGGGATCGAGGATGCGCTGGTGCACCATCCGGTCCGCCTCCAATGCGCCGAGTATCGGCAGCTGCTTGAGGTCATCAAGGGTGCTGATAGATCGGCCATGCACGAAGTTCGGGCTGGCAACCAGGACGGTCTGGGCCGGGCGTAGGCGCTTGGTGACCAGCAGCGGGTCTTCATCGCCTTGCTCACGCACTCGCAGCGCCACATCGATGCCTTCGGCCACGAGGTCGACTCGGCGGTTAACCAAGGTCATTTCCAACTGCACCTGAGGATGTGCTGCCAGAAACCCGGCGACCACGTCCGGCATCATGTTCTGTGCCAGCCCCACCGGGCACGTCACCCGCAGACGTCCACGGGGTTCGCTGGACATGCTGGCCACGGCCTCATCGGCCATCTCGGCTTCCAGCAGCATCGCTTGGCAGTGGCGCAGGTAGCGTTCGCCGACGGCGGTGAGGGTCAACTGGCGCGTGGTGCGTTGTAGCAGGCGTGCGCCCAGGCGCTCTTCGAGCTCGGCAATGCGCCGCGACAACCGTGACTTGGGGATGCCCAGCAGCCGACCGGCGGCTGCGAAACCGCCGGCTTCGACGACTTTGGCAAAATAGTAGAGGTCGTTGAGGTCTTGCATGGTGAGCCTATTGTCCTGTCAGTGGGACAAACTATCGCATTACAGGCGGCTTATCGACTATTCGTTTCATGCGTAGCATCACCGCCATCTGATCGCCCTAGTCGATCCCACCTCGGAGATCCATCATGAAACTGTTGCATATCGATTCCAGCATCCTCGGCGACAACTCGGCTTCCCGTCAGCTCAGCGCTGGTGTGGTTAAAGCCTGGCAAGCGGCTGAGCCGAGTGTGGAAGTGACTTACCGCGACCTGGCCAGCGACGCCATCAACCACTTCTCCGGCGCCACCCTGGGTGCGTTGGGCACGGCCGCTGAACTGCGCGACGCTGCGCAAAAACACGAAGCTGAACTGAGCGCTTCGTCCCTGGCTGAATTCCTCGCTGCCGACGCCATTGTGGTCGGTGCGCCGATGTACAACTTCACTATCCCGACCCAACTGAAAGCCTGGATCGACCGTATCGCGGTCGCTGGTCAGACTTTCCGTTACACCGAAGCCGGTCCGGAAGGCCTGTGCGGCAACAAGAAAGTCATCATCGTTTCCACTGCCGGCGGCCTGCATGCCGGTCAAGCGTCGGGCGCTGCCCATGAAGGCTACTTGAAACTGCTGTTCGGCTTCCTCGGCATCACCAACATCGAAATCGTGCGGGCCGAAGGCCTGGCCTATGGTGATGAAGTGCGCAACAAGTCCCTGAGCGACGCTAACGTACTGATCAACGAACAATTGTTCGCTGCCGCGTAAGGCTTTAGTAAATATCGCCTCCTCTCGGTTTCAATCTGAAGCCGAGTGTCTAAACTCTGTATTCTGATCGTCTGAACGCGACCGGAGTACGGAGTTTTTTCGTTTACCCGCTGTCTTCTTTGATGTGGCCCAGCTTGTGCAAGCATGGGGTCAATGCCCTGGACTTTTCATTCGACATGTCGGTTCTCACGCAGCAAAGGTGGACATCCCCATGATGCGTCTTTGTGCTGTTATGGTTCTTTCCCTGCTGGGCGGCCTGATTTCAGTGCACGCCGCGCCTGCGCCGCCCCCCCATTGGAGCGTCGGCTTTCATCGCATGACGTTTCTCGATCCGCTCGACTTGCAACCAATGAAAGCCGTGGCGTTCTATCCGTCAACCGGCCTTGAGCACACCACGCAGCTGGGTGCCTATCACGTCGCCGCCACCGAAGATTCCAAGATCGCCATCGGCCGTTTCCCGATGCTGATGCTGTCCCATGGCAACACCGGCACGCCGCTGGCCCTGCACGACCTGGCCACGTCCCTGGCGCGCAAAGGCTTTGTGGTGGTGGCGGTGCTGCATCCTGGCGACAACTACAAGGACCATAGCCGTCTGGGCACGCTGAGCAACCTGTACGGGCGGCCGATCCAGATATCCGAAGCGATCACCGCCACCCTGGCGGATCCGATGCTGTCTCCGTTCGTCAACATCAACCAGGTGGGGGTGATCGGCTATTCCGCCGGTGGCGAAACCGCGTTGATCCTGGCTGGCGCCAAGCCGGATTTCGATCGCCTGCGCCGCTATTGCCAGGAACGCCCGGAAGACCGCGACGCCTGCACCACCAAAGGCGAGTTGGTGGTGGACCGTGACGACTTACAGCCCCAATCCGACCCGCGTATCCACGCCTTGATGCTAATGGCGCCGTTGAGCCTGATGTTCGGCCGTCACACCTTGGCCGACGTGCATGTGCCGGTGCTGCTCTACAGCGGCGACGGCGACAAGCTGGTGGCCGTGGACAAGAACGCCGCGGCACTCGCGCGCAAATTACCTGAGCCGCCGAATTTCAAGCTGCTGGCCGGGGCAGGGCACTTCGTGTTCATGGCGCCGTGCGACAGCGACCAACTGGCCGCCATGCCGGCGATCTGCACTGACGCCGATGGCGTCGACCGCGAAGGCATTCACCGCGATCTGATTTCCGAAGCCGGGCGCTTTTTCACTCGTACCCTTGGCACGTCCACCCGTGCGGGTTTGCAGACGGCTGATCAGTAAGCGCGGCGCTTGAGCAGTAAAGTCACACCCAACGCCGTAACCGACAGCAACGCCGCGCAGAAGAAGATCCAGCCGTACCCCAGGTTCAGCGCCACAAAACCCATCAACGGCCCGGCAATCGCCAGGGCCAAGTCAAAAAACACCGCATACGCACTCAATCCCGCGCCACGGCTGCTGTTGGGCACTTGCTTGATGGCTTCCACGCCCAGCGCCGGGTACACCAGCGACAGACCAAAGCCCGTCAGTCCTGCGCCGATCAACGCCACACCGGTGGAGGGCGCCAGCCACAACAAGGTGAGGCCGAGGGTCTCGATAAGCATGCAGGCGATGGCGGCGCTGAACCCGCCAAAACGACTGATCGCCGAGATAAATACCAGGCGCGACAGGATAAAGCACACGCCAAATACCGTGAGGCAGTACGCCGCGCCTTGCCAGCCACGATTGAGGTAGTAGAGGGTGATAAAGGTAGTGAGCGTGCCGTAGCCAATCGACGACAGGCACAAGCTGACCCCAAACGGCGCGATACGCCCGAACACCGCCCAGAATGGCAAGCGCTCGCCGCGCACCACCGGCACCGACGGTTTGTTGCGGATCAGCATCAGGCCCAGCGCTGCGAGTACGGTCAGGGCGATCCCCAGGCTGTTGTAGCCATACTCGGCCACCATCACCACCCCCAGCGGCGCACCGATGGCGATGGCACCGTAGGACGCAATGCCGTTCCAGGAAATCGACCGCGCCGTATGCTCGGCGCCGACCTGGCCCATGCACCAACTGATAGTGCCCACGCCGATCAGACCTTGGGCCACGCCCAGCAGCAGCCGGGCGACGATCAGAATGCCCAGGCTTACGTTGGGCGTACTTTCCAGCAACGTCGCGAAGAACGTCAGCACACCGCTCACGAGAATACCCGCCAGCCCCAGCACAATCGCGCGTTTGGTCCCGACATTGTCCGACATCCGCCCGGCCATGGGGCGGCTGAGCAGGGTCGCCAGGTACTGCGAACCGATAGTGATCCCGGCCACCACCGCGCTGAACCCCAATTGTTCGTGCACGTAGCCTGGGATTACCGCAATCGGCAGGCCGATGCAGATGAAGGCAATGAAGGTATAGAAGACGATCGAGACGATCTGCAGGGTGACCCACAGGGAGGAGGGGGTGGCGGTAGACATGGGCACTCGTTCGCGGGCGGGCGGTGAGGGCATCATGGCAAGGGCCCGGGGTAAAAGGAAGCAGCCTAACTACTTGGTCTGACGAACAGGCCCGCTTGCCACAACATGCAAAAAGCCCCGTCACAGTGGACGGGGCTCTTGGGTGCAGCGGGCGTTATTTAGAACACGACGCCTTGGCTACGCAGGTAGTCGTCATAAGTACCGCTGAAGTCGATCACGCCGTCAGCGCTCAACTCGATGATGCGGGTGGCCAGGGACGATACGAACTCACGGTCGTGGCTGACGAAGATCAGCGTGCCCGGGTAGTTTTCCAGCGCCAGGTTCAGCGCTTCGATGGATTCCATGTCCAAGTGGTTGGTCGGTTCGTCCATGATCAGCACGTTCGGCTTTTGCAGGATCAACTTGCCGAACAGCATGCGACCTTGCTCACCACCGGAGATTACCTTGACCGACTTGAGGATCTCGTCGTTGGAGAACAGCATGCGGCCCAAAGTGCCGCGAATCATCTGCTCGCCCTGAGTCCACTGACCCATCCAGTCGAACAGCGTCACGTCGTCTTCGAAGTCGTGAGCGTGATCCTGGGCGTAGTAACCCAATTCCGCAGCGTCTGTCCACTTGATGGAGCCTGCGTCCGGGGTCAACTCGTTGACCAGGGTGCGCAGCAGGGTGGTCTTGCCGATACCGTTCGGACCGATGATCGCAACGCGCTCTCCCGCTTCAACCTGGAAGCTGAAATCCTTGAACAGCGGCTTGCCGTCGAAACCCTTGGCCATTTTTTCGACCATTACAGCCTGGCGGTGAAGTTTCTTGTTCTGATCGAAACGGATGAACGGGCTCACCCGGCTCGAAGGCTTGACCTCAGCGAGTTGGATCTTGTCGATCGCCTTGGCGCGGGAAGTCGCTTGCTTGGCTTTGGAGGCGTTGGCCGAGAAGCGGCTGACGAAGGATTGCAGCTCAGAGATCTGCGCCTTCTTCTTGGCGTTGTCCGACAGCAGCTGCTCGCGGGACTGGGTCGCCACGGTCATGTACTCGTCGTAGTTGCCCGGGAACAGGCGCAGCTCGCCGTAGTCCAGGTCAGCCATGTGGGTGCACACGCTGTTCAGGAAGTGACGGTCGTGAGAGATGATGATCATCAGGCTGGAACGCTGGGTCAGGATGTTTTCCAGCCAGCGGATGGTGTTGATGTCCAAGTGGTTGGTCGGTTCGTCGAGCAACAGCACTTCTGGGTCGGAAAACAGCGCCTGGGCCAGCAATACGCGCAGTTTCCAGCCTGGGGAGACTTCGCTCATCGGGCCGAAGTGTTGTTCCAGAGGGATACCCAGGCCCAACAGCAGTTCACCGGCACGGGATTCGGCGGTGTAGCCGTCCATCTCGGCGAATTCGGTTTCCAGCTCGGCCACGGCCATGCCGTCGTCTTCGCTCATTTCCGGCAGCGAGTAGATACGGTCGCGCTCGGCCTTGACCTTCCACAGCTCCTCGTGGCCCATGATCACGGTGTCGAGCACGGTGAATTCTTCGTAGGCGAACTGGTCCTGGCGCAATTTACCCAGGCGAACGTTAGGCTCCAGCATGACCTGGCCGCCCGACGGATCGAGGTCGCCGCCGAGGATTTTCATGAAGGTCGACTTGCCGCAACCGTTGGCACCGATCAAACCATACCGGTTGCCGGCGCCGAACTTGACCGAGACGTTCTCAAAGAGCGGCTTGGCGCCGAACTGCATGGTGATGTTAGCTGTGGAGATCAATTACTTTACCTATCAATGGGTTGCGAGCATGGCAGCAGGCGCCGTCAGGCATGCATCAACAGCGACATCAAGGCGCGAAACCCGGTCGCTGAGCAAAAAAATGGGGATGTGTGTTGGAATTTGGCGCGCATTGTCGCATATGTGTGACGACAGTTGTATGGCAGAGGACGACGGGTATTAAGAACTTTCGGCGCCGGGCCCCTATTAATGCCTTTGCAGGTAACGTTCGAGTTAGGGGGCTCTGGAGTCCATGACGGCAGGAAAATAAAAGGCGTCTCAAGGCCCTGTGGCTTTCCCTTTTTCTGACGCTCTGCGTATTCACCGACGATTTTAAGGGGTGGCATGGCAGGGGCATTCCACAAAACCAAGCGGTCTGCACCCGTTTTAGTGCGCTCCACCACTTCCCCCCAGGCGACCTCGCGACAGACGTGGGCCGTCTTCGTCTCTTTTTCAATCTCATCCAAGGGCGGTTCGGGCTTATTCAACAGCCGAGCTTGCGCTGGAGCTCATCCAACTAAGCCCGGCCACCGCGCCGGGTTTTTTATTCGCGAACTTTGCGAGTTAGAACTGCGGCGGCGCCCGTGGTTTTACCCGGCTTTATTCCAACGGACCTTCGTAATACCCAGCTTGTCGGCAATTTTTAATATTGAGTCCCGAGACAGACCTATCGGTATCCAATATTCAGGGCCCTCACCAGCGTGTCTTGTGGCCATGCGAATCGCATCGCTTTCGCTGAACGCCGTTGCATTCGTATAGAAGTGCTCCGGCTTCCCATCGTGTAGATAATGAATTTTATAGGGTATTAAATTTTCCATTAGAGCCTCTTGGCCGAAGCCATACCCAAAAGGGTCAATCCTGGAAACTGGAATTCAGAGAGGTCTGTCGGGTGGTGATACCGAGAGATAGGGTGATGGCCGAACTGCGGACGCTGCGTTATCTGATCCGGTAAGCGTTGGACTAGTTAGCCTTCCGATCGTTCGGTCTATCAATTTCATGCAGACTTTTGAGGCTTTAGCCGTCACTAAGGTCCTTTCTTTTTCGACCCCACCACATCTTCCGCTCTGAGCAGGGAGTGATGCCTGAGCTGATTCAAAAACGCAAACTGTTATTGCCGTCGCAGCGCAGATACTTTAGATGCCCAAGAGGCGGGACAAACCGGGCAAGCAATAAAATATAAAGCGCGTTGTCAGGTTTTTACTGAGGATTAATGTCTAGAGTTTTTAGTCTGATTCGCACACGATGGCGCTTAGGTAAGTTCAAGGATGTAGTACATGCGTAATACCTGGTTGCTCCTGTTTTCTTCGTCTATCGCCCTTGCTGGTTGTGGCGGGTTCCCCTCTGTTCCCTATGTCGATCCACCTCAGGCCGACAATACGGCTCGCGTTCGTGTGATCACCAATTCTAATGTGTTTGGCGATAGTGTGACGGGCAGCTGCGCCCCGGATACTCGCCACAAAATGGCTGAAGCTGGCCGCTTCTCAGAGGAAGGGCAGCCGAGCATTAACTACCCCCGGTACCCACTTAAGCCCGCCAGTCTTGGAATGCCGGGAAGGGTTTCACCCAAGCTTCAGCAGTACATCGGATCTGTTCGGATGGCCGAAGGCTTGTACACCGAGATTGTGGCTGAGTACCGCGTTAAAACGGATGCACCCTTTCAGATAGCAACATTGGGTGCGTCCGCCGGCAGCTACGGCAGCACTTACGCTGTTTGCCCAGGCCAGGCGAAAGTATTCACTCTGGAGCCCGGGAAAGACTATGAGGCCCTGGTTGGACTCAGCAGCGCACCAAACGCGGATGGGAATGCGGTGCTTATGTGCATGTTTGGCGTAGTCGAGCTTACCTCTATCCCTAACCTGCCGTTTGCATTGCCAAAAAGGCTCGCAGGTACGGAGTCGCCGCAAACGCGTTGCAAGGATTAAGTAGCACGGCTCATATTTTTTACTGAGTTTTCATATCTGAGCCCAGCGCGACTGCTGGGCTTTTTCGTTTTTGGCTAAGAAGACATTTTGTTCAATCACGCCCCGCGGAGACGAGCGCATGGACTGTCTGCTGCGCCTGCTCGACAAGGCAATTGCCGATGCTGTGGACGCTGCAAAGGCTTCCGGTCTGCCCCAACGCTTGCTCCATGCCCATGCACAGACCCATCAGATGGTAGGGGATTCTCCATGACCAAAAGCAACCCGACTGGGAGTCAATCGAACGTGCCTACCGGGCCGGGATTTGCTCTGTAGAGCGCTTCGCAAGCTCCACTGCTGCGGTGATGGCCGCTCTGGCTTGAGGGCTATTCTTCCAGCAAGTCGAGCCTAATGCCGCGGATGCTTGAGCCAGGATGTCACTAACATTTGATTTGCGGAGTTCGGCGAGCGATTCGATACCCATTTGCTCAAGCCGAGTAATGACGGTTGGTCCTACGCCTTTGAGCGCGAGCAAAGCGGCTCTTTCCTCCGGTGAAAACGGCATCGTAAATTCCTTTTTGGGCGATGAGTCCGCGCAAGTGTGCCTGACGCTACAGGGTGCCTCAACAGGCCGGTGACCTTTGGACGATCATGCCGAACGGACAGACGCCGCTGCTCAAGCGTTCGTTTGTTCACGGTGCCTGGGACTGCTGGCAGGTTCGTTCACTTAGACGGCCGCAGCGTGGCGACATGATCGTGATGCCGGTCGGGCACACGGTTCACCCTCATCATGCCGAGATTTACCTAGGCTCTCACCCAGCGCCACCCGGCGAAATTTCCATACCTTGAATTCGGATTAACTGAAGTGTCTATGCAGGTTGCCAATACCCGGCAAACTTTGCGTCTGCCGGGCTTAAAGAGCGCTTAAGGCATCAACACTGAGTCCACAACATGGATTACGCCGTTGGACTGCATTACGTCTGCGATGCTGATACCAGCCTTACCGCCTTTGGCATCCACCACCCAAAGCTTGCCGTCATGCAGCTTGATATTCAGCGACTCACCTTGAACTGTTTTCAACACAACGGTGCCGCCGTTCTTTTTGGCTTCGGCCATCAGCTGTGCCGATGTGTGAGTGCCCGGCACGACGTGGTAGGTCAGAATTCTAGTTAGGTCGGCTTTGTGCTCAGGCTTGACCAGAGTATCGACGGTGCCCGCTGGCAGCTTTGCAAAGGCTTCGTTTGTGGGGGCGAACACGGTGAACGGACCTTTGCTATTGAGCGTATCAACCAGGCCGGCAGCTTTGACAGCGGCTACCAGTGTCGTGTGGTCCTTCGAGTTGACCGCGTTCTCAACGATGGTTTTGGTCGGGTACATAGCTGCACCTCCGACCATTACGGGGTCGGCACCAAAGCTGAACGTTGCAGTTACGGAGAGAATCGCGAAGCAGGCTGTTGCAGCAAGTTTTTTGAAAAAAGCGTGCATGATGTATCTCCTTGGCTCTTATGCCCTCCGGGTGAGGGTATTGAATCTACGAGCCAACGATCAAAGTGGATGCACCTCCTCATAAAATAACTTTTTAAGCGCAGTGCCTGCCTGTTCAAACCTGTCGGTTACTTTCACTGGAATGCCACCCACGCTGGATGCCTGGACAGGACGGTATGTTAGGGGTTCGACTCTGTTGTGAGGGATCACGCAACGAAGCGCAAGTTGCCATCCCTATTACTGGCAGACGCTGGAATGATCGTCTGCTCCGGTGTTTGGCTTGGAGCAGCGTGGGGAAAAGATAAAGGTCACTCCAATTGCGATATGCGCTAGGTATTTTCGGTACCCAAAGGACATGCTTACGCCTGTCGAAATAGCTGGCGATTGATGCGTGTCAAATGCTTCTGCGGCACTGGGTACCTTCATAGTTCATAGCGTGAATTGTGCGATCACTTCGTCCGATGACATTACGTCGGCGTATTCATCATTGAGTATTGCTAGGGTCAGTTCATGAACGGTTGTCGCGTCCCAAGACTTTCCATTCGCCCCAACAACGGGCACGGCGGTCGTTGCATCTGACGGTAAGATGATGCTGTATCCGAGCGCTTTCCCCGCACGGACGGTGGCGTCCATACTGTTGTGAATAACAACGCCCGTCAGCACCAACCGTTTTACTTGCATCTGTGTGAGAGTGGCATCCAATTCGGTGCCAATAAAGGCGCAGTTTTCCTGTTTGATGATGACGGCTTCTCCCTGTATCGGGGCGACCTCTTTCTTGATGCCATTCCACGGGCCGTCGACGAAATAGCTGGATGTAGAAGTGCGCTCATCGTGCTTCACATGAATAACTGGCCAGCCGTTTGATCGCCAGTGGCCTAGAAGGCGCTGGATCACTGCCAAGTATTCAGGATTACTTTTTCCATCCCAGTTTGGTCTATCAATCGCATCTTGAACGTCCAGGATAACAAGCGGGATCGAGCCTGGTAGAGCTGTCATTTGAACCTACTCCTTCAACTGAAAAGCGCGGACTTAGTGTGCTGGACCTGGCCTCCACCAGCAACGCATTACAGGAAAGATGTTCTGAGCGCCCTAGGCTTTACTGCGCGCGCTCAAGAAGCCCCGCGCTCTAGTCATTGTCATGATGCCCATTGGCTCAATTCCGCTTTTGAAACTCGCCGTGATAGCCTTTCTGGATGATTTGGAGGGATCCATGAGAAAAATTACCGTCGCGCTTTTGCTGATTGTTTTTGGATGTGGAATAGCCGGTTCTGGATGGAGCGCATATCAGGGCCGTGACAATGTGGCTAAAGCGTCATCATTAGTCGCCTCGCACCTACTTGCTTTTGACGCTGAGCCGGCATTAGACCTGTCTAGCTTCTTGGCGCGCGGTGAAGATGCCGAGAAGGCGCTAACAGCGGATTTGCTGGAGATGCAATCTGCCGATTGGTCGGGTGCTGAGACGAAAAAAGACGCGGCAATCGAGTTCACATCTCGCGCCATAAGCGTCATACGCACATACACGCGCTTTCGGATGTCCAACTTACAAGTGGGGTTGACTAAGCGACGTCTGTTAGCAGAAGAGGGCGCTTTAGCTCAAGAAACTGACCCGAGTCTCAGAGACCTGGCCTCTCATCGTCTGCAATCCTATAAAGACAAATATGTGGAAGAACTGCGTGATTTCAACCATTTGACGACTGCCATTGGTATGCACTGCGAGATGCTGCTAATTGCCAATGATGGGATTAAGGTGGTGTTCGGTGAGAGCATGGGGCTTGATGTTCCGACTCAGGAGTTCATGAAACAGCTTCTGTAGCCCTGCCTTCATATCCGTTGAATCAATACGCTCTGCGGGTTAGAGAAGTGGCAGTAGTGGTACCGTCTATACAGCACCCTTGAGCCTGCCCAATGAATCGTCCAAGTCCACCTCACCACGTCGCAGCATCTCCAGCCGCGCCACACACTGAAAATCCCGCCGCCCACCCATCTATTTGGCAGGGTGGTCCGGACTTACCGATCATTGGCAGCACGGGTTCGGCCATTTTGGGCTTTTGCGCTGCGGTGATTATGTTATTGCCTGCCTTCGGGCTGGCGATCTTGCTCGTTATCGGGCTCGGTGCGATGCAGGATGTGCCGTCCAGCGATGAGTCGAGTTTTACAACGTCGTCGCTCATCCTGTTCCTGCTCGGCTCTGTCGTGGTTATGGGATTAGTCTTCGCGTGGATTTTCTCTGAGCCTAGGGTGCAGGCCTTTACGTTCGACGAAAACCAGCAACTGCTTACCCTCACTGTCATCCGTCGCGCACGTAAACCCACCCAAGTGCGCGTGCTGTTTAGCGACATTATTTACATCTGCCCCTACGTAGTCGCTTCGTATGACCGCGATGGTCATTTCAGCGTTGTGTATCGGGGGCCGAAGGACAAGGTGTTCGAATACCAATTTGCTGAGGGTACTTCCCTGAAAGAGATGGAGTTTCATGCTGCCTGGCTGCGAGGAATAATTGGCGAGCGGATGCACGAACTACTGAATCTGGACAAATGAACGACTCATACGGCCCATAAGTGAGAGGCAGTTTCAGTTGCCCAAATCAGGAGTAAATAAGTGTTCTCAGGAAAAAGCGCAGCGTTGTGGGGGCTTCTATCCGCTGCCACTGCAGTCGAGGCAGCTACAGCAACTCACCCGATACGCGAAGAAAAGGTCGCCGTCAGCTTCATCGCTGCACTTGAGATATGCGACGAGCGAAATCCCGAGCGTGGCTTGACCCTAGAAGGACTGGTCAGTGATCCCACCTTCAGCGAAGAGAGAAAGTCCGAGTTCCGGAGGGTCAACGCTGATCCTTCATACAAAGCGGCAGTCTCGGAAATGAAGTCCTTTCTGCTCCAACCTCCACTTGCGGATGTCCTGCGTGATATTTGTGAAAACCTGAGGAAGACGAGTCCGGACGGCTATCGGTAATCAGTGCGTACGCAGTTGGTAGCTAAAAGGCCCGCACACGATGCCTGTATTTTTTCGCCATTCGTCTAATGCTTGGCACTTGCCAGGATCTGCCGCCTCACATCTTTAAGCGCGGATATCCCGAGCGTAAGAACGGAGAGCCAGCATGGACATCAATGAGAACGCCCCCGGCAATCTTTCACAGCAGGCCGTAACACGTGGCACAGACAACGAGACAGGCCACGACCCGAGAAATGATGAGGACAATATCCCTCTGCCGCCGGACGATGATGCACCTCTAGAAGAGGACATGTCCGATGTCGATGCTGCCGATTCGGTCGCCAGCGAACATCCCGACAACTGAGTATGTGTAGAGAAAGGAACCCGGCCATGTGCCGGGTTTTCTGTGTCGCTTCTATCATGCAGCAGGCGCATGGGGCGCATGGGGCGCATAGAGCGGTTTCTCCAACGTCTCCGGCATCGCCACCCACAACAGCACCAACGCAGCGCCCGCCACGCCCGCCAGGGTTAAGAAGGCCGCGTTGTAGCCCGCCTGTTGCACCACGAACCCCGCCAGGCTGTTGCTCAGTGCCGCGCCCAAGCCAAACACGGTGGACAGCGCACCCAGGCTGACATTGAAACGCCCGGTACCCTGGGTCAGGTCTTTGACGATCACCGGGAACAGCGCGCCGAAGATCCCTGCGCCGATGCCGTCGAGCATTTGCACAGCCACCAGCCAATAGGGATCGCTGGACACGGTGTAGAGCACGCCACGCAGCGGCAGAATCATGAAGCCGAATATCAGCAGCGGCTTGCGTCCCCACACGTCAGCCTTGACCCCTACCAGCCAGGCCATCGGTACCATCACCAATTGCGCGGCGACGATACAGGCCGAGGTCAGCGGGGTGGCCATCTGCAGGTTGATCTGGGACAGCTTCTGGCTGACCAACGGCAGCATGGCGGCGTTGGCCAGGTGGAACAAGGCGCAGCAAATGGCAAACAGCAGCAGCGGACGGTTGGCCAGTAATACCTTCAGGCCCGACGGTTGTTCATGATCGGTGGCGTGGGCAGGGTCGAAGCCGCGGGCCACTTCATGGTCGATGGCCTTGGCTGACACGCAACTGACCGCGACCACACTGGCCACCGCCATAAACGCCATCAGGTAGAACACCACCACCGGTCCGAACAGGTAGGCCAACCCACCGGCGAGCAGCGCGGCCACGGCGTTGCCGGCGTGATTGAAGGTTTCATTGCGCCCGGTGCGGCGGGTAAATGCCCGCGGGCCGGTGATCCCCAGGGAAATAGCGGAAATCGCCGGGGCGAACACGGACGCGGCGACGGCGCTGGCAGCTTGGGTCAACGCCACCAGGCTGAAGGAGCTGACGAAGGGCAGCACCAGGCAGCTGGCGGTCACCAGGATGGCGGCAAGCGCAACCACGGCGCGTTTGCTGCGCGTGCGGTCGATCAGTGCGCCCGCCGGGCCCTGGGTGAGCAGCGCGGCGATGCCCGCCAGGGTCATGACCACGCCGATGCTGGCCGGGTCCCACTTGTGCACGGCCAGCAGGTAGATGGCCAGGTACGGGCCGAGGCCGTCGCGCACATCCGCCAGAAAGAAGTTCAGGCTGTCCAGGGACAAGGCATTTCGCAGGTCGGAGTGATTGGCCACGATGACGGCTTCGCAGAGGGGGCGTTCAACGGCTGAACACTCATTGCGTTAATGACCTGCGCGGTGAGCGTTAAGTTTCCGCAGTTGCCTGGAGTTTCAATACGCCGGCATGTGGCTTATCTTCGGTGCCCCGCCGTAAGACTTATCTGGAGACGCAATGGACATGCCCTCAGCCCAACAGGCAATTGCCAGCAACAAGGACGCCTGGGACCAATCTGCCGGCCTGCATAAAACCACCGACACCTGGAGCGCATTGCTGACCGGTGTTGGTAACGCCGATTTTTCCTGCCTGGACCCAACCATTACAGGGGTTCTGCAGGACCTGGGTGTCGCCGGCAAGGACGTGGTGCAACTGGGCTGCAACAACGGTCGAGAAAGCCTGTCGCTGTTCGCCCTCGGCGCACGCTCGGTGGTGGGGGTGGACCAGTCCGCCGCGTTTCTCCGGCAAGCGCGTGAGCTTGCCGATGTGTCGCCTCATGCTCCTGAATTTATCGAAAGCGATATCCACCAGTTGCCGCAGCGGTTACACGAGCGCTTTGATATCGCCCTGGTCACCATCGGCGTGCTCGGCTGGATGCCGGATGTGGCGTTGTTCATGCGCCATGTCGCCAGCACGCTGAAGCCCGGCGGTTCGCTGGTGATGTACGAAACCCATCCGTTCCTGGAAGTGTTCGACCCCAGGGCGCAGAACCCGCTGCTACCTGCCAGCTCGTACTTTCAGCGCGAACCCTTTGTGCTGCAGGAGTCGATTGTCTATGAAGGTCAGGGTGAGGTAGTCGGACCGACTTCCTATTGGTATGTGCACACGTTGGGCGATGTGGTGAGCGCCGCGATTTGCGCAGACCTGCAGATCAGTCACTTGCAGGAATACGCGCATTCCAATCGTGAAGAACTCTACGATCAGTACGAGCACCAAGCGGCGCAATTGCCGCTGTGCTTTACCTTGACCGCCACTAAAAGGCCTGCCTGATACGGTTTGTCCACGCAAAAAAAAGCCCGCTTAAAGAGGCGGGCCAAGGGATTCACTGGAGTAGGTAGGCTTTACCCTATCGCGCCGAAAGTGAAGGCTGTGTGAAAAGCATGTCGCAGGTTCGGACGGCGCATTGATCAAGCGCGCCGCACGAAACTGCGCATGGTCTGACCGGGGCCGGTGCTGAAGACGGTGGGCCTGGGCATCCCTTCATCGGCCGCGATAAATACAAATTCGTCGCCATCAAGGCGGTAGCTGGCAGGCAACGGCTTGCCGGCGTCATCGCCCATGGAATCGACCCACGTAATGCTTTTTGGTGTAGTGCTGCTGTCCAGGGAGAATCGGCCGGCCAGCAACAGGTCGCCTTGCACGGTTTTCACTTCGAAGCGGTCGCCTGAAATGGTGGTGATGGCACCGGGCGCAGTGTGAGCGTCTACCGGGTTCAGGACACCGCTGTCCTCAAGTGACGTTTGCTCCCAGGCGCCCTGAAGGGCCTGATGATCCGGATCTAAAGTGGGCGACATAACCATTCCTTGTAGTTGTGCAGGTGCGAACCCTGCCTAAGTAGACAGCTTTTCACAATTCTTAGTTAACTTTTCGTTACAGAATATGGCTAAATAACTGCCAATGGCCATGTAACCGCTTGTCATCAAGCCGCTCATGTTGCCTGTCTGTGAATTGTGATTTCAGGTGCTGCTATTCATCCTCGGCCGTCGTGGGCACGCAGGAGCAGCCTGTTCTCTACTGACGTGTGACGAAATCCCTTGAAGCTCATCATTGTTGTTCTCTATGTCGCCTCCATTGCGTATGTACACCTGCGTGGCCGGGTGCGACACAAACTGGGTCGCCAGCTCAGTGACCATTCAACCTTCCTGGCACCCATCAACTGTTTTCTATACCTGTTCTCCAAACTCCCCGGTCGACCGTTTCTCTCGCCCAGCGACTTCCCTGACCTAAGTCCGTTGCAGGAGCATTGGGAAGAGATTCGCCAGGAAGGCCAGAACCTCATGAAGGCAGGGGCGATCAAGCGCTCCGACCAGTACAACGACGTGGGCTTCAACTCGTTTTTCAAGTCGGGCTGGAAGCGTTTCTACCTCAAGTGGTACGGCGACAGCCATCCTTCCGCAATGAAGCTGTGCCCGCGCACCACCGAGCTGGTGCAGAGCATCGGCTCGATCAAGGCCGCGATGTTCGCCGAGCTGCCGCCGGGTTCCAAACTGGTACGCCATCGCGATCCCTACGCCGGCTCTTACCGCTATCACTTGGGCCTGGATACCCCGAATGATCCTGGCTGCTACATCAATGTGGACGGTGAGAGCTACTACTGGCGTGACGGTGAACCGGTGATGTTCGACGAGACCTATATTCACTACGCCGAAAACACCACGCAGCAGAACCGCATCATCCTGTTCTGCGATGTCGAGCGGCCGATGAAATACCGCTGGGCTGCGGCGTTCAACCGCTGGTTCAGCCGCACAGTGATGGCGGCGGCGGGTTCGCCCAACGACGCTGGCGACAAGACCGGCGGACTGAACCGAGCGTTTACGCGTCTGTACAAGATCCGCCTGCGCGGCAAAGAGCTGAAGAAACGCAACCGCACCCGTTACTACCTGGAAAAATGGGCGATTTTCGCGGCCTTGGCGCTGATCTTCGTGCTCATCTAACGCTCGGCCAGGGCGTCCTCACTGCGGTGGCTGGGCGCCCAGTTTGTCCCACATTTTCTTGCTGATCTTCTGCCGATGGGCATAACCCTCCCACGGATCCTCCTTCAGTCCCTGTAAGCGTTGGTGCAGATTGGCCACCGTCCACTGCTGCGCGCCACGCAACCCCTGCAATTCCTTACGACTGACCGGCACCGACACCGGCAGCCCTGGCCGAGCCCGTACCGAGTAGGCGGCCACGGTGCTCGCGCCCCGTGCATTGCGCAGGTAATCGATAAAGATCTTGCCCACACGGTTTTTCGGCCCGGAGGTGGCGGTAAAGCGTTCCGGCAGTTGCGCGGTCATAAACTGGGCAATGGCTTTGGCGAAGGCTTTTACCGGCTCCCAACCGTCCCGTCGTGCCAGCGGCACTACCAAGTGCAGGCCTTTGCCGCCGCTGGTTTTGACGAACGCATCGAGGCCCAGCTCGTCCAGTACCGACAAGGTGAGTTGTGCCGCTTCCAGCATGCTTTTCCAGGGCAACGCGGGATCCGGGTCGAGGTCCAGCACAAACAGGTCAGGGGTTTCGATCTTGTCTGAGGTGGCGCCCCAGGTATGAAATTCGACGGTGCCCATTTGCACAGCGCCGACTAGTGCCTGGACGCTGTCGATCTCCATCAGCGGCGCGTGGCCTGGGTCCAGCGCGGCGTCCAATTGCTTGATATGGGGAATCGCCAGGCGTTCCGAGTGCTTCTGGAAGAACTGCTCGCCCTCGATGCCTTCCGGAGCCCTGAGCAAGGACACCGGGCGATGCCGCAGAAAGGGCAGGACCCATTCGCTGATACTTTCGTAGAACTGCGCCAATTGCTGCTTTTGCGTGCCGCTTAGTGGATCGATCACTCGCTCAGGGTGGGTGATCTTCAACAGGGTCTTGGCTTGCGGGGCTTTCATGGATTCAGCCACCTGCGGCTGTTCGTGCACGATCTGCGCGGCCGGTTTATCGCTGCGCAGGCCCATAAAAGTGGCGTGGCGCACCACACCGTCACGGGTCCACTGGGCAAACTGTACTTCCCCCACCAGCGTCGGCTCCACCCACTGCACGCCTCGCGCCTGGGCACTGGTCAGGGGTTTGTGCAAAGGCGAGGTTTTGCGCGCCCGCGCTTTGAGCTGCGTGTAGATAGCCTCCAACGACGCTTGATCAAAACCGGTGCCGACGCGACCGGCGTACCTCAGCCCGCTGTCGTCATTCACCGCCAGCAGCAATGCGCCAAAACCGCTGCGCGAACCCTGGGGACGGGTATGTCCGACAATCACAAACTCCTGGCGCAAACGGCATTTGAGCTTGATCCAGTCAGTACTGCGAGCGGACGTGTAGGGGCTGCCCATGCGTTTGCCGATCACGCCTTCCAGGGCCAGGTTGCAGGCGCTCTGTAAAATGTCCTGATGATGGGCGGTGAAGGCTTCAGAAAACCGCAGTAACTTACTTTTGCTTCCAGACAGCGCGGCCTTGAGCATGGCCCGGCGATCCTCTACGGGGGCCTGGCGCTGATCTGCGCCATCCAGAAACGGCGCATCGAACAGGTAATAGACGAGGTCCAGGCTACGGCCGCTGTCAAAGGCATTTTGCAGGGCCTGGAAGTCCGGTAAACCTTCAGGGTTGAGGCTGACCACTTCGCCATCCAGCCAACTGTCCTTGAGCTTGAGGGCGTGCAGGGCTTTGACCTGCCGCGGCAGGCGCTCGGTCCAGTCATGGCCGTTACGGGTAAACAGGCGGACTTCGCCGTCGCGAATCCGCGCCAGCATGCGGTAGCCATCAAACTTGATTTCATACTGCCAGTCCCCGTCGGGCGCGCGGTCTACCAGGGTTGCCAGTTGCGGTGTGAATTGCTCGGGCAGTGCAGCGGCTGCTTTCTTGGCTTTCGGCTGGTTCTTGGTGGGGGCTATGGAGGCATCACTGAGCACGCTTTTAGGCTCAGCCTGCACGATGTCGTAGTCGGCGGCAGGGCGCGCCTGTTGGTCTTGCTCTTTGATCAGCAGCCACTGTTCCTTGTCACCGCTGCCTTTCAAGCGAGTGCGCACCAGCGCCCAATCGCCCGAGAGTTTTTCACCTACCAGCGTGAATTTGAGTTTGCCGGCGGCGTAAGCCTTGTGTGGGTCGTCATGGGGTTTCCAGACCCCACGGTCCCAGACAATCACATCACCGGCGCCGTATTGACCGGCCGGGATACTGCCTTCGAAACTGCCGTAGCCCAGCGGGTGGTCTTCCACGTGAACCGCCAAGCGCTTCTGGCTGGGGTCGAGGCTTGGGCCCTTGGGCACGGCCCAGCTTTTGAGCACGCCATCGAGTTCCAGGCGAAAGTCATAGTGCAGGTTGCGTGCGTCGTGCTTCTGGATCACGAACGACAGTGCTGACGTCTTTCGTTTGCCCGTGGTCGCCTTGCCGGAAGGTTCTGCGGTGATCTCGAAATCGCGCTTGCGATTGTATTCACTCAGCGGCTTTGCCATGGCGTTCTCCCAGTAATGCCAGGCTCAAGAGGCCTTTTTCTTGGCGGTTTTTTTCGCCGCAGGCTTACCCGCCAGGCTGCGCTTGAGCAGTTCGGTCAGGTCGAGCACATCGGCCGACTTGCGCTCTTCGCTGCCTTCCTTGGATTCCACATCTTCAATCTTGCCGGCCTTGGCCTTCTTCGCCACCAGCGCCATGATTTTTTCCTGAAAGCTGTCGCGGTAGGCATCCGGTTGCCAGTCGGCGCTCATGTCCTCCACCAAGCGCTTGGCCATGTCCAGTTCACCTTTGGCCAGGGAGGGTTTGGTTACGTCGCTGCCCAGTTCCAATTCATCCAGGCTGCGCACCTCGGCGGGCCAGCGCAGCATCACCAGCACCAGTGCGGACTCCAGGGGCATCAATGCCGCCAGGTGCTGCTTGGTGTGCAGCACCACATTGGCCAGGGCGACCTTGCGGGTTTTCTTGAGGGTTTCCCGCAGCAGCGCGTAGACCTTGCCGCCGCGTTTGTCCGGCGCCAGGAAGTAGGGCGTGTCGATGTTCTGCAACGGGATCTGGTCGCTGGCGACAAAGGCGATGATTTCGATGGTCTGAGTGGACTTGGGGTGGGCCGAGCGAATCTCCTCTTCGCTGAGCACCACATAACGTCCCTTCTCAAACGCTACGCCTTTGACGATGTGCTCCTTGGTCACTTCCTTGCCGGTGGTTTTGTTGATGCGTTTGTAGCCCACCGGGTCCATGCTGCGCTTGTCCAACCAGTCGAAATCCACACCCTGTGCGGACGTGGCGGAGACCAGCGATACAGGGATATGAACCAAACCGAAGCTGATGGCGCCTTTCCAGATGGCCCGTGGCATAAGTGCGATTCCTTGAGAAGAGACTGTGTTCGGGTGACTCGCGGGCGGTTAAAAAAGTTTCCCTGGATGGATGCGCGGACAGATCGTGTTACACCTGATGAGGAAGTATTTAGTTACCAAAGCCGAACCCCAGGCGTAGCGTGGTATCGAAAGCAGGTACTCCTCGTCCCAGAGAGGCTTTGTCATGATCACCCGCGTGCGTCATCTTGCAGTGCTGGCGCTGAGCCTGGCACTTGCAGCCACCGCTCAAGCGCAGAACCTGCCTGGCGGCAACAACACCAACAATGGCCCCATTCACCGGGCCAACCCCAACAGCATGCAGGGCACGCAGCCCAATGCGCCGGCGATTCGCGGTATCCAGACCGTGCCGGCCACGCGCCCGCCGACCCTGGAAAACGGCGGCATCGGCAACCGTTACCCCCAGCGTGAGGCCGCGCCCAGCCGCCCGGCCACCGACACTAAAGCCCCCACGTTTGATGCCAACGGCAATCGCCGGTAAGGACTCGTCTTATGTTTATACGCAAAACCCTGTTAGCCGTTATGTGCGCGACGACCCTGACGACGGTCTACGCCGCCGATTTGCAGCAGTTCCCCAGTGAACAAGGCAGCCTCACTGTCACCTCGATCGTCAAAGGCCTGGACCACCCATGGGCCGTGGCGTTTCTGCCGGACCAGCAAGGCTTCCTGGTTACCGAACGCCCTGGCCACCTGCGCGTTGTCAGCCCGGATGGCAAGCTCTCGGCTCCGCTGAGCGGCGTGCCTGAGGTGTGGGCCAAGGGGCAGGGCGGTTTACTCGATGTGGTGCTGTCGCCCGATTTCAAAGAGGACCGCACGGTCTATTTGTCATACGCCGAAGGCGGCGGCAAAGGCGGCACGGCCGGCACTGTGGTGGGACGTGGACGTTTGGCGGCGGACCTCAGCGGCCTGATCGATTTCAAAGTCATCCTGCGCCAGGAGCCGAAGCTCTCCACCGGCAATCACTTTGGCTCGCGCCTGGCCTTCGACCAGGATGGGTACCTGTTTGTGACCCTGGGCGAAAACAACGACCGACCCACTGCCCAGGACCTGGACAAGCTGCAAGGCAAGGTCGTACGGATCTACCCCGACGGCCGCGTGCCGGATGACAACCCCTTTGTTGGTCAGCCGGGCGTACGCCCCGAAATCTGGTCCTACGGCCAACGCAACCCACAGGGACTGGCACTGAACCCCTGGAGCGGCACGATCTGGGAAAACGAGCACGGCCCCCGTGGTGGTGACGAGATCAACATCGTCGAACGTGGCAAAAACTATGGCTGGCCCCTGGCGACGCACGGCATCAACTACTCCCTGACGCCGATTCCGGAGGCCAAAGGCAAGACGGCGGAAGGTACCGTGGCGCCCCATCATGTGTGGGAAAAGTCACCGGGCATCAGCGGCATGGCGTTCTACGACAGTGACCGGTTCAAGGCGTGGCAGCACAACGTGTTCATCGGCGCGCTGGCCAGCCAGGAGCTGATTCGGTTGCAGTTCGAGGGCGACAAGGTCATCCACGAGGAGCGTTTGCTGGGAGGTTTGAAGGCGCGTATTCGCGATGTGCGGCAGGGCCCGGATGGCTTTTTGTATGTGCTGACGGATGAGGATGATGGTGCGTTGTATCGAGTCGGCCTTAATCAGGACTGAGGCACTCAGCGTAGGGAGGGGGCTTGCCCCCTCTCACATTTGAACCGCACCAGGTTTTACAGGCCGAGATCGGACAACCCCGGATGCTCATCCGGGCGTCGGCCCAGCGGCCAATGGAACAGCCGCTCGCTTTCCATGATCGGCCTGTCGTTGATACAGGCAAAACGGTTGGCCATCAGGCCGTTTTCGTCGAACTCCCAATTCTCATTGCCGTAAGAGCGGAACCAGTTGCCGGAGTCGTCATGCCATTCATAGGCATACCGCACGGCAATGCGGTTGCCGGTGAAGGCCCACAATTCCTTGATCAGCCGATAATCCAGCTCCTTGGCCCATTTGCGCGTGAGAAAGCCTTTGGCTTCTTCGCGGCCATGGACGAATTCGGCGCGGTTACGCCACTGGGTGTCCAGGGTGTAAGCCAGGGACACACGTTGTGGGTCGCGGGAGTTCCAACCGTCTTCGGCCAGGCGGACTTTTTCAATCGCTGATTCGCGGGTGAATGGCGGCAGCGGCGGGCGTGTTTCTGGGGTGGATGACATTTCAACGCTCCTGTTTAGGCAAAGTGGCTCGGCCAGTGCATTCAAAGCCCTAATAACGTTCGCGCCATGCATTGCGCGTTATCAGCAGCGGTTGTATCGCCCATGACCAAGGCAACGGTAATGGCGCCATCGATCAGGATCAGCAGGTGTGCTGCCTGCTGTTCGGGGTCGCAGGTGCCATGGGCTTGGCACAGTTCAAGTGCGTACTCGAACAGTTTCTGTTTATGCGCTTTGGCCAGCAGGCGCACCGGGCTGTGCGGGTCGCCGGTTTCACCGCTGGTGTTGATGAAGGCACAGCCGCGAAAATCCGCCGAGCCGAACCACGTCCTGAGCGCGTCAAACAGCGCGAGCAGGCGTTCGCCGCTGCCGTCGACTCGTTCCACTTCGCCGCGCAGCCAGTGCATCCAGCGTTCATCGCGGCGTTGCAGGGCCGCGATCACCAACTCGTCTTTATTGGCGAAGTAGCGGTAAATACTCTTGCGCGAGACGCCAGCGGTTTTCACCAGAAAGTCCATGCCGGTGGCGGCGATGCCGTGGCGATAGATCAACTTCTCGGTGACGTCGAGGATAATGTCGCGGGTTTCATTGCCAGTAATGTCGTTCATGTCGCACACAGTAGAACGATCGTTCTTCATGGTCAATGGGCTTTTTCCTACGAGGCAACGAGACCTGAGCAACCCCATGGTGTAAGCTCGGGGCCTCTTCGGATTCGACCCATTGCGAGCCCTATGCCGTCGTTCTTCAAACGCTCCCTGTTGCCCAAACTGCGTGGTTTCCCCCTCACTCCCGACGCGCTCGATGTGCTGTCCGGTGCGGATGCGTACCGCCGCTGCCTGCTGGAAAAAATCTCCCAAGCCACCCGGCGTATCTACATCGTGGCGCTGTACTTGCAGCAGGACGAAGCAGGGCAGGAGATCTACGACGCCTTGCACGCCGCCAAGGCTGCACGGCCGGAGCTGGACATCGTGGTGGTGGTCGACTGGTTGCGCGCCCAACGCGGGTTGATTGGTGCGGGCAAACAGCCCGGCAACAGCGCCTGGTACCAGGCCATGACACAGAGCCATGCCAGCGAAGTGCCGGTGTACGGCGTTCCGGTACAAACCCGCGAGCTGTTTGGCGTGTTGCACCTCAAGGGCTTTGTGATCGATGACAGCGTGCTGTACAGCGGCGCCAGCCTGAACAACGTGTACCTGCACAAGTTCGACAAATACCGGTTTGACCGTTATCACCTGATCCACAGCAAGCCCCTGGCCGATTCGATGCAGCACCTGGTGGAACACGGCCTGGTAGCGTCCAAAGCGGTGCACCGCCTTGACCTGCCCAACCCGCCCACCACCCGCAGCCTGCGCAACGACATCGGCGACCTGCGCAGCCGCCTCAAGCACGCGACCTACGACACCACAGCCGGGCAGTTGCCCAATGGCCACCTGTCAGTCAGCCCGTTGCTCGGCGTCGGCAAGAACAACCCGCTGAGCCGGGTGATCCTGGAGCTGATCGCCAGCGCCCAGCAGCAACTGACCATTTGCACGCCGTACTTCAATCTGCCATTGGCGGTCACGCGCGAGATCAACCGTGCCCTGGCGCGTGGCGTGAAGATCGACATCATCGTCGGTGACAAGACCGCCAACGACTTCTACATCCCACCCAGCGAGCCTTTCAAGGTCATCGCGGCACTGCCATACCTGTACGAAATCAGCCTGCGTCGCTTTGCCAAGCGCCACCAGCCGATGATCGACAGCGGCCAATTGAACCTGCACCTATGGCGCGATGGCGACAACACCTACCACCTCAAAGGCATGTGGATCGACCAGCGTTACACCTTGCTCACCGGCAACAACCTAAACCCTCGGGCGTTCCGTCTCGACTTGGAAAACGCCTTGTTGATCGACGATCCCCAGGGGCAATGGTTGGAAACACGGCGGACCGAGCTTGAGCAGATTTTCCAGCACACCACCCGCATCGACGGGTACGCGCAGTTGCAGACACTGGTGGATTACCCCCCGGCGGTCGGCAAGTTTCTGCGTCGGGTGAGCCGCGTGCGGATCGAGCGACTGCTTTACCGGATCCTGTAATCCGCCGCAACGCAACGCGTAAGGCGGCAAGACTCGGCTTACATTCAGCGCGTTTCAGCTTTCCTTAGATTGCCTCTCCAGACGAAGCCGTATTCCACGGCCTAGCGCAGAGAGGATTGAATATGTTGACGCCACTGTCGAGCACCGGCTCGCCCCTTCAATATGCTGTGCAGGCTCTCGTAGTCGGAGAGGACAGTGCCAAGCCCACGGTCCAGCAGCCGCGCCTATGGGCCGCCCCGGCAAACGTCGCCAACCTTGCCCAGGCGCCGCGCCTGAGTCCTGAACTGGTGGAACGGGACGCGCTGGCCGAGCGCCTTGAAGCCGGGCTTGAAGACCTGCCGGACGGCGCACGCACCGACTGGTCCGCCGAGGCCTGGGACGTTCCCCGCACATCGCCACTGCTCGCGCGCAGCCAAGCGGCGATGGAGCGTTTGCAGGCATTTGTGTCTCGCCCGCAAATGCTCGCCCTGCTGCAGCGCGAACGGTTCGATTGGGACGGTAAGCCCTTTCGAGTATCTGAAGGCCGCCTTGAACGCTTGAGCCCGGTGGGGGGCTGGGTGAATCTGACCCATTACGTCAACGACGTAGACACGTTGCGTGATGAGCTTGCGGCGTTGACCCCACTGACCGAACCACTGGGGAATGCCGTGTACTCGACGCCACGGGTTGACGCACGCCAGCTCCTCGAATTGAAGGGGCTGGGGTCGCCACGCACCGTGGCCGAGACACGCAATGTCATCCGCTGGTTACGGCTGTCGCTGCCGCCGGCGCCCGCAGTGGGTGACTACACCGGGCCATATTCCCCCGACACGTTGAGCGAGGCTGATAAGGCCACACTGACTAAAGTCGCGCGGATCAACCTGGACGACGTCAAACCTGGGCACATCGGTGGTTATTCGATCTATCAACCGGCGAATATGGGCCGTTCGTTGAGCGAGGTGCGGCGCGATATCGAGCAGCACCTGCAGCAATATAAAAAGCTGACGCCCGACCTGGCGGCGCTGGTCACCCCGGTATACCTGGCGCAAGCGGCGCCGGAAATGCTGGTCAAGGAAGTGCCGGACACGTTGCGTATCGGCACTCTGGCCTGGATGGAGCTACGCCTGGGCTGCACGCTGGCCGATCATGCTGCGCCGGGCACGTCACGGATGATGAGTGAACACCAGGTCCGTGCACTGACGACCCTGGTGCCCACCAGTGAGGCGCAAGCAGAATTGATGCAACTCAATGCGCTGAAAATCCTCGCCGACTGGGGCGTGTTGAACGGCGCCGTCAGGCTGCGCAGTGACGGCGAGTATTCGCAACACGACCTCCAGGAGGCGTCGCGGGCACTGTTCAAACAGCAAGAAGAGACGGCCGAGGCCTTCGCCAGCGCCAGCGTGGAACTGCCGACGCGCAAGGCGCTGGCCATCCGGGAGTTGCTGCGATTATTCCCCGACAGCACGGCGTCTGAGCTTGAGCGCATGAGCCTGGAACTGGCTAACGGCAAAGATCGCCGCAACGCACCGGTCACCGAACCGCGCAGCCGTTCGCTGTTGGAAACCTACATGACCGGCGACCTCACACCGGGAAAGTGGGTGCTCAGCAAGCATTTGCTAGCACCGCCGACGTCTGCGCAAACGCCCTATCAGCCAGACCGCGCGCCGCAGGTGGCGGAGGGCGCCCTGGAGTTACTGGATCGACGCATTCGTCATCTGCCCGAGCTTGAACCGTTACTCAAAAGCACCGTCAACCGTCACCTCAAACAGCTCCAGGGCGCCTATGCCACGAAGCTCAAATTGATGTTTGCCCAGTTACCCCTTGCCGAGCGCACGTTGATCGAGCTGGGCAAGGTCGAATTGTTCACCCTGCGTGGCGAAACTGGCGTCGTTCAGGTCGAGGAGACCCAGGCCCGCAAAGATGCGCAGCGCGGTCGCCACGCAACCCTGATGCGTGTGGAGCATGACCAGACGGTGGCCTATTACGAGGTCTTCGCCAGCGGCGAGCTGATCAAGCGTACAGACCTGCCCGACGCCATCGAGCTACACGGCGTGATTCGCAAGCAGCGCATCAGCGCGCCCCATGGTTCGGTGTATGTGCCGATAGTCCGTGGCACACAGATGCCCTTCGATCTTGCTGCCTACACGACCGGCTCTGCGCCACGGCCGGAGGCGATGGCGTCGTCGGTTATCGTTGAACCGCTGGGGGGAGCGATTGCGCCAGGCGAGTTGCCTGCCAACCACACGCTGCAAAGCTTCGTGCCCAACACTTATGGCTCGCGCAAGATCGCGGCCATTGCCAGCAGAATCGCTCAGGACAATTTCTACGAGCCCGCCGAGGCTCTCTTGCAGCGCGCGCGTGATCCGTTACCACTTGAAAAACGCCGGGAAGCCCGGGCCCGCGAGCACGAGTTTCTATTGGGGTTTGTGCCATTCCTCGGTGCGTACCAGGCGTTCAAGCGTGGCGATATCGCCCAGGGCCTGGGCAATTTGACCGTGGATATGATCGGCGTGGCCATCGGCGCCGGCGGTCAGGCGAGTGGCCTGCTGCGTTCGGCCAAGGCCTTGCTGCCCAACCCGGTGCAGCGACTTGCCACGCGGTTCAGACCCGCGGCCGCTACGGCGAATACGGCTAAAGTCGCGGCCAGTTTCAGCGAGCGCGCGTTTGACTTCATCAAACACTCCGGCCTGTTTGCCAATGCCGCGTTAAACCCGCTGGATGGTTATCCGCAGATGATCCATGCCGCGACGAAGGGCCTGGTAAAACTGCCGGTGCTGCTGGCGGGGGGAGCGACGAAATGGGGCAAGACGGCGCCGCATCTGCTCACGGCTGAAGAAAAATTGCGTACGTACATGATGGTTGCGGGGGGCCAGGCGAGCAGCGCCGAACCGGTGATGCCCCGCGCCGGAGCGCGGGACGTCGCGTCAGGTCTTGATCAGTTCAAGCCCAGCTTGCCGCGTAGCGTCGACAGATCTTCAGCCAGCGTGTTCACCGGGCCTACCAACGCCTTGCGGTCGTTGTCCTTGACCTTATCGTAGGTCTCGAAACCGCCGTCCTTGGTCTTGTACTTGGCCAGGACCTTGTCCACGGTGGCGAAGTTCTTGTCGACCTTGGCCAGGAAGGCCTTGTCCTGTTTGTCGATCTGGCCACGGAACAGGTCGACGATTTTCTTCGCACCGTCGATGTTGCCCTGGAAGTCATACAGGTCGGTGTGGCTGTAGCGGTCCTCTTCGCCAGAGATCTTGGTCGCTGCGACCTCTTCCAGAAGGGCTGCGGCGCCGCCCACGACTTTTTCCGGCGGGAAGGTCAGGCCGTCGACCCGGGTCTTGAGGTCGTTGACGTCGGTGTTGAGCTTGGCCGTCAACGTTTCCAGGCCCTTGGTTGAGTTCTGCGAGAACAGCGCGTATTCGATGCGGTGGAAGCCGGTGAAGTCTTCGGCTGTCACGCCTTTTTCGTGGTCGTCGACACGGGAGTCGATGGACGCATCCAGATCGCTGAACAGCTCGGCGATCGGCTCGATGGACTCATAATGCACGCGGGTCGGCGCGTAGAGCTTCTTGGCGGTAGCCAGGTCGCCCTGGTTGATGGCGTCGGTAAACGCTTTGGTTTGGGTGACCAATTCACCGATTTCTTCGGTGACGTAGATCTTGTAGTCCGACACCGGCCCTACCAGATCCAGCGGCGCCGTGGTGGCGGCGAAGGCGGCCAGGGGTGAGAGGGTCACTAACAACGACAACGCGAGGGTCGACTTCTTCATAGGGCGGTTTCCGCTGTGGGGGTTGGTTTCAGGTGGTGGCAGTGGTTTGAGGGTGCGTGGCGGCAAGCAGCGTGCGACCGATGAAATCCTTGGGCCCGGTGACTCCCGGCAAGGTGAAGAAATACCCGCCGCCGACGGGCTTGAGGTATTCCTCCAGGGGCTCGCCGTTGAGTCGGGTCTGCACGCTGATAAAGCCTTTCTCCAGGTCAGCCTGGTAGCAGATGAACAACAGCCCCATGTCCAGCTGACCGTTTTTATTGACGCCGTTGGAGTAGTTGAACGGTCGACGCAGGATCAGGTTGGCCTGCGTCTGCGGGGTACGCGGGTTGGCCAGGCGGATATGGGCATCGAGCTTGGTCAGCTTGCCTTCCGGGTCCTTGCTGTAGTCGGGCACCTGGGATTCTTTCTGGCCATCCATGGGCGCACCGGTGGTCTTGACGCGGCCAATGATGCTTTCTTGCTCCTGCAGGGGCGTGCGGTCCCAGCGCTCGACGAAGTTGCGGATGATGCGCACCGCCTGGTAACTGCCATTGGCGGCCCAGGCCGGTTCGTCGCTGCCGGGTTGGACCCACACAATCTGGTCCATCGCCTTGTTGTCGTTGGAATTCGGGTTGGCCGAACCATCACGGAAACCCAGGAAGTTACGCGCGCTCTGCGCCGGCTCGCCGGGTTTGGCCGGCGCCTGTGGCGGCACGCTGCCTTCCTGTTTCCAGCGCACCAGCAACAGGTCGGGCAGGTTCTTCACGATGTCGCGCAGGGCGTGGATATTGGTGTCCGGTGTGTTAGAGCTGAATTGCAGGCTCAGGTCGCCGTGGCACTGCGCCGGCTCCAGCGCATCGTTGGGAAAACCGACCATGCGGCTCAGACGCTTCGGTTTGGCGGCGCCCAGTCCGAAGCGTTCATCAAACAGCGATTCGCCGACAGACACGGTGATGGTCAGGTTGTCCGGTGTGACCACCGGGCCAAGGATCCCGGAATCGGTGGGCGGCAGCTTCGGGTCGACCTGGGGCACGGTGCCGCCGGTCATCAGAAAGCTGATGCGTTCGTTCAAGGTGCGGAACAGGCGCTCCAGGTCTTCACGGTCGCTGGCCAATACGTCGAACGCCACCAGCATGCCGCAGGCCGGGCGCGGGGTGACGATACCGCTTTGGTGCTTGCCGAAAAAATCGTGGTGGTCCTGGGTCTTGTCACTGCGCGGTGCGGTAGTGACTTGCTCGGCGGCGGCCGCCATGGCCGGGCAGGTCAGGGTGCTGCCGGCTATGGCCGCGCCGGTGGCGGCCATGCCCAAGAGGACACGGCGACGTTGGGCTGAAAACTGTTCTGAGTCACTCATAAAATTCGGTCGTCTTCACTGCAGGCCGGAAAGGCCAAGGGCGGGGTCGATTCCATCGAGTGCATCGGCCAGAGCCTTGGCCTTGTCGGCGATCTGCTTGCGCTGATCGGCGGTCACGCTGTCGTACGTGCTGTAACTGTCATTGACCTTGAACCCCGCGAGCTCGGCATCGAACGCGGCGAGGGCGTTGTCGATGTCAGGCAACAGGTCGGCAGCGGACTTGGTCAACAGTGGACGCATCAACTCGACCACTTTGTGCGCCACTTGCAGATTGGCGGCGAAACCGTTCAGGTCTAGGTGGCTGTAGCGCTCTTCCTCACCGCTGATGGCGCGCACATCGGCCAGACTGTTGAGGTTGCGCACCACGATACTCACCAGTTGCTCCGGTGGCAGCGATTGAGCCAGCAGTTGCTGCTTAAGCGTGGTGACATCGGTCACCAAGCGCTGCGCCACCGGGGCCAGGCCGTCGAGGCTGCGTTGCTGGAACAGGCTGTATTCGAGGCGATGGAAGCCGCTGAAGGCCGGGTCCTGTTCGCGTTTCTCGAAGTAATCGGCGCGGGCGTTGATCGCGTTGTCCAGCTCTGCCAGGCGTTGGGACGCCGGCGCCAGTCGTTGGTAAGCCTCACGGGCCGGCGCATACAGGGCCTGGGCCTGCGCCAGGTCACCGGCGTCGATTGCTTGTTGCAAGGCGGTCGCAGCCTTGACCAGCGCGCTGCCCTGGCCGCTCAAGTACACGCGGAATTCCGACAGCGGGCCGATAAACGCCACCATCGACGGCTTGGCCTTGGCCTGGGCATCGGAGGCTGCCGTTGGCGTCACATGCAGGGTGCCACGGGGATTGCTCAACAGGCCGCAGGTGATCGCATAGTCGCCCGGCAGCAGGTTGGCGTTGATCACCTGGCTCAGACCGGGGGCGATGTTTTCCCGCTCTTCGACCACCAGGACGCCGTCGAGGATTTCCCATTCCACCGCGCGGTCGGAGCGGTTGATGATACGAAAGCTCGCGCGCCCGGCCGGAACCGTCAACGCGTTGGGCTCGCAGGCGTGGCCATGAATCGTTACAGCGATCTCATTGCTGTTGGTCTGGCGCTTGGCGGCGGCCAATTGCGATGCGTAATAGAACAGGCCACCTGCGGCGATCATCACGACCACCGAGCCGGCCACCGCCCAGCGCAGGGCGCGGGGTGGCGAGGCGGGTTGAGGCGTTGGGTTGGACAAGAGACGGTCCTTACTGGCTGGAAACGGAAGAGGGCATGTTGGTGGGTTTGGCCGGTGCGGCAGGCAGGAAGAACATCACCAGCGCGACCACCAGGTAGATCAGGTAGGCACCCAGGGTGCTGACGGTCGGCGCTTCCTGGTAGCCGAACATGCCGGCGAGCACCGAACCCAGAGGGCTGTCCATCGGCAATGCGGCGCTGAAGTCGAACAGCACCGTTTGCAGGTGGTTCCACACGCCTGCTTCGTGCAGGGCCTGCACCGAATTGGCCAGAATGCCGGCGGCGACCACCAGGATGAACAGGCCGGTCCAGCGGAAAAACGCGCCGAGGTTGAGGCGCATGCTGCCCGTGTAGATCAGGAAACCCACGATTATCGCCAGGACCAAGCCGAGCAAGGCGCCAATCGGCGCGCCCGGGCCTTCGCTTTGCTGGAACACCGCCAGCAGGAAAAACACGGTTTCCAGGCCTTCCCGGGCCACGGCGAAGAACACCATGAGGATCAGGGCCGTGACCTGGTGTTTGGAACCGGTCAGAGCCTGATCAAGGGAGGCATGCAGGGAATGTTTGATGGAGCGCGCGACCTTGCGCATCCAGAACACCATGGAGCTGAGAATACCCACGGCGACCAAGCCGACGATGCCTTCGAACAGTTCCTGTTGTTTTTGCGGGAATTCGGCGCTGACCAGCTCCAGGCCACCGCCAACCAACAAAGCCAACGCGGCGGCGAGGAACACCCCGATCCACACCGCCGGCATCCATTGGCCGCGGCCAGTCTGTTGCAGGTAACTGGCGATGATGCCAACGATCAATGCTGCTTCAATGCCTTCGCGCAGCATGATGAGAAAGGGGACAAGCATTCGGCACCAGAGCGTAACTAGATAGGAGCCTAAGTTGTAACATAATGATACTCATTGCTAAACAGGAAATATTGACGTTTGCTGAACAGTGGCTGAACGACCAGGAGAAGGCCGCTCAGTAGTCCTGTCCGACGGCCTGGTTATAGGCGTCCACCAGCAAGTCAAAGCGGCGCTGTGTTTCAAAGTAATCAGCGTTTAGCCGGTCTGGGTCGGGGGTTTCGCTGGAATGCTGGGCAAGTGCTTGGAGCGCGCCAAGGTAGTCGTAACCGGGTTGTTTAATCCGCTGCCACAACTGTTGGGCCTTGGCTTCGGAGGTCGGTAGGTTGGGGCGCAGGTACCGCTGGGCGTAATCCCAGGTCTGCTGTATGTCGCTCAATGCGTCCGCCAATTGCTTGGGGGATCGTGGGTCAAGGCTGTGCATCGTGTCGCGGGTCTGCAGGATCAGGCCGGCGATAAGCGCCATCTGGTGTTCGTCACGTACCTGCAAGTGCTGCAGTTGTTGCAGGCGTATCCGGCGGTCGGCTACGTCCACGGCGGCGCGCAGTTCGGATGAGACCGTGAGGAATTTTTCCGCCACAGGGAAGAACTGCGCATCGCTGATCGCCCGCTGCGCAGGGGCGAGGCCAGGGACGGTTGCGCTGGGGTAGAAGTCGAACGCTTTTACCGATGAATAGACCTGCAGCAGGTGGTCCATATAGTCGTTGCGAAGCGCGGCGATCTGCGGCAAGTATTTTTGCAGTGCGCTTCTTTGCGAGGACGTCAGCAGGCACAGGTCCGGGCGTTTGGCGTCGTAGTCCAGCAGGCTCAATTGCGGGCCTTGTGTGCGCTGATACAGCTCGGGGAAACGCTCGATGAACGCCAGATTCGGGTCGTTGGCGCGGGGGCTGCGGCTGCGGTAGTTGAAGTACGCCACTCGCCAATTGCTGTCGACTCGGTTGAGGCAGTCGATCACCGGACGCAGCGCCTGGGCTTGCTGGTGTTCAAGCGCTGCCGGGCGGTTGGCCCAGGTTTTCAGCGGGGCGAGCATATCGGTATTCGTCAGCAGGCCCACGGTGCTCAGCGCCAGGGGGACGAAGGTGCAGAGGGCAGCAAAGGTGATGCGGTTCATGGTGTACACCCCGGCGCGCCAGCTTTGAGTCCGCTGCAACGGCTCATCAAGAACGGCTGCAAGCCCTCATCACGGTGGATACGTTGATTGTTTTCGTACATCTGCGCGGCGCTCAGCAGCAGGGCACCGAGGCCCAGGCCGATGGCCCATTGGCGCGTCGACGGTCGCGCCGGCCAGCGCCACCTCAGTGCTGCACGTAATCCCGGCCGACCAAGCACGCGCTGCGCCAGGCCCAGGCCCTGCAACGTCAACACATAGCCCGCCAACGCGTAGTTGCCGAGGATCATCCAGATCAACAGGCCAAGCACCCAGCACGGCAGAATCTCGCGGATCACCAACGGTGGCGGCCGGCGAAAGCTCAGCCAGGGCGACAGGTGCACGGCAAGCCGCTCATCGATTTCACCAAAACCGTCGGTGACCGGACGCCAGATCGCGAGGATGAGCAGGGCCGGTATAGCGATCAGGAAGGCCCAGGTAGGGGCCATGCCGAGGGATTCCATCAGGGTGTGGTCGGTCATTTGCTGGTCGTGGATCGCCCAGCCGACGGCCATGCCCAGCAACGCCACAAACATCGGCCAGGGGCGGCTGATGCGTTCCCAGTCGCGCCAGAAGTAGGGATCCTCACCGGGCATGTGTGCGCACAGGGCCGGGTACTGGTTGAGCAGGGTTTCGCTGAGGGTGCGGCAGGCGTTCCAGTCGGATTCGCCGAAGCGCCGGGAGAGGCGTTGGCGTTGTTCCAGCGTCATGTCGCCGAACAGCAACCTGGCCGCGCGCGCCTTGGGGTCACGGCTGTCCAGGCTGGCCTGGTGGTAGACCTGTGCACTGAAACGCTCCAGTACATTGCGTTCCTTTAACGCCGACCACTCAGGCTCGGGGCAGTGGTTTTCCAGGTACTGATCGGACCAGGCCTGCTCGGTGCACAGGGTTTCGAACAGCGGCTCGGACCAGAAGGTGCTGGCCAGCAGCGTGCGCGCGAGTACGTCATTGAGCCGCGCATGGCGCGCCAGGGGCTTGAGCCATTCGGTGTTATGCAACTCGATCAAGGCCGCCGTGAAGGCCTCGACCTGTTGTTGATTGAGTAATTCGGTGAGCGTGTGCTCGACGTCGGTAAACATCTGCTCCAACAAGGCAGCCAGACGATAGTCGGGCAGTCGCACGGGTGTTTCCCGTTGCCAGGGCGTGAGCCAGTGCAGATGAGTGACGGCCCAGGCCGCAATCGCGGGTTCCGTGCCATTCAGGCAGCGTTGCAGCAGCAGGGCCTCAAAAGCCTCGGCGCATCCAATGTGCTGGGCTTGCTCATAGAGACGCGCAAGATTGGCCGGTGTGGCGTCGTCCACCAAGGCTTGCGCCTGGTCCAAGCGCGTGTCGGGCTCGGTCGTAGCGGGCTGCACTGTGTCGACCGGGAGCGCTTGCGGCACTTCGACGGGCGCTTCATAACGGCTCCATTGCAGCGCGTGCTCATAGGCCTCGCGCAGGCGCTGGAAGCCGACAGGGTCTTCATCCGGGCGATGCTGTTTGAGCAACACCGCGTATTGGCGCTTGATACTGCGAGCATCGGCGTCGGACGGCAGCCCAAGTACTTCCCAGCAACTCATCGATTCCACTCCCTGTCGGTAAAAATCCCGGCGCAGAATACCCGAGACCAATACCTCGGTGCCTACTCTTTTGCCGCGCGACTGCCTAAGATGGCCGCACTTCACGCCACACAGGGCACGGCGGCGCCAATGTTGGAAAAAGACACCATCTCCATCCACCTCGTACGCGAGGCCTTGTTGCAGAGCTGTGCAACCGGTGCAGCCACGATTGAAGTCTTGCGCAAAGTCGGGATTGACCCTGGGTTGCTCGAACTGCCGACCGCGCGCATTTCGGCTACCGCTTATGCGCGGCTGTGGCGTTTGCTGGCACGGCGCATGGACGACGAATTCTTCGGCATGGACCCGCGCAAGCTCAAGTCCGGCAGCCTGGCGTTTTTGTGCCATGCCTGCGTGGCGCAACCAACGCTTGCTACCAGCCTGGAAACCGGTTTGGGGTTCCTCTCGCTGATGCTGGAACGCATGCCCGCCCAGTTGGTGCGCCAACAGAGCCTGGCAGAGATTGTCCTGCACGAGCCCGAGCCTAAGCCGCAGCGCGCGTTCACCTATTTTACCTATTGGATGATCGTGCACGGCGTCGCTTGCTGGCTGGCGGGACGGCGCATTCCCATCCTGGCTATTGAGTTGCGCTGCCCACAGCCAGACTTTTACGACGACTACCAAGTGATGTTTTCCGACAACCTGCGCTTCGACCGACCGCGCACCCGTATGATCTTTTCCGCCGACTGCCTCGACTTGCCCATCAAGCGCAGCCCTGAAGAACTCAAGCGCTTCCTCGCCCACGCGCCGGCCAACATCCTGGTCAAATACCGCGACCCCGACAGCCTCGCCACACGGATCAAACACGACCTGCGCCAAATGCCCCCCGACACCTGGCCGGAAACCGACGGCCTTGCGGCCACCTTATGCATCTCCGCCTCAACCCTGCGCCGCCGTCTGGCGGAAGAAGGGCAAACCTACCAAGGCCTCAAGGACAGCGTGCGCAAAGAACTGGCGATAGTGTGGCTGGCGGAACCGCAGATCAGCTTCGCCGAGATTGCCGCGCGGTTGGGGTTTGCGGACACGAGCTCGTTTTATAAGGCGTTTCGGAAGTGGGCGGGGTCCAATCCTGGGCATTATCGGAGTTTGATTTTGAATGAAGTCACTCGGGTTTAAATTCGGGGGGCAAGGGACTAAGAAATAACTGGCTGTGTCTTGCGTTTGCGTCTGACAGCGTGATCCTTCGAGCTTTTAGGAAGTGCCCGGCTTACTTGGATTGATAATTCATGCGCGGTTGATTGCACTGCAATTCTACGAGTCGTGGCTCAGGCACGCTCATCTACCGACAGGTTGTTATTTTCAGAGTTTACAAAATAGGCCAGGGCATTGATTACTTGATTTGCACTTTTCATTCCACCAAGAATATAGGTGACATCTTCGGGTTTCGAGTAGCGGTCGGTACTGAAATATGCCAGTTGATCTTCATATTTCTCATTGAATAGCGCTATAGCATTCAACTTAACGTCCTGTTTTGTCTGGTGCCCATTTTCATCGAATGCGCCATCGCCGGAAATGAACATACTAAATGTGTTCCCATCTATCAGACCTGCCTCGTATAGCCTTCCTCCTACATCTTTCAGCTTGTACGTGCTAATAGATGTCATGTCATAATTTTTTAAGAATGCCTTTAAGTTATTGGTTTTTTCTTGATCCTTCAGTTTCAGTGTCTCCGCCGCCTTGGCCTCTTCATTCACAGTGGACGCATTTGTCACCATCGTCGGATTTCTGACTACGCGAGCATCAGTTTGCTTCGATAGCGTGGCTGCGGCATTCGTAACGAGCATTCCCATATCAATCTGCTGTTTGTATTAAGCATTCCATCCCTTATCGACCTAGGACCGGCCAACCTTAGTCAGCGCTGTAATTTCAGAATGGTCTGACAGATACTGCAAGGTAGCGTGAGGGCAACTTCCTAAAGCGTATCTCTGACTGCCTGCTGGCACCTGGCTGGAAACCGAAGGCCCCAAGGCCGTATGCGCAAAGAACGGGCGATTGTGTGGGTGGCGGAACCGCAGATCATATTTGTCGAGATTACTGCAAGGTTGCGGTTGCGAGCTCATTTTATGAGGCGTTTCGCAAGTGGGCGGGGTCGAATCCTGGGCATTACCGGAATTTGATGTTGAATGAGGTTATTCGAATTTGTGCCCGGGGTATAAAGGACTAAGAAGTAGCTAGCTATATCCTTCGTCGACGTCTGACAGTGCGATCCTACGGCTTTTGGGGAAGTGTCCGGCTTACATGGATTTATAATTCATGCACAGTGGTGGCGCGGTTCTCACCGATGTATTCGCTGACTCCTACTCAGGTGTCGCGGCATAAGCACTCAATGCAAAAAAAACTGCGCCTGCTATGAGGAGAACGTATGGGTAGCTGAAAGAGTGAGGTCGTTTTAATGCATGTATTGCATGCGGAAATGTTGATCATTAACTTATGAAGTTGAGTTTAAGAGGGTGAATGTATGAAAAGGTATGTTGCGCTGTCGTTTGCATTGTTAATGGGGTTGTCGTTACATGTGTCCGCTTTATGTTTGAGTGTTTCTGAGAGTTATAGCGGTATCTTGGGTGTCGTTGGGCGTTGAGCGAGAATCGGGAGCGGCATGGAGAGAGTTTTGTTGACGCCGCTCCCTTTTGTCATCGCATACGCACGCTCACCTACGGAGGAACTATAGTTCGCAGAGGCGACAAAGTAGGCAAGATCGTTCATTGCTTGGTTCGCATTTTTCCTTTCTCCAAGTTTCGTCATCAACACTGAATGCATTCGTAACGACCATACCCATATCAATCTGCTGTTTGTATTAAGCATTCCATTCCTTGTCGACCATGAATCGGTCAACGTTAGTTTGCGATGTGAATGGAGAATGTTCTGACCGATATCGCTGGGGAGTGTGGGGGGCACGTCCCAATGCACACGCCTGAAAAGTATCCGACCAAAAAAAAGCCCCATGACCAAACAGGCCACGGGGCTAAAAATTGGTTGGATGCGACCAACCAAAGGAGCTCTTTACATCACTTCGCCGTTGCTACAACGGTGTCTGGCTTCCATCCACCTCCGAGTGCCTTGTAGATCGCCACGATCCCGCGATACAGGTCCACTTCGGCCTGGGCCTGGGAGTCTTCCGCGGCGAGGCGTTCGCGTTGGGCGTCGAGGAGGACGAGGAAGTCCACGGTGCCTTCGCGGTAGCGGATGGCAGCGAGGTCGGCGGCGGCGCGGCTGGATTCGCTTTGGCGGATCAGTGAGATCAGGCGTTGCTGACGCTTGCTGTAGTCACTGAAGGCGTTTTCGGATTCTTCCAGTGCCAGCAACACTTGCTGCTCATAGGTCGCCAGGGCGCCATCGGCTTCGGCGTCTGCGCCACGCAAACGGGCGCGCACGCTGCCCAGGTCGAACGCGGCCCAGGTGATGCTCGGGCCGAGGGCCCAGGCATTCGCGGCGGACGAACCGATCTGTGAACCGCGCCCGGCGGTAAAGCCGAGGAAGCCGCTGAGGCTGACCCGTGGGAACAGGTCGGCCTTGGCCACGCCGATACGTGCGGTGGCGGCGGCCAGTTTGCGTTCGGCGCTGAGAATGTCCGGGCGACGTTGCAGCAGTTGGCCTGGATCACCGATCGGCAACGCCTTGGCAATCGCCGGCAGGTCTTTCGGGCCCAGGTCCACGCTCAACTTGTCCGGACGCTGGCCGAGGAGGGTGGCGATGCGGTTACGTTCGCGCACTTGTTCGGCTTGCAGTTGCGGCACGCTGGCTTCAACGGCTGCGAGGCGTGCGTCGGCGCGTTCCACGTCGAGTTGGTCACCCACACCGGCGTCGCGCAGGCTGACGGTGATGGTGCGCGAATCTTGCTGGTTCTTCAGATTGTCCAGGGCGATCTTTTCACGCAGTTGTGCGCCGCGCAGTTGACCGTAGGCGTCCACCAGTTCGGCAATCAGGGTGACTTGCAGCTGGTATAGATTGGCTTCGGCGGCTTGCTGGTCGGCGTCGGTGGCTTCCAGGTTGCGCTGGATGCGGCCGAACAGGTCCAGTTCCCAGGCCATGTCCAGGCCCAGGTCGTAACGCTCGGTCTTGACCCGGCGGGTGGTCTGGCCCGGGATCTGGCCCTTGCCCTGGTCGCTGCTGACGCGGCTGGTAATCGTCGGCATGGCATCATTGCTGGCGTCATCGCGGATTGCACGAGCAGCGCGCAGGCGGGCAAACGCTACGCGCAAATCGCGGTTACCTTGCAGCGATTGAGTCACCAACTGGTTAAGCGTCGGGTCTTCGAACTGCTGCCACCAGATGCCTTCGAACTTGGCGTGGTCATACTGCTTGGCGTCCGCGGCGGCGGTGATGTTCGCCGCCTCCGGGGTCTGGGTCTTGTAGTCCGGGCCCACGGCACAGGCGCTCAGCGCCAGTACCAGCAAGCTCGGCAGGAATACTTTCACACTCATTGCTGTGTCTCCAGCTTCAAGGCCTTGGCCGCTTTGCGCGCTTCGCTGCGCTCCACATCACGACGGATCAGTACGTAGAACACTGGCGTGAGCAACAGACCGAAGAAGGTCACACCGATCATCCCGGAGAACACCGCCACGCCCATGGCATGACGCATCTCGGCACCGGCACCGCTGGACAACACCAGTGGCACCACACCCATGATGAAGGCGAACGAGGTCATCAGAATCGGCCGCAGACGCAGGCGGCAGGCTTCCAGCACCGCGGCCAGCGGGTCGAGGCCCTCGGCTTGTTTGTCCTTGGCGAACTCGACGATCAGAATCGCGTTCTTACACGCCAGGCCCACCAGTACAATCAAGCCAATCTGAGTGAAGATGTTGTTGTCGCCACCCGAGATGATCACCCCGGTAATGGCCGACAGCAGCGTCATCGGTACGATCAGGATCACCGCCAGTGGCAGGCTCCAGCTCTCGTATTGAGCAGCCAGTACCAGGAACGCCAGCAGTACGCAGAGCGGGAACACAAACAGCGCGGTGTTGCCCGAGAGGATTTGCTGATAAGTCAGGTCAGTCCACTCATAGGTCATGCCGTTGGGCAGTTCATCCTTCAACAGTTTTTCAATCGCCGCTTCTGCCTGGCCGGAGCTGTAGCCCGGAGCGGCGTTGCCGTTGATTTCAGCGGTGATAAAGCCGTTGTAGTGCATCACGCGGTCCGGGCCTGAGGTGTCGCTGACCTTGATGAAGGTTGCCAGCGGGATCATCTCGCCCTTGTTGTTACGCACTTTCAGTTGGCCAATCTGGTCCGAATCATTGCGGAACTGCTGCTCCGCCTGCACGTTGACCTGATAGGTACGGCCGAAGCGGTTGAAGTCGTTGGCATACAACGAGCCCAAGTAGATCTGCAGGGTGTCGAAGATGTCGCTGATCGCCACCCCGTGGGTCTTGGCCTTTTCGCGGTCGATGGCGGCATCGACCTGGGGCACGTTGACCGTGTAGCTGGTGAACAGGCCGAACAGTTCCGGCACGCCATGGCTCTTGGTGATGACGTTCTGCACTTCTTTGTACAGTTCGTCATAGCCCAGGTTGCCACGGTCTTCGATCTGCAGACGGAACCCGCCGATAGTGCCGAGGCCCTGTACCGGTGGCGGCGGGAAGATCGCCATGTAGGCTTCCTGGATGTCGCTGTACTTGCCGTTCAACGCGCCGGCAATCGCACCGGCGGACATGCTCGGGTCTTTGCGCTCATCGAACGGCTTCAAGGTCACGAACACGATGCCGCTGTTCGGGCTGTTGGTGAACCCGTTAATCGACAGGCCCGGGAAGGCAATAGCGCTTTCCACGCCGGGCTGTTTCAAGGCGATGTCAGACATGCGCTTGATCACGTTTTCAGTGCGGTCCAGGCTGGCGGCGTCGGGCAACTGGGCGAAGGCCACCAGGTATTGCTTGTCCTGGGCCGGTACGAAACCGGTCGGTGTGTGGGCAAAGCCCAGCCAGGTCAGGACCATCAGACCTGCGTACAGGAACAGTGCGATGCCGCTGCCGCGAATCACCCGGCGAACGGTGCCGACATAGCCGTGGCTGGCTTTTTCGAAGAAGCGGTTGAATGGACGGAACAACCAGCCACCCAACAGCTTGTCGAGGAACCTGGAGAAGCCATCTTTCGGCGCGTTGTGGCCCTTGAGCAACACCGCTGCCAGTGCAGGGGACAGGGTCAGCGAGTTGAACGCGGAGATCACTGTGGAGATCGCAATGGTCAACGCGAACTGCTTGTAGAACTGCCCGGTCAAGCCGCTGATAAAGGCTGCTGGCACGAATACCGCGCACAGCACCAACGCCGTCGCGATGATCGGACCGGTCACTTCGCTCATGGCTTTTTCAGTGGCGGGGAAGGGCTCAAGCCCCAGCTCGATATTACGTTCGACGTTTTCCACCACCACGATGGCGTCGTCCACCACGATACCAATCGCCAATACCAATCCGAACAACGACAGTGCGTTAAGCGAGAACCCAAACAGGTGCATCACCGCAAACGTACCGATCAGCGAGACCGGCACCGCCACCAACGGAATGATCGAGGCGCGCCAGGTCTGCAGGAACAGGATCACCACCAGCACGACCAGGATCAGTGCTTCGAACAGCGTGTGAACCACCGCCTCGATGGAGCCGCGCACGAACACCGTCGGGTCGTAGGCGATGCGGTAGTCCATGCCTTCGGGGAAGCTTTTTTTCAGCTCCGCCATCTTGGCGCGCACATCATTGGAGATGTCGATGGCGTTAGAGCCCGGGCGCTGGAAGATCGGGATCGCCACCGCTGGTTGATTGTCGATCAACGAGCGCAGGGCATATTGGCTGGAGCCCAGCTCGACCCGTGCAATGTCCTTAAGGCGCGTGATTTCACCGTTATCGCCGGCGCGAATCACGATGTTCTCGAACTCTTCTTCGGTGACCAGGCGCCCCTGGGTGTTGACCGACAGCTGGAAGCTGGTGTCGTTAGGTGAAGGCTGCGCGCCCAAGGCACCGGCGGCGACTTGGCGGTTCTGCTCGCGAATCGCCGTCACCACATCGGTGGCGGTCAGGTTGCGCGAGGCGGTCTTGTTCGGGTCCAGCCATACACGCAACGAGTAGTCGCCCATGCCGAACAACTGCACATCGCCCACGCCACCGAGCCGCGCGAGCTCATCCTTGATATTCAGGATCGCGTAGTTGGACAGGTAGAGCATGTTGTAGCGCTGATCCGGCGAGGTGATGTGCACCACCATGGTCAGGTCGGGGGAGGCCTTGTCCACGGTGATACCGATGCGCGTCACTTCCTCAGGCAGTTTTGGCTGAGTCCGCGTCACGCGGTTTTGCACCTGCACCTGCGCGTTGTCCAGGTCGGTGCCCAGGGCGAAGGTGATGGTCAGGGTCAGCTTGCCGTCAGCAGTCGATTGCGAGGACATGTACAGCATGTTCTCGACGCCGGTGATGGCCTGCTCCAGCGGCGCGGCCACGGTTTCGCCGATGACCTTGGGGTTGGCGCCGGGGAAGTTGGCCCGCACCACCACGGTCGGCGGTACCACTTCCGGGTATTCGCTGATCGGCAGTTGGAACAGCGAAATCGCGCCGGCGATCAGAATCAGCAGCGACAGCACTGCTGCGAAGATCGGCCGCGAAATGAAGAACTTGGAAAAATTCATCTTGAGTCGTATCCCTTAACCGCGTGGAGTCGCGACGCTGGCAAGTTTGGGCGCGGCTTTATCCGGCGCCACTTGTTCCAGGTTGCTGGCTTCAAGCGCTTGTCGTTGTTGGGCCAAGGCGGCGAGGGTTTCTTTGCTGGCCATCGGAATGGTTTCCGGGGCGACCGGCGAGCCGGGGCGTGCACGCTGCAGGCCCTTGACGATGATGGTGTCGTCCTTGTTCAGGCCGCTGCGTACGATGCGCAAACCTTCGATCTTCGGCCCCAGTTCCACGGCGCGATAAGCCGGTTTGTCGCCGTCCATCACCAGTACGAATTTCTTGCCCAGATCGGTGCCCACGGCTTCATCGTTGATCAGCACGGCGGAGTAGGTGCCGCTGCCCACCAGCTTCAGGCGTGCGTACAGGCCAGGGGTGTATTCGCCCTTGCTGTTGTCAAACACGGCGCGCCCACGAATGGTGCCGGTGGCCGGGTTGACCTGGTTGTCGACGAAGTTCATCTGGCCCAGGTGCGGGTTGCCGGTTTCATTCGACAGGCCCAGGTAAACCGGGGTGGTAGCGCCACGGCGGCCTTGGCGAGCCAGCTCGGTGTACTTGAGGTAAACGCGCTCATCGGCGTCGAAATAGGCGTAGACCTTGTCGGTGGAAACCACGCTGGTCAGCGCGGTGACGTCAGCGGTCACCAGGTTGCCGGCGGTGATGTCGGCACGGCTGACGCGGCCGCTGATTGGCGAGGTTACGCGGGTAAAGCTCAGGTTCAGCTTGGCCAGGTCCAACTGCGCCTGGATCCCGGCGACGGCGGCGCGGGCTTCCTGGGCGGCGGTGGTGCGCGAGTCGGCCAGTTCGGCGGAGATCGCATTGCTCTGGCGCAGGCGCTCGCCGCGTTGGGCTTCGTTGTCACTGCGAGTGGCGGCGGCGCGGGTCTGTTGCAACTGGGCTTCAAGGCGGCGCACTTCAGCCTGGAACGGACGCGGGTCGATCTGGAACAGCAGGTCGCCTTTCTTGACCAAAGCGCCTTCGGTGAAAGCGACTTGGTCAATCTGGCCAGAAACCCGTGGACGGATCTGCACCGTTTCCGGTGCTTCCAAACGGCCGGTGAATTCATCCCACTCGTTCACCGGTTGTTCCAGCACCTTGGCCACACTGACTTTGGCGGCTGGCATGGCGGCCGCTTGTTCCGGGGTCTTGCCGCACGCGCTCATCACCACCACGGCCAAAATCGCCAGGGGGAAGCGCAAATGTTTGAGTGACTGTTCCATGAGGTGCATCCGCCAATGTATTTGAGATGGGCGGATCATGCGCGGCGGGGTGGTATGTCACGAATCGAATGAAGCAAAGGTAACTATCATTGCGAATGATATAAGCGCGAGATTAGCCCTCTAGCATGGGGGTTTCGTTAGGGTGCTATCAATGGGCGTGATGACAAAGGACTGTTGCGTGGTTCGCAACAAGCACTGAGAGGGTGTGGCGGTTGGGGTGTCAGGCATCGCATTGAGGTGGGCGTATGGACGGGTGAAACCGTCCAGTCAAAACGACCGGACGGTGTTTGGCCGTGGGCCCTACGCTGTACCGAACCCGATCTGCACCGTCAGCGCTCCCTGGTTATCCCCCAAACCAATGCCATAGCGCCCCTCTAGATCATCGTTGATACACAGCTGCAATTCCCCCGTCTGCCCCGGCGGAATCTCGGCCAGATCCCCCACCAGAAACGGTGTCCCGCTGCTGCCCACACGCCCAACCAGCGCGCCTTCATTTGCGCCCGGCAGGGTGTAGCCCGCTTTGGCGATCAACCCCGGACTGCCATTGCCATCAACCATGCCGCCGACCGGGCTGGCCAGCCAATGGCCGCTGACATACCGCACTACACGCGGGCTTGGGCCGCTGATTTGCACGCCAGTCCCTTGCCATGGCTGGTTGGCTTGCACCTGCACGGTGACGGCTTTGAGGTCGTTGCACAGGGTGTCGCCGGCCTGAATCGACAGCGCGGCAATGGTCAGGCTCGGGTTGGAGGTGCCGGTGGTGGGGAATACGCCGTCGCCCACCAGGAACAGGTTGTTGTGGTCCCAACTGCGCTGGTATTTGTCGACCACCGACGTGGCCGGGTCGGCGCCCATGCGGTAGGTGCCCATCAAGTGCCCGGCACCCTGGAAGGAGTACGACTCGCCCTGGTATTCAAACAAACCGGGCTTGATATCGGTGGTCAGTTCGGTGGCGCCCAGCAGCTCAGTGATGACGTGGCTGGCAAGAATCCGCGCCTGTTTGAAGCCTTCCTTGGTGTAGTCCGACAGGTTGTAATGGATTTCCGGTCGCGGGATGCCCAGACGGTCTTTGTACTGACTGGACGGCACGATGTAGCAGTTGGCCTTGTTCGGATCGTCCTCGACTTGTTCCACCAGAAACCCCACCCGAAACTGCCGGGTGAGCAGGTTGTTCAGCTGTTGCACCAGTGCCGTGCCGAACAGCACCTGGGACGCGTCCGTGGACTTTGGCAGTGGGTTGGTGCGGCTGACGTTGGTGCCATCGATCAGGTCGGCCACGGTGGTGTACGGGTCGCCGATCGGCCAGTTGAAACCCTCGTTGCCTATCTCGATCCGCCAGGCCGCGCGCTGGCTGCGAAAGGCGCCGTCGCGCAGGCTTTCGATGCCGGCGGTGGACACCGGGCCACGGTACGGGAACACCGTCTTGCCTTCGGGCATCAAGCCCCACGCCAGGTAGATCGGGTGGTCCGCCAGGCTACGACCGACCTGGCCACTGCTGTTGGCCACGCCCTGGGGCCAGGCGCTGCTAGTGGAGTTGAGCAGCAGTTTTGGCGTTTCGATGGCATGGGCGGCGATCACATAGCGCTGCCCGATCGCGACGCCAGTGCCGGTGGCCGGCCCATCGCCCAACTGATACTGAATGAACTCAATGCCGCTGACAGTCTTGTCCGCTGCCACCGTGACCTTGCTCGCTACGGTCTTGTACAGCACCCGCACATTGCCGGTGTTGAGCGCATTGTTCAGGGTCACCGTGGCGTCGTACTTGGCCTGGATCGGGCAGATCGGCGTGCAGTTGGTATTGCCTGCGCACACCCGTCGCCCGGCATACGGCTGCGAGTTGCGCCCGGCTGGGGTGGGGCTCACCACCAGCGGCAGTCCTTGGAACGATTGGCCCTGCACCGCGCTGACGAAGCTGCCATCCACCAACGACAGCGGAATGCTGGTCATCGGGTATTCATAGTTGGTTGGGAACGTGATGCCCAGGTAGGCCTGGTCGGCGACGTTGGCCGCCACGCCTATTTCTGCTTCGGCGCGGCAATAAGCGCTTTGCAGGTCGTTGTAGCTGATCGGCCAGTCCACGCCCACGCCGTACAGCGTCTTCATCTTAAAATCATTCGGCAGCATGCGCAGGCACGTGGCGACCCAATGCCAGGTAGTGCCGCCGCCGACGCGCTCATAGGTGCTGGTGAACGGCAACGGGCCTTTTTGCACCAGGTAACTGACCTCGGGATTTTTCCAGTTGTCATCGAGCAGGTCAGCGATGGTCGCGCGCGGTGCGTTCTGTTCGGCTGGGTTGCGCGTCGGACTGAGGGTGCTCACCGGCGGATAGGGGGACTCGGGGGTCTTCAGCGTGGCGGTGTAGAAACGCTCCAGGTACTGGTTTCGGTTGGCCGGGACTTCCGGGCCGGATTCCAGCACCAGCACCTTCACCCCCGCCAAGCCCAATTGATAGGCAATGATGCTGCCCGCCAGGCCAGCACCGACGATCACTACGTCTGCTTGTTCGGTACTCATGACGATGCTCCAGGCTGTGGGCTGGCGGTAACCCCGGTGAAGTCTTCCAGGCTCGGTGGTGGGCTGTTCCAGTAACCGAAGAAGAACTCGCTGTAGCCCATCGGATGGGCCTGGGCGATGTTCCACGCCCAGCTCTGGGTGTAGGCCTCGGCACTGACCACGGTTTGCTCGTTCACCGGGAACGCGCCTTGGGCGTACGGCTGATACCACACGCCGAGCATCCACAGTTTCATGATCGCGCGCGCCGCTTGGGCAGTTTGCGTGGCGGCGGGTTGGCCGTTCTGCATCAGGATTGCGTTGCCGATTTGCTGCGGCGTCTGCTGCTCGCTCGCCAGCGCGGCGTATTGGGCGAGCAGGGCGCTGAGCACGTCTTGGCCCACGCGAGGACCAACGAAATTCAGAAACAGGGTGGGCAGGCCGATGGGGTCTACCGACGGCGCCAGCAGTTCCTGATTGATGCCGGTGAGCACCACGCTCAGGCCGGTAAAATTGTCCAAGTCGGTACTCATGGCTGACTCCTTGTCACACCGGTGGATTGAGCGCGTTCGAGCAGGTAAGTGAAGTCGGCGAAACTGGTGCGCGGTGATTGCGTCACGTGGGTGGCGGCATTGCCGTGACAGGCGATACAACTGGAGGACGCCTGGGGCACCGTGCCCTGGATATAGGTCTCCAGCGTTGCATTGGCGAGGAACGAAGGCGCTGGATTGCCCAACGGTTTGGTGGCCGAGATCTGGCACGGTGGCTGGCCGCTGAGGGTAGGCCACTGGGTGCTGATCAACTGGTAATTGGCCCAGACGCTGTTGGGGTTAACCGTACGCAGCAGGTTCTGGTAAGTGCTGTTGAGCGCCTTGGTTTCATCGGTCAAAGGGATCTCGCGCACGATCTGCGATGGCGTGGCCTTTACCGCCGGGTTCCAGGGCCGTGGCGGCGGTTGGTTGACCTCGGCATGGCTGCTGGCGTTGTAGAACAGGTACGGGCCTTTGCGCTCGGCAGGCGGCGTGGTTTTTTCCGGGACATTGTCAACGTGCTCGAAGGTCGACCACACCCACTGCGGCGCACTGGTGGTCTTATGCACGATATGCAGCCCCACCAGCCCCACCGGCTCGGCAACGCAGGACTCGGCCACCACCGGCCCTTTGCTCGGGTCGCTGTTGCCTGGCGTATACACCAGGGCATCGACGGTGTGGAAACTGCTGGGGTTGTCGTTGCCGTCCAGCACCTTCCACGAGGCCTTGACCATCAACGAACCCACGTCACTGGTGGCCGGGTTGCCGCAACTGAATGCCACCGCATTGGTCGCACTGGCGGCAAAAAATGCCTGCTGACCCTGGATGCTGTACAGGCCATTGTTGACGATGCCGTCGAACATCGATTGGTTAACCACGATTTCATTGCGCGTGTACACGCCGCTCTGGTCCACCAGCGGGCCGCTTTGAAACGGCTGAATAAACTCGTCCAGCACATCCGGGACCTTGCCCATTTGCTGCAACAAGCGCCCCGACCCCTTGCCTTCACAGGCCGCCGGTACACTGGCCGGCGCCTGCCAGGCCGCTGGTTTCTGCCCTTGGGGCAGGAAGATTTGGTAGCTCTCCTTGTAGCTTTCCCACACCGTGGCCGCGTCCTGCTGGCCGATCTGCACGCCGGTATTGGGCTTGCCATCGGCCAGGACCGGCCAGTTCAGCGCAATGAACGTCTGCCACGACATTTCATCGAAGTTGGCTTGCAGGCTGTCGAGAGAGAAGGGCGGGGTCGCCGTGACATCGAAGGGTATTTGCGTAGACAACGTGGGGGCCGCGACGACCAGGGGGCTCAGCAACGCGCCAAACAGCGCACAGCCGAACCCGGGCCGGGGGCGATGGGTTTCCATTCTCATCGGTATCTCCTAGGCATCAGACGCCAGGAGACAGTGGGTCCGTCATGGACTCTTCAATGCGCCTCCTGGCACGGGCTTGAGCGTAGATAAGGTTGGAAATGCCGGTGTACGGGACGCTAGATTTATTCGTAATAAAAACAATCGCTCAGAGGCGCTTCAGGCACGCTCTGCGCGGATATAGGTGCGAAACACATGGTCCCACAGCGGTGAAGACACGCCGAAGTTCTTCTCGATGCCTTTGCGATGATGCAGGTCGTGATTGGCCACCAGCCCCGGAATAAATCGATAGGCCCAATGCGCCGGGCGGTGCATCACGTAGTGCACCGAGATGTAATAGAAGTAGCCCGTCACCGCGCCGACAAACGCCGAGGTCAAACCGGCGTACCAGGCCGATAGCAGCAATGCCGCAAAGGTGGAGCTGGTTTTCCAGCTCGACACACCGATATAGGCCAGCACATCCACATGGTGGGTCCAGTGCTCGTGGCGATACAGCGAGTGGAACAGAAAGCGGTGTGCCGAATACTCCACCAGCGTCCAGGCCATGAAGCCCGCGAGCAGTTGCAGCGGATCAAGTGGCGCCAGGCAGAGCGCCAGACCGATAAACAGGGGAACGGTGAAGAAATCCAGGTAATACGCGACTGACGACATCAGCCATTTGTTTGAAGCCGCCATGTGCGGATCGTCCTTGAGGTGCATGAACCGAGGGGGAAGTTAAGCCGAGTCCTCCCCGGCGGCGGGCAGATTGCCCGTTGATTCACGCCGTTGCAACAACTCGATGTGCTGCGCGGGTACCAGGGTGCGCAAGGTCTTGTAGAGCACCCGGGTTTCCAGCAGGTTCCACACCCGCAGCATGGTTTCCAGCGCGTCCAGGGGTTTGCTGATGAAGTCCCGGGCGCCCAGGGCCAGGGCGCGCAGGCGGGTGTCGCGGGTCGCGTCGGCGGTGAGTACCAGGATCGGCAGATATTCGCCCTGGGGGATACGCCGGTTGAGTTGTTCCAGCACCGCAAAGCCGTCGAACTCCGGCATGTGCAGGTCGAGGATCACCAAGTCCGGTTCGAAGCTGTTGAACAGCTCCAGGGTGCGCAGCGGCTGGGTGCTGCTCAGCACGTTGGTGAGCCCTTCGCGCGCCAGCAGTTGCTCCACCAGATCGAGGTTCGGGCGTTGGTCGTCGATGATTAGAATGCGCAGGTCGAGGTTCACGCGGGCTCCGGGAAAGACTGGTCGAGGTGGGCGAGAAACGCGGGCACGTTGATCGGTTTATTCAACACGGCGGTTGCGCCGGCGTCCTGCAGAGCCTGGCGGGTAAGGTCGCTGGCGTCGGCGGTGATCATCAGTACCGGTGTGTCACGGGTGATCGGTGACTGGCGCAAGCGTTGCAGCACCTTCAATCCGTCGAGGTCCGGCAGGCAGACATCCAGCAGAATCAACTGTGGCGCGTGCTGCGCGGCCAGGTCCAGGCCCAGTTGGCCTTGCATGCTCGACAGCAGTTTTATCCCCGGTCGGCGTTGCAGCAGGGTTTCGATCAGCGCCAGACTGGAGAGATTGTCTTCGATGCACAACACCTTGCCCAGGAACGTGCAGGCGGCGGGGACAGGGCGCGGCAACTGGGTGTCGATAACGGGCGTGGTACTGCGCTGGAATGCCGCCACGCGGGCTAACGGGAGCTCCAGCGTGAAGCGTGAGCCAATGCCGGCCTGGCTTTGCACGTTGAGGTGGCCGTCCATGTTTTCCAACAGGCTTTTACTCAGGGCCAGGCCCAGGCCGCTGCCTTCCACATTGGGGTCGGCGCCCAGGCGTTCGAACGGTTTGAACAATTGCCCCAGGTGATCCGCCGCGATGCCGTTGCCGGTATCACACACCGACACGGTGATACGCGGCCCATCAATGCTGACTTCGATGCTGACGTCGCCATCGCGCTGGTTGTATTTGATCGCATTGGACAGCAGGTTCAGCAGCACCTGGGTCAGGCGTTGCCGGTCGGCCACGATGCCCACATCCGCCGCCAAGGCGGGCAATGGCTGTAACCGAATGCCCGCCTCGGCGGCCATCGGCGACACCAGCGACAGCGCCTCTTGCAACGCCTCCGCCAGAGGGATCGGCGCGATATTCAACGCCAGGCTTCCCGCCTCGATCTTGGCGATGTCCAGCACTTCGTTGATCAGTGTCAGCAAGTGCTGGCCGGCCCGCAGGATATGCCCGACGTCGGCCTTTTGCGCCTTGGGCGCGTCCATGTCCAGCAGTTGTGCAAAGCCCAGGATCGAGTTGAGCGGGGTGCGCAGTTCGTGGCTCATGCGCGACAGAAACTCGCTTTTGGCACGGCTGGCACGTTCGGCTTCCTCACGGGCCTTGCGCAGAGCGATCTCGGCCGCGCGGCGGTCGGTGATGTCGCGGGTGATCTTCGAAAAACCGCGCAAGGCGCCAGTGCCGTCGTACTGCGCGGTGATCACCACGCTGGCCCAGAACCGCGTGCCGTCCTGGCGGCAACGCCAGCCTTCTTCGGTGTAATCGCCGTTGCGGGTGGCTTCGCGCAGCGCCATGTCCGGGTGCTGAGGGCATTCCTCGGGCAAGTAGAACACCGAGAAATGCTGGCCGATGATTTCCTGTTCGGTGTAGCCCTTGATCCGCTCGGCGCCGTTGTTCCAACTGGTGACATAGCCCGCGGTGTCGAGGGCGAAGATCCCGTAGTCCTTGACCCCATCGATGATCAGCCGCAAGCGTTCTTCGTTGTCACGCAATGCGCGCTCGCGCTCGGCCAGCAGCAACCCTGCTTCTACGAGGCTGGTGCCCAATTGGCCGATTTCATCGTGCTCCGGCGGTTGCGGCAGCAGCGGCGAACCGAGGGCCAGGCGCTGGGCGTTGCGCTGCACATTCTGGACCCGCGCCACAATGCCTTTGGACAGGAACAACACGGCGACGATGGCGCCAAACAAGCCGCAAATCGCCGCCAGCCAGGTGGACAGCAACAAACGCTGACGGGTTTCGGCCGCCGCCGCGCTGCGCTCGGCCAGCAACGACGCCTCAAGGGTGAGCATGGTGCTGATGTGTTGGCGCAGCGCATCGAGGATGTGTTTGTTGCTGATCAGGATGGCACTGATCGATTGCGGCGTGGCGTCGCGGTCCTTGAGCATCTCTTCAAGCCCGTCGACCTTGCCATCGATCAGCGGCTTGATGGCGCTGAGTTGCTCGCGTACCCGTTGATCACGCACGTTGTGGTCAAGCCGGCGTAGGGCGGACTCGATCTGCGGCCTGGCGTTGAGGTAGCTGGGCAGGAAGTCTTCACGGCGAGTGAGCAGGTAGCCGCGCACACTGGCGGCGGCCTCTGCGAGCAGGGTGTGCACAGCCTGGATATCGCCTTGCACGCGCAGCACCCGGCGCACGTCCTCTTCGGCGCGGGCGGTCTGGCGTTCGGTGGTGTAGATCAGCACCAGCGACAGCAACAGCACCACCAGCGGCAGCGAGATCACCACCAGCGCCTTGCCCCGCAGTGGCAGGTCGGCCCAACGCCGCTTCATGGTGACGTCACCAGGCCCAAGGCGATGCCGCGTACGGCGGCTTGGGTGCGATCGGCTGCGCCGAGCTTGCCGATCACGCGTTCCACATGGGCCTTGGCGGTGCCAGTGGTGATCCCGAGCTGCTCGCCGATGGCGCGGTTGCTCATGCCGTTGGCCACCAGGCCAAGGACCTGGCGCTCGCGTGGGGTGAGGTTTTCGGTGGGGGCCGCGCCGCTGGCCTGGCGTTCGGTCATGCGGCGCAATAGCCGCGTGCTGACTGCTGTGTTGAGCGCTTCGCCGCCGGCCCCGACTTTTTGCAGGGCCTGGATCACCTCGGCACGGCTGGCGTCCTTGAGCAAGTAGCCGACCGCACCGGCATTCATCGCCGCTTCCAGGTATTCGGGGCTGTCGTCCATGGTGAACATCACCACTTTCACCGCTGGCAGGCGCTCTTGCAGCAACCGAGCGGCGCCCAAGCCGTTGAGCCCAGGCATGCGGATGTCGAGGATGACGATATCCGGCAGCAGTTGCTCACACAGCTCCACTGCTTGCAGGCCATCGCTGGCTTGGCCGACCACCTCGAACTGCGCGAGGCCGGCCAGCAGAGAGACGAAACCGGTGCGCGTGACTTCATGGTCGTCTGCCAGTACGAGACGCAGGACGTCGGTCATTGAGGAGTTCCAGGCAAGTGGGCTGGCACGCGGGCGTGCAGTTGGGTACCGCAGTCGACTGCGCTGACGCAGATGAAGCTGCCGCCCAGCAGGCTGGCACGCTCCTGCATGGTCGCGAGGCCAAGATGCTGGGCGTCATCGCGTGAGGGGGCCGAAGTGAAGCCTTTGCCGTTGTCGTCCATGCGCAGGGATGCCTGGCCGTCGTGCAAGGCCAGCGTCAGGTTCACCCGGCTGGCATGCGCATGCTTGAGGATATTGTTGATGGCTTCCTGGCCGATCCGGAACAGGGCGATTTCCACCTGGCTGGGCAATCGCGTTTCACAGTGGGCGAGCCACACCACGTTGATGCCAGCGTCGCGCAGGCGGTCGGCTTCTTTGTCGAGGGCTTTGAACAGGCCGAAATCATCCAGCACGGTGGGGCGCAGACCTGCGATGAGTTGACGGCCTTCACCGACGGAGTGCTGGGCCAGGGTGAGAATCGCCTGCAAGTCGGCGGCGAGTGCGTCCGGCAGTACGGGGCAGCGGCCGGCAAACCCTTGCAGCCGTTGGTGCAAACCCGCGAGGGTCTGTGCCAGGCCGTCGTGCAGGTCGTAGGCCACGCGCTTGCGTTCGTCTTCCTGGGCGCGAAACAGCCGGTTGACCAGGTCGGACAGCGTCTTGTCGCGGGTTTTGAGGGTGGTCAGCAGGCGATCGTTTTCCAGGTGAGTGGCCAGCAGGGTGGCGAGCAGTTGCAGGGATTCGCTGTCTTCGTGCTCCGGTGCCCGCAGGCTGACACTATTGCCCAACACCAGCAGGCCAAACGCTTTGCCGTCACTGCCACGCAACGGCACTTGCAGCACGCTGTGAGGCTGCTCCTTCCAGCGAGGTGCGCGCAGATCGCGGTCAGCGAGGGCGGCCAGGCTGGTCAGGCGTGCCGGGCTGCCATGGCTCGCCGTGGTGCGAACAGCTCCGTCGGCGGCCCATTCCTGCAGCAGGCCATGGTCCATCGCAAGAAACGCGCAAGCCCGCGCGAGTACGCGTTCGCGCATGGCGTCGGGGGCCAGTTGGCTCAGCTCCTGCCCGGTATCCACTAACAGCCGCAGCCGCGCCGTGCGGCTTTCCGATTGCCGGAAATGCGCGCGCATGGCCAAGGCGCTGCCGGGGTCATGGGGCGGGTTATGCATGGGTGATGCTCCAGTGCTGCGGGCGTGCGGGGCTTCTATTAAACATGGTTAAACACCTTGGGCGCTATCTGCCAAATGGCATAGGTAAATGACTCCGGTTGGCCGATGGCGCGCCACGGTCGGCTTGGCAAAGTGGGCTCAACGAACACCACTGGAGTATCCCAATGCAATTCAAGCCCGCAGCAATCGCCCTGATGTTTGCCTTGAGCGTTCCGTTTGTTCAGGCCGCCGAAACGTCGCCGTATGTCTACCGTGAGGTGGCCCAGGCGCCGGCCAATGTGAAGGACCGGGAGATTGCCGGTTTGTTTGACCGTTGGAACAGCGCTTTGCAGACCGGCAACGTCACCTCGGTGGTCGACCTGTATGCGCCGGGCGCGGTGCTGCAGCCCACCGTGTCCAACCAAGTGCGCACTACGCCGGATCAGATCAAGGACTACTTCGATCACTTCCTGGCACTCAAGCCGGTAGGCCAGATCAACTACCGTGAAATCCGCCAACTGGGCACTAACGTAGCCATGGACAGCGGGGTCTACACCTTCACCCTGACCGACGCGAAGGGGCAGGTCAGCCATGTGCAGGCGCGCTACACCTTCGTTTATGAGCAGGTGGGGGGCCAGTGGAAAATTCTTAATCACCACTCTTCGGCGATGCCTGAGGTGCAGGTCAAGCACGCTAAGCAGTAACGATGGGAGGAAAAAATGCCTACCCCTTGGCGGGGGTAGGCATTTTTTTGTGGTGGTTGGGAGAGTGCCCCTGTGACGGACCCGGAACCCATGGGCATTTGACGACCTCTCCCTATCCAAATGTGAGAGGCCACGCTCGTCACAAAAACAGGCCCGTTTAGGGAAATGGTTAACCCTTTAAAATCAGTGACTTATTTTATGTTTGATAACAAGGGGTTGCCTTTCAGAAGTCCAAGGTGACGCCGGTATAGAGCGCACGCCCGTCGCCGGGTGAGTGCAGTGACGCCTTCGCGCCGTCCGGGTCGTACCAGACGTATTCGTAGTAGCGGTTGGTGAGGTTTTTCAGTTGCAGGTCGACACTGACGGATTCAGTCACTTGGTACGTCGCCCCCAGGTTCATCAACACGTAACCGCCGTAAGTCCCCTTGGTGTTTTCGCGCTCCAGGTAATAGTGGGTCTGGCCGTTCATCCACGCGGTCAGTTGCAGCGCGGGGGTGGCTTTGTAGTTTATGCCTGCGTTGTAGAGGTGATGGGGGATGTGGTCGATTTCCTGGCCTTTGCTGTTGGGCAGGGTGGCGCTGGGCTGGAGGATTTTCGAGTACTGCCAGGCGTAGGCCATCCAGATGTCGGTGCGGTCGTTCGGGTGCAGGTTCAACTGCGCGTCGTAACCCCAGCGGCGGGTTTCGCCGACGTTATCCGATTCGCCATTCGGGTCATTGAGCCGGCGGCTGACTTCGCCGCTGGCTTCCTGCTGCCAATAGGCGACGCGGCCGTCGATCCAGTCGGCGGGGGTGAACTTGATACCGGTTTCCCAGCCTTCGTTGATCGACGGCGCGAGGTCGGTATCCCGTGGCGGTATCTTGTAGGCAGCGGCGCCGGTGCCGACCTGGAAGGTACGGCCCCAGTTGGCGTACACGCTGGCCACGTCCCACGGCGAGTACACCACGCTGAGCTTGGGTTGTTTGATCAGCCCATAGTCGTTGATGGCGTAATCCATGCCGGTCATTTGGTTGGTGAAGTCGCCGTGGATTTTATCGACGCGGTAGGCCGGGATGATTTTCAGCGATTCAAACGGTTTGATCTCAGCCTGGATGTAAGCCCCGTAGGTATCAAAGTCGAACTGCTGGTCGCGGGTTTGCGCCAGGCGTGTGCGGTTCTGGGTCCGGTAGCGTTCACTGGTGTTCTGTTGCTGCTGGACGTCCGCGCCGCCTTCCAGGGCGAAGGCGTAGAGCCCGCTTACCTCGGGCCGCCAGGTCAGGGAGGTGAGGGCGCCGTACTGGGTTTCGTAGGCGTCGCGCTCCTGCTGGGAGCTGGTGCGCCAGTATTGCGTCCAGCGTCGGTCGTCGAAGGTGTTGAGGTAGGTTTTTGCCGCCCAGGCCAATGTTTCGGCCAGTTCGGTATCGAAGTGCACACTGAGTTGGTTCATCCGCCGCGTGCCTTTGTCGGTGGCGTTGTAGCGGTTGGTCATGGTGGGGTGGTGGCGGGCGTCGTCTTCACTCAAATATCCCGGCTCTTGCGCCTCGGTTTCGTAATGGCGAGCGATCAGGCCGACACGGTAGCTGCTGTCGTCCGGGGTGTAGAACCATTTGCCGGACATCGAGAATTTATCCGCCTGGGCATGATCCCGGTAGCCATCGGCTTTCTGGTAGGCGAAGAAGTAATTCTGCGTCCAGTTGCTGCCTTCGATGCCTTTGGCGAGTTGCGTCTCGCGGGTGTTGTAGCTGCCGTAGCGGATTCGCGCCTTGGTGTAGTCGCCTCCTGTGCGGGTCAGCATGTTGACGTTGCCGGCAATGTTGTTGAGGCCGTAGCGCGCGTCGCTGGTACCACGTACCACTTCGATACTGTCCAGCTCCATGGGGAAAATCATGTCCATGAACGGCATGTTGCCGTCGTTGCTGTTGCTGGGGATCCCATCGATCAGCAGCTTCACCGCGTTCACTTCACCTTCGCCGTTGAAACCGCGAAAGGAGATCTTGCCGGAGGTGGTGCCTTGGTTGAATTCGGTGAGCATGACCCCTGGCGCACGGCTGAACAGCTCCCAGCTGTAGTTGACCGGCATTTTCTCCAGGATGTCGGCACCGAGGATGTCGACCGAACTGAGCACGCTGGCGGTGTTCAGCGGGCCGCTGGCGTTGGTGCTGCCTTGGACGCTGACGGTGCCAAGGGTGAGGGCCGAACTTTCGGTTGCATGGGCCAGTGGCGTGAGTGCAAACACTGAGAGCAGCGGCCAGAGTGAGGAGGGCACAGCGATACGCTGTGCGCGGGACAGAGTAAATGGAGCAGGCATGAGCACGCTTCCTGATGACCAAAAGACTTCAAGGACGTTCAGCCACCCTCAAGGGGCGGCAGAAAACACAGGGTTTCGGGGCAGTCAGGCGACAGGGGAGGCGCGAGGGCTCAGGCTCGGCCAGCGAACCCTGGGATGCAACGTGGGTAACAGCGGATCAGCGAGGGCGACATCCGGCGCATAGCGCGGCAGCCAATGCCGGTAATAGTTGGACGGCAGCGCGGCCAGGCCGGCATGCCCGCAGCAGCAGTCGCCATGCTTCATGGCGGCAGCCGAAGGCGCGGATTTGAGCGGGTCGATCAGCTTGTCAAAGCCTGGTGGCAGGGCTTGGGAGGCGCCGCCTGAGCAGAATCCACCCCACAGCATCAGGCCGATGTCCGGCGTTTGCAGGGCGCGGCTCAACGGCATGGCCAGCATGTTGAGCAACAGGGCCAGGCAGGCGATCCAGGGGCTGATGCGTTTGAACATAGCCATAAAGCCATCGACGCAAAGGGGCGCGTATTTAGCCGCAGTTCAGGCATGAAGTAAAACGCGCTATTTTGCCGCAGGCCTGGCGACCGAACGCGGTGTTGGTGGCGCAACAGCGGTTCAATAAAGTGTTCGATTATCCGAGCCGTGCGGGGTGACCGGTACAGTGCAACCCCTTGAATAAGAGGGCTTATGCGCTTGGCATGAATTGTGTTGTGACCCGATTGGCGCTGACCCGACAACGGGAGGGGAAACCTCACCTTTCATAAGAAACCACACCCATGCACAACGTCTTGCAACGCACAGTCATCGCCAGCCTGCTGGCACTCGGCGCCTTGGGCGGGCCATTGTCGACCATCGCCCAGGCCGCCAACGATCAACAGTTCATCCCGCTGGCCACCTACCGAGTTGGCGCCTATGCCTCCAGCGGTATTCCGTGGTGGGCCGGGGAAATTGATTACTTTCGCTATATCAACGAAGTCGAAGGCGGGGTGAACGGCGTGAAGCTGGTCTGGCAGGAATGCGAGACCGAGTGGAAGACCGACCGCATCATCGAATGCTACGAACGCTACAAAGGCGGCCTTGACGGTGCGCCCACCGGGTTCTTCTTTACCCATAGCACCCCGGCCTCCTATGCGCTGATGGACCGTGCTGCCGTCGATCACATCCCCTTGATCGATGGCGCCGGCGGGCGTACCGAATCCACTGATGGCCGCGTGTTCCCTTACGCGTTTCCGTTGTTGCTCAACTACTACGGCCAGGCCTCGGTGGGCATCAATTATATTGCCCAGCGCGAAGGTGGGCTGGACAAGCTCAAGGGCAAGAAGATCGTCACTGTCTATCACGACTCTGCCTACGGTCGCGAAACCCAGGCGGCCATGCAGTTGCTGGCACAAAAGTACGGTTTCGAGAACATCCAGATTCCCGTAGCAGACCCAGGTAACGAGCAGTCCACTCAATGGCGGCAAGTGCGCCAGATCAACCCGGACTGGGTATTCCTGCGCACTTGGGGCGTTTCGACACCGGTGGCGATCAAGACCGCCGTGCGTTTTGGCGTTCCCGTGGACCGTCTGATCGGTGATGTGTGGGCAGGCTCTGAAGCCGACGTGATTCCCGCCGGCACCGCCGCCAAAGGCTACCAGGCGCTGGCGCCGTTCCCCGGTGGCGACGGTTTCGAAATTCATAAAAAGCTCAAGCAGTTCATCCTCGATCCCGGCAAGAGCAACCTCAAGGACGCCAGCTACTTCGGCAAGGTCTACTACAACATCGGCCTGATCAACGCCGCGATTGCTGTCGAAGCGCTGCGCACCGGTCAGGCCAAGTTCGGCAACCGCGCGCTGAACGGTGAGGAAACTCGCTGGGCGTTCGAGCACCTGAATATCGATGCGGCACGCCTCAAGGCCATGGGCTTCGACGGGCTGTTGGCGCCGTTGACATTGTCCTGCGCGGACCACGAAGGCGGCGGTTCGGCCCGAGTGCAGCAATGGGATGGGCAAAAGTGGGTGCTGGTGACCGACTGGCTGCAAGCCGACCGCGCCACTTTGCGTCCTTTGATCGAAGCCAAGTCCGCCGCGTATGCCCAGGAAAAGGGCATCGTGGCGCGTGATTGTTCGGCGCAGTAAACCTCAGGCGGCGCTTGCCGCGACTTGCCGGCCAGGGATGGCCGCAATCAGTTCGCGGGTGTACTCGGTGGCCGGCTGGTTAAAGATTTGCGCCACCGAGCCTTGTTCAACCACGCGACCATTGCGCAGCACCAGCACCTCATGGGCGAAGTTGGCCACCACTGACAAGTCGTGGGACACCAGCACATACGCAATGCCCATCTCCCGTTGTAGCTCTTGCAGCAGGTCAAGAATGCGTGCCTGCACCGACACGTCCAGGGCGCTGACCGGTTCATCCAGCAACAACAGGTCGGGCTTCAACGCCAGGGCGCGGGCGATGGCGACGCGTTGGCACTGGCCGCCGGACAGTTCACGGGGCAGACGGTCCAGAAAGCTCACCGGCAGGTGCACGCGGCTGATCAGCTCCCGCGCCGCCTGTTCCAGGGCGGCACCCTTGAGCAAGCCAAACGACACCAGCGGCTCCACGATGCTGTCGAACACGGTGAAGCGTGGGTCCAGCGCAGCGAAGGGATTCTGCTGCACCAGTTGCAGGCGTTGGCGCAACGGGCGGAAGTCGCGCCAGCTGAGGTCTGTAACGTCCTGTTGTTCGAACCAGACCCGGCCCTGGCTCGGCTTCTCCAGGCCGAGGGCGATGCGCAGCGCGGTGCTCTTGCCCGAACCGGACTCGCCGACGATGGCCAGGGTCTGGCCGGGGTACACCTCAAGGTTGAGATCTTCCAGGGCCAGGAAGGTCGAGGCTTCGCCCTTGACCTTGGGTAGGGCAAACGTCTTGCCGACGTTGTGCAGGCTGAGGATCGGCTGGCGCCCCAGATCGAGATTGATCAACGGATCGCGGCGCTTGGCGAAGGCGGGCGCGGCGGCAATCAGTGCGCGGGTGTAGTCGTGGCTGGGGCGGGAAAGGATCTGCTGTGGCGGGCCTTGTTCGACCACCTCGCCGTGCTGCATCACCAGAATGCGGTCGGCGCGGTCGGTGGCCACGCCGAGGTCATGGGTGATGATCAACAGCGAAATGCCGCGCTCCCTGACCAGCCGTTGCAGGTGATCGAGGATCTTGCGCTGCACGGTGACGTCGAGCGCGCTGGTGGGTTCGTCGGCAATGATCAGGCGCGGATTACCGGCCAGGGCGATGGCGATCAGCACGCGCTGGCGCATGCCGCCGGAGAGTTCATGGGGATATTGGCGGGCGCGCAGCACCGGTTTGTCGATCCCCACCTGTTGCAGCAACTCGACAATATCCGCATCGACGCCGGGGTAGCGCTTGCCCTTGGCCAGGATCAACGCCTCGGCGATCTGTTGGCCGATGCGCAGGGTAGGGTTGAGGCTGACCATCGGGTCCTGTGGCACCAGGCCAATGGTGCGGCCGCGCAGGTTGCGTTTCTGGCGTTCGCTGGCGTGGGTCAAGTTATGGCCATCCACCCACAGTTGACCGGCGCTGATTTGCGCGTTGTCTGGCAGCAGGCCAAGGATGGCGTTGGCCAGGGTGGATTTGCCCGAGCCGGACTCGCCGACAATCGCCACGGTTTCGCCTTGGGCGAGGGAAAACGACAGCGAACGCACCGCTGGATTGACCTGGCCGCTGGAGCGGTAATCGACACTGAGTTGGCGTACATCGACCAAAAACGGGCTCATCGCTGGATCTCCTCGAAGGTGCGGGCGATATGGTTGAGGCTGAACACCACGGCCACCAGGAACAGGCCGGGCAGCAACGACACCCAAGGTGCGGTGATCAGAAAGTGCCGGCCGTTGGCGATCAAGGTGCCCCATTCCGCCGCCGGTGGTGCGGCGCCGAAACCGAGAAAACTCAAGCCTGCGGTGGCGAGGATGGCTGCGCCGAAGTCCAACGTTGCCAGTACCGCTACCGGGCCCCAGGCGTTGGGCAGAATGTGCCGCAACAACGTGCGGCCCCAACTGGCACCGCCCAGCCGTGCGGCTTCGACATAGGGCAGGGTTTTCACCCGCAGTACTTCGGCGCGGGTGGTACGGGCAAAGCCCGGAATAATGCCGATGCCCACCGCGATGGCCACCGGTACGGTGCCGAAACCGATGGCCGTGACGATCGCCAGGGCCAGCAGCAGTCCAGGCAGAGCCAGCAGTACATCGACCACGCGCATGATCACCGCATCGATACGGCCACCGGCAAACCCGGACAAAATGCCCAGCCCGAGTCCGCCTACCAGCGCGATCCCCACCGCCAGCGAGGCCGCCAGCACCGACAGGCGCGCGCCGTAGACCACGCGGGTAAACAGGTCACGGCCCAGTTCATCGGTGCCGAACCAATGGGTCAAGTTGGGCGCCGTGAGTTTGGCGAGCGGCGCGGTGGCGTAGGGGGCGAAGCTGCTCAGCAGGTGCGGCGCCAGGGCGGCGACCAGCGAAAACACCACCACTGCCACGGCCAGGCTGAACCCCGGCCGGCGCAGCAAGGGCAGCAGGGTGGACGTGGCGCGTTGCAAGTGGCTGCGGCGGTGCCAGAGGGTTTCGCTGCGCACGCGTTTCTGGGTGAGCGTCGTCATGGTCTAGGACACCTTTGGCGTGTGGGAAATGCGCGGGTCGAGCCAGGGGTACAGCAAGTCCACCAGCAGGTTCACGAGGACGAAGGCTGCCGCCGACACTGCAACGATGGCCAACACCACCGGAATGTCCTGGCGCAGTACGGCTTCCTGGGCCAGGCGGCCGATGCCGGAACGGGCGAAGATGGTTTCCACCAGCACCGCGCCGGACACGGTATTGCCCACCTGTAGGCCGATCAGGGTGAGGATGGGCAGCGCGGCATTCCTGAACCCATGGCGTGCCTGCACCTGGGCCCGGCTCAGGCCCTTGGCGTAGGCGGTGACGATATAGGCCTCTTTCCACACGCCCTGGAAGCTGCGTTGCAGCACTTGGGCGTACACCGCGGCACTTGGGATCGCCAGGGTGATCGCCGGCAACACCAAGCTTTCGAAGCCACGGGTGCCGGTCGCGGGAAACCAACCCAGGCCAAACGCAAACACCTGGATCAGCAACAAACCCATCCAGAACACCGGCACCGAAAAGCCCAGGGACGGCAAGCGCGCCAGTGCTTTTTTCAGGGGTTGCCAACGGATATACGCGGTGAGGTACGCCAACCCAATGCCGCCGAGCAGCGACAGCACAATCGCCAGCCCCGCCAGGGACAGCGTCTGTGGCAGGCGCTCGGCGAGCAACTCGGCCACCGGGCGGTTGAGTGACAATGACTGCCCAAAGTCACCGCGCAGCGCGCCCAGCAGCAGGTCGATGTATTGCTCAAACAGACCTTTATCCAATCCGTAATAGGCCCGCGCCTTGGCCAGGTCTTCCACCGACAGCGCGTCGGCTTCCATGCCGGACGCACTGAGCATGATCGACAAGGTGTCGCCGGGCAGCAGATAGAGGATGAAGTAGGTGATGCTGTAGGCCCCCCAAAGCACCAGCAGCGCCTGGCCGACCCGGCCAATCAGGTAACGACTCATGGCGCGGCGACCTCGATATCACCCAGCAGCGCAAAACCTTCGGCGGTCCAGCGGAAGTTTTTCACCTTGGCCGACGTTGCGGCCTGCCACACGCGCTCATACACCGGGAACGCCGAGCCTTCATCCACCAGCAGGTCTTGCAGGTTGCCGTAGGCCGCTGCGCGTTGTTGGCTTTGGGTGGCGGTGATGCCTGCATCGAACAGGCCTTTGGCAGCGTTCAGCACCGTCGGTTCGTAGAGGTTGGTGGCCAGGGTCGAGCTGTTGGCGGTGCGTGGGTCGAGGATGGTTTGCAGGATGATCGGGTCGGCGCGGGTCATGTAGGTGCTGGTCAGGTCATAGTTGCCGGCCGAGTTGTTGGCGACCCATTCGGCACGGGTGACCACGTTGAGTTTGACCTCGATACCGACCTTGCGCAGTTGGTCCTGGAGCAGCACGTCACCGGCGGTTTCGGATGGGGTGATGTTGTAGCTCAGGCTCAGGCGCTTGCCGTTTTTCTGGCGGTAGCCGTCCGCGCCCTTGGCCCAGCCGGCCTGGTCCAGCAGCTGCCCCGCGCCTGCCGGGTCGTAGGCCAACTTGGCACCCTGGCTCTTGAAATAAGGCGTAGTGACGTCGTAGATGCCGTCCACCACCGGAAATTCGGCGTTGTAGACGGTGCTGGCGTAGCTCTTGCGGTCGATGGCCTTTTGCAGGGCCAGGCGGACTTGCTTGTCGCTCAGTGCACGCCCATCACGGGTGTTGGGATACAGGTTCAGGGCCGGCCCCGGCAGCGAACGGCTCTGGATGGTGGCGCCCTTGGACTGGAACAGCTTCAGGTCCACCTCGGAGAACGGGTTGCGCGGCCACAGGATGTCGGCCTTGCCTTGCAGGAACAGGCCGTTGCGCACGCTTTCCTCGGGGATGTAGCTGATGTCCACCGCATCCAGGTGCGCTTCGCCCTGGTTCTTCATATTCGCCGAAGCCCAGGCGTAACCCTTGCGCTTGGTCAGGTGCGCGCCGACTTCCGGGGTGTAGCTGGCCAGCACGAACGGCCCGGTGCCGATGATCTTGCCCAACGAGCGCTCTTTGGCGCTGAGTGTGTAAGAGGCCGGCGCGAGGATCGACAGGTTGGTGGTGGACGTGGCTTGCAGGAAGCCGGCGTTGGGCTTGGCCAGTACCAGTTTGACGGTCAGGTCATCCACCACTTCGGCGTGGTCGAACCCCGCCAGGTAGGTGGCGCCAAAGGTGGCCGGCAACTCGGTGGCTAACGCCTTGTTGCTGTCGAAGGCGGTTTTGACCGCCACCGCATTGAAGCGCTCGCCGTTGCTGAAGGTGACGTTGTCGCGCAAGTGGAAGGTATAGGTGAGCGCGTCGTCACTGACTTCCCAGCTTTTGGCCAGCCAGGGAATGATCTTGCCGGTCTCCGGGTCTTGATCGGTAAGGGACTCGGCGACATTGCGCAGCAGCACGCGGTGTTCCAGCCAATAGACCTGGAACGGGTCGACGCTGACCAGGGTGGTGTTGTCGCCAAAAAAGGCGATGTTCAGGGTCTTGCCGGCCTGGGCGTCACTGCCCGAAGGCGAGCAGGCGGCCAGGCTAATCGCCAGGGCGCACGGGGCCAATAGACGGCTCATCAAGTTGGAGGTGTTCAATGGGATGCCCTCGTATGGCGATTGGCTTAGAAGTCGTAGGCCAGCTTGGTGTACCAGTAGCCGCCGCCGGGGTAGAACGGCGGGTTGCCGTAGGGCGCCAGGCCCAGGTTGCTGTAGACGGCGTGCCGGTCTGGGCGCACGTCGAAGATGTTGGTGCCGCCGATGCTCACGGTGATCTGGTCGACGAAGGTGTAGCTGACGTCGAGGTCGGTGATCCATTTGGCGCCGAAGCTGCGGTCGCCCGTGGGGTTGACCGCCAAGGTCTTGACCGCGCCGTAGCGGCTGGTTTGCAGGTTCACTGCCAGGTCCTCGACCTTCCAGTTGGCGCCCAGGATCCATTTGGTCTTGGGCGAGGCTTCGGTCAGGTCGCCTTCGCGGTCGCGGCCTACCAGGGTGACGCCGGAGTTGGCCAGCGCACTCGGGGTATCGCGGTTGCCTTCGATAGTGGTTTTGTTCCAGTTGAAACCCAGGCTCCAGCGCACATCACCCCAGGCATCCAGCGGCGTGGTGTGGTCGGCGACCACGTCCAGGCCACGGGTGCGGGTATCGAAAGCGTTGGTGTAGTAGTTGACCCAAGTGCCGGAGGGCACGCCTTGGGCGGTGAGGATGCCGTTGATCACGCCATTGCCTTGGTCGTAGATGTTGCTGGTCAAGGCGATACGGTCGTCGATGTCGATCAGGTACGCGTCAGCGGTGATGCTGGTGCGCGGTGCCGGTTGCCAGGTCAAGCCCAGCCCGAGGTTGCGTGATTTCTCCGGCTTGAGGTCATCGCCACCCAAGGCTTTGGCCAGGTTGCTGCCCGACGGGGTCAGGCGGGTGACGGCAGGCACCACGTTGCCGTTCACGTCTACGGCGACTCGGTTGTCGGCCACGGTGTAGCCGATCTGGGTCAGGGATGGCGCACGGAAACCGGTGCCGACGGTGCCGCGCACGGCCACGCTGTCGGTGAGTTCGTAGCGCGAGTTCACTTTCAGGCCGAAGGTGTTGCCTGAGTCGTCGTCGTAATGTTCGACACGCCCGGCGACGTCGAGAAACCAGCGCTCGGTCAGGTCAAAGCCTAAATCCAGGTAGCCGGCGTAGTTGTTGCGGATCAGGCTGACTTCATCTTCCGGGCGAATCGTCACCGCCGCCTGAGCGCCCGATGCCGCCGGGTAGGTCCCGGTGATATAGGCCTCGGGGTCGCCGGCGAACGTGCTGAAGTGTTCCCAGCGATGTTCCAGGCCGGCCGACACCTGCACCGGCGAAGTCAGGTTAAACAAACTGTCGTAGCGGCGAGTGAAGTCCAGGTTGTTGACCCACTGCTCAAAGCGGAAGGTGGCCAGGTTGTCGAATTTGGTCGGTGAGGCGGTGCCCAGGGACGGGTTGATGTTGAGGTCGCTGGAGTGGTGGACATTGTTGCGCCCGTAGGTGGTGCTCAGGTCCCAGTTCCATTCGGCCGCCTGGCCCTTGCCGCCGAATAGCAATTGATAGTCGCGGTCCTTGATGTTGTTCAAGGGGTAGTAACCGTCCGGGAACACCTCGGGCACGGCGGCGCGGCCGGTGGGCAGGCGGAAGTAGTTGGCCGCCTCGGCATCACGCTCGCCGTAGGTGGAGAACGAGTAGAGGGTCAGGTCTTCCAGGGGCAGTTCGGCGTTGTAGGCGAGGTTGAAGGCCTTGAGGTCCGGGTCGCCGTTCTTGATTGCCACACGGTCCCAGGCGGCTTCCTTGGCCGGATCGTTGAAGGCCCTCACGCTGCCGTCGGCCTTGTCGTTCCAGGAGGCTTCGCCGCGTTTGCGTGCATCGGCGGAGAGGTGGAAAAAGCCGCCGTCGCCCAGCTTGAAACCCTGGTCGCCGGCCACCTTGATGGTTTCGCCCTGGCCGGAGAATAACTGGCCGTAACTGGTTTCCAGGTGCCCGCCGCTGTTGCCGGTCTTGAGGATGATGTTGATCACCCCGGCCACCGCATCGGAACCGTACTGGGCGGCAGCGCTGTCTTTGAGCACTTCAATATGGTCCACCGAGCTGACCGGGATCAGGTCGATATCCACCGCATTCGCGCCGCTGTTGTCGATGGACCCGCGCTGACCGGTGGCGCCGTTGTGGCGACGTTTGCCGTTGACCAGCACCAGCGTGTAGGCCGGGCCGAGGCTGCGGTTACTCAGTGGGCGAGTCACCGAGTTGTAGCCGGCGATATTGGTGCCGAAGTTGAACGACGGCAGCAATTTGGCAATCGCTTCGGACAATTCGGCGCGACCGGTCTTGAGCAGTTGCTCGCTGTTGATCACATCGATCGGCGCCGGGCTGTCGGCCACGGTGCGCTCCTGGCCACGCAGGCCGGTGGAGATCACGGTGACGGTGCCGAGTTGGGCGTCTTCCGTCGCGGCTTCGGCGAAGGAGGGCGCAGTGGCGAGCAGCAGGGAGCTGGTCAGCAGTGACAGGTGAAAGTTCTTGAGGGGCAGCGGGGAGGTGAGGTCTGGCATGTCGAGATCGGTCCATTTAGCCTGATATCAGGCTCCTGGTGGTCGGGGGTACGTCCTCCGCCAGGTATGGGGTCGGTCTGTGAAGTGAAGATATTCCTATAAAAAACCCGAGGGAAAGTCTTTTTTGGAATAAGCTAATTATTAGATATTGTCATTATATGGTTTTTTAAGATCATCTATTTTTATGATGTTGTGTCACGGGGTCGACGGGGTCGAGCCTGCATCAAGGCTGCACAGCCGGTCCCTTCAACTCGATTTGATTACCGTCCGGGTCATTGAAATAGAGCGACCAGCCTGTGCCCTCTGCGCCATAGCGCATCTCGGCTTTTTCAGCGGATATACCCGCGTCAGCCAAGTGGCCGAGAATGGCCTGCTCATCGAACGGCTCGACCCGCAGGCAAACGTGATCGACGTTGTGCCCTTGTTTGCCCGCCGGCTTCCCGCCTTGGCGTCCGATGGAGCCATTCACGTCCACCAAGTCGATCATGGATGCCCCAGCGCTCAGGTGAATCAGGCCCAGGTCTTCCCGGCGCTTTTTGACCTCACATCCCAGCACCGAGGTATAGAAAGCCAGGCTGCGCTTGATGTCCTGCACCCGCAGAACCACATGGTCGAGGCGTTGAATTGAAAAATTGCGCATAACCACCACTCCTGTTTCAGCCTTGATTTTAGTACCCGGGCAGTGTGTGTCACGGGTGATTTGAGGTCAAAAGCAATAGCGCGACGGTCTTGGAACGGCCGGTTGCTCACGCGCATCAAGCCCAGCCCGCTTGCACCCGGAAAAAATAGATAATATGTTAACGGTATAACTATAAATAACCTGTGGGAGCGAGGATATGCCTGCCTTGTTGAGCACTCGTGAGGCGTTCGCCAACTGGAACCGCGACTTGCGTACGGTGTGCGGTAATTTCAGCACAGCCCTGTCCGAACAGCACACACTGTTTATCGGCAACGTCCACGCTCAGGATGTGTGCGGCCTGGAGTTGGCCCATATCCGCACCAATGCAGGATTGATCAGCCGCCATCGCACCTCGGGTGACGGCGATGACGATCGTCACTGTTTTCTCATTCTTCAGAGCAGCGGCCACCAGCGCATCCGCGGGCAAAATCAGGTGATTGAATTAGGGCCTGAAGACATCGCCCTGGTGGACTCGGCCCAGGCCTTCGACATAGAGCCGCGAGGGCTGGTGCAGAATATCTCGATTCACCTGTCACGCCAGGAAGTCAGCCATCAGCTTGGCCAGCAACCGCTGTTTGGCAAGCTCGCGCGCAACAGTGTCGCCACTCACATGATTCGCGCTCTGGTGCGTTCGTTGGGTGACGTTGCGTTGAGCGGTGACTCCGGCGGCAGGAGCGATGGGCCCGCGCTGGAACATGCATTAATCCGGTTGGCTGTCGCTGGCTTGGATGAACGCACCGACGGGCAGCCCGCCTTTGCCTGCGTGGGTCATGATGATCTGTATGGCTTGGCCACCCGCCTGGTTGAGTCTTCCCTGCAAGAGGCTGAGTTGGGCCCTGACTATCTGGCGCGGCAGTTGAACGTCTCTGTCCGCCAGCTCTATCGGTTGTTCGAGCAGCGCCACGAAAGCATCTCTCGCTACATTCAGCAGCGCCGCCTGGAGCGGGTGGCCCAGGATCTGCGCTGCCAGGATCTGCGCCATGAATCCATCACTCAGATCGCCTTTAAATGGGGTTTTGTCGACGCCGCGCATTTCAGCCGCGCGTTCAAGCGTCATTTTCAGCACGCCCCTCGGGATTTTCGCCAGCACGCTACGTAAGTGCGCGCCTGGCAGAGAATGCCAAGCGCTTTGGCAGCGTCAGTCAAGTCGCGCAGCGCGCCAAGTCCTCTAATAAGCTTGCCTGGGCTGGGGGTGACACCGAGCCGCTTATCGCTGGAGAAAAATAATAATGAGATTACGCAGCCTGTTGCCAGGCATTCCCTTACTGATGGCTACGTTCTGCTCTGTTGTGTGGGCGGGCCCGGCGCAGGTCGATGGCCAGCGAATCATCGCGGCCGACCAGGAGCCCGGCAATTGGATGAGCCACGGTCGCACCTATGACGAGCAGCGTTACAGCCCACTGGACAGCGTCAATGCCGGCAACGTCGCACAGCTGGGCTTGGCGTGGACGACCAAGCTGGATATCGACAGCGGCACCGAGGCCACGCCGCTGGTGGTCGATGGTGTGATGTACACCACCGGCGCCTTCAGCATCGTGTATGCCATCAATGCCGCCACCGGTGAGTTGCTGTGGAAATACGACCCGAAAGTGCCCGCCGAAAACCTTAGCCAGGGGTGTTGTGGGCCGGTCAACCGGGGCGTTGCGGTGTGGCAGGGCAAAGTCTATGTGGGCAGTTTCGATGGACGCTTGATCGCCCTGGATGCGGCTAATGGTCAGCCGGTGTGGAGCGTCGATACCATTATCGATCGCACAAAAAGCTATTCGATTACCGGCGCGCGCGGTTACGTTACGGCCTACGATGCCGACACCGGTAAACAGGTGTGGCGCTTCTATACGGTGCCGGGTGACCCCAAGCTGCCAGCGGAAAACCCCGCCATGGCCAAGGCCATGAAAACCTGGGATGGCGACGGCTGGGTGAAGTGGGGCGGTGGCGGCACGGTCTGGGACTCCATGGCCTACGATCCGCAGCTTGATCTTCTCTATGTGGGCACCGGCAATGGCTCACCCTGGAACTACCAGTTCCGCACCAATGGCAAAGGTGACAACCTGTACGTGTCGTCGATTCTGGCACTGCGCCCAGACACCGGCGAATACGTGTGGCACTACCAGATCACGCCGCAGGACCAGTGGGATTTCACGGCGACCCAACACATGATCCTGGCCGATATCAAGATCGACGGCAGCCTGCGCAAAGTGATCATGCAGGCGCCGAAGAACGGGTTTTTCTATGTCCTCGATCGCACCAACGGGCAATTGCTCTCGGCGAAGAATTTCGTCCCGGTCAACTGGGCCAGCGGTATCGACCTGAAAACCGGGCGTCCGATCCTCACCGGCGCGGCCGACTATTCCAAGGAGCCGAAAGTGGTGCAGCCGAGCTTCCTCGGCGGGCACAATTGGCACCCGATGTCGTTCAGCCCCAAGACCGGTTACGTCTACATCCCGGCCCAATACACCCTGGCCGAACTGAAAGCGGCCAAGGCGCCGATGTTCTTATCGAACAAGTCCGTGGTGAACTTCGGCCTGGATGTGCCGGACCTGCCTGAGGACCCGAAAATCCTGAATAAAATCCGCGACGCCTGGAGCGGCGAACTGATCGCCTGGGACCCGGTAAAACAGAAAGCCGCCTGGAAGCAACCGTACATCAGCGCCGGCAACGGCGGCACGTTGGCCACGGCGGGTAACCTGGTGTTCCAGGGCACCGCCGATGGGCGCGTCGTCGCCTACCGCGCCGACACCGGCAAGCCGCTATGGGAGCATCGAGCCAATTCAGGAGTAATGGCCGGGCCCGTCACCTACACCGTCAATGGCGAGCAATATGTGGCGTTCTCTGTGGGGTGGGGAGGCATCATTCCTTTGCTGACCGGCCCATTGACCAACAAAGGCAAGGTGCGAGCAGAGTCGCGGGTGATCGCCTTCAAACTGGGTGCGCACGGGGAACTGCCTGCGCCGAAAGCTGCACCCGTCATGCCGACGACCCATCAGGCACTCACTGCAACCCCCGAGCAACTGACCCAGGCGCGCGGGCTGTTCAATGGATTGTGTGCCGGTTGCCATGGCCTCAATGCTATCAGCGGCGGTGTGGTGCCAGACCTGCGGTACCTGGATGACAACAAGCACGCGGCGTTTCCCGCCTTTCTCAGCGGGGCGCTGATCAATGGAGGGATGCCGAATTTTTCCGACATCCTTCAGCGCGAAGACATGGAATTGATCCGTCAATACCTCGTCAAGCGGACCCAGGATCTGCAAGCCGATCTCAAGGCTGGCGGACACACCACCGCGCACTGATTCCAATCCGTTTCACCTAAGCCTGGCGACTCCCCACGGAGTCGTCATGGCGAAGCTCTGCCTCCAATAAAAATAACGGGACCCGCCATGAAAATACTTAGCACTCTGACGTTCAGCGCATTGTTTGCCAGTCTGGCGCCCTTGGCCCAGGCCGATGTCAAACCCGACCCCGGCGACTACACCGCGCTGCCCCAAGGCACCGATGTGGTGGTGCTGTACCAGCAGAATCCGCGAGGGGACAAGGTGTATTCCGGCGGCAAGAAAGTCGCCGACAACCTCGACCTCGACCTGACTGTCGGCGTGTTGCGATTGATCCACTTCACCGAGTTCTTCAACACAGGCTTGACCTGGGATCCACAGATTGTGATCCCCTTCGGTTATCAGAAGATCGGCGCCACCGACAGCAAAAACTCTGGGCTGGGGGATATCACCTTCGGTGGAACGGTATGGACCATCGCAGACCTTGCCAGAAATGAACACCTGGGCTGGTCGGTGTTCGTCACGGCACCCACCGGCAGCGATAAAAACCAGGGTTTTGCGTTGAGCGATAACCGCTGGGCCTTGGACTTTCAAGTCGGCTACATCAAGGGACTCACCGATAAAATCACCTGGGACGTGATCGCCGAAACGGAGTTCTACGACAAGCAGCGCGCCACCGACGCCGAAAAAGCGCCGCTATTCCAGTTGCACAACCATTTACGCTACAACTTCACCCCGGACACTTACGCCGCGATTTCGTATCGACATAACTGGGGCGCGCGCCAGACGCTTGACCATGAAACCCTCGCCACCAGCCGCAGTAACGGCACGCTCGGTTTCACTGTCGCCACGATGCTGGGCAAGCAAGTGCAGGTGATGGGGCAGCTCATGCATGACACCTCGGTGCGCGAGGGCGTGAAGATCGATAATTCGCTGCAGTTTCGCGTGGCGTACTTCTACTGACGGCAAGGTGATCGGCGGCCCCTGGCCTGTAAAGATTTTGATCGGTTAAATCTTTTATTGACTAAAGAATATTTGCCGGTTAATTATTGCTTCGCATCTGCTCGCATGCAGAGTCATTTCCAGGGTTACACCATGGGTCAGAAAATCACGCCATCATTGGCCAGCCTGTATGTCCAGACTGACGAGGCGTTGTCCAAGCCTCGCCTCGCACCTTTACTCATGCAGGGCTTCCCGTCAGAGCCCGCACGCCGCGTTACGTGGGACAACTGGATGCGTTCGCCCTTCAGTCAATGGGGGTTTCGCAACCTCGCACGACTGCGTCCCACCATCGACGTGCAGGCGGGCGCAGCACCTGCCAGCCCGCTCAAGGTTGCCCCGACAGCCTTGGATTCGCTGTATTTCAACAGCGAATGCGGGCTGAGCATCAGCGTTATCGATCACCTTGTGGCCAGCCAGACCGACGGGTTCCTGGTGATGCAGGGCGATACGGTGTTGTTCGAGCGTTACTTCAACGGACAGCGCGCCGGTGATCGACACATCATGTTCTCGGTGACCAAGTCGTTGATTGGGACGTTGGGTGAGCAACTGGTCACCGAGGGCGTGCTCAGACCTGAGTTGCTCGCTGCGTATTACGTCCCCGAGCTGGCCGGCAGTGCGTTTGGCGATGCCACGGTGCGTCAGTTGTTCGACATGGCGGTGGGCATCGACTACAGCGAGGTCTACGACGATCCCAACTCAGAGAGTTCGCAGTACGGTTATGCCTGCGGCTTTCAACCGGCTCCGGCGGCTTACGCGCAATTCGCATCCCTGTACCAGTACTTGCCATCCCTCAAGAAACGCGGCAGCCATGGCGGATTTTTCCATTATGTGACCGCGACCACCGAAGCCTTGGCATGGGTTATGGAACGTGCGTCGGGCAAGGCTTGCAGTCAGATGCTGGAGACGATCTGGGAGCGCCTGGGTTGCGACCGTGACGGCTACTTCATGGCCGACGCCTGGGGACGCAATGTGGCGGGCGCAGGCTTCAGCGCCACCTTGAGGGACATGGCGCGTTTCGGTCGGCTGCTGGCCAACAATGGACGCCACGAAGGGCTTGAACTGCTGTCCCCTGCGACCGTCGCCCGGATCGCCGCCGGTTCCGATCCGACGATCTACGCGCAAAATGACGAGTTTTCCAGCTGGACGCCGGGTGCGTCCTATCGCAGCCAGTGGTACGTGTTCAACGATCACAGCCAGGCACTGATGGCCGGCGGAATTCACGGCCAGTACCTGTTCATCGACAAGCCGTCCGGCGTGGTGATCGTCAAGCAATCGTCTCTGACGGAAGCGGTCGGCCCGTTCGATGCCGACAGCGTGCGGATGCTGCGTGCCATTGCGGCCCACCTGAATCCCTGACACACGCCCAACAATAAGAGTCTTGCGTTCTATTCACCTGGCCCAGGCCAGGTGTTGGCGGCGCGCTGCGTCGCCATTGACTGCCCTGTAACAACAATAATTCCACAGGAGCTTCTTATGGTTTTCACCAAGCGTTTCTCACGAGCGCTCTTAGCGGTCGGCTTACCCCTGACCACCCACGTCGCGTTGGCGGGCTACACCTTTGAGGACGGCAATCTCAAGGGCGAAGTCAACTTCACGGCGGGTGGTGGGACGCTGTTTACCCGTGGCGTTAACTTTGGCAGTGGCCAGGTTGATGCACGCAGCGGTAAAAACGGCGGCGCGAACATCAACTGGCAAGAGCTCTACATCAAGCCCGGCGTCAAACTTGACTACGCGCTGCAGCCCGATTTCAGCCTGCTGGCGGGCGGCTCCCTGGTGGCTGCCAGCACGTTCGGCGATGGCGATGCGGGCGGCTTCACCCGCAGCTCCGACGGTAAAGCCGCGTTTGAAGAGCTCTACGCTGGTTTTCGGGCCGGCGAGTGGACCTTCACCGCAGGCCGCCAGAACTACATGATCGGCACCGGGTTCATCGTCATGGACGGCAACCTCGACCAGTACAAGGACGCCGCCTACTGGCTGGGCCCTCGAACCGCGTTCAAGGATTCGGCGGTCCTGGCCTGGAACCATGGCGCACTCAAATCCCAGGCATTCACCTTGCGCACCGACGACGATTTGGGCGACTTCCGCATGACTGGCGTCAACCTCGATTACAACGTCGATGACCAGGTGACCCTGGGGGCGATGGCCATGAAGGTCCATGCCCTGGGCCCCAGAGGCAGCACATTCCCGCGTCTTCGTGACGGGATGCAGGTCTACAACATCAGGGCGCTCAACGCCAAGGTGCCCGGTGTGCAGGCACTGACGCTGAACGCCGAATACGCCATTGAGCGCGGCAGCGGCGAGGGTGCCGACTACGATGCCAACGCTTGGTATGGCCAGGCCGACTATGCCTTCAGCACGCTGCCGCTGACACCGATCATCGGCTACCGCTACGCGAGTTTTTCCGGTGACGACAACCTCACCGACAACCGCCAGAAAGCCTGGGACCCGCTGAGCAAAGGCTTTGTCGACTGGAGCACGTGGCTTATCGGCGACGTGGTCGGTAACTACCTGCTGTTCAACAGCAACGAAAAGGTCCAGCAGTTCTCGCTCAAGACCCACCTCAGCGACACCGTGACCCTCGGCACGATTCACTATCAGTTCTGGCTGGACGAGAAGAACTACATGGGCGCGGCGGTCAGTGACCGGCGTTTTGCCGATGAGAGCGTGGTTTTCCTCGACTGGACGCCCACGCCGTCGTTCTATACATCGCTGTCCTACAACTGGGTCAAGCCACTGGCCGCTGCCAAGCAAGTCTTTGGCGATGACCAGAGGTTCAGCGCGCTGGAATTGTATTTCACCTATCGCTACTAAGTGCCGCGAGCCATCGTGGCCGCGCTGGAGTGTTTAATCATGAACAGGTTTTTGCGTCACACCTTGCTGGGCACTGTCGCCTCCCTTCTGATCAGTGGCTTTTGCCTGGCGGAAGAACGGACCGTACGGATCTACAACTGGATCGAATACCTGCCGCCGGAAGTGCTCAAGAGCTTCCAGGAAGAAACCGGTATTCGCCCGATTTATGACGTGTTCGACAGCGCTGAAACCATGGAGTCCAAGCTGCTGACGGGCAACTCCGGGTACGACGTGGTCTTCCCCGGCACTGCCAACCTGGGGCACCTGATCACCGCCGGTGCCGTCCAGCCCCTGGACCGCAAGCAGTTGCCGAACTGGGAGCATCTGGACCCGCAGTTCATGCAGTCCCTGGAAGCGGTGGGTGACACTGGCAATCGCTACGCCGCACCTTACCTGTGGGGCACCACGCTGATCGGCTACAACGTCGACAAGGTGCGCAAGGCCCTGGGGCCCGACGTAAAGATTGACACCTGGGACATCATCTTCAAGGAAGAAAACCTCGCCAAACTCGCCACTTGCGGCGTGGGTTTCCTCGACGCAGGCAACGAAATCGTGCCCATCGCCTTGCACTACAAGGGCCTGGACCCCAACAGCCAGAAGCGCGAGGACTATGCGCAGGCCCAGGCGGCGATGATGAAAATCCGTCCCTACATCACCTATTTCAACTCATCGCGCTACGGCATGGACCTGGCCAACGGTGATATCTGCGTCGGCGTGGGCTGGTCCGGTGGTGTCGCGCTGGCCAAGCAATTGGCGGATGCCGCCGGCAAGGGCGTCAAGGTCGAGATGGCTTTGCCCAAGGAAGGCGCGCCGATGTGGTCGGACGTGATGATGATCCCGGCCAATGCCCCCGACGTGGCCGAGGCCCATGCGTTCATCAATTACATCCTGCGTCCGGAAGTGATTGCCCGCATCAGCAACAAGATCGGCTACCCCAACCCGAACAAGGACGCCACTGCACTGGTAGACGCCAATATCCGCGACAACCCCAACATGTATGTGCCGGAGCAAGTGCGTAAGACGTTGTTTGCCCTGGAGCCGATTCCGCCTGCGATCGAGCGAATCCGTACGCGCACCTGGACCAACATCAAGACCAACCGCTGATCCCCTGCGACCCGGTGCGTGCGCGCCGGGTTTGGAGTTGTGCCATGAGTGAGCATTTGGACTTGATGGACGTTGCGCCTAATTTGCAGCGCGTGCTGACGTTGCGCGTGGCCATAGGGCGTGGGGTGATGCTGGGCGACAGTGTTGACGGTTTGCGCTGCAACTACCCGATTGTGGGGGGGGATTTCGAGGGGGTAGGTATTCGCGGTCAGGTGCTGGCGGGCGGCGAGGATTTGTTTGTTCTGCGCCCGGATGGGCTGGGTCAACTGGACGCTCGCTATAGCCTCAGGACTGATCAGGGAGAGCTGATTAATCTGCGTAATCGGGGGGTTCTGAACATGACGGAGTATGGGCGTCAGTTGGAGCGTGAGGGGCAGTGGCCGATTCCCGAGACGGAGTATCGGTGTACCTGCACGCCGGTGTTTCAGGTGCCGAAGGGGCGGTTGGATTGGCTTGGGCGTGCGAGTTTTATTGGGTTGGTGCATTACCCCAGTGCTGATCAGGTGGTGGTTCGGTGTTATCGGTTTTACTGAGGGCGTTTGGTGCAGTGATGTGCGGGCTCTGTCCGGGGTACCGAGTTCGAGCGCGATGGCGGTTTGTCGGTGTACATATCCGTTATTGGGGTAACGGCGGCTATGGGTTCCGCTCTTACAGCGGGTCACTTTTTGAAGAGCGC
>PJQF01000020.1_pt1 | contig 125574 bp, 111 predicted proteins | sample 1503741 | NCBI WGS metagenome assembly PJQF01 (sample SAMN07775949, study PRJNA414020) | Biofilm metagenome, whole genome shotgun sequencing project. | isolation source: biomolecule (vanillin) treated reverse osmosis membrane biofilm | place: India: Nagpur | collected 2017-03-21
CTTTCGGGTCGAGACGGATCGCTTCATTGTAGTCGGCAATGGCTTTATCAAATTCGCTGATGTTGTAATACGCTACCCCGCGGTAGTTGTAAAGGTTTGCATCGGTTTTGTCGTATTCAATGGCTTTGGAATAATCGTCTATCGCACTCACAAATTCTCCAAGCTCAGATTTTACCACACCGCGGTGGTAATATTTGTCATCATTGGGCTGACCCAATTCCAATGCTTTCGAAAAATCAAAATAGGCACTTTGAAAATCTTCGATATTGTATTTGGCAAGACCGCGGTTGGTGTAGGCCTCTTCGTAGTTGGGTCGAAAGCGAATGGCTTTGTCTAAATCGGCAATAGCACCTTCATCATCGCCTAAATAAATTTTAGCTTCTCCTCGGAAGTTGAGGGCTTCGGCCCACGTAGAGTCAATCTCTAAGGCAAAGTTAAAATCACCAATAGCTCCGTAATAATCTTGTAATCCGATACGCGCCCGGCCACGAAGGGTAAAGGCATTTCTGTCCTTGGGATTGGTGCCGATAAATTTGGTGAGGTCCGCTTTGGCCTCCACATAATTCCGCGCGGCAATTTTTCGCTTGGCGGCATCCAACACCTGATCAGCCGGTTGGGCGAGTAACCCGATTGGCAAAAGTAACAGTAAAAAGAATTTCTTCATTCTCATTCAAATCAAAGTAAGCAAGTTACTAAGATTTGACGGAATCAAAAGCGACTAAATGCGCACGCGATAGCCACGGTGTAGACGAAAGCGCACTTTGGATTTCGTAACCCATAGATACTTTTGATGGCGATTACTCCACTTCCAATATCCTTGCGTGGATGCAATGGTTGTGTTTGGCACCGGAGCCAACAACACGGTGGAGCGATTAATAAAAACCCGCTGTGCACGTGCTGAGTTTGAAACAAACATCAGTGTTATAACTATCACAGCAAAAATGGAAAACGATACTAGCTTCTTCATACCTCAAACGTTTAAATGTTAATCTATCTCAGAGCATCTGTTTTATGTTACTTGGATTGTTGTGATTGTGAGAGGTTTAATGACCGTTCACATATATTTTGAATCTCTGTCTACACAAAAGCGTATTTTAGAGAAACATTTAACTGATTATGCGAAAAATTTTATTGGCTGTCTGTTGTTTATCGGCATCATCCGTGTGCGCACAAGAAAAGCCACTGGACATGAAGATGGATTTCGAAGAATACAATCCTCCCTCTTCCTTGAAGGTAGAAGAGCATCGCATTACGAAAGCGAAATTCCCTTTTATCGACATCCACAATCACCAAGGCAATATGAACACGGCTGACCTGAGTGGGCTGATTAAAGAAATGGATAAGCTCAACATGGGTGTGATGGTGAACTTGAGCGGCCGTGGTTTTCGCAGTAGTGGCGACCATCTGGAAAAATCGATAGACAATATCAAAAAACAGTTTCCCAATCGCTTTGTACTTTTTACGAATGTAGATTTTGGTGCAATCGATGATCCGGACTGGACAGCACGCACAGTAAAACAATTAGAAGATGACGTGAAGCGCGGTGCGAAGGGATTAAAGATTTACAAAAGCTTGGGCATGTTCAACAAAGATTCGAAAGGCAACCGCATTCATATCGATGATCCGCGCATTGATCCAGTGTGGGCCAAGTGTGGTCAGTTGGGTATTCCGGTTTTGATTCATGCGGCAGATCCAAAACAATTTTGGGAGCCGATCGACAAAAACAATGAGCGCTGGCTGGAGCTTAAATTACATCCTGGCCGCAGGCACGACACCGACACCGTAAAGTGGGAAACGATTATTGCCGAGCAGCATAGCATTTTCAAAAAACATCCCAAGACAAAATTCATCAACGCCCACCTCGGTTGGTTTGGTAGTGATTTGAAAAAACTCAGTCAGTTGATGGAAACATACCCTAACATGTACACTGAAATTGGCGCTGTGATTGCCGAATTGGGTCGACAGCCACGCGCAGCAAAAGCATTTTTAACGAAATATCAAGATCGCGTGCTGTTTGGTAAAGACAGCTGGGTGCCGGAAGAGTACGAAACCTACTTTAGAGTATTGGAAACAGAAGACGAATATTTTCCCTATCACAAAAGATACCATGCATTCTGGCGCATGTACGGCATCGGTCTTCCGGACGAAATTTTGAAAAAAATCTATTATAAAAATGCGTTGAACCTGCTGCCGAATCTGGATAAGAGTGGGTTTCCTAAATAAAACTAAAAAGCCCCGAAAATTCGGGGCTTTTGTTTTTTAAGAGATGTACCCAGGACGGGACTTGAACCCGTACAACCTTTAAGGGTCACAGGATTTTAAGTCCTGCGTGTCTACCAATTCCACCACCCGGGCAGGGCTACCTTTAGTATTGCTACCAAAGATCCAGAATAAAAATGCCGCAGTTGAATGCGGCATTTTTTTGAGCGGGAAACGAGACTCGAACTCGCGACCCCGACCTTGGCAAGGTCGTGCTCTACCAACTGAGCTACTCCCGCTTTTATCAACCGAAGCAAAGGCTCAGGTCAATTTTCCCATAGCTTTTGGCTTTGGGACTGCAAATTTAAGCCTGAATACTAAATTTCCAAATCAGGGGGCGTCTGTTGGGTGTTTTCTTTCGCGTGGAGCCTCAAACTTTTTCTGGTTAAAGCTGTCCGATTGCCCTTTTGGGATGGATAATGACTTAAACTGATCGTTTTTCAGCAGTTTGGCCTGATATACAATCTGACCCACATGATACGGGTAATGGGCTAATTGCCTTTGGATCGCCTCCAATACCGTTTGCCCTTCGTTGCGGATGTAGATCACTTTGCTCAGATCAGCAGGAGTCAAATTATGCAGCGAACCCAAAACACATTTCCAGCCCGCATCCCAGCCTTGCATCATCTCTGCTTTTGAGGAGTAGCTTACTTCAAATTCGGCCTCACGGTTTCTCCAACTTTTCTCGCCATCGGTAGTAAGAAAATCCGTAAAGCGCGACAACATATTACCGCTCAGGTGATGTACGATCAACGCAATGCTATTACTTGCCTGATTGGGTTGATAAAGCACTTCTTCATCTGTTAATTGATCCATTGCTTTTTCGCCCAACTGTTTGTAGTAGCTTAAAAACTTGATAGCGCTTGTCAGAAAGTTTTCTTCAATGGTATTCATCTTTGTTTTAATTTTTTATCGGAATTGGTTTTCGATAACTTTAACGTACGATAATTAAACTTAGGTCATCATAATCAGTCTTACCAAAAAACAACCCCTCTTATATGAAAAAATTATTGATCATTTTGCTCACGGCCTGTATTGCTACTTCTTCATTTGCTCAAGGCGGAAAACGTAGAAATGCGTTGAAGGCCGGTAATCTTCAACAAGTTGACGCTTCACAAGTGCCCGATGCAGTAAAAAATGGCTTGAAAACTTCGGCTACCGAAGTGAAATGGGAGAAGCATGAAGCAAAAGGTAAAGCCGGTAAAACGCACGTGCGTTATGTGGCCGTTTATACACAGGATGGTGTGCGTGTGCGCTCTCGCTTTAAGGAAGATGGTACCGCCATGAGCTCTTCGAAATATATGGGCGGACAAAAACTTCCAGCTAACATTCAAACTGCGGCCACTACGAAAAATCCAGGAGCTAAATTAGTCGGTGGCGAAGAGTTAACCACCAAAAGCGGACAAGTGATTTATCGGGTGCGACTTCGCAACGGTGGTTCAAAAATTACAACCGTATTCGATGCGAACGGAAACGAAATTACCCGCGATAAAATGACCGAAGAACACAAAGAAGGCGAAGAAGAAGAAGGTGATGGTAATTAATCGGTAGTTGAAAAATAAAAAAGGCCTGACTAATCATCAGGCCTTTTTTCATTTCTGCCGCGCTTCGATCTATTTCGCGTAATGTTTGTAAAAAGCAACAATGGTTTCGATACCAATCAAAAAGTTCTTAATGCCATAATGCTCATTGGGTGAATGAATGGCATCGCTATCAAGGCCAAATCCCATCAACACAGTATCAAGGCCCAATTCTTTCTTGAACAACGAGACGATCGGAATGCTTCCGCCATCGCGAGTAGGAATAGGAGACTTACCCCACACTTCCTCGAAGGCACTGCTGGCTGCTTTAAATGCTTTTGAATCGGTGGGCGTTACCGCAGGCTCGCCTCCATGGTGGGCAGTCACTTTTACTTTCACCGACTTCGGTGCGATGGATTGAAAATGTTTGGTAAACAATTCGGTTATCTCTGCGCTGTTTTGATTGGGTACCAGTCGCATGGAAATTTTGGCGGAAGCCTTGGAAGGTAAAACTGTTTTTGCTCCTTCGCCTGTATAGCCACCCCAGATTCCATTCACATCTAACGTAGGGCGAATGCCGGTGCGCTCCAATGTGGTGTAGCCCTCCTCTCCTTTTATATCATGGATATCCAATTCTGATTTATAGGTTGCTAAATCAAATGGCGCTTTGTTTAATTGTGTTCTTTCTTCTTTCGTGAGCTCTGCTACTTTATCATAAAATCCGGGAATAGTGACACGACCTTTTTCATCATGCAATGAAGCGATCATCTGACTGAGCGTGTTAATCGGATTGGCAACAGCTCCGCCATACACTCCGGAATGTAAGTCGCGGTTTGGTCCGGTCACTTCTACTTCCATGTAACTCAATCCGCGCAAGCCAACAGTGATTGAAGGTGTATCCAACGAAATCAATGACGTGTCGGAAATGAGAATCACATCTGCCTCCAGCTTGGCTTTATTTTCTTTCACAAAATTGCCGAGGTTATCGGAGCCTACTTCTTCTTCACCTTCAATCATGAACTTGACATTGCAGCAGAGCTGATTCAGCTTCATCATCGCCTCAAACGCTTTGATGTGCATGTAGAATTGCCCTTTATCATCACACGAGCCACGTGCATAAATTTTTCCGTCTTTCACCACAGGCTCAAATGCAGGCGAATCCCACAGATTCAATGGATCGGCAGGTTGCACATCATAGTGTCCGTAAACCAAAACGGTAGGTTTTGTTTTATCGATGATCTTCTCACCAAAAACAATTGGGTGTCCTTTTGTTTTGCATAATTCGACACGATCGGCACCAGCATCTTTTAATTTTTGCACCACATATTCTGCGGCTTTGCGCACATCTTGTTTGTGTTTGCTATCGGCACTTACCGATGGGATACGCAACAAATCGAATAATTCTGAAAGAAAGCGATCTTGGTGAGTTTGAATGTATTGGAGAACTGAACTCATTTTTACTTTGATTTAATCGAGTATGCAAACTTACAATGATTACAGTGATTAAAACACCAATATTTTGTTAGATTTGCGCTTTAACTAACCCCAATAAAAAAATGAAAAAGTTAATTTTCTCCCTATCATTTGTTGTATTATCGATTGGTGCTGCATTCTCTCAAGATGGCAAGTTTTCTGGAGGCTTGGAGCTTGCGCTGCCACTTGGCTCCGCTGCAGATGCAGTTGGTTTAGGATTTGGACTTACTGCTCGATACGAAGCTCCCATTCAAGATAAATTGAATTGGATGGCAACAGCAGGCTTTATCACTTTTGGCGGTAAGGATTATAAATTCTATAACCCATTTACTCAAACTTTTGAAACTTTAAGCTCCGGTTCATCAACTCTTATTCCAATTCAGGGAGGCGTAAAATATTTCTTTCAAGAGAGTGACAATGGTTTCTACGGAAGCGGTGAGCTTGGACTGTTCATTGGTACTGGCACAGGAAGTAGTTCTAAATTCGGTTTTTCTCCAGGTATTGGTTATCGCACTGGAAATCTTGATTTCAGCGCAAGATTCAATATAATCGATACTTTCAATAATTTAGGTGTAAGAGCTGCTTACATTTTTTAAACTCACTTTTAGTTATCTCAATAGGCTGCCTTTAAAAAAAAGGCAGCCTATTTTTTTGGTTAGATTCTGTCACATTTTAGTATATGGCATGCACTCTATATTACTATTAGTGAAAGTTGATATTATGTATGGATATGGGATTTTTTGACTACAGGTTATTAAGCTATTTCTACTTTATAGAAAACCTCTCTTTTCAACCGATTCCGCTACTAGTCGTTCGTTAGATTTTGCTCTTTTTTTAAAAATACTTCTTCGATTCCGCGCATTCGATCTTCTCAGCCTTTATTTTTATTTCTTGAAAACCTATAATCAAGAAATTTTCAGGAAGTGAAAGACGAAAACAACCAAGGATTATATCGACAGGAGTTTGAGAAAGACTCGTGCGGTGTTGGATTTATTGCCAACATAAAAGGAAGAAAATCGCATCAAGTAATTACCGATGCGCTCACCATGCTCGAGCGCATGGCGCATCGCGGTGCGTGTGGGTGCGAACCCAATACAGGCGATGGTGCCGGTATTCTCATTCAAGTGCCACATGAATTTTTATTAGGCGAGTGTAGTCGCCTTGGTTTTAAACTTCCGGCATTCGGTAGCTACGGAGTTGGACTTGTGTTTTTTCCTCGCGATCCAAAGGTGCGTGAAGAATGTCGCACGGTCCTCAATCGTCAAATTAAAAAAATGAAAATGGGATTGCTCGGTTACCGGGTTCTTCCTACCAGCAACAAAGATCTCGGAGAAACTGCTTTGAAGGCCGAGCCAGTGATGGAGCAAGTCTTCATCAAGCGTGGAGATGCCGGCACTAATCCCGATGATTTCGAACGTAAGCTTTTCATTCTTCGCAAATACGTTACACATCTCATCACCGAATCGGTTAATGGTGTCGACAATCAATTTTACTTTTCTTCACTTTCATACAAAACGATTGCTTATAAAGGCATGCTCACCAGCGGGCAACTGAAGCCTTACTTTGCAGATCTTGAAAATGACGAAGTGGTTTCGGCTATTGCTGTTATTCACTCGCGCTTTTCTACGAACACATTTCCTTCGTGGCGGTTGGCACAACCTTTCCGCTTCATTGCACACAATGGTGAAATCAACACCGTGCAGGGAAACATCAATTGGCTAAAATCGAAAGAAGCGTTCTTTTCATCGCCTTACTTTTCTACGGAAGAGCTGAATATGATTTTGCCGATCTGTAATCCAAAACAATCGGACTCTTCCAATCTGGATAACACCATTGAATTACTTGTGCATGCGGGGCGCTCATTACCCCACGTGATGATGATGCTCATTCCCGAAGCATGGGATGGCAACGAAGCGATGACGCAAGAGAAAAAAGATTTCTACGAATACCACGCGAACCTAATGGAACCGTGGGACGGCCCCGCGTCTATCACCTTCACGGATGGAAAAATTGTAGGCGCAACACTAGACCGAAATGGATTACGTCCTTCGCGCTTCGTAGTAACCGATGATGACTTCGTGATCATGGCTTCTGAAGTGGGTGTCATCGATATTGATCCCGCTAAAGTTGTTTCAAAAGGCCGGCTGCAACCCGGAAAAATGTTTGTGGTTGACTTGGAGCAAGGTCGCATCATCAGCGATGATGAATTGAAAAAAGATATTTGCACCCGTCAGCCTTACGGCAAATGGTTGAAAGAAAATAAAGTTCGATTGATCGACTTGCCGGAACCAGGCGGAAGTTTTCACAAGTACGATCCAGTTACATTCTTAAAGCGACAAATCTCTTTTGGTTACACATCGGAAGATTTGCGTGTGATCGTCACCCAAATGTGCGAAACGGGAAAAGAAGCACTCGGCTCAATGGGCAATGATACTCCGCTCGCCATTCTTTCACGGCAAGCGCAACACTTGTCAAGTTATTTCAAGCAACTGTTTGCGCAAGTAACAAATCCCCCCATCGATCCAATCCGTGAACGATTGGTGATGTCGCTTGCTTCGCATGTGGGCGGATCGTTGAATTTATTGGAAGAATCTCCGGAGCATTGCATCACACTCGAGTTGCCGACTCCGATTTTATCAAATAACGAATTAGAAAAAATTCGATACATCGATCATCGCCATCTGCAAACAAAAACGATTTATACGTACTTCAAAGCGGACGGTCAACCAGGTTCATTAGAGAAAGGTCTCAACCGGGTCTGTCAATATGTAACTGACGCGGTAGAAGATGGTTTCACGATCATTATTCTTTCTGACCGAAGTTTTGATAGCGGTCACGCGCAGATTCCTTCGTTGTTAGCAGTCGCTGCGGTACATCACGATCTGATTCGAAAAGGCTTGCGCGGAAAAGTTGGCTTGCTGGTAGAAGCGGGTGATGTATGGGAAACGCATCACTATGCTACGCTCGTGGGCTTCGGCGCATCCGGTATCAATCCGTATCTGATTTACCAAACCATCCACGACATGAAGAAGCGCAATCTCTTCAGCGATGCGCTAACCGAAGAGAAAGCGATTTATAATTATAAGAAAGCCGTTGCCGGAGAATTGCTGAAGACCATGAGCAAAATGGGCATCAGCACGTTGCAATCGTATCACGGAGCACAAATTTTTGAAGCGCTCGGCATTCATCAGGATGTAATCGATACTTACTTTACTGGAACGGTTTCTCGTATTGGCGGATTGACGTTGGATGAAATTGCGAAGGAAGCATTGGCGAAACACTCACTCGCATTTCCTAAAACAGCCAACTCCAACCCAAAATTAGAAGTGGGTGGTGTGTATCAATGGAAGCAACGCGGAGAAGCGCACTTGTTCAATCCACAAACCATTCACCTGCTTCAACAATCTACCAAAAACAGCGATTACCAGCTCTTCAAAAAATATTCGGCACTCATCAACGAGCAAAGCGAAAAAGCAATTACGCTGCGCAGTCAGTTGAAATTCAAAAAGGGAAAATCGATTCCGCTCAGCGAAGTAGAACCGAAAGAAAATATTTTCAAACGTTTTGCTACTGGTGCGATGTCGTTTGGGTCTATCTCCCACGAAGCACACAGTACGTTGGCGATTGCCATGAATCGCATTGGCGGAAAAAGTAATTGTGGTGAAGGTGGTGAAGATGAAATTCGATTCGTTCGAAAAGCCAATGGCGATTGGGAAAACTCTGCGATCAAGCAAGTGGCTTCAGGACGTTTTGGTGTTACCAGCCATTACCTTACCAATGCCAAAGAACTACAAATTAAAATGGCGCAAGGTGCTAAGCCCGGGGAGGGCGGACAGTTGCCGGGTCATAAAGTAGATGAATGGATCGGACGTGTGCGTCACTCCACACCTGGAGTAGGTTTGATTTCGCCTCCTCCCCATCACGACATTTATTCCATTGAAGATTTAGCTCAACTTATTTTCGATTTAAAGAACGCGAATCGAGAAGCACGCATCAGTGTGAAGTTAGTTTCTGAAGCGGGGGTTGGTACCATTGCATCGGGTGTAGCCAAAGCACATGCGGATGTGATTTTAATTGCGGGTCATGATGGTGGCACAGGTGCATCTCCGGTGAGTTCGATTCGTCATGCCGGTTTGCCGTGGGAGTTGGGTCTGGCCGAAGCACATCAAACATTGGTGCGTAACAAACTCCGTGGACGCGTGGTGTTGCAAACCGATGGCCAAATTCGCACCGGAAAAGATTTAGCTATTGCTGCTTTGCTTGGCGCAGAAGAATGGGGTGTTGCTACCGCTGCTCTCGTTACCACCGGTTGCATCATGATGCGCAAGTGTCATTTAAATACTTGCCCAGTTGGTGTTGCTACACAAAATCAAGAACTACGCGCGCTGTTTACCGGTAAGCCGGAATATGTGGTGAACCTATTTGAGTTTTTAGCCGAAGAACTTCGCGAGATCATGGCTGAGCTTGGATTCAGAACTGTGAATGAAATGGTGGGACAAGCCGATCGGTTGGAAATCAATGAAGAAGACGGGCATTGGAAAAACCAACATTTGAATCTGTCACCGTTGCTATACAAAGAGCCGATGAATTTGGATGTAGCCTTGTTCAAGCAAGAAGAACAAGATCATGAAATAGAGCACGTGCTCGATCGACAATTGATTGCAAAAGCACAAAAGGCATTGGAACAAGCAGAGCCTGTTAAAGATAGCTTTGTCATTAACAACCGGGATAGAGCCGTGGGTGCCATGCTTTCCAATGAAATTTCAAAATTGTATGGCGGGCCGGGTTTACCTAAGGATACCATACATTACAAATTCACCGGCACAGCCGGGCAAAGTTTTGGTGCATTTACCACCGGTGGTGTCACCTTTGAATTGGAAGGCGATGCGAACGACTACTTTGGCAAGGGACTTTCGGGAGGAAAACTGATTTTGTATCCCAACAAAAAATCTACTTACAACGCTGCTAAAAATATCATTGCGGGCAACGTAGCATTCTTTGGTGCTACCTCAGGCGAAAGCTACATCAACGGCATGGCGGGTGAACGTTTTGCTGTACGCAACTCCGGTGTGCATGTAGTGGTAGAAGGTGTTGGTGATCATGGTTGTGAATACATGACCGGTGGAACAGTTGTAATCTTAGGAGAGACCGGAAGAAATTTTGCTGCGGGCATGAGTGGAGGTGTTGCGTACGTATGGGATGTAAACAAAACGTTCGTTAAAAATTGCAACATGGAAATGGTGATGCTGGATACGTTGGAAGGTGAAGATGAGCAATTGCTGAAGAAAATGATCTTGTCACATCACGAGTTTACACAAAGTAAATTAGCTGCTCACGTTCTCAGCTATTGGCAAACAGCCTTCAAACAATTTGTGAAGGTAATGCCGGTAGATTATAAAGCGGTATTAGAAAAAAGAAGATCAATTGCTCAAGTTGTTTAGTGTTAAGTAAAACGTACAATCAAAGTAGACTAGAGTACTAGGCAAAACTGCCTACTGCACGCTGCCTACTGCCAACTTTAAGAAAATGGGAAAGCCAACAGGATTTTTAGAATTTGAAAGGGAGCTGCCGAAGAAGCGCGATCCGAAAGAGCGCATCAACGATTACAACGAAGTAGATGCCGCTATCGACACGAACATCGGTGTGAAGCAGGCTTCACGCTGCATGGATTGTGGCACTCCATTTTGCCATTCCGGTTGTCCACTGGGAAATATCATTCCCGAGTTTAATGATGCGGTGTATCAAAGCAACTGGAAGTTGGCGTATGAAATTTTAGTCTCTACGAATAACTTTCCTGAGTTCACTGGAAGAATTTGTCCCGCTCCTTGCGAAGCTTCGTGTGTGCTTGGTATTAACAAGCCGCCTGTTACCATCGAATACATCGAGAAGATGATCATCGAAAAGGCATTTGAAGAAGGATATGTAAAACCACGGGTACCCGCTGCAAGAACTCAAAAGAAAGTAGCAGTAATTGGCTCGGGGCCTTCCGGACTTGCGGCAGCAGCACAGCTAAATTATGCCGGACATTTTGTAACGGTGTTTGAGCGAGCTGATGAAGCGGGTGGATTACTGCGCTATGGCATTCCGGATTTTAAATTAGACAAGCAAGTGCTTGACAGACGCATTGACCTGATGAAAGAAGAAGGCATTAGGTTTCAATTAAATGCCACTGTGGGTGAAACTGTTTCCATCGAACAACTCAAAGATGAATTTGACGCGATTGTATTGTGTATCGGGTCAACTATTCCCCGTGACCTATCCATCCCTGGAAGGGAACTAAAGGGCGTACACTTCGCGATGGATTTCTTAACACAACAAAATCGCAGGGTGAGCGGAAAGAAAATTGAAGTAGAAGAAATTTGGGCCACGCACAAAAACGTGATTGTGATTGGCGGTGGAGATACCGGGTCGGATTGTGTTGGCACCAGCAATCGTCATCATGCCAAATCAGTTACACAAATTGAAATTTTATCAAAGCCGCCTAAAGAGCGAACTGCCACCATGCCTTGGCCGAGCTGGCCGATGATTTTACGCACCTCTACTTCGCACGAAGAAGGTTGCGAAAGAAAATGGTCGATTGTCTCTAAAGAATTTGTAGGCGATGAGGACAGAAACCTGACCGGATTAAAAATTGCCGAAGTAGAAGTGAAAAGTGCTGGGCCGGGTAAGCCACCTTCGTTTGTTGAAATACCCGGAACAGAAAAAGTACTGCCCTGCGAATTAGCATTGCTCGCCATGGGCTTCCTGCATCCGCAGCACGGAGGCTTACTCGATCAATTAGGTGTTGACTATGATGAGCGAGGCAATGTAAAATGCCATCGCTATCAAACTTCCGTTGAATCCATTTTTGCTGCAGGTGATAGTCGCAGAGGACAATCATTGGTGGTGTGGGCCATAAGTGAAGGCAGAGAAGCTGCGCGCGCAGTAGATGAATATTTGATGGGATCTACCCTGTTGGAATCGAAAGAGCGTGGACTTTTATCGCTTCACGGCTAAATTAAAAGCACTCCAATCTGTATGCGTTGTTTGGTCTCGTTCACGCTCCAAACAAATGAAATAATCGGCATCGCTGGCTAATCGTATTTGATTAACTTTACCCCTGCAGTCTGGTGCTGCTCATTTAAATTAGCCATTATGTCGATTCAACGCAGATTTAGCAAAGCCGACCTTGATCGTATCAAAACGGCCGTACATCAAGCAGAAAGCAAAATTTCCGGTGAGATTGTGCCTGTCTTTGTCGAGAAAAGCGGACAATACTCTTTAGCTTCTTACCGTGGTTTTTTGGCCTTTGCCGGACTTTGTTTTTTGGTGATTATCGTTTTCGATCGATACATTCCTTCATTGGCAATCTATGATCCCCTATTTATTTTTCTTACCGTAACTTTATTTGGTCTGCTCGGATCATTGGCAGCTCATTTTATCCACCCCATCAAACGCTTTTTAGTTAGCCAGCGGTTGTTGGATCAGGCTACACGCAGACGGGCAGAAAATGCTTTCTTGGAAGAAGAGGTCTTCAACACACGTCATCGCACCGGCATTATGATCTTCGTTTCGTTTTTTGAACGTGAAGTGATTGTCATGGCCGATCGCGGCATCAGCAAAGTAGTCGATCAAAAAGAGTGGGATAAAATGGTGCGCAGCATCACGGAAAATATTCGAATGGGCAAAGTAACCGATGGTATTGAAGCCGCCATTTTGCGGTGCGGAGAAATTCTTTTCGAAAAAGGATTCTTGAAAACGGTTGACGATGTGAATGAATTGCGCGATGACCTCCGAATCGAATAAGCCGTAATAAATTCTACTCTACTTCTTGTGATCTCCATGCGTCTCTCCTTTCTATATTCACTCCTTGCCTTATCGCTGCTGGTAACTTCGTTTACCTTCGCGCAAATCAAAGTGCCTCCACACGAGGGCCGATGGGTTCATGATGAAGCTCACGTTTTGTCTCCCTCAACGGTTGCCCAACTTGAACAAATTCTCAAAGCCGAAAGAGATTCTACTTCCAATCAAATTGCGATTTTAATCGTGCCGAGCTTAGAAGGCGAAGATATCGAAGGTTTGGGAATACGCGTGGCCGAAGAGTGGAAAGCCGGCAGCAAAGAAAATGACAACGGTGTTATTTTTATTATCGCGATACAGGAGCGCAAAATGCGCATTGAAGTAGGTCAGGGTTTGGAAGGTGTTTTGACAGACGCTCTTTCCAGCCGAATCAATCGCAATGAAGTAGCCCCCTATTTCCGACAAGGAAATTACGATGCCGGAGTAACTGCCGGAACCATGGCAATCATTCAAGCTATAAAAGGAACCTACAAGGGTGATGGCCCGGCAAGACGGAGTAAGCGCGGGGGCAAATCGCCATTAACAACCATCATCATTATTATCATCATCATCGTTATCATGTCCCGAAGAAAAGGTGGTGGCGGTGGCGGATACTGGGCTGCGGGTCCTTTGCTGGGAGGCGGTTTTGGCGGTAGCTCTAGTTCATGGGATAGCGGCTCCGATTATGGTGGTGGTGGTAGTTTTGGCGGTGGCGGTTCCAGTGACTCGTGGTAAACTAATTTTTTTAATTTTTAACTTCAATATAGGTGCAAACATCGGTTGCTTCTTCGCGAAAAATCCTCTACCTCTTATTCGGTTTTATTCTCTGTTCTTTTGCCTCTATCGGGCAAAAAACAGTGCCTGAATTATGGGGACAACGCGTGCATGACGAAGCCCACGTGCTTAAAGCTGAAACCGTTGACCTGCTGGAAAAAGAATTATCGTTGTATGAAGACTCTACCACTAATCAAATCGCTATCCTGATCGTTCAATCATTAGATGGTGATGTATTGGAAGATTATTCCTTGCGGGTGGTGGAAAAATGGAAACTGGGTTCGAAAAAAAACGATAATGGTGTTCTTCTTTTAATTGCTGTGGACGACCACAAAATGAGAATCGAAGTGGGTCAAGGTTTAGAAGGCGTGCTTACCGATGCCCATTGCAATCGCATTATCCGAAATGAAATGGCTCCGGAGTTTAGACGTGGAGATTATGACGCAGGTGTGCTCGCAGCAATTACTTCTATCAAAGCCGCCATTCAGGGCGAATATTCCTCGGAAGATGCTTCCAACGATTTTGATGATTTAGACCCTACGATCAAATGGGTTATTGCGGGTGTCATCTTCTTATTCTTGGCAATATTTGCTGGTGTTGGTTTATTTTCAGAAGGCGCAATGACCTGGGTGTTGTACGCTTTTCTCACCCCTTTCTATGCCGTGTTTCAAGGGCTGCTTTTTTCCTGGTGGATTTTTGGAGCCTATCTGATCGTTTATCCTTTGCTACGCCTTTGGATTGTTAAAAGCGGTAAAAAATTAATGAAGTGGGAATCCTCGGGCGGTGGCGGAAGCTCGGGCAGCGGTGGCAGTAGTTGGTCTTCCGGTGGTAGTAGCTGGTCTAGCTCTTCATCAAGCTCAAGCAGTAGTTTTTCTGGAGGCGGTGGAAGCTTTGGTGGTGGAGGAAGTTCCGGAAGCTGGTAATTATACCTTCTTCAATACCGAAGCCAATTTGTTCATCTCGGCCTCCGAATTGTAAACATGGGGCGCTACGCGAATCGCATCTCCACGAAATGAAACGGCAATCTTATTTTTCTTTAAAGCCTCCACTACTTTGTCCTGATTGATGTTTTGTGGTAGCCGTATTCCAAACAAATGATGCCCGCGATATGCTGGATCTTCAATCCAGAATCCCACATCCGTCAATTGTACCAATGCTTTCTTCGAAATTTTTTCACAATACTTTTGAATATTGGCGGGCTTCCATTGATTAATTTGTTGAATAGCAGCCAACAACATCGGCACCGCTATAAAGTTACTGTGCTCACCTACCTCATAACGCAAAGCTGCCGGTTGATAACCGCTCTGATAATTAACCAACGCGGAAAAGTTTTCACTATCCTTCCGGTTGATCCAATTTTCTTCCAGAGGTTTGCCATGATCAAAATATTCACCGAAGTAGGCAAGCCCAATGGAATAAGGACCCATCAACCATTTGTACCCCGCACAGATTAAAGCATCGGGTTGAATTTTTTGAACATCAAACGGCAGAGCTCCAACAGACTGCGTTCCATCAATTACCAACAATGCACCTACTTCCTTCGTTCTTTTTCTAATTTCTGCTAATTGAAATAAAGTACCATCCGCCCAGTGCACATGACCTAGTGCTACCAGTCTGGTTTTCGAGTTAATGCTTTCAAGTATTCTTTCATTCCAAATTTTGCCACGGCCCGCTCCATGAATAGAAGAAACGACTTTCAACTCAGCTCCTCTCTCTTGAGCCAATTCACTCCATGAGTAATAGTTACTTGGAAATTGTTCGGCCGCAACGATCACATTTTCACCTGCCGATAGCTTTACGTTTTTCGCTACCGTGGCAATACCATAGGAAACAGATGGAATAATAACGATGCGATTACTTTCCTTCACATTGATCAGGCGCGCATATTCCTGCCTCAGTTTTTCCGTTTCGGTAAAAAAATCAGTGGGCGTTATCGAAAACGGATTCCGTTTGCGAAGCATTCCCTTCAGCCCGGCTTTTTCTACCGATTTCAACAAAGGACTCATGTAGGCGCCATTGAGATAGGTGCCACTATTGGGTAATGAAAATTTAGATCGCTGATTAGAAAGCATACTTTTTATCGTTGAAGTGCGAGTGAATCACGTAAGTAGGTGAACTCATTTTTATTTTTTGTCCAATAATCCAAGCGAAGTGTTTTCTTCCATACCGCCTTAGTGATTACCGATTTGCCACGCTCGGTAAAGTGCTCTTCCCAACCGAGGATTTTGTGCGGAAATGTTTTTTCAAATGTAATAGCAAGTATTCTCATGTTACCTTCAAACTGAATGGTATAGAGCCATCCATCGGAGGTTTCTTTTTTAGTGATGTCGACTTGTTGCGGAGATAATTCTGTGTGAAGCAAACGCGTATAAAATAATCCGGGCAGCAACATTAGTTTTCCGGTAGGCAATTTATCGGGTTGTAGACGAATTCGGTTCCACAACTCATCCTCTAAAAGAACGGCTGTTACGGTACTTTGTAAATCCCCCTCTTTCTCAAAATAGGAATTGGATTGAATACTGTATTTTTTGTTTCGCCAGTTTAACTGCGTGAAAACCTGTCCGCACCACTCTTGCGAAGACATGGTTAACTTGAGTGTAGCCGGATATTGATTTATTTGAATAGGTGTGAATGCCGAGAGCATCATTGAATAAGGATAGATGCCCGTGATAAAGTTTTTCGTGAAGTTCATTTTCATGACTGAAATTTTGTTATCACCGCTCTGTGGCTGATCATCTAACTTCACTTGTTTCTTTTCCGAAAAATCTTCCGTAACGAAAATAATCACCGCACTACCTTCACGTGTTTCTCCATAGCGCGATTGTGATAGTTGATAGGAATTAATTTCTGCTTGCCCGTTGTACCAATATAACTTAAACGAATCAGTTTCGGTAAGTGAACTGCCTGGGCTGTTAAGCGGTTGATTCTTTTGACAAGAGGAATACGTAAGCGCGAAAAAGAAAAAAAAGATAAATGAAAATATTCTTTGCATAGCCCAATTATTAACATCCAAATTCCAAACAAACTTACTGTTTATTTAACTTTGCACTAAACAAAGGGTTACCTAGTTAGTCTAATTGCTATCCACGGACACACATCTTATGAGAGCTACATCTGAAGTTTACAAAGGGATAGAGTTTGTTCGTATCTCATCTCTCCCCGAAGACCAAAAATCAGCCATTTGGAGTTCATTCGATCGCGAAAAAATAATTAAAATTTTGAAGACAGATGCCCTCATGAACGACTGCATTCTTTATCGCGATTATCTGGATTGGCTCGGACAATCTCGTAGCAAAGTCATTGAGGTAAAAAATTCGGTAGAGGATCAATCTGTTTTACTTCGAACCGCCTAAGTTTTTTCCTAACACTTATCCACAAGGAGCAAGTGTGTCGGGAGTAATCCAAAAATGTTACATGCTCAACGGGAAGGTACTCCCTTTCTATACTACTGAAAATCATCTATTTACGATCCTCTCATTTATTTCATCTTCATAGTTGTCCACAAAGAAGTGATTAATCAAAATTGATCTAAATAACTGTAATTCAGTTATTTATGGCTTCATACTCCGATAATGTGGATAACTGGTCTTTTTTGTGGACTACTTTTTTACCTTATTTCCTTGCTTTTATTGCGTTGTTGCGAGTAATACTTCCATTTATAAAACTTACACTGTAGAGATGCTTTTTCGACTTAATTTTGTGCTCCTCATTTACCTATGAAACGATACCTTTTATTGATTTTTTGGTCGATCTCTTTCCCGGTTTTCAGTCAGGAGATTGAGTCGATTAAACTCGCTGACTTTCAAAAAATTTTACAATCTCCCAACGAGAAGGTGCTGGTTATAAACTTTTGGGCTACTTGGTGTGCTCCATGTATTAAAGAGCTGCCTTTGCTGGAAAAGCTTCACCGCGAAAACCCCAATGCTCAAGTTCTGTTAGTAAGCATGGACTATGATTTAGATCCCGATATTGAAAAAGTAGTTCGCTTTCAGAATCGCAAAAAGTTGCAAGCCAAAATCCTGTTTCTAACCGAAAATGATCCAAATGCGTGGATCGACAAAATTGATAAGCGTTGGTCAGGCGCGCTACCCGCCACATTGGTAATCAATACAAAAACCAAAAAGCGCGAATTGGTTCAAGGTGAACTTGCTGAAGGCCAATTAGAAGAATTAATTAAAAAAGTAAACAACTAAATTTTAATAACTATGAAAGCTCTGTTTTTATCATTGATCATGGCGTTGTTGTGGGCGGGTGCTCCCATCAAAGAAGGGTACGAAGTGGGTGATACGGCCGCTGACTTCAAACTTAAAAATGTAGACGGCAAAATGGTATCCTTAAGCGATTATAAAAACGCGAAAGGATTTATTGTAATTTTTGACTGCAATACCTGTCCCTACTCAAAAGCATACAACGAGCGCATTATCGCACTGAACAAAAAATATGCCTCGGTTGGATATCCGGTTGTTGCCATTAACTCAAATGATCCTTCAAAATCTTCAGGCGACTCTTTTGAGGAAATGGTGCGTGTGGCCAAAGAAAAAGGATATGACTTTCCATATTTAGTAGATGAGTCTCAAACCGTAGCCAAATCATTTGGCGCTACTAACACGCCTCACGTTTTTGTGCTTACCAAAGATTTGAAAGTGGCCTACATTGGTGCCATTGATGACAGCGCTCGCAAAGCGGAAGCCGTTACTAAAAAATATGTAGAAACAGCTGTGGATGAATTACTAGCCGGAAAAAAAGTGTCTACTTCAAAAACCAAAGCAATTGGCTGCGGCATTAAGTGGAAAAGCGTTTAATTACTTAGTTAGTAAGCAAAAGAGGTCGCCTATGAGCGACCTCTTTTATTTAGAGCAAATTAATACTTACTTCTTATTCAAATATTCAACCGTCAGGTTGAGCATAGCTTTTAATCCAGTTAACATACCGCTTTCGTCAATATAAAAATCAGGGGTGTGATGCGCAGAGGTTTTTGCCGGATCCGCATCCAAAGGCATGCCGCCAACGAAAAAGAAAAATCCGGGTACTTTTTGTGCAAAAAATGAAAAGTCTTCGGCACCTGTTACTGCCGGAATTAGCTTCACATGATCCTTACCTGCCACGCGTTCCAATGTTGGCACTGCCCACGAAGTCAATGGCACATCATTATACGTTACCGGATAGCCTCTGATAATTTCTACTTCTGCTTTCGCGCCCATTCCTTTTGCTGTATTCTCCGCAATGCTCTTTATCTTCTCGTGCACTTGCTCTTGCATTTTGTTATCGAGTGTGCGAATGGTGCCGGCCATCTCTACCGTTTCCGGAATGATATTGTTACGCACACCTCCGGTGATCTTGCCAATCGTAACAACGGCCGCAGCATTTGTCAATTCTAACTGACGACTGACAATTGTCTGCAATGAATTTATAATCTGCGCTGAAACAACAATGGGGTCAACTCCATTCCAGGGCGCTGCACCGTGTGTCTGGCGGCCAGTTACTTTAATATTGAGTTGATCTACTGCCGCCATCATTCCCTCCGGGCGATAGGTAAGTGTTCCTACAGGCGTAAGCGAACTGATGTGCAGTCCAAATACCGCATCTACTTTCGGATTGTCCAGCGCACCTTCCTTGATCATCAGTGCCGCTCCACCTTCTTCACCGGGAGGTGCTCCTTCCTCTGCAGGTTGAAATAAAAATACAATGGTGCCTTTCAGATCGGCTTTCATTTTAGTTAAGATTTCGGCAGCACCCATTAAGATGGCAATGTGTGTATCGTGGCCGCAAGCGTGCATCACACCTACCGATTGACCTAAGTATTCGCTTTTTTCTTTGGATGCAAAAGGCAAACTGTTTCGTTCTACAACAGGTAGTCCGTCAATGTCTGCGCGAAGAGCGATGGTTGGTCCGGGTTTGCCTGTACGCAGAATGGCAACGGCTCCGGTTTTCGCTACGGGATATTTTACTTCTAATCCAAGTGCTTTTAAATGTTCGGCAATCTTGGCTCCGGTTTTAAATTCGCGATTCGAAAGCTCCGGAAATTGATGGAAGTGTCTTCTCCATTCAATTACCTTTTTCTCGATTTCAGTCGCTTGCTGATTCAGCTTCGCGATTACCTTAGGATTTGTTTGTGCCTGGCATAACGTAGATGCAAGCATGGCGATAAGAACAAATGCACTTGTTCCTTTCCAGAATTTCATTGTCATAGATTTATAGATTCGGTTGAACCCCAAAGTAAGAAAAGAGAAGAATATATTTTGCGATTATTACACCACGTAATGGTTATTCCACAAACAACACCAATCCTTTCAAATATTCTCCTTCCGGATGAAAGATGGAAACCGGGTGATCGGCAGGCTGCGAAAGATGATGCAATACTTTGATCGTTCTGCCTGCCTGAATGGCTGCTGAAACCACGGTGTCATAAAACAATTGTCGGTCTACTACCTGCGAGCACGAGAATGTGAATATAATTCCTCCCGGTTGTATCATCTTCATGGCTTCGGCATTCAGTCGCTGATAGCCTTTCATCGCCTGATGCTTCGCGTCTTTATGCTTGGCAAAAGCAGGAGGATCGAGTATGATAAAGTCATAAACATCTTTTTTGTCTTTGAGAAAATCAAATGTATCGCTGGCAAAGCTCTCATGTTGCTGAACGTCAAAACCATTGAGTTCAATATTCTTGCGTGTCATCTGCACGGCCCGCTCCGATGAATCAACCGAGTGAACTAATTCCGCGCCTCCCGCTAATGCATAAATCGAAAATCCTCCGGTATAACAAAAGGTGTTCAACACTTTCTTTCCTTTTGCCAATTCTCCTACCAGCTTTCGGTTCTCTCGCTGATCTAGGAAGAAACCAGTCTTCTGTCCCTCTTCCCAGTCCACCAAAAACTTATTGCCATGTTCAAGTGCTACGTGCGGAGTTGCCGCCATCCCAAATAAATATTCGTTTTCTGTTTTTGTGGGAAGTGTGCCTTGACTTTTATAATAAACAGCCGTGATCGATCCATCCATTACCTCCACCAATGCATTGGCAATCATGGCACGATCGGCATGCATACCGGCTGAATGTGCCTGCATTACGGCTACTGATTGGTAGATATCGATAATCAAACCGGGCAAGCCATCGCCTTCACCGTGCACCAAACGGTACGAGTTTGTTTGATCTGAAATGACTTGCGTAGCCATTCGTTGCTGAAATGCCTTGCTCAATTTTTCGTGAAAAACACGATCCGTTGGTTTGTTCGCTGAAAATGTAATGGCCCGAACCGTAATAGTTCCTTTTTGGTAATGGCCAAAGGCCAATGTTTTTTTAGAAGCATCACGAACTTCCGCCCAATCGCCATCGTGGGGAGTTCCTTCCGTTGATTGGATGGCTCCGGAAAAGATCCATGGGTGATAACGCCTGATGGAATGATCTCTACCTTGTTTTAATGTTATAACTCCCCTAATTTCCATTTTTGCTTTCCAGTTAGGTCTTGACGAAAAGTAAAGTTAGTTAATATATTTGGCCTCTAAATTTTCATGTATGATTCGATGGATTGCTTTGGCCCTCATTGTTTGCGCGTGTACAAGCACCGAAAAAGAAACGAAGGCTGACAACACTGCTTCATCTGTAGCCGATGGTGCTGGTATACCTGCCGATGCGCTAAAAGAAGAGTTTACCGATTCTAAGGGCATGACCCGAGTTACTCTTTCGGTAGATGGCGGCTCCAAGTCAGCCGATGGGACGTATGTAAATGGAAAAAGGGAAGGTGTGTGGACAGAGTATTATACCAATGGATTAGTCAAAACCGTCACTTCATATGTAAATGGTGAGAAAGAAGGCTTGTATATGGAACTGAATAACAGTGGTCAAATAACCAAACGGTTTTACTATCATAAAGGCCTGCGCCACGGTGATTATAAAGAATACAATTATTCCAATTTAAAGGAAGAACGGATTTATCGCTTTGGTAAAATCGAAGGTACTGTAAAAATCTATTACGATAACTTACGTATCATGGAGGAGGGTAATTACAAAAATGGCGTACGCGATGGCGTTTCCAAATGGTACGATCCGGATGGTAAGGTATCCATTGAATATGAATACAAAAACGGAGAGCTTATCAAAAAATAGGCGATAAACTTTTTTTGCGTCCATCACGTTGTTAGTCTACCATCAAGAAAGGAGATTTCGGTTATGTGAAAAAATTTGAAATTCATTCAACTTTTTAATCGAGAGCATCATCTCTCTTCGCGGAAAAAATTTTTCAATCTAAATTCTACAGTACTATGAAACGATTCAGTTCATTATTACTGGCTGCCATATTGGGAAGCTTCATTACCTTGGCAGCTAACTACTGGCTAGGTAATCGCTCCGGCCAAAATGTAAAAATAGAACACATCAGTGGTGTACCCACCAGCCAGGTAGCTTATCGAATCAATGAAAAAGGTGAAGCCGTTGCGCTGGATTTTGCCGGAACAGCCGAAAAAGTAACGCAGGCAGTGGTACACATCAAATCTTCACAAACCGGCAACGCTATTGCCCGCGAGCGTGATGCCGATGATCCGTTCCGCTTTTTCTTCGGCCCCAACGGCCCGATGGAAAGAGGTCCATCACAAAGTACCGGCTCTGGCGTAATCATCAATTCCGATGGTTACATTGTAACGAACAATCACGTAGTGAAAGATGCCGATGTGGTAGAAGTAACTCTCAGCGACAACCGATCTTTCAAAGCGGAAGTAATCGGTACGGATCCTGACACTGATTTGGCTGTCATTAAAGTAAATCAAAAGGATTTGCCTTTCCTTTCGTTTGTCGACTCTGATAAATCGCGCGTAGGCGAGTGGGTGTTGGCCGTAGGCAATCCGTTCAACCTGAACAGCACCGTCACAGCTGGCATCATCAGTGCCAAAGGAAGAAATATCAACATCATCAACTCCAACAATCCTGCCGTACGAAGCGGACAGCAAGCCAGCAGTGCTATTGAGTCGTTTATTCAAACCGATGCGGCTATTAACCCCGGAAACAGCGGTGGAGCTTTAGTGAATTTAGACGGAGGCCTTTTAGGAATTAACACCGCCATTGCCAGCAACACCGGTTCGTATGCCGGTTATGGATTTGCCGTACCCGCCAACATCGTTAGCAAAATTGTGGAAGACCTATTGGCGTATGGCACCGTGCAGCGCGGATGGTTGGGCGTGCAGGTGGGTAATGTTACCAGCGACCTTAAAAATGAATTTGACCTTTCGGTGAATGAAGGCGCCTACATCTCGGGTTTTGCTGAGGATGGTAAAAGTGCTGCTAAAGATGCCGGTGTGAAAGAAGGTGATGTAGTGGTGAAGATTGACGAAACTCCTATCAAATCGAGTACAGCTTTGATTGAATATATTGGCCGCAAAAGACCGGGAGATAAAATTTCGATGACGATTGACCGCAAAGGAAAAACCGTGGTAGTGCCCGTAGTGCTCAAAAACAAAGAAGGAAAAGTTGGAACCGTGAAGCGGGAAGAGAAAGAAGGCGTAGCTACACTCGGCCTTCAGCTAGAAGACCTGGACAGCAAGGCGTTAAGTCGTTTGGATTTAGAAAATGGTGTGAAGGTAAAGGCGTTGGAAAATGGCAAGGTGGAAAAGTACACCGACATGCGAGAAGGTTTTATAATTACACGAATTGATAATGTAGTGGTAAAATCCGTCAACGATGTGAATGCTATCTTGAAAAAGAAAAAGTCAGGTGACTTGATCACTTTTGAAGGTGTTTACCCTGACTATCCACGGGAGTATATATATGCATTGAGAATGTAAACTAAACCAGCTTAATTTATGAGAAGGTTATTTAAGAAAGGCGAACGTGTTCGCAGTAAGATTGACGGAAAAGTGATGGAGGTGCTGAAGTACATCAAAAACAATTGGATTCAGGTAAAATCCTTTGACCTCGAATCGAAAGAGGTGCGAACGGCCAAGATCAAAGAAGACAAGCTGAGTAAAGCAGCATAAAAAAAAGAGCCCCGCATTTCCACGGGCTTTTTTATAGCCATCCAAACAAACTACTTTTGAATGTTGTTTTAAAGTAAACGGTTATCAAAAAGTTCGACATTCCCGCCTATTATCGCTCTTCCATCACCGGAAGGGTAAAAGAAGCACGCAGAAAAAAAGATCTGCGTAAGCAAGATTTCTCTCCCGCTGTGTTGGACTTTGGTGCAGTTCAATTTTTTATTGCGCGCCATTTTGGCTTTTGCTATGGCGTTGAGAATGCGATTGAAATCAGCTATCGCGCACTCGAAGAAAATCCGGATAAGAATGTGTACCTGCTCAGCCAGATGATCCACAATCAGGAAGTAAACCGCGACTTGCAAAGCCGCGGCATTCGTTTTATTATGGATACGGATGGTTCGCATTTTATTCCCTGGGAGGATGTGCATGCCGGTGATGTGGTTATTATTCCTGCTTTCGGCACAACGTTGGAAATTGAAAAATTGCTGATCGACAAAGGGGTAGATGTCCAGAAATACAACACTACTTGTCCTTTCGTAGAGAAAGTTTGGAATCGGGCGGAAAAATTAGGTCAGGAAAATTACACAGTGATCATCCACGGCAAACCTAAGCACGAAGAAACACGCGCCACGTTTTCGCACAGTGCAGGCCAAGGTCACTCGGTAATTGTGCGCGACATGGAAGATGCCATTCGTCTCAGCAATTATATCACCGGCAGCAAAACACATGAGGAGTTTTTCGAAGAGTTCAAAGGAAAGTTTTCCGATGGCTTCGATCCGTCTCTTCATCTACAGCGCGTTGGTGTGGTAAATCAAACAACCATGCTCGCCACTGAAACGCAAGCCATTGCCGACTTTTTTAAACAAGTGATGATGACGCGCTATGGCGAAAGTGACATCAAAAATCATTTTGCAGACACGCGCGATACACTCTGCTACGCTACCAACGACAATCAGGATGCTACTTACGAACTGTTGAAGACCGATGCTGATCTCGCCATTGTAGTTGGCGGTTATAATAGCTCAAATACTTCCCACATCGTAGAGTTGTGTGAACGTCAATTCAAAACGTATTTCATTCATTCAGCCGAAGAGATTAAATCATCCAAAGAAATTCAACATTTCAACTACACGAGAAAAGAACTTTTGACTACTTACGAATTTCTTCCGAAAAAATCTCCCTTGAAGATCATTCTTACAAGTGGCGCATCCTGTCCTGATACCTTGGTGGACCAGGTGATGCTGAAACTGGTGAGCTATTTTGATCAGGCAAAAAGTCTGGACGAAGTATTGGCGGAATACCAATGAGGTGGCTTTCCTTATTTTGTTTCTCTTTTGTCGGATGGGCGGCCTTCTCTCAAACCTCTGATTCCACCCGGGTTCTTTCGGAAGTAATTGTCAAAGGTTATGCGGCTAATAAATCTGTTACACTTGTACCCGCTGCCATTGCTGTTGTCGATAGTATTCAACTGCAACGTTTCAACAACCAGTCATTGGTCAGTGGTTTCAATTCCGTTGCGGGTGTACGCATGGAAGAGCGGTCGCCCGGCAGTTACCGTATTGCCATTCGCGGAAGCTCACTGCGCGCACCCTTTGGCATTCGCAACGTCAAATTCTATTGGAATGGTTTACCTCTTACAGATGGTGGCGGCAACACCTATCTCAATTTGTTGGACAATGCATCGGTAGAAAAAATTGAAGTTTTGAAAGGACCATCCGGCAGTTTGTATGGAGCCGGCACGGGTGGTGTGATTTTGCTGAACGGCTGGTCGGGAAAAGCGAATCAAGTTTCGGTTCGTTCCACCGTAGGAAGTTATGGCTTGTTCAATGTGCAGACGCAAGCTCATGGTTCAATCGGCAAAGCCAAAGTCGCCCTTACCTATGCCCATCAGCAAAGCGAGGGCTATCGGCAAAACAGCAGTACCAACCGCGATGCATTCTCATTGCAATTACAACATGCTATTGGAGATCGCGGAGTGCTTTCATCCAGCTTGTTTTACACGGATTTGTTTTACCAAACTCCGGGCGGCCTCACGCAAGTGCAATACGAAACCAATCCCGCGCAAGCGCGAGCCAATGCGGCCAGTAATAAAGCTGCTGTCTACAACAAAACTTTTTTTGGTGGACTCTCTTACGATCATCAATGGAATGAGCAGTGGTCGATTCAACTAGGTGCTTATGGATCTGTTACGGATTTTGTCAATCCTACTTTTCTGAATTACGAAAAAAGGAAAGAAGAAAATGTGGGAGGGCGTCTGGAAGCTCATTACCATTTCAGTACCAGCTCCATTAAAGGTAAATGGACCTTTGGCGGAGAGGCGCAATTTTTTCATTCACCTATTCGCAACTACGACAATGTGCTAGGCACCACAGGAAACTTACAAGCCGAAGATGAAATCGACTCACGATTACTAATTGGCTTTAGTCAGGTTGAACTTGAACTGCCCAAGGGTTATTCAATTACTTTGGGATCGAGCTATAGTTTTATCGATTACCAATTCAATCGACTTTCAAATCAGCCCAACATTCGTCAACAACGAGGATTTACTCCTGCTTTTTCACCGCGCGTTGCCATCTTGAAAAAATGGAAAAATTTATCGGTTTATGGCTCCTTGAGCAAAGGGTTCTCGCCTCCCACAGCTGCCGAAGTTCGACCCTCCACCAGCAGCTTCAACGATTCGCTTCAAGCAGAAACAGGATTGAATTATGAGGTGGGAGTAAAAGGAAGTTCGGGTCGCTTTTCTTACGAAGTAGCGCTCTACTACTTTGCGCTCGATCAAACTATTGTTGTGCAGCGGCTCAACAATGCCGATTACTTTATCAACTCCGGCAGCACCGATCAAAAAGGAGCGGAGGTTACACTTGCATGGACTGCATTCGCAAATCGACAGTCGATGATTCGCTCCATGAAATGGTGGAGCAGCTTTACTTGGAATGAATATCGATTTGGACGTTACAATAAAAACGGTATTGATTTTTCCGGAAAACAGTTGACGGGAGTTCCTCCTATTATTTTAACTGGAGGTGTTGATTTGGGCCTAGGAAAACATTTCACTTTCTGCAGCACGCTACATTATACAGATCGTATTCCGCTTAATGATGCCAATGCCACTTATGCTTCCGACTACTTGTTGCTTGGCGCGAAGCTCAACTATGCTGTACGCATTCACTCTAAACAACGAATCAACATTTGGGTGGGTGCCGATAATTTGCTTGACCAAACATACAGTTTGGGAAATGATTTGAATGCGGCCGGGAATCGTTTTTTCAATGCTGCCGCAAAGCGCAATTATTTTGTGGGATTATCCGTTTCCCTGTGAGTCTTGCTCTTTAATGTGTTGGATAATCATCTCCGCATGCACGCGTGAGTTTTCAATAAACCATTTGTTGGTTTTAAGTCCTCCACAAACAACACCCGCCAGATACATACCGGGTACATTGGACTCCATCGTTTTTTCGTTGTAGGTTGGCGTGTGGTGTTCATCGTTTCCAAATTGCACCCCTGCACTTTTCATAAAATCGAAGGGAGGTTGGTAGCCCGTCATCGCTAACACAAAATCATTTTCAATTACAACGTTTCCGGAGGGTGTATTTATTTCCACTTGCGTGGGAAGGATGCGCACTACTTCCGAACTGAAGTGTGCTTTGATTGACCCTTCTTTGATTCGATTTTCAATGTCGGGGCGTGCCCAATACTTTACATTTTCTCCAATGGAAGCCTCGCGAATAACCATTGTCACATCTGCGCCTTTGCGCCAAGTTTCGAGCGCTACATCTACGGCTGAGTTGGCCGAGCCGATAACAACAATCTTTTGTGCAAAGTAAGGATGAGGTTCATCGTAATAATGCTTTACCTTCGGGAGATCTTCGCCCGGCACATTCAATAAAAATGGAAGATCATAAAAGCCCAAAGCAAGAATAACTTTCCGCGCGCGGTATTGATTTTTAGAGGTAACGATTTCGAATGCAGTGTCCTCTTTGCGAATGCTTTCTACTTTTTCGTAGAGTTGCACATTCAGTTTCCAACTAGTACAAACGCGTCTGTAATACTCTAATGCTTCCGATCGGGTGGGCTTGGCATTATTTGAAATAAATGGCACTTCACCGATCTCTAATTTTTCCGAAGTGGAAAAGAAGGTCATGTTGTTGGGATAGTGATACAGCGAATTCACCAGCACGCCTTTATCAACAATCACATAACGAAGGCCTGCTTTCTTGGCTTCAATACCACAAGCTAATCCGATGGGACCTGCTCCCACAATCAACACGTCCAGTGCTTCCATTTTTTTCATTGAATCTCTCAAGATAAGGAGATTTCCTCGATAGGCTTACATTTGCATTTCATTCTACCAATTTGTCCACACCATTTTCCTACTTCACGATACAAGCATCTTCCGAAGGGTTGTTTAAAGATACCGGCAGCAAATTTTTTGCGTTCGCTTTTCCTGTGAAAGATGAAGAAGAGATAAAACAGCATCTGGTTACTCTTCGGAAAAAATACTTTGATGCAACACATCATTGCTATGCTTACGTGCTGGGTGCAGACGGTTCAAAATTTAGGGCGAATGATGATGGTGAGCCGAATCACTCTGCGGGCGATCCTATCTTAGGTCAACTTCGAAGCCGAAATTTAACCAATGCACTCGTGGTGGTGGTGCGCTATTTTGGAGGCACCAAACTAGGTGTGAGCGGACTGATTCATGCGTATCGCGAAAGCGCTGCACTGGCTTTGAATCAATGCACGATTGTAGAAAAAGATGTAACAGAAAAAATTTTATTGTTGTACGATTACGCGGCCACTCCAGAAGTCATGCGACTGTTAAAAGATTTTGGGATGACCATCGAAGAACAAGACTTTCAAGATCGCTGTTCGTTGCTTGCCTCCGTTGGCAAAAAAGTTTTTCCCGAGCTAATTGAAAAAATTGAGTTGTTGATTGCGTTGGGGCATCCTATGGAAATCGCAATGCCTCCACTTTCACAATCGCCTCGCGATTGATAGGGCCATACACATGCGGAAACATTTTTCCGTCTGCCTCTTCATATTTTAATGGATTATCTAACTGAGAAGGCTCGATATGGAGCAACACTAAATTTTGCTGACCCACAAAAAATCGGTGTAGCGTGCCTTCAATCTGATCGTGTGTGGAGCAATGTATAAATCCTTCGGTGTTTAAAGAGGATACTGAATAGCTCGTTTGCGTCTCGTAGTTTTTCCAATAGGAACTTGCGGTAATATGAAAAATACGATGTATAGGTCGAAGCACTCGCTGATAAAATCGATTGTCTACTTTCATGATCGGGAAGGTAGAGGGCAAGCTTTCTTTTTCGATGGCATGAAATCCGTTCTTCTCATAAAAGCGGTGTGCTGCCTTCATCGTGTCGATCGTGCCCAGAAAGATTTCATCGATTTGTTTTGTCTCGCACCACGTTACCAATGTATCGAGTAAATGTTGCGCCACACCCCAAGTTGCACCGCGATAGTTGGAATGAACAAACATTTTGCGGATCACGCCTTGTCCGTGGCCAATATTTAATAATGCAATGGTTCCAATTACATCATCACCATTTACGGCAACCCAAAAGTTTCCTCCCTTTTGCAAATAAAAAGTAGAAACAGCCTGAAGATCGGGTTGATCGACAATAGTGATGGGAACACCAAATTCCTGCTGCTGAATGGGAAGAATCAAGTCAATGACTTTTTCCTTGTCTTCTTCCGAATATGGCCTTACCGCATAGGTCATTTACTTCCCAAGTTCAAAATTTCTGCGGTTCGTTTACGTGTGGCCTGCAACTGCTCTTCGTTTTTAGAAAGTGCAACATTCAACGAAGGGGCCATCTCTTTCAACTTACTTTGCCACGCATCGGTTTGGAATTGTTTCTTGAAACATTTTGAAAGCAAGCCCATCATGACGGCTGCTGCAGTAGATGCGCCCGGTGAAGCTCCCAAAAGTGCAGCCACGGTTCCATCTTCCGCTACTACTACCTCAGTTCCAAATTCCAAAACTCCTCCTTCTTTTTTATCTTTCTTAATCACCTGCACTCGCTGGCCTGCTTCTTTAAGCTCCCAATCTTTCAACTCCGCCAAGGGCACATATTCTTTCAATGCTTCCAATCGCTGCTCCGGTGTTTGTCGAACTTGCTCAATCAAATATTTAGTAAGTGGCATATTTCGCATGCCTGCAAAAATCATCGGGATGGCATTGTCGAAGCGAATGGATTTTGGCAAGTCCATTAAAGAACCGTTCTTTAAAAACTTGGTGGTAAATCCGGCAAACGGACCAAAGAGCAATTCTTTCTTTCCATTGATGATTCGGGTGTCTACGTGTGGCACGGACATCGGGGGCGAACCGACCGTAGCTTTGCCATATACTTTGGCATGGTGTTGTTTAATAATATCTTCGTTCAGACACTTCAACCACAAACCACTCACCGGAAATCCTCCGTATCCTTTGCGCTCGTTTATTTCTGCGCGCTTCAACAAATGCAGCGTTGCACCACCCGCGCCTATAAATACAAATTTCGTATTTACCTGATCTTTCTGCTCGTTGAGCAAGTTGCGGATGAACACATCCCAACCGCCTTTTCCATCCGGATCTAAGTCAAGCGCCTCCACATTGTAATGTACCGTTACACCTGGCATCTTGCTGAGTTGATTGATCATGGAGCGGGTAAGCGTTCCAAAATTCACATCCGTGCCCAATTCCATTTTCGTAGCCGACAACGGCATCTTTTGGTCGCGGCCTTCCATGACAATCGGTGCCCATTGTTTCATTAAATCACGGTCTTCCGTGTACGTCATTTCCCGAAACATGGGATTATCTTTCAGCAAGGCATAACGCTTACGCAGATAGTCCACGTTGGTATCTCCCCACACAAAGCTCACGTGTGGAATAGCCGTTATAAACTCAGCCGGCTGCGGCACGTATTTCTTTTGGACAAGATATGCCCAAAATTCTTTTGACACCTCATACGACTCAGCGATCTTCACTGCCTTCGAAATATCGATCGAGCCATCGGGTTTTTGAGGAGTATAATTCAGTTCGCAATAAGCAGCATGGCCTGTTCCGGCATTGTTCCAAGCATCTGAACTTTCTGTTCCGGCTTCGTCTGCGCGTTCAAAAATTTGAATGGTGATGTTGGGGTCTAGTTCTTTTAAAATGATACCCAGTGTGGCACTCATGATGCCCGCACCCATCAATACAACATCCGTTTGTTGAACCAGTGGTTTGATCGCTTTTGTCATTCTTTTCCTTTAAATAAAGCGTCCAAGTTATAACCGGAATCGCAATAAGAAAAGAAAAAGTGTTGACTGACAGTTTCGGCTATTTTAACTGATTCAAAAAATCCTCTACTTTTTTCCAAGGCGTTGGCTCAAGATGCATGGCATAGACAGTTTCAACATCTAGCTTATACCTTTTAATTACCTGTTGTACTTCAAAAAGGTATTCCGGAAAGAAGAAAGCCTCATGATTCGGATCACCGTATTGAATTAGGTCGGAGGCATAAAGCAGTTTTTGCTTCGGAAAATATACCACCGTCATGCGTTCTCCGCCTTCACCATTCACCGGATAAATAGTAAGAGGTCGTTCTGCATCAGTGATCGTTTGTGGCGCTTGCACCCATGCAAAGCGTGGCTTTTTATTCTTCTGATGATGCGTATCGGGATTAGGAGAAAAATCCGCTTTTGCTAATTTGGTCAAAATCCCCTCATTGAGATAGCTGGAGTAGATTGGCACTTGTGCAGCCATGTATTCTCGTGCGCCACCCAAATGTGGCCAAGCATCTGATGAAACAATCACTGCCTTAACTGGCTTAGCAGGGTAACGTTTTTTCACCTCCTCCAAAACGCTTTTACTATAACTCGAACTGATGGGTGCTTCCAATATCACAATGCCATCACTCTGTTCAGCCCAACCGGTATTCCATGATTCTTCTATCAACTTGATTCCCGGGGCAATTTCCTTTATACGATCCAATGGCGCTTTTAATTCATTTGCTTTGATTGGTTTCTTTTGCTTCGCGCGAATGTCTTCGGGTATGTTAAACAAACTCTCATCGGTAGATTCTAAAAATTCAATGTGGTTTATGGTTATCTGTTGCCAAGACTGATCGTTTTGCGAAATGTCCCACTGATGTGGATAAAATCGATTGCCTTTGTGCATGACATACAGCGAATATTGAATTCTTGTTTCAAATTGGCCCCAAATTGAAAAATAGTACTCGCTCGGCCAGTAGGTTTTGATGCGTGCTTCGGTAAGCAAATGAGTGTTGGGATGAATAAACAGCTCACCGGAAATGGTGGGTGATGTAAATACAATTACCCGATGTGCGATGCCATTCAAAAAAATGCTTTTTCGTGAAGACAATTGTGATTTAGAAACCTGTTTCAATAATCGCTCCGGTGCCATGTTGAGCCAAGACAGTGATCGATCCATAAAGCCGGAAGTTGCCGGAAAGGGCATGGCCATTTTACCATAGCGTACCATTCCATCTTTTCCGTTCACTACTGTTTCTGCAACGCCTGGCCTTGCCATTTGAAAATGTTTGTATTCTTTCTTTTGATACAGTTTCATCTGGTCTGTAGCGTGAGTTTCGTCCACATCCTCGTAAGATGTTAGGTAAGGCCCTTCGGGTCTTTCGGACTGTTCCAGCCAGTTGCTGTGTGAAAAGTAGTGCATCTTCACAAATTGCGTTTGATCCCAAGCCGTTCCGCCATGTGCCTCTACACATTGTTTTACTATCTGTGCCGGATCTTGACTTTGGGCGGTTAGCGCATAACCAATTGCTAATACGATTAAAATCTTTTTCATACTTATCGAACCATAATTGACGATGGTAATTTCACTTTATAGCGCACACCTGCACCGAAGTCCTCCTCCATTTTAATGACCTCCTTACTTTTTTTGCTGATGTAAAAAATAGCATACGACTTTTCGTTGTAATCAATACGCAGCTTCCAGCAGTCAATCACTTTGTCTTCGTAGGTGCGCACCTTCTCATCTCCGGTTACTTTGTATTCATAAAACGCGGGTCCGGTTCTTCCACCCGGATGATAGAAGTTGATCGCGTAGCGCTTACCCGGTTTTAAATCCAATAAAGAAAATGTTTCTAAGTCCAGCTCCCAATTGAGCGGTTTCGCTGTGGCTAATTCAAATGTGGCTTTTGAATTGTTGGCCACCGAGTCAGAGCCTTTGATTTTTTTGTCAGAAAAATCAAACGCTTCAATGCCGCTGCGTTGCATGATCGTTTTGTGATAAATCGGCAAAAACGTTTTCCGATCTACTGTTGAATAGACATAGCGATAGCCGGTTGAATCCGAGCTATACCATTTTTGCTCAACTTCAATGGTGTTGTTCTTTACCCGCAATTGGCGACTCCAAATAAATGTTCCGGCCAGCTTTGGTTTTTTCTTGTTTTGAAAGAACACCAAGTATTGTGCTGTTTCCAGCCGCAACGACTGTGTAATCCATTTTTCGGGAATAGCTCGGAGTGTGTCCACCTGTGCATTCGCACGAGCAGAAAAAATCAGGCATACGATCAAAGTGAGTCGAGTTAAGTTTCTCATTTTTCCATTTTTTTGTTGTTGGCTGAAACAACGATGTTTTCGTTTGATCGAAAAAAGTTTTCAACCAACGCATGAAGGAAATCACCTGATTAAAGAAATTAGTCTACCAACCAATCGGGTGATCATATAGAGCACTTGGTTGAGTCAATGGTCCAATTGGAAGAATGTTAATGGCAATGAATTATCTTTAACCTACTTTACGAGATGAATTCTTTCCTAGGGAAACACCGGACCCTGCTTTTGCACCTGTCGTTCTGGGTGCTGTACACTACTTATCGATTTTATGATGTTTATGAGTTTACCGGATGGGAGCTAGCGATTGTCTATGTTGGCATTCCGTTGATTTTTAATTTAATCGCCAGCTATACCCATTACTTTTTGTTATTACCTGTGTGGCTTTCGCGAAAGCAGGTGTGGCATTACCTCTTACTGACATTGCTGTTGATCGGTGTTGTTTCGACTACCCGAATCCTTGTTGAAAATCAAGTTTATGTTTCCTTTTCCAAAAATGTAGACTACTTCAAAACGGTGAAGTTGAGTCGGGTCATCAGCACCATTTGGGATGCGCTCGGGTTTATGCTGTTTACCGGAATGATTCGGTTTACCATTGATCGCTTTGACCTCGAGAGCAAACAAAAGCAATTGCAAAATGAAAAGCTGGCGGCCGAACTCAATTTTCTCAAAGCGCAAATCAATCCACACTTTCTCTTTAATACACTGCACAATCTCAATTATCTGGTTTATGCCAAATCCGATAATGCTACGGAAGTGATCATCAAACTTTCGAACATTATGCGCTACATGATTTACGATGCAAGCAAAACCAGTGTGCCGATCAGTAAAGAATTGGATTACTTGAATGATTATATTCATCTCGAGTCTATTCGATTGACACATGGCTTTGATCTTCAGTTCGACAAACAGGGCGATTACAGTCAAGTAGAAATAGCCCCTCTATTATTGATCACGCTTTTGGAAAATGCTTTTAAACACGGGGTGCGCGACAAGGATAAAAACAGTTGGATCAAAATGAAACTTCGTGTGGATGATCAAACGATTTATTACGAAGTGTCGAATCAAATTCTGGCGGCCGATCCTACCAAGCTTCGCTCGGGGTTTGGGCTTGACAATCTGCGAAAGCGGTTGGAACTAAGCTATCCGGATCGTCATCGTTTAGAAATTTTGCAAGATGCGCACATCTATCAAGTTCAACTTACGTTACAGCGCTCATGATCCGCTGCCTGATTGTTGATGACGAGCCGTATGCGCGCAAGCTTCTGGAAGAATTCATTCAAAAACTTCCGGAGCTTACGTTGGTAGGTGCTGCAGCCGATGCTCTTTCCGCGCGCAGTATTTTAAGCAAACAAAAAGTGGATGTTCTCTTTTTGGATATTCAAATGCCCGACTTAACCGGCATTGATTTTTTGAAAAGCACCACTCATCGCCCATTGGTAATTTTTACGACCGCTTTCGCGGAATACGCTCTAGTGGGATTTGAATTGGATGCGGTTGATTATTTGCTAAAGCCCTTCGACTTTAATCGTTTCTTAAAGGCGGTGAATAAAATCACAGAGCGTTTGCCCACTGGTGGCAATCGAATCGAAAAAGAGAGTACAGCCGAGCGCGATTTTCTTTTTGTGAAAGATGGCTACAAGCTGGTAAAAGTCGATTTGAAATCGGTGCTCTACATCAAAGGTTCACGAGAGTATGTGACGTTTGTAAGCGAAAATTCAAAAGTGATGAGTTTGCTTTCGCTTAAAGATTTAGAAGAGGATCTCCCCTCTGATTTTGTACGCATTCATCACTCGTTCATCGTACGCATCGATGCCATTCAATCCGTCACCAAAGAAGAGGTGACCATCGGTGGTGAATCGCTGCCGATTGGAGCAACGTACAAAAAACGTTTTTTAGAGCGCATCGAACGAAACTGATCTCTTTTGCTTACTGATCTTTCAGTGCATTGACCGGATTTGAAGTAGCTGCTTTTAAGGAATGATAACTCACAGTAGCAAACGCAACCAGCAAACCTGCCAATGCCGCGTAGAGATAGACAATCCAGGTAAAGCCCACATTGTACGCAAAACCATTCAGCCATTTGCTCATAAAATAATAAGCCACCGGTGCTGCAATAACCAAACCAATAATCACCAACCTCAAAAAATCTTTCGACATCATCACCACAATATTGCTCACCGTGGCACCCATCACTTTTCGCACTGCGACCGACTTTTTGTTTTGCTCCATGGTAAACGAGGCTAATCCAAATAATCCCAGACACGAAACGAAAATCGCTAAACCGGAAAAAATTCCGAACAATTGACCAAGTCGTTTTTCCTGATCGAAAAGTTTATCAAATGTTTCATCCAGAAATTGATATTCAAACTCGTACTGTGGCAAAATGCGTTTCCATGTTTGTTCGATCTGCGCCATCATTTCTTTGATGTTATTCGACTTCACCTTCACCGCCATAAACTGACCTTCGTAATGTGGTTCTAAAAACATCACCAACGGATCAATTTTATCATGCAAATGTTTAAAGTGAAAATCTTCGATCACACCAATCACCTTTCCGGGATCGGTACCTCGCTCCCCAAAGTTGATCAGCTTACCAATGGCATTTTCGTTGGTCCAGCCCAGATGTTTCACAGCCGTTTCGTTCAGTACAAATTCTTTATAAAACTGTTTGGTATCTGGACGAAAGTATTCGCCCGTTTTCATCTTCATATTCAAAGTTTGCAACAAGTCCACATCACCACTGAAGTGATACATGTTTTCGGCTTTGTTGTCTTTAGCGCCTTCAAACCAAAAGCCGCTCGTGCGCACCATCTTTCCGGGCACCTCGCCAAAACGGGTTACTCCATCCACTCCGGCCAGGCGCTTCATTTCATTTTTCACGGACTCATCACCCACGCTGTCGCGGGGCATCGTGATTACTACTGTCTGCTCGCGATTGAAGCCCATGTTTTTGTTTAACATGAAATCGAGCTGCGCGTAAATGATGTAGGTTCCTACCATAATCACGAAGGCAATGGCAAATTGAAATACCACCAATCCCTTTCGAAGCAATTGGCCTTTGAAGTTACTCACAAAGTTTCCTTTCAATACGGCCGTTGGCTTAAATCCCGAAAGGAAAAAAGCAGGATAGGTACCTGCTACTACTCCCACAAAAAAGGTAATCGCAACAAAAATGAAAATGACCAGTCCGTTTTCCAGTGGATTGATGACGAGTTCTTTTCCACTCAGCGTATTGAATTGTGGCAAGATCAAAACAAGCAGAGCTGATGCGAGCACCAACGCAATAAAACTGATCACAACCGACTCGCTCAAAAACTGAAACACTAATTGTGCTTTGCGACTACCTACTACTTTGCGAATGCCCACTTCACGAGCACGCTTCAGCGATTGAGCGGTAGTAAGATTCATAAAGTTGATGCAGGCAATGATCAAAATAAAAAATGCCACAGCCGACATGATGTAAACGGTATTAACATTTCCGTTGGCTTCCACTTCCAAGCCGCGGTTGGAGTACAAATGGATGGAAGTGATGGGTTGCAACAAGATTTGATTACGTGGCTGCTCGGGTGTAAGCTCTTGATACTTGTCCATAAATTCGGATATCTTTTTTCCGAAAGCCACGTGATCAATACCTGCCGGCAAAACGAGATAAGTGTAATGGTTGGTCAGGTAATTCCACCCTTGCGGGGAACCCGGTTTCATAGGTGCGAAATTATCGGACGACACCATCATATCCATGTGCACGTGCGAGGCTGCCGGTAGCGGTTTGAAAATTCCGGTGATGCGATATTCTTTTTTGTCGTTGAGGAGGGTAAGTGTTTTGCCAATAGGGTCTTCATCTCCAAAATAGGCTTTTGCTTTCTTGGCGGTAATCACCATCGAATTGATTTCGGCCAGAGCCGCTGTTGGATTTCCTTTTTCAAGTTGGATATCGAGTACATCAAATACCGAAGAGTCGGCAAAGAAAACGCGTTCTTTGTTTTTGGTTTCGTTAGCGGCATTTAGCACAAAGATCTCTGCGGGCTTGATACGCGTAAAATTTTCGACTTCGGGAAATTTATCTTTCAACAAACTACCAATGGGAAAAGCCGATATCGCCCAGTTATTAGCTTCCAAGTTGATCGCCATTCTATAAATTCGATCGGCATTTTTATTTTGGCGATCGTAGCTCAACTCAAACTGCACAAACAAGGTGATGAGAATGCAACACGCCATACCAATGGCGAGGCCAATGATATTAATGGAAGCGTGGAGTTTATTTCTGCGCAAGGTGCGCAGGGCAACGAGCAAGTAGCTTTTGATCATAAGGTTTTTTTGAATGAGTCGACCGAAATGCTTTGCAATTACAGTACCAAAGAAAGAAACGCCTGATTTGGAAATGATTGAGCTACTTAGGAAAGAAGTGTTGCTCGCTTACGGATAAAATTGTCCGATAATGAGATAAAAAAGGTGCTCGTTTCAAGCACCTTAATTTGATTTATCAAAATTGAATTTAGTTGATGGATTCTCCTTTTTCCAGTTTTTTGATCATGGCTTCAATGTTCGTTTTAACAGCCGGATTGGTCTCTGCCTTCAAAGCCTCTTGCGCAAATTTCAGTGCTTTTTTTGCATCACCATTGGCGGAAAAGCCCCGCGCCATTCCCATGAGTGCAGCCACTGCCGCAGGGAATCGCTTGTAAGCCGTTTCGAAAACAGACATAGCTTCTTTGGCTTTATTCTGGCTGATGAGCAATCTGCCGTAGCTTGTAATTTGTCCGGCATTTGCATCCGGTAAAAGGATTGCCTCTTTCATCACTCCATCGGCATCCGCTGCTTTGTTCATGGCGGTTAATACGCTTGCTTTTGCCTGATAGATTGGAAAGTATTTTATATTCCGGTCGATGTAATTTTGCGCCCATCCAAGGGCTTCTTCCAGATTTAATTTTTTACTCGCACAAAAGTTGATTCCGGTCACGCCATTCTGCCAATTAAAAAACGTTTTGACTCCGGTGAATTCTTCACGCAATTTCTGCACGTACAATTCATCTCCATTCGGTACAGCAATCTTAAATGGCACCGCCAATTTTTCCCATTTCAATTTGGCAGTAGCACTATTTTGCTGACGGTCCGTAAATTCGTAGGTAAGCCATTCATTAAATTCGCAAGCGATTGGTTTTACCGTGACGCGCAATGCATCTTCACTAGGTAAGTACGAAAAGCTACCCCATGCCCCGTTGCTATTTGAAAAAATGATGGTCCATTCTTGTTCGCCAGGTATCATGTGCAAACCATATGTGCCCGCTTTAATGGGCTTGCCTTCTATTTCTACCGGATGTGAAAAGGAAATGGTTGTATTCTCATTGGCACCTGCCCGCCATGGGGAAGGATTTTGGTCAGAGCTTTTTCCAAAGTTTAAATTGGTCATTCCATAGGGAACTACTTTGCCCCAAATTTCGCGTCCATTTACATCGGGACTGCTATATTCAATCGTAACTTTTACGAGGCCCAGGTATTGGGTGACTTCACTTTTTTGATTGTTGCCATTGGGTGGCAAAGTCATTTGGGCAATGGACTGACAAACGGAAGTGGCGACAATTGCCAAAGTCAGCAGTAAATGTTTTGGTTTCATAGGGGTATTGGTTTAGTGCAATAGTAAACTATCTCTTATGTCAATCCGAACACGGCCCTTGGTTGAGCTCGTATCAATTCACAATTTTCTCTTCCGCAAAGTCGCCACGCAAAGCACGGAAGCGCTTCCTGGCTTCGGCTGCATACACACTGCCCGGAAACTTGTTGAGGAACTCGCGGAAAATTTCTTTCGCTTTTTCTTTATCGCCCAACTGAGTTTCATAAATATCGCCTTGCAAAAAGAAGGCGTCATCGGCATACACATCATCCGGAAACTGCGCCAATATTTTTTCCAGAAAAGAAATCGATTCTTTAAATTTTCCCTGCTTCATGTTCAGGTTTGCCTGCAACCAGAAGTAGTCGTCCATTATTTCTTTGTTGACTCGGGCGGGAGGTAGCTGCACCCAAATGTATTCGCCTTCGGTTTCTACCAGCGTGTTCACATCGATGAGGCCATATAAAAATGCCTCGGCCTGCTTCATTAAAACTTTTCCATTCTCAAAATTGAGAAGTTGCTTTTGCGCGACTTCCATTTTATTTTGATAAATCAACAATTCGATGTGGGCAAATTGGCGCAAGGAAAGTCCGGTGGTGTCAAACGTAGTATTTTCTTTGATGCGCATACTCAAATCCATGGCATCGTTCGCGATTTCGCGGGTGGTGGCTTGCTTCAAAATATCCAAATGTTCTTGGGCCAATTTGAAATCACCTTTATAATAGGAAAGCTTGGCATTTCGCAATTTCGCATCATAGCCCAGAGGCGTTTCGCGTTGCGATTTTTCAACTTGCGAATAAAGAAGCGTTGCCTCCCATGGTTCTTCTTTCAACAAATACACATCGCCCAACTCCATCTTCGCCTGGTTGCGCAGCACAAGTGATACTTTTGGATTAGCGATTAATTTCGAAATGTCTTTTACGGCCGAGTCAAGTTCATTTAAATAATATCCTTTGAGTAAGGATTGGTTCAGTCGCGCTTCATGTGCATTCGAATTTTCCGGATAACGGGCACAAAACTTATCGTACTCCGCAATCAGGTAGCGTACAGAATCTTTATTAACCGGAAATGATTTTTTCACTTTGGCTTCGCGAGTACGGATAAGTCCGAGCTGGGCCGGCAAATAATTTTCAGTGTTGGCAAATTCTTTGATTACATACGAAAACGCTTTATCGGCATTGGTGTAGTCTTTATTGTTCAGCGCGATTTGGGCGATTTCTAATGTTTTCGAATTTTCTTTTCGAAAGCGCCTATCGTAGGCCCGGGCTTGGATAAAGGCTCCGTAAAAATTCTTTTGCTGCAGATTCACCCATATAATCAGGTCGGCATAAATTTCCGACTGTTGGTATTGTTGTACACGTTCCAGCAAAATTTGCTCAAGACTTTGTAGCTCTTCCGGTTTTGTAATCAGAAGCTGCATCAAATTTTTTATGTAAGCGCTGTTAGCGGGAGTTTGGGTTACGTAATCGAGGTATTCGTTTACCATTTCAGCGCGTTTGCCCTGAATGCGGTATAAATTAGCAAGTTCAAGCGCAAAAAGAGCCGGACTGTTCGTAACATTTCGCGCCTGCTGCAAGCTATACACAGCATAATCCACCAAATTTTTCGAGGCTAAGTAATCCGCGATAATTTTCGCTTTATAAACATCCTCGATTTGAATTTTTATGATGCTTTTCAGGTACTTGTCCGCTTTGGCCAAATCACCCGCTCGAACATACACGACTCCCAAATCAAGGCGATAGGTAATTCGGTCGTCTTTTTTAATAATTTTTTCAACATAATCTTCAGCCTGTTTAAACTGGTTCATGTCCAGTATCAGATTGAGATAATTATTGTGGATAACCGGTATATTCTGAAAATCTTTGGCTAGTGCCTGATAAGCCGCCAGTGCTTTGGCTTTTTCGCCTTTACTTAAATATTCATTGGCAATCTGAATCTCTTGTTGGTTTTGCGCAAACAGTTGTACACAAACAAAGAGAAGTATTGTATTACAAATAATTTTTTTAAAATATAATTGGTAGTAGTTAGTCGTGTTCATTTGTGGATAACTCCTTTTCTTCAGCTCGATGTATACAACTTATGGATATCTTTTAACGAAAATCTATCTTTCTATAATTCTATGGTGATAAGGTAATCTTATTTTGTGAATTGTGGATAACTTATTACATGTGGAATAGTCAATACTTACTTTGTGGTTATGTTTCCAGTTGTACACATCTTCGCTAATCTTTTTTGAGTTCGATATAGGATTGTGAATGAATTCTAATTTATCCACAATAATTTACAGGTATTAAAAAGTTATCACCAATGGACCAACTTCCCAGTTTGCCCGCACTGGAGTGACTGTCTTTTTGTCGAATGTTTTGTAAATGATGACTTTCTCTGGTTCACTTCTAACAAAGAAGTTTCCTACATCCCATTTCTGATTGTTGTTTTTATCAATCGTAATCCTAATCTTAAATTCACCAGGTTCTAGATTTTTAAAGATGTGTTCTTTTTCGTTGATGATTGTTGTTACCACCTTTCCGGATCTGTCTATCAAATCTATAATGTAGTACTGTTCTTTTGTTTCCACTTTAATGGCTAGCGATCCCATTTGTTCGGGTTTTAAAATACGAATGGTTTCGTTCTTTGCCTTTGAAGAGTCTTGTTCTATTGAGATGAATGCTCCTTTGCCATAAACAAGTACAGGCGTTGATTTTATGGAATCTTGATTGATAGTTACATTAAGCGTCAGTTTCAAATTTAATGTATCAAACGTAATATGTTGATTATTAATTGGTTGTATATAAATTGTATCGATTTGTATAAATAGACTGTCATAGTTGATAGCTGAGAGCAGCTTGTTAAACTTAATGCTCTGGCTGAGTGACTTTTTGGTCTGATCGAACTGTAAAGGAGTATAGCTTACGTTGAATTTCTCTTTTGACATTCTTGAGTTCGTGTATTTAAGATAAACGGAGGTGTCTTTCCGTATTCCTAAACTATCAGTGAGTATTACATCTAACAACACAGAATCTCTGCTCCTTTCCTCTTGCATACTTCTAAAAACTATTTCGTCTTGCTTGCTACCATAATAATAGATGAAATCTTCTCTTTGATAGGGATTTACTTGAATGCTTGTTGTTGCTTTGTTCAATCGAAGTGTTGCTACTTTTTCGGAAGATCTGAAGCTTGTCACTTTGAATGGACGTGTATCAACATGCGTCAATTCTATATGCAGGCTGTCTTTTGTTGGTAATTCGATTTTATCTTTTTTAAATCCAAAGCGTTCGGATTTACTTTCAACTATCAGGTTTTTGTTTTTGTCGTCAAAGGCATAAATATAGTAGGAGCCTGCCTTCAAGTTTTGAATTGAGAAGTTGCCCTTCTTGTTGGCTTTCGTAAAATACGTTGGGGTATGTTTGAAAATGTTAAACGTATCCGATGAGTAGAGTGCAACAGTAATCTTTTCAGGTATTTCTTCTTTAAATATTTCTGAAACTTTTCCTTTCACTTCAAGTGAATCAATGGTTGGTCCAGTACTAAAAGCTAGTCTTAAATTATTAGCCGGATTACTTTCAGTGATATCCTGAATGGATTCACGAAAGGATATGCTGTAGGTTGTATTTTCTTTCCAAGTTGCTTTCGTGCTAATGATGACTTTGTTTTTCTTCGCGGTGTACTTGATGTCTTTTCCGATTGAAGGACTTATTAATACTTCTTCATCGGGACTTTTTAATTTTACATATTCATCAAATGTAAGCTCGATCGTTTTGCCTGTAAAGTTCTTTTGGTTGTTGGTTGGGTTGGATGTGAGTAGCTCCGGTGGTTTTTTATCCTGTGGCCCTCCTCCCGGTGAGGTCTGATTGGCGCATTTAGAAAATGCAAGTAGAATAAGTGCTGCCCAGAAATATTTCATTTCTTAATAATATATATAAGACTGGAATGATTTGTTTCTTTAGAAGCCTTCCGATTGGAGAGAAATCCTTGAGTAGTTGCTTTGAGAATTTTCGCCAAACCAGATTGTTGAGGATGCTGATACTTTTCGCTTAGCAAGCTTACATAATAGGCATCTAGTTTCATGGGTACTACGTCTATAACTTTTAAACCATGTTTGGTCATCAGGTGCTTCATGGTTGTCTTTGAAAAATGCCATAGATGTCTTGGAACATCATAAGCTGCCCAATAGGATTGATACACTTTCGCATCCGGTGATTCATGATTAGGTACTGCAATAAAAATTGTGCCATTCTCTTTTATGAGCGACTTTATTTTGATCACAGCTTCATTTAAATCGTGAACATGCTCCAATACATGCCAGAGAGAGATCACATCAAATGATCGGTTGATTTCTTGAAGGTTCTCATAAATTTCATTCTGAATCTTTTCGGATGCTTTTGCTCGGGGCCCTTCTGTCGGTTCCATTCCGGTCACTTGCCAACCGGCCTTTTTCATGTGGTTAATAAACTCACCTGTTCCACAGCCGACATCCAACAATTCTCCTTGGGCGTGCTGCTTTAAAACCAATTGTTCTTTCCAGCGAAGTGTAAAGTTTCTGGCCATTAGATACACCTTATCTAAAATGCTTTTGCCCCCATCCGTGTGTGAGATGTAACTATCCGATTGGTAATATTTTCCAATAGCCTCCGCTGATGGTCTCGGATTTGTAAATACGAAATGACACTTTGTACACTTTTGAATCTGAAAACTCTCTTGTGAAGTAGTGTAGTCTGTGGCGACTAGTTCATTTGTGAATTCTGTTGATTGGCAGAGCGGGCAGTGCGTGAGATTTTCCAGATTCATTATTTTCCCATGTAGACGGTAAGAACAGATACATCAGCTGGAGATACTCCACTGATCCGTGATAGCTGACCAATAGTTTCCGGTTTTATTTTCTTCAGTTTTTCTCGAGCTTCAGATGACAGTGCTTTCACCCGGTCATAGTCAAAGTCCGGACGGATTTTGTAGTCTTCCAATCCTTCTATTTTAGTGGCCAGCTTTTGTTCACGATCAATGTAGCTTTCGTACTTGGTGATGATCTCAACTTGCTGAAGAATTTCCTCTTCATACTTTTCGAGCACCTTCCCTATTTCGACATCAATCTTTTTCAATTGGTTCATGCCAATGTGAGGACGCTTCAAAAGATTTTCAGCTGGTATCTTTTCACTGATGGTGGCGGTCCCTAACTCGATCAATGAGTTGTTGACTACTTCCGGTTCTACCCGAAGCGCTTTCAGTTCTTTGGTGAGCTGTGCGATAGCTTCTTTTTTCTTTAGTAGATTTTGGAAACGTTCGTCTGTTGCCAGGCCAAGCTTGTGTCCTATTTCAGTAAGTCGTAGGTCGGCATTATCCTGACGCAGTAAGATTCTGTATTCAGCGCGGGAGGTAAACATACGGTAAGGCTCTTGTGTGCCCTTGTTGACAAGGTCATCTATTAATACGCCAATGTAGGCTTCAGATCTTTTGAGAATCAGAGGCTCCTTTTCGTGTACTTTGTTGTGCGCATTGATTCCGGCCATCAAACCTTGACAGGCTGCCTCTTCGTACCCGGTTGTGCCGTTAATTTGACCTGCAAAATACAGATTGTCAATCAGTTGAGTCTCTAAACTCATCTTTAATTGCGTGGGTGGGAAGTAATCGTACTCTATAGCGTAACCGGGCCTGAACATCTTGGCATTTTCAAATCCTGGTATCTTAGTAATGGCACTATACTGAATATCCTCAGGCAAAGAGGTTGAAAATCCATTGACATAAATCTCAATAGTTTTCCATCCTTCCGGCTCTACGAATATCTGATGTCTATCTCTTTCAGCGAACCGATTGATCTTATCCTCAATGGAAGGACAGTAACGTGGGCCCAGTCCTTTGATCCTTCCTTGAAACATGGGAGATCGGTCGAAGCCTTTTTCCAGTTCTTTATGAACAGCTTGGTTCGTATAAGTGATCCAGCAACTTCTTTGTTCTGCTAAAGGCTTGGTATTGGTGTAGGAAAACTTTCCGGGGTTCTCATCCCCTTTCTGTTCTTCCATCACCTTATAATTTAGAGACCGGCCATCAATACGGGGAGGTGTTCCGGTTTTCATACGACCCGCCTCAAATCCTAGTTCTATTAATTGCTCTGTGATTCCAGTAGCCGCTTTCTCTGCAGTTCGGCCCCCACCAAAGTTCTTTTCTCCGATGTGGATCTTTCCATTGAGGAATGTTCCATTGGTTAGTACTACAGCTTTTGCTTTTACTTCTATTCCTAGAGATGTACGCACACCAACTACGCGCTTGTCCTTTACCAATAGTCCACTGACCATCTCCTGCCAGAAATCTACATTGGGCATTGATTCGAGAGCCAACCTCCATTCTTCGGCAAACAACATCCGGTCGTTTTGGGTACGAGGACTCCACATGGCAGGTCCTTTGGATAGATTCAGCATCCTGAACTGAATCATTGATTTATCAGATACAATTCCTGAATAGCCGCCTAGGGCATCAATCTCTCTTACTATTTGCCCTTTGGCCACACCACCCATTGCGGGGTTGCAAGACATTTGGGCAATGGTGTTCATGTTCATTGTCACCAAGAGAACTTTGGATCCCATGTTTGCCGCAGCGGCTGCCGCTTCACATCCGGCATGGCCGGCTCCTACCACAATTACATCGTATTCCTGAAACATCTTAGTTGGTTAGTTCCACGTGAAACATTTAGCATGTTTCTGATGGATTTGATTTCAATAGGTTCCACGTGGAACTATTTGCGCAAAGATAGAGAAGCTTCCTCTTTTTTGCGCATGAGGGCTTTGTCGGCCGGTTTCTTGTCTTTGTATCCAATCAGGTGCAAAACACCATGGATCATCACCCGATCAAGCTCATCCTGAAAGGGAACCTTAAACTTCTCTGCGTTTTCCTTTACCCGATCGATGCTGATATAAATCTCTCCCTCCAATTGCTTTGCCCCTTCTGAATAGTCAAATGTGATAATATCCGTAAGGGTATTATGATTGAGGTATTGCTGATTGAGTTGGAGGAGAAAGGAATCGGAACAGAAAATGTAGGATACATCCAGTACCTCCCGCTTTTCTTTTTGAGCGATGAGTTTAATCCAATTGCTGGTCTTACGGGGTTTGGCGAGCGTAAATGAGAGGTCTTCTGTAAAAAACTGAATAGCCGCCATTAGTTCATATAGAAGCTAAGCTCTACCACTTTGCCCTTATCATAGAATGCGACTTCATCGGCCAGGTGTTTCATCAGGAAGATACCACGGCCACCGGGCTTCTCTAAATTTTCTGGAGCAGTAGGGTCAGGCAGATTATCGTATTCGAAACCATTTCCCTCATCTTCCACTTTGAATTTGATCAGGTTATCATCAAAAGAAAGAGACAGTGCTACGTTCTTGGCTGAGTTGTTTTGATTGCCGTGTTTGATGGCATTGTTCACCGCTTCGGTCACTGCGATCATGATGTTCCCATAGATATCGTCATTGAGATGATATTTCTCCTTCGCATTATCAATAAAGCTCTCAATCATCCGGATGTTCTCGGTTAAGGAAGGAATCTCAATACTAATCTTCTTCATGCGTTACAATTGATTTTAAGTGTTCACTTGGGCTGTAGCCCATTCATGCCAGATGCGGTTCGATTTACTCTTTCGTCCCTATTCGTTTAAAATATTCGTTCACCTCCTGTTTGTAATAGGGAAACAACCGAGGAGGTACTGTTTTCAACAATTCTACTTCTTTTTCTTTTAATCTTAAATACTCTTCAAAAGCTCGCGGCATTTCCTGCGTATAATCTTTAGCCGTCTCTCCTTTTCGCTCCTGATCCTGATTTTGTTCGCGCATCGATTTCTCCGCTTCAAGCAACCGTGTGATAATTTCGTTCTGTCTGCGGATGGTTTGCTCCGTGATCTGCTTGTTAACCAAATCCATTTCGGTTTGTTCCATCTTGCCTGGTAAATCTCCTCCCGGCACTTTGCCGCCTTCTTGTTTCAGCTTCTCCTGCATTTCTTGCAAGGCTCTGCGAATGCGTTCTTGCTCTGCGGCCATACGTGCAAACTCTTCTGACAGTTGTCGTCCCGACTTGCCGCCTTTTTTCATTTCCTGCATTTGCTGATTCAACTGCTGTTGCATTTGACTAAGGTTAGGCATCTTTTGTTTTCCCTTCTTTTTTCCTTTGCCCTGCTTAGGGTTAGCCATCATGTCCATCATCATATCAAAATGATCGTTGAGCATCAAAGCCAAATTATTAATGCTCGTCATGGAAAATTGCATCTCCGAACTGGCGTTTCCTTTCTTGCGCTCCTTCACATTCAAAGTTGCTTTGTCCAGGTGATCGTTTAGTTCTCCCACCTCTTTCGTTACAACTGAACCTAAGAAAGCATCCTTCTTGGAAAGAGCTAACAGGCTGTCTTCCAGCACTTTAGCATCATCTTTTACTTTTAATTGCTGCTGACCGAGGGTTACGTAACGGGGGTCGGTCTGTTGTACCTGATTAAACTCTTTCATGAGGTTTTCCTGATCGTACGACAGTTTGATCAAGCCATGGAGAATCTGACGGAGGCTTTCCAGGTTGGCCATGTCCATTTCCATCTCCATGGAGTTTTGCATGCCCTCCAGCTTTTGTTGCATTTTCTTCATCTGCTCCACCGCCTTCTTCTGTTGCTCTGAAGCTTTTTTGGGTTTGCCTTTCTTCAACTCCTCTTTGCTGTTTTCTTGCGACTGCTCCAACTCCTGCATTTGTTGCTCGCTGGGTGTGTCTTGTGATTCGTCCAACTCCTCACCCATCTTTTCCAATTCCTTCACTGTTTCTTTGAACTGCTCATTTTCTTTTTTCAATTGCTCTTGTTCTTCGGCCAACTTTTCGGCAGATGGCTTTTCGTTGTTTTGGGCATCATCATTTTTTTCCCCGTCATTCTCTTTGCCGCTGTCGTCATTGGACTTGTCCGGATTGTTTTCGTTTTGTTTTCCGTCTTTGTTTTGTTTTCCGTCTTTAGAATCCTTGCTGTCTTTAGGTTCGGGCTTTTCTCCAGCCAGCTCTTGGGTTTTTTCCAGGAGGTTTTCCTGCTTCTTTTTTTGCTCTTTTATTTCTGCAATGGCCTGATCCAATTTGTAATCGTATTGTAGTTGTTTGAAAAGCTCCAGTGTGCGCTCTAACTCTTTCTCCATGTTGATTTCTTTCCGATCCATTTTGTCGAGCAACTTTTGCATCTGCGATGGGTCGGCATTTTCTTTCAATAGCTTTTCTAATTCCTGAAAAAGTTTTTTGGTTTCTTCGTCCAGCAGCTCGTCCATGATCTTTTGGATCTGCTCTGATTTTTCGCGGATGCGCTCGCTCTCTTCGGTAAAGCTCTCCTTCTTTTGCTCGAGCAAACTGTTTTCCTTTTGCAGTTGCTGAATGGCCTGATCTAGTTTTTGTTTTTGCTCAACCAGTTCTTCCAGCATTTTTTTGTCTTGCCAATCTAAACTTTGTTTTCCTTTCAGTCGCTCTTGAGCTTCGTCAATGGATTGCTTGAGGTCTTTCGCTTTTTGAATGCTTTGATCAATTTTGTTTTCAGCATTGCGCTGCGATTGCGCAATGTCTGCTTTCAGCTCTTCATCGCCCGGAAGGGCAAACACGTAGCCGGCCGAGCGCGTGGACTTGCGACCATTCACTCCGTCATTGTCCCACACTTGCAAGTAGTAATTAACTTTGTCGCCCGGTTGCAACTTGAGCGAATCGATCTTCCACTCGTAAAAGAAGTTTTGCTGATTGCGATTGGAGTTGAGCGGAATGGTGGTGGTTTTCAGCGGAGCTTCTTTATTTCCTTTGATGATCTGATACTGAAGTTTTAATTCGGTCACACCATAATCATCTGTAAGAGATCCTCCCAAAAGAATATTTTTAAAGAGAATGGAATCCTGAAGGTTGTCCACAACGATTTGTGGAAACTGATCTTTGACTACGGCAATAGAGTAACTGATTTGCTCTTTGTTTTTACTCTTGTCGTTTTCCAGCAGAATCGAGTATTGATCAGGATCTTTGATGTTTTTGCTGAAGTTGAAAAGTTGGTCGTCCACCATGGGCATCTCATTCTCACCCAAGCCTGAGCTAAAGGTAATTTTAGCACGAGTCGCATTAGCGGTGCCCACCTGCCAGGTTATTTTGGTTCCTTCCGGAATTTCCAGATTACCCACGTTGGTCATGCGCTCGGCTTTCCTTCCTAGGTAAGATGGGAAGGCCAGTTGCACATTGATTTTAGTTACCTCGGGGCGGTTAATGATTTCAATTTTGTAGCGATCGGAGTAAAAGCCGGCTGCTTCTATTTGCAGATCAACTTCGTTTTGTAATTTTTCAAACAGGTATGAAAACTGACCTGTTCCGAGCGACTCCATCTTCCATCGCTGATTGCCAATCACGATGTAGGCGCTTTCGGGGATCGAGCTCCCTTTCAGCGAAAGCTGTAATGTAAAATCTTCGTTGAAGAATGCCGACAGCGATGGGTTATCAACCTGAAAGATAAACGGAGCCTGAGGCGAAAACTCTTGATTGAATTGGATGATGCGCTTCGTGCTTTGGGTGAAAATGGATCGATCGATCGCCATTAAGAATAGAATGAAAGCAATGGCAGCGCCAAAGTATTTCAGGTATTTGATATTGTCTCGTAAGTTGATAGCCTCCTCGAAAGAGATATTTTTAAAAGCATTTGATTTTTGTTGGATGCCTGCCTGCGCCAGTGAGCCGGAAGAAGTGGCCGCCAATTGAAGAACGTTCAGCAACCGATCGCCAATACCCGGAAAATAATGACCGATCATACGGGCACTTTGCTCTTCGCCCAAACCGCGTTTGTATATCCACCAAGCCAGAGGTGCTCTTAGAAAGAGGAAAACGCACACTGCGACCAAGGCAAAAAATGTAGTGAAGAGCAAAAAGCGAACTCCTTTGCCTAACCATAAATTATATTCAATCAAACTTATCAGAGCGAGGTAGGCCAACACCAACGTAATGGTGAGCACAGCTCCTTTGATAAACAGATTGAGATAATACTTACGCCTGAAGGCTGTTACTTTCTGATGAATATCTTGAATCCCCTCTGTCATGCAATTCTAGAACGAAGCAATGGATGTATTAGTTTTTAATCTTCCAAGATAGGTACACCAAACAGATATTTCAAAGGCTCTATGGTAAGCGGTTCACTCTCTTTATGTGACCGTTCACTCCTCGATTCAGGAGGCAGACACAAAACCTGTATCACAACTTCTTCTGAAAAAGGTTTAAGAGCTAAACAAAACCTTAAAAACATGGAAAACACAATTAAACATCATTTTCGAATTAGACTGCGTGCGGTAGCCGCAGCATTAATGGCTTGCTTTTGCCTTTTGGCCACTAGCTGCGATGACAACAAATCCACGCCCGCTCCCACCCAGAACATTGTGGCAATTGCTCAAGGCAACCCGCAGTTGAGTACACTGGTAACAGCACTGACCCGTTTCCCTGATTTAGTCACTACTTTGAGTGGCAACGGAACATTTACTGTGTTTGCACCAACCAATCAGGCTTTCGCTAGTTTGCTGACAGCCATCGGCCAAACTAGTTTGGACAACGTGCCTGATCCCGTGCTAAAGAAAATTTTGCAATACCACGTGATTTCAACAGCCGCCCTTCAGTCAACCCAATTGGTTGCCGGCACCCGCAATACCGTGGCGAACGAAAACATTACTATTACTCTAACCGGTGGATTGAGACTAAACACATCGGTGAGCGTGACTGCCCCAAATGTTCAAGCTTCCAATGGAGTAGTGCATGTAGTAGATGCCGTTTTAGTTAATCCGAGCATTGCTCCAATTGTTGGAACGATTGTGGCTCCCGCTTATTTCAATAAAGATTTTACAACATTGATCGCAGCCGTAAATGCTGCCAGCCCGGAGATATTAACTACGCTGTTGAGTTCTTCGAAGAAAACACTATTTGCACCGAACAATGCTGCCTTTGTAGCTGCGGGCATTACTACATTGCCTGCCCAAGCTGAATTAGATAAAATCTTAAAATACCATGTGCTTAACAGCGAAGTAAGAGCAGCCGGCTTGCCAACAAACACAGCTCCGGTAAATTCAGATATTACTACGCTACAGGGTAAATTCTATCTAAGCAACCGCGGTGCAACGGGTGTATTTATCAATGGTCGTACCAAGGTAACGCAAACCGATATTATTGCCAGCAATGGAGTCGTACATCTAATTGATCGGACGCTTTCACCTCCTTCACAAACCATCGCTCAAATTGCGACTGCGTTGTCAACAGCAACAGCACCACAATTTACGAAGCTGATTCAGGCGTTAAGCCGCTCAGAAGCTGCAGCCATCTTAGCTACCGCTTCTGATGCTAGCGCAAACATCACCTTGTTTGCCCCTACCGATGCAGCTTTCGAAGCTTCTGGCATCAATTTGGCAACTGTAGATGGCAACACACTTGTAGCTGTGCTTCAAAAGCACATCATCTCCAGCCCAACTACCACAACCGGCCGCATTTTCTCTAGGGATTTGGTAACCGGAAACGTGGCATCCTTAAATGGTGACATTGCTATCAATGCGACTAACCTTACCGTGACCAGCGGAGGTGTAACAGCTAATATCTTAGCCACAACACCCACTTTGATTAATGTTTTGGGAACAAATGGAGTAATCCACGCGATCGATAAAGTGTTGCTTCCATAAATAATAGGGGATTGGGTTAACAGAAGTTCTCCGCATGTGTTTACATTAAGCACATCGGAGAGCTTCTTGTTTTGATGATTGCATAGTATCTTCGTTTCACATTTACCAACCATTCTGTGTTCGGCATCCGCTATCGATATTTATTTATTCTCTTTCTTACGGTCTACTCGTATATCAATTTGCAATTGACGGTGGGTGAGAGTTTGCTTACCAAACAATTCAGCGGTATTTATTTGTTTTTGGCCTTAGGTATTGTTGTCTTTTTTCTCTGGGAGCTGAATCGAATCACCGAATCGTTGCTGAGTAAAATTCAGAGCAGCATTAGTTTTGTAAAAAAAGCACATCCGCTTATCATTTTATTTCTGCTCAGTTTTCTGAATGTATTCATTGCTTCTTCGGTGTCGCTAGTTGCTTTAGATATTTTGCTGCACGTGCCGGTAATAGTTGACTATAACAATACCAAACTGTTATTGGCGTTCGGCTTTCGTGTCAATTTGTTTTTGCACTGTGTGAATGCGATTGTCTTTTTTATGAACAAACTAAAAAAGGCACAACTGGAAACAGAACAATTGAAGAAGATCACCATGGAAGCGCAATTCGAAGCGCTGCGCAACCAAATCAATCCGCATTTTATGTTTAATTGTTTCAACGTGCTCTCCACGTTGGTTTACAAAGATCCGGATGCTTCGGCCAAGTTTATTACTCAAATCTCAAACGTATATCGGTACTTGTTAAATAGTCAGGAGCGCAAAGTGGTTTCCTTGCAGGACGAATTGTCCTTTATGGAATCGTATTTGTATCTGCTTCAAATCCGCTATGGCGAAAACCTGATCGTTCAAAAAGAAATCAATGCGAACCCTACGGATCATTACATTGCTCCCGCGGCATTACAGATGCTCATAGAAAATGCGATTAAGCACAACGTGGTCTCAAAAACCAATCCGCTCACCATTAAAATTTTTAGTACGCCCAACGCCATTGTCGTTACCAACAATTTGCAGGAGAAACAGGTCAAAGAAGAGTCGACTAACCGTGGGCTACAAAATATTCAAAGCAGATATCAGTTATTAAGCGATGATCCGGTAATTGTGGATAAAACAGAAACAGAATTTAGAGTGCAGATACCGTTATTACAATTGGCAGAGATATGAATGTGTTGATTGCGGAAGATGAGGGGTTAGCAGCCGAGCGCTTGGTATCGATGATTCAAAAATACGATTCCTCTATTTCGATTTTAGATCAGGTGGATACGGTTTCCCAGATAAGGCAGGCCATCGTCTCGGGTAAGAAAATAGATTTATTGTTTTTGGATATACAGCTGGCGGACGGAAAGAGTTTTGAAGTATTCGATTCGGTGAGCACTGATATTCCTATCGTTTTTACTACCGCTTACGACCAATATGCACTCAAAGCATTTCAACACCATAGTATCGATTATTTGCTAAAACCCATTCAGCAAGAAGACCTCACTCGTGCGTTGGATAAATACAATCGCCTAAACAGCAAAACCCAAATTGATCCACAAACCCTTCAATCGCTACGCGAATTGATGGAACACAAAATTCCATCCTACAAGCAACGCATTGTCGTAAAGGCCGGCAACAAAATTACCTTCAAGCAAGCAGCCGATGCCGCGTATTTTTATGCGGATGGCAAGGAGGCTTATCTGGTCACACAGAAAGAAAACCGAAAACATTTGGTCGCGTATACATTGGAGGAATTGGAAGAGATGTTGCACCCGAATGACTTTTTCAGAATCAGCCGAAAGTATATCGTACGGGCCGATGCCATTGCCGAAGTGAAAGGCACCATGACCACCCGATTAGAAGTAAAACTAAACCAACCGTGTCAGCATGATTTGACCGTGAGCCGCGAGCGAACCGCTGACTTCAAAAAATGGTTGGACCGATAAGAACAAGAAAATTACAGAACCTATGATAAGGCCCATTTTATTTTTTATGTTGTGGATGATGACAACAGTAGGCTTTGGCCAGCAGGCACCCAGTACTGTTGAAGACCTGAAAGTGCAAGTATTGCAAATGCAACAAGATGTAGACAACATTCAGTTGAACTTAGTAACCTCGGAAAAGAAATTTAAGCGCGGTATCTTAGTGGCCACGATTGGTTATACCGTCACTATTACCGGTGGACTTTTGCTGGGCCGGTCAAATGACCAGCTTGGTCAAGTGTTGTTAGTGGCTGGCGGAGTTACCGGAGCGGTGGGCACTGTTTTGCTGGTAGATTCCTTTAAGTATCTGGGGCGAGCCGGCAGGAAAAAGAATTAATCCCATACGTATTTCCAGCTTCCATCTGACTGGCGCTTCCAAACGGTGTGAAAAATTCCTGTTTTAGTGATGATTTGACCCGAGCTATCAGGCAAAGTCATTTTGTATTTACCATAGGTGTAAGACATATCCCCGGCTTCACTTACAAAAACAGAGTCGGGTGCCCATTGCAGGCGCGCCTTGTCCAAACCAGCCTTTTTGTAAAAATCTAAAATCGCTTCACGGCCATGGATTAGTTCTCCTCGATTGATGGTGGCATTTTGGTCAGCAAATTCATAAAATGCCTGAGCAATACTTTTCTCGGCCGCCATTTTTTCGAAAGCCTCTTCTGCCGCGACAATTTCTGGTTGGATGTTTTGACGATTCGGTTTGTCTTGGCATGAAATCATCAACATGTTGAAGCAGCCTATGAGAAAGAAGCCAACGACATTAAGCTTCAGATTCGGTAATAGAAAAGATTTTCCACTCATACTCTTTTTCAAAATATTCAATCACATGCATCTTCAATAGTTTTTCTTGCTCGAGCAAGTCGAAATGCGGAAGCTTTTTAATGAGTTTCCAGTGAGGCCAGCCGTCTTTATCGAGGCCTTCTAATTCGTAATAGCCGGCCAGACTCAGCACTTTACAAATCGCAATGTGCATTAAGTCTTGCTTTTCTTCTTTTTCAAAACGCTGCGCGCCCCTGCCCAACTCTTGAACGCCAATTAAAAACAGAACTTCATTCAAATCTTTGGGCTTCTTTTGAATCTGCTTTTCAATTTCCTTCAAAAGGTAATTCCACTGTCGCCCCAAATCCAGATCACGCTTAAACATAGCTTACTTGTTCAGTTCTTCCCAATATTCAAATGCCCTGCGCAAATGCGGAATCACTATGGTTCCGCCCACAAGCGTTGCAACCCCCATTGCTTCGTGTACTTCGGCTGTTGAAAAATTCAATTCTTTGCACTTTCCCAAGTGATATTTAACACAGTCATCGCAACGCAGCACGAGCGAGCAAGTCAACCCGATTAGTTCTTTCGACTTTACATCAAGTGCGCCAGCCTGATAGGCGTTGGTATCGAGGTTGAAGATTCGTTTGATGATCAGATTATCCGCCTCCAGAATTTTTTCATTCATCTGACTGCGATAGGAGTTAAATTGTTCGACAAGACCCATATAGTTTTCAACAATGTTTGAGATGCAAAAGTAACCACTAATCCATCCACCGGAAAATTCATTTTAGAACCTCAAAAAAGGCTCAAAAATGGACACCATTCGGCAAGTTTGTCGAACCTCCTTTTTGTAAAATATTCGTAGAATCGTGCGTTTACCGAATTTTTAGTAGCTTCGCGCCTCATTAACTTGTCATCAGATGAAACTCTCATATTCGTTTGTAGGAGCCTTTTTTGTTTGGTGCCTGGTGGCATCCCAGTGGTATATAATTGGCGTAAAAGGGGTCTCCACCGATCCGGCTCAGTTCAATTCGCAAGCCGCGACTACGGCCATATTTGAAATTCTTGTCATGCTGGTAGTAGCTGTTTTCATCGGTTTTGCGATCGCGTGGTATCAGCAACAAAATACGATTGACCAAACAAAGAAAGCTTCTACCGATGCTTTGCTGGAAGAAAAGAAGCAATTACAGGAAATGAAAGCAGCTGCGATGCGCAGTGTGCGAGATATGGAATTGAATTTGGTTCGCACCGAGGCCGTGTTGAAAGAAGATAATCATCGTATAGCTGAAGAAAGCGAACGACTTAAAGCTGCGCTGCAGGAGAAAGATGAAACGGTGGCTCTTTTGAAAGAGGAGCTACACACCCTGCGTCCTAAAATTCAATTGGCGGATGTTGAGTTGGGAAGGTATGCTATGCAAATCAAGCAACTGGAGATGCAGTTGGTGAATGAGAAAATGATTACCGATGGCCTGAAACAGGAACTGGAAAAAGCGCATACCCCTAAACGTAAACCGGCAGAAACGCTGATCGAAAAAGTATCAGAGAAAAACAGAGACGATCTTAAAATGATTTCAGGAATAGGACCTGTGATCGAAAGCAAACTCAACGCAATTGGTATTTATACATTTAAACAGATCAGTGAGTTTACACCAGAAACGATCGACTATGTAACATCATCCATCAAATTTTTCCCCGATCGAATCGGTAGAGATAATTGGATTGGCCAGGCAGCAGCCTTAATGCGGCACAGAAAATAAGCAGGTTAAGTTTCTTGGTAGACCAAATTCTACGTTAAGGCAAATACATTTTTTCGATCTCCCACTCGAGTCCTGCCAATATTTTACTGGCAAATGTACCTGTTTTCAGTGTGTATGAAACATACTTGCCATCTTCAAGCAAATCGATAATCACGACCTTATGATCAAAGTCGATAAAATAGATTTCGGGCACCAAATTATTTTGGTAGAGAGGACGTTTTTCTTCCAAATCTAATTTACGGGTAGAGGGCGAAATGATTTCAATGACGAGATCAGGCGTACCATTGAATCGGTCGTTGGCATATTTTCCGGAATTGTTATTTGCGACAAAAAATATATCTGGCTCAGGATGGTAACTACTTGATAAACCTACAGAAAGTCGTGATCCAAAAACTTTGCCTAATTGATCTTTTTTTACAAAAAGGTTTAACTGAGTAATCAACTCAACAAAAATCTGTTCATGAACAACACTTGCTCCCATTTGTATATGAATATATCCATTAACAAAATCAGCTTTGGTTTCTTCCAAAGCATAAAATTCATCTAAGCTGCCAGCAACCGTGATGAGGGAGTCATGTTTGTTGAGGAGTCGTTCCAAACCAATATCTTTTTCTGCAACGATCATTTCGATATTTGTCTTTGTCCTTTTAACAAATCTACAAATTTCTATAAAAACTAAGCTTCCGTATTTTAACCGATCTTACGGCAATTCGAAATGTGTGTATTTACCAATGTCTTACTATCTTTCGAGATGCTCAACCGATTTCCCAACGACCGCGTCAATAATTTTTGCGATGCCGTATTTGCCATCGCCATGACTTTGCTGATTCTGGAAATAAAAATTCCTACGGCTGCAGATTTAACGAGTCATGGAACCTCCGGTGTTTTGCTCCGGCTCATTCCTAGTTTTGTGGGATTCTTCATCAGCTTTTTAGTAACCGCACTATATTGGCGTGCACACTTGATTTTGGCTCAGTTTGTAAAAACGTACGATAACCGATTGTTATGGCTTACCGTTTGGCTGCTGATGTCGGTAGTACTGTTGCCATTTTCTACCGCTTTCTACTCGAAGTATTTTGCTCTTAACGGGCCCTTCGTTGTTTACTGCGTTAATCTGGTGATGATTGGAGTATTTAATTTAGTAATGGTTAACTACATCGTGAAGAAAGAAGGATACAGCGAAACACTTACTCCATTCGTGGCTGCCCGTTTGCGCTTTCGCGCGATGATAGCACCTGCCATTTGGTTGTTATCCGGTATTTGGGTTTTCGTGGAACCGAATTCGGCCCGCTACTTATTTATCTTGATTTTTATTTTACAAGCTATTGGCGAGCGCAGACTGGACCGTAAAGAAAAGGCGGCATTGAGCGCTTCTGAGAAACAATAGAATTTATCGATCGGCATCCAGCTTTAGCACGAGGTGAAAACCAACGTGCAATTCCTGATCTACTTTCACTAGGCCCAGCATGTGTTTGGGTGCCTCCAAGTTAAAATCGGCAAAAAGAAATTGTCGACCACCTTTTAAATGAATCAAACCGCCTGGAGTAGTGGAGATGGAACAATCCATTTCAAACAACTTGCTTACTCCTGATAATGAAATGCGCACGACACTTTTGAATTTCTCTTCTCCCGATTTATAGGAGGGCGCTCGTTCAAAAGAAATGAAGTCGATCAGAATGACCGGATGTGTCTTGCTGTTAATGGTCTTTCGAAAATCGGCCGTCATCGGAGCAATGCCACAATCAAAGCTGCGCGCATCCAGCGACACTTCGCCTTTTACAAATACTGGCCGCACATTTCTACCACCTTCATGCAGTACTAATGTGTCGCTACCGACATAGCGTGGGATAGAACAACTGTACGAATTTACATTGGTTTTTCCATCAATAATTAATCGGCTGTCCGGTAAAACAATCAATCGATGGACAAGTACATTATCAGACCGAAAACCGGAGAGCGAAAAGGAAAGCAGAAGAAAGAAGAGAAGTTTTTTCACACGATTAAATTAGTAAATAAAAAAAGAAATTCCGGCCGATGAAATCACCAGCCGGAATGTTCTTACAACAAAACCTAAAAACCAATTACTCCCTGGATCACCAAGCCGTCAAACTTGCCACCACTTAAGATATTGTCGGTTGGGTAGTCATTATATTTTTGAGACACATATTCAGCTTTGAAGAGCACGTTTTTGGTAATGAACCAGCCAGCACCAAAACTTGTGCGGTCAATCGATACATCTTTGCGTGTACCTTGGCTAATGCTACTAGCAGTAGTACTTTGGCCGAATACAGCTGTGCCGGAAAGCGTATTGTATTTAGCACCCACATAGTACTTTTCACCTTTACCAAAACGGTACACCACATCAGCTTCAAATTGTGTGAACTTGCGATTCGGTAGTTTGCTGAATGTAGGCAATGTTGGGTTGCTGTATCTTATTTCGCCATTTTCTACTTGACTGTTTCCTTCAGCTACTTCATAGGTACCGAACAATTCGATGCCTCCCATTTTCACAAAAGGATTGATCATGAAAGCCGTTACGTTGTCTTTAAAGCCAGGGTTAACTCTTCCGGAGAAAGCATTGCCGGTCAACGTAGCACTAACGGGTTCCATTACATATTGATAGTTTGAACCGGTTCTGTCGCCACCATAAAGGGTGTTGCTGATAGAAGAAGCGGTGCTATAGAAAGAACCGGTTAAACGTACGCGCGTTTTGTCATTGATATTTTTATCGAAGCCAAACTTACCATAAACAGATGGTCTTCTGTCATCAGGTTTTGAAACGCTACCTTGAATTTCACCATCGGTGATACCAATCATAGCAATCAGTCCGGATTTGCGCCAGTATAATTCGCCACCAATCTCCGTATTGAACGCATCCATAATATTTCCTTCCATGAAGGGATTGTAGATCGCATTACCGCCATCGGTTCTTCTGAAGTGAGCATCACCATAATTGATTTCCATGTGTCCAACTTTTAATGTTAGGTTTTTCCAAAGTTTGTTGAAGAACTCGCTGCCCAGAAAACCTACTTTGTCAATTTGGAAATAACCACCTTTTACCCAGAATTCATTGTGGTGGTGAGAAGACATGTAAGAAACCAAACTCACACGTACACCATCCGTCAATTGCACATCGATATTAAAGTTAGCTTGTGCCAGCGGAAATCCACCAGCTTGTTGATATAAGGCAGTTGTATTTGTATACAAAGCGTTGGTTGCGGTATTGATATAACCACCATATACATTGGGATCGACAGCAATATTTGGAACTACTGCTCCGGTTCCGTCAAGCTTAGTGTTGAATATACCCGTGCCAACACCGGTTTCAAAACCACCACCACCAGAAAGTATTGCTCGAGCGGCATTGCTATGGCTGATGTTTTGATAGCCTTGTGTAAAGTTTGCACCGAATCGAATCTTAAGACCATCGAAAGGAATCGTATCTACGCGTGTAGTTTCAAAAACATTGACGCCTGTCTTATCATACGCACGAAAAAATTGGAGCGGTGGTTGAACCTGAGCCATCGATGCTGAAGTCAACAGCATGAGACCAAAAAGTAGTTTGAGAATTGAAAATTTAGTTTTCATAAAAAATTGGGTTTTAAGGTTGATCGTTAGATTTTAACTGCTGCTAATGGTAGGTTGAAACTGATGGTGATTTCATCTCCGGTTTTGACGGTGCCAAACATGAACACCGGAGCTTCTACCTGAAAATCACTCATCTTGATTTTTTTACTGCCGGTGCAAATGAGTGTGCCATTGGTATTGCTGCAGGTGGCTTCAATCTGAACCGGTTTCGTTACTCCTGCGATGGTTAGGTTACCAGAAGCCTGCACAACATTTTTTTGAATGGTGGCGGACAAGACGGTGAACTGAATGCTTTTAAACTTGTCTGTTTTTAAAGCGGTGTATGCATTTTTATCCATCGCTTTGTGCGCACTTTTCAGGCTGGTAGCCGGTATAGTAAGCGTAAGCGATTTCAGTTGTGCGATACCCGCTGAGGAAGCCTCGAGCGAAGCCTGCACATTCAATTCCAATGACGTCATCGTCCAATCATGAAGGGTAGATGTGCCTGCAATGGTAACATACGAATCGGCTGCTTGCTTGTAATTGACTTGCCCAACAGACCACAGCGTGCTGCCACATAAGAAAAGAAGAATTAGAAATTTTTGGGTTTTGGTTTTGTTCATAACAGCTTGGTTTTGTTGAGTCAAAGGTGGCCGCTATGCCCCACCCAGGGAATGATTATTCACCAGCTATCACTATGATTTTTAGCCAATTCACTTCATGACGTGGGTCATGGAATTGGAATGATTTGTAGGTAAAAAAATATTTATTTGAAAATGCTCGGCATGCAGAATAATTTTTCTATATCTTCGTAACCGATTGAAACGCGAAGAAACCATAGACTATCACCTCAAAGCTGCCTGGCATGCCATTGCACGCATGTATAACCAGCAAGCATTGAATTACAATGGCACGATGTCTATAGGCTATGCGCTACTCAATATTCCTTCGGAAGAAGGAGCGCCCGCTATGAAGATTGGTCCCTTGATGGGTCTCGAGCCAAGAAGCTTAACGCGTCTGCTCAACTCTATGGAGGAAAAGAAATTGATCTATCGTGAGGTAGATAAAAATGACAAGCGCTCGGTTAAAGTTTACTTAACCAAAGAGGGCAAAAAGATGAAAGAGAAGTCGCGGGAAACCGTGCTCCGGTTTAATGAAGCCGTGCGTGAGGAAGTGCCCGCAGATAAATTGGAGGTGTTTTTTGAGGTGGTGCAAACCATCAACCAGATTATTGAGAAGAACAATATTTACGAGAAAGCAACAGTATAAAAATAGCATGCCGGGATAATTCGGTCAACGGATTATGAAGGCCTGCAACTATCATTAAAAAAGTAAAAAGTCATGAATAGAAACATTCGCAAAGTTGCCGTATTAGGTTCCGGAATCATGGGCTCGCGCATCGCTTGCCACTTCGCCAACATTGGTTGCGAGGTGCTGCTGCTCGACATCGCGCCAAAAGAATTGACCGAAGAAGAGAAAAAGAAAAACTTAACACTCGATCATCCGGCTGTTAAGAATCGGATTGTAAACAGTGCATTCGAAGCGACACTCAAAGCTAACCCGGCTTCGCTCTTCAGCAAAAAATTTGCTTCACGCATCAAGCTGGGCAACTTCACCGATGACATGCCTAAAATTAAAAATGTAGACTGGACCATCGAGGTGGTTGTAGAGAATCTGGATATTAAAAAGAAAGTATACGAAGAAGTGGAAAAGCACCGCACACCGGGCACGCTCATCACTTCTAACACATCGGGTATACCTATTCACCTGATGGCAGAGGGCCGCAGCGAAGATTTTCAAAAGCATTTTGCGGGCACACACTTCTTCAACCCTCCGCGCTATTTAAAATTGTTGGAGATCATTCCAACAGCTAAAACCGATCCGGCCGTTACTAAATTTTTAATGCACTATGGTGATCTTTTCCTTGGAAAGACAACTGTGTTGTGCAAAGACACACCTGCTTTCATTGGTAATCGTGTGGGAATTTTTGGTTTGCTAAAAGTGATTGATTCCATGCACAAATTTGATTTGAATGTGGATGAAGTCGATAAACTCACTGGTCCTGTCATTGGCCGACCAAAGTCAGCTACCTTCCGTACTTCCGATGTAGTGGGTTTGGATACTTTAGTAAAAGTTTCTAACAACCTCTATGCCGGATTGGTAAATGATGAAGGCCGTGACATGTTCAAGTTGCCCGAAGTTGTAACCAAGCTAGAGCAAAATAAATGGTTGGGAGACAAAACAGGTCAGGGTTTTTATAAGAAATCGAAAAACGCGAAAGGAGAAACGGAGATATTAACACTCGATCTTAAAACACTCGAATACAAACCGAAGGCAAAAGCAAAGTTTGCGACACTCGAAACGACCAAGACGATCGACAACTTGAAAGATCGCTTTAAAGTGTTGCTGGCAGGCAAAGACAAAGCCGGTGATTTTTACCGCGACTGTTTCTATGGATTGTTTCAATATGTGACCAACCGTATTCCTGAAATCAGCGATGAACTTTTCCGTATCGATGATGCGGTTAGTGGAGGATTTGGCTGGGAACTTGGTCCGTTTGAAACATGGGATGCTGTTGGCGTAGAGAAATCAATCCCACACATGGAAGCGGCCGGATACAAACCAGCGCAATGGGTATACGATATGTTGGCTGCCGGTCACAAATCATTCTACAAAGCAGAAGGAGGTCAGAAAAAATATTACGACATCCCTACTAAAACATACAAATCGATTTCCGGAAGAGAGAGCTTCATCATTCTTGAAAACAAAAGTGAGAGCATTGTTTGGAAGAATGCCGATTCAAAAATCATTGACCTGGGCGATGGTGTATTGAATTTTGGCTGGCATAGCAAGAGTTTCACACTTGGCAGCGCAGTGATTGAAGGAATGAACAAAGCGATTGATCTTGCTGAAAAAGATTACAAAGGCTTGGTGATTGGCCATCAAGGCGCAGACTTTTCGCTTGGCGCGAATCTGGGTCTCGTATTTATGTATGCCATCGAGCAAGATTATGATGAGATCGATTTCATGATCAAGGCATTCCAAAATTCGGTAATGCGCATTCGCTATTCTTCGGTGCCCGTGGCGGTTTGTGCGCAAGGCCGCACGTTGGGTGGAGGTTGTGAGATGACTATGCACGCAGACATCGCGCAAGCGGCCGCTGAAACGTATATCGGTTTGGTGGAAGTTGGTGTGGGCCTCATCCCGGGTGGAGGTGGAACGAAAGAATTTACAAAGCGTGTGAGCGATGCGATGGAAGAAGGCGATGTGGAATTGAATGCACTTCAAAATGCATTTATGACTATCGCGACAGCAAAGGTAGCTACCTCGGCAGAAGAAGCGCGAGAGTATGGCATCTTGAAAAAATTGGATCGCGTTTCGATGAACAAAGATCGTCAGATTGCCGATGCGAAGCAGGCTGTGTTGGATTTAGTTGAAGCAGGATATACCATGCAACCACAAGCGCGCAACATCAAAGTGCAAGGCCGCACCGGACAAGCTTTATTCTTAGCCGGCTTGCAAGGCATGCGCATGGGCAATTACATTTCTGATCACGATGCGAAAGTAGCCAAGTGGATTGCTAACATCATGTGCGGTGGAGACTTGACATCGCCACAAGAAGTAAGCGAGCAATATCTTCTGGATTTGGAACGTGAAGCTTTCTTGTCGCTGACCGGAGAGAAGAAAACGTTAGAAAGAATTCAGGCTATTTTAACGGGAGGGAAACCATTAAGGAATTAGTAGGCACTTGGCAGTAAGCAACTTCAAAAAAAGATATTACATAAAAACAATAAAGACATGGATGCATATATAGTAGGAGGCTTCCGGACAGCAGTTGGTAAGGCAAAAAAAGGAGGGTTTCGTTTTGTACGACCCGATGATCTTGCCTCGGATGTGATCAAGCATTTGGTTAAATCCATTCCGGGTTTGGAAAATAAAATGGTCGATGATTTGATTGTGGGCAATGCCGTGCCCGAAGCAGAACAAGGAATGCAGATGGGACGTATGATTTCGCTTTTGGCACTTGGTCTCGATGCTCCAGGCATGGTGATCAATCGCTATTGCGGATCGGGTGTGGAGGCCATCGCCATCGCGAGCCATCGCATACAAGCAGGTCAGGCTGATGTGATCATTGCCGGTGGAACCGAGTCAATGTCTTTAGTGCCAGTAATGGGATTCAAGACAGCACTCAACTATGCTATTGCGAAAGATCATCCAACCTACTACACCAGCATGGGCTTAACAGCCGAAGAGGTTTCGAAGCAATTTAAAGTTTCGCGCGAAGAGCAAGATCAATTTTCAGTAGAGTCGCATGCGAAAGCAGCAGCAGCTTGGCAGGCAGGCAAGTTCAAAGATGAAGTCGTGCCGATCACGGTAAAGGAAGTGTATGTCGATGAAAACATGAAAAAGAAAACCCGCGAGTACATAGTTGAAAAAGACGAAGGCATTCGTGCAGATACCACCTTTGAAGGATTATCAAAATTAAAACCGGTGTTTGCGGCAGGAGGCAGCGTAACAGCAGGGAACTCTTCGCAAACTTCGGACGGAGCTGCTTTTGTGGCTGTGATGAGTGAGAAGATGGTTAAGCAATTGAACTTGAAACCCATTGCACGGATGGTAAGCTATGCAACCGCAGGCGTTGATCCGCGAATCATGGGTATTGGTCCGGTTGCCGCGATTCCCAAGGCATTGAAAATAGCCGGACTGAATTTGCAAGACATTGACTTGATTGAATTGAATGAAGCATTCGCAGCACAGTCGCTGGCAGTAGTAAAAGAGTTGGGTATTGATCGCACAAAGCTAAATGTGAATGGAGGAGCGATTGCTGTGGGTCATCCACTCGGTTCATCCGGTGCGCGCTTGTCCGTTCAATTATTCAATGAATTGTGCAGACAAAATAAAAAGTATGGAATGGTAACCGCTTGTGTTGGTGGAGGACAGGGAGTAGCGGGGATATATGAAATGTTGAAATAATAATTTGCAATAGGCAATGAGCAATTTGTCTTTACAAACTTCTCAAATAGATGTGTAATTTTTAATAATAAAGAAAATGGCAACTGAAGTAGCAACCAAGAAAGCGATCAAAGGAGGAGAGTTCCTCATCCGCGAAACACAGGCACACGAAATTTTTATTCCGGAAGAATTTAGCGAAGAGCAAAAGATGATTGCTCAGACGTGTAAAGACTTTTTGAAACAAGAAGTTTATCCGCATCTGGATTTAATCGACTCACAAAAAGACCCTAAGCTCATGCCTTCTCTTTTGGATAAGGCTGGCGCATTAGGTTTATTAGGAACATCTGTTCCGCAAGAGCTTGGAGGCTTCGGCATGGATTTTAATACCACGATGTTGGTGGCAGAAGCAGTCGGTGCTGGCTACTCATTTGCTGTGGCTATCTCAGCACACACCGGCATTGGTACATTGCCAATTCTCTATTATGGTAATGAAGAACAAAAGAAAAAGTACATTCCAAAGTTGGCCTCAGGCGAATGGAAAGCAAGCTATTGTTTGACGGAGCCGGATTCAGGTTCGGATGCCAACAGCGGTAAAACCAAAGCGAAACTTTCTGCTGACGGAAAACACTATCTGATCACCGGTCAGAAAATGTGGATCACCAACGGTGGCTTTGCAGACATTTTTATTGTGTTCGCTAAAATCGACAATGACAAAAACCTGACTGCATTTATTGTTGAGAAAACATTCGGTGGCATCACCATGAATGAGGAGGAAAAGAAAATGGGTATCAAAGGATCTTCTACCCGTCAGATTTTCTTCAACGACTGCAAGGTGCCGGTGGAGAATATGTTGAGCGAGCGTGAGAATGGATTTAAGATTGCTGTAAACATCCTGAATATCGGCCGCATTAAGTTAGGTGTTGGTGCGTTGGGCGGGTCGAAGGGAACGATCAGCCAAGCGATTAAGTATTCCAATGAGCGCAAGCAGTTTGGGGTTTCTATTTCTACGTTCGGAGCCATCAAGCATAAGATTGCCGAAGTGGTAACGAAAATTTTTGCTTCCGAATCGGCACACTACCGTGCCTCACAAAATATTGACGATGCGTACGATGCCTTTGTGGCCGGTGGTATGGAGAAAGGTCAGGCACGTTTAAAGTCGCTGGAGGAATTTGCAATTGAGTGCGCAATCTTAAAAGTACACGGAAGTGAAGTGTTAGATTTTTCAGTAGATGAAGGTGTACAGATTTACGGAGGCATGGGCTTCTCAGCCGAAGGTCCGATGGATCGTGCGTATCGCGATGCACGTATCAACCGCATCTTCGAAGGAACGAATGAAATCAACCGACTGCTTACCATCGACATGCTATTAAAACGTGCGATGAAAGGCACATTGGATTTGATGACACCAGCGATGGCGGTGCAAAAAGAATTGACATCGATTCCTGATTTTGGTGCAAGTGATGACACAGCCATTTTCGCGAAAGAGAAAAAGGCGTTGGCGAATTTGAAGAAAGCCGGCTTGATGGTGAGCGGTGCTGCTGTGCAGAAGTTTATGATGAAGCTTTCAGACGAGCAAGAAGTGTTGATGAACCTGGCCGACATGCTGATTGAAGGATATGTGGCTGAATCTGTTTTGTTGCGTGTGGAAAAATTAATTGGAGTACGTGGCGAGAAAGCATGTGAAATTGAAATCGCGATGGCGATGATTTATTTGCACTATGCGATTGAGAAAGCAGCCGGTGCCGGTAAGCAAGCGATCTACGCTTTCGCGGAAGGCGATGAGTTGCGTTTGATGTTGCTCGGCTTGAAGCGCTTCACCAAAATTGATCCTTACAACTTAAAAGAAGCGAGACGCAAAGTGGCAAACTATGCGATTGGAAAAGGAGAGTATCCTTTCTAGACGTTACACTTAAGTAGAAAGACGTAAGAAAACCCGGAAGAAATTCTGGGTTTTTTATTTAGATCACTATATCGAAAAAAAGGGATTCAATAACGGATCGAACCATGAAATCACCTCAAGACCAATTTAACGAGCTATCGTATTACACACTAGCGCAAGATCGGTCTTACTTTATTCACCAACATGCTGTAGATGCATTTGCTGCTCAAACAGCCGATGAAAACACGAAACCAATAAAAATTACATTCGCGTTAATTGGTCTCTATCTGTTTTTGGAAAAAGGATTTACAGGTAAGCAAGTGCAGCAAGCGCACGTAAAAATGTCGCAGAATAAAAAGCAGTGGCCATCACTTGCATTGCCTATTCAACGAGGAGAAATAACAGTTGAGAATGTGTTGAAGGCGAATCCGGGCGAACCGAGAGATAGACTGATCAGAGAATGGTGCGAATCGGTTTGGAAGGAATATCGTCAATGGCACAAAGTCGTGTCGGAATTAGCTCAAAGCGAATTAAGGTTGTAACGGAAGCATCTCGTTGAATGAAGGTTCAATAGTAAATTCTCCTTAACATCTCCCCTACACCTTCACCGCCTCAATCAACATATTGGTTACCGGGTAGTTTAGTTTTTCATGCGTCTCGTTAAACAATTCTACTTTTCCCTCCAGACGATTTTTTACAATCCATGGATTGGTATAAACCTGTGAGTTATCACTCACCCGAAAGCCCACCGACTCCAAATGTTCTTTCCATTCCTGAAAATCCCAGAAGCAAAAAGTTTCGTGCATTTCACTTTGCCAATTATCAACATAGTCTTTGCGGCTCATAAACTCGCAGGCATCTTTTAATGATAACCGAACAAGCGATTGACCTTCAGATTCAATAACCTCATAATGCAATTGATAGCCTTCGTGTTTCCGGAAGTCAACTGCAAACCGCAAGAAGCGCGCACGAGTTGATAAAACTTTCAAGTAAGCAGCTAACTCTTCGCGGGAATGAAACGAAGCATCGTAGTCCGTATTCCTTCCGTCATCTTCACACAACTTCATCAACACCAACTGATCTTTGTTGGCAGGCCCCACTACATCACGGTTTATCCACACTCCGCCCGGTGCAAGCTCTTCATATCGATTTTGAATAAATGTCAATAAATCAGCATGACTTCCATACGATTCAATTTCGTGTGTGAGCGATGAGGTGTGAATGGTATTCATGGAGCCCTTGTCAAAAACCAATCCGGTAACAGCATTGCGCTGCGAGAAGAAGACAAAAGGATTTTGAAATTCACCATTGTGTTTTCGTTGCAGACACAAATCAAATAAATGGCGCGCCACTTCGATGCCATAAAAATCGGATTCGCGGAATCGAGCATCCGCACAGGCCAATTTTATCCACGAGCCAACGGCACAGCCGATATCTCCAATTCGACCGGGTTGAATATACGGTGCGGTATCCTGGTACTTCAGCAGAGCAATCTCATCCATTTGTCGAACGTAGGTATTGTAATCGCGTGTGGTGGTAATGTCACCATCGGCACTAATCATGTGATCGCGAAAAAGCATTTGCACTTTAGCGCCCAGTCGATACTTTGACCATATTTGAAAGGAAGAAGGGTGTGTTAATCGTTGGATGTCCTCCCGTTTTTCCCAAGCAGTATCATTCGCGATTTTTTCTACAACATCCCACGGAAGATCGGTTAAGTGTGTCCACGTAGTACGATCGGTTAATTCTGCTGGAAGAATTTGGAACCCTACTTGTTCATACATTTCCAGTACGGGAGTAGAACAAACGACTCGTGTATTTTCTGGAGTTAAGTCAAACATTCCTTCGCTCTCGTGCCGGATTTGTTTGATGGTGTAATCTGCAAAATTCTTCAAGTCGCCAACATCATCGATGCCATAAACAAAACAAGGAACTCCTAGTTTTTGACCGAAGTCTTCAATGGCCAGCGCACGAATGTAAAATGGTAGCGGATTTCTTCGGGTGTTGCTATGGTTGGCAGAGGTAACAGCAAATAGTACAGCTTCTACCTGATCGGACGAATTGCTATTCTTGCGAATAACATCTGATAAATAGTCGAACTGAAATTGGGTGAGCAGATGATGACGCCCGGGAAAGAGCAAATACATGGTTTGAGTTTTTCTCAAACATAAGAAGAAAAGTAACTCTAAAACCGCAGCCCTGAAATCTGCTTTAATTTGAGTTCGAATTTTTCTCAAATTCCTGAATGACCTCGAGAACTTCCTTCCAGTCATGCTCACCATCAAAGCCCGCTTTATCGTCCATCAGCACGTTGAAGTAGAATTTATCTTGATAGTATCCATAACCACCATTGGCAATTTCCGGATTCCGGTTCACGTAATCGAACTGAATGAAGTGATCGGCAAACAACGCTAGGTATTGCTCAATTTCGTGCGGGTATGAGCATGTGTAAAGAATCAACACAATATCGTTTCGTTTACTGAGTAGTTGCAGTGTTTCGATCGCAAAAGGATAAAACTCGGTGCTGATCTCATTTCGCTTGTAGTTGGGTTTGAGAATGGTTCCATGTATGTCGATGGCCCAATACACTTTATCCCAGTGTTTCTCACGCGCATGGCGTAAGCAAATTTCAACGGCTCTGCTGATCATAATTGACTTAAGCTTCGATTAGCAATAATATTTTCGATGGCTGCTGCCAGCACAGGTGCACAACTTACCACTTCAATTTTGGGATGATGGATTTCTTCTACTACCGTGTCGGCAATAATCAATTTTTCGATACGTGATTGTATCAGCGTTTCGAGTGCTTTTCCGCTAAGGATGCCATGGGTGCAATACGCCCTTACAGAAAGCGCACCTTGTTCTACTAACAAATCGGCCGCTTTACAAAGCGTGCCGGCCGTGTCCACTAAATCATCAATAATCACTACATTTTTTCCGGTCACGTCACCAATAATTTCCATGCTGGAAACTGAATTGGGTTGCAATCTTTCTTTGTTCATTACCACCATGCTGGCGGTTAACTCTTTTTTGAAACGCTTCACTCGTTTCAATCCACCAAAGTCGGGGCTGCATAAACAGAGCGGCTCGATGTTGGATTGTTGAATATGTTGAATGAACAGACGTAATGAGCTGAGCGGATCGACAGGGATTTTGTAGAAACCCTCGATGGCATTGGTGTGAAGATCAAGAGTAATCAAGCGATCGGCTCCCATCATCTGAATCATATCGGCAATCATTCGTGAGGAGATAGAGGTTCTTTGTCCATCTCTCCGCTCTTGCCTGCTATGTGCCAGATAGGGGATTACCAGAATGACTTCTTTGGCGGAGGAGCGCCTGGCGGCATCAATCGTCATCAGCAGCTCAAAAAAGTTTTCGTAGGGCGTGTGAATTTTCGCGACTAGAAATAAAGTTTGCCCACGGACGCTCTCATCAAACCGCACAAACAATTCTCCGTCTGAAAATTTTTCAGTGTGAGTGCAGTGTAGCGGCATCTTGAGCAGATTACCGATGGCTTGCCCAAGTTTTTTTCCGGAACTGGTTGCATATAGTTTCACAGAAGGGTGCATGTATCTTTATTTTGTTAAGGATGAAAGTTCCCGAATTTCTTCAAATGATTGACTGCGCTTGATTTCGCCATTTTCAAAAACAAGATCTAACTCATTTTCACCAGATTCATTTTCTGTCACTGTTTGAAAGTGTTGGTTTTGTTTGATGAGTTTTAGACGACCGGCTTTTGAGGTTTTGAAAGAGGCTATCAATTCACCCTGACTGTTCATTTCGACAGGTGATTTTTTTACTTCGTACGAAGAGCCGTTTACTTCGGCATACGAGCATTTCATAGCAAATTTTTGTGTGTCCCGATTTATTTTTTGAAGCAGCGCACCGCCCATGCCAAAAATAATGTTTTCTGCAGCGATTCCCTTTTTTGTTAAAGATTCTAATATAAGTTGAATGGATTCGTAATCAACACCATCTCCTTGGATCACCCGCACCTGTGGAGGCAGTACTCGATAACCCTTTTGATTCACCGTAAAGCCGAACCGATCAAACAGAATTTCAAATAAGGCAGATAAAGTTTGAATGAGATCACCGGAATCAGGACGTATGACCAGAGTTCCTTTGCGGTGAAGGACACTTTCTTTGAGTGTTCCGCCCCACAGTTCTTTGGTAGCATGAAAAACATCAAATGAATCGCTGACGCAAGCGAGAATACCTTGTGGATAGGCTGAAAGAACATGTTGAAAGGTTTCTTTCTCTCCATCTTTACCTAATATCGTCATAATGGAGTGCTCCGTTGCCGGAACGGATTTGCCAAAAACGCTTTGAGCGTGATAGTATTTTTTCGCGAGTGCAGAAGCATACACTGTGTCGCTGCCCATAAAACTAATGAGATGAGCCGCTCCACCTAATCCTGCACTTTCAACCGAACTTACCCCACGGAAACCAAAATCATTCAATGAAAAGTCCATCCCACCAAAAGAACCCTCATCGACTGTTTTTCGATAATAGGTTTGAATGACCTTTCGAATTTCGTGTGATAGCGTAGCAACTGTGGACGGATACCAAATCTGCATGAGTAAGGTTTCTAAAAAATTAGTGAGCCAGAAACATTTCGGATCCGTGTTTTCAATGGTGAGCAACACATTATTGACGGGTACAGCCACACCTTCTTTTACTGCCTTTATCCGCACGGGCAACTGACCACCATATTGATTCAGGATGTATTCGAAGTTCGAGCGACTGAAAATGCCCGGCACACCGAACACACCATTCATTAATTCTTCCGCTTCATCTATGTCTTCTTTTGTAAACGCTTGACCTTCCAGATATTTCTTCAGATAATATTGTAAGCCAAAGAATACGGTTCCATTGAACAAGCCACCACGGCTTTCCAAATACGAGAAGATTTTGGTAGTTCCAGCGGGATACAATTTATAGTGTGAATACTTGTACGCATCAGCTAACAACAAAAGATTATTCGTTTTCATACTTGAGAATATTTAGTGAATAAAAAATTCAACAGTGGAACATGCGCCTCGTTGGTGAGACGTTGTTCCATCATGTTTTTAATAGTTTCGATTGTAAACCAACCCACTTCATCGATATCATCACCGGCAACGGTTTCGCCATCCAGAAAATCAGCAGAGAAAAGACTGGTTATAATTTTGTCCACCTCATCGCGGTAGCGCCAGTCATTTACACGAAACGATTTTTCGTAGTGTAGATTTTCAACTTGGATATCATTACACTCTTCTGATAATTCGCGTAAAGCAGAAACTTCAAAGCTTTCATCCTTCGGATCAGCGAACCCTCCCAGTAAGCGCCATTGATCGTCCAGATTTTTTTTGCCCAGAAGCATTTCACTTTTATTATTCCGGAATACTGCGATATCTACCGTAGGGTAAACTTTCGGATACGTGTTTGAATAAGCGTAGATAATTCCGGTTCGGAATTCTTCGGAGGCAGATACCCGATCGCTTACCAGATGACGAAGTTGAGTTCCGCTTACAGGTCCTACTTCAGGAAGCTCTACCACAGGCCATCTACCAGAATAATGTGGAATAAAACTATCTCTACCGCCATAAAGTTTGAAATGCGATCCGGGGAAAGAGTGCATGAGTAAAACATCCAAATTCGAAGACCACCTTGAATCAAGCGGATGATTGGCAAGCGGTAATACCACTACTTCGGGATAGTTGCTCGCAATCATTTTCATTCGCGTATGGAAATCAAGCGGATTTTTTCGACTTCCGAGCACTGGCGATACTCCAAGAATGATTACAACTTTATTGTGATTGGTCATTACTTGTTCAAGGATGGCCTGATGTCCTTCGTGCAGGTAGGGCGACTGAAACCGCGCCATGATTACTCCAATTGCATTCATATGTTTGTATTTGTGTAATATATACGCAAATATAAAGACACAGTTTCATATGCAACAAATAATTTGTGTTATTTTTACATTAATTAAGGTTAGATTAGAAATGCTTACAGGAAGAGGTCGAAGTTGTAGCCTTTTTCTTTCAGTTCGAAGTATTTCTTTTTGTTGAACTGAAACAGACGGGCTGGTCTGCCCGCTCCGCGCTGCACGCTTTCGGTCAATTCTTCGAGCAGACCGTAGGCCATGATTTTCTTTTTAAAATTGCGTCTGTCAATTTCCTGATCAAGTAGAATGCGATAGAGTTTTTCCAGATCGGAGAAAGCGAATTTTTTATCCAGCAATTCAAAACCAACCGGCTCATAGGCAATTTTTCCTCGCAGTCGTTTAATAGCAGTTTCTACGATTTGCTTGTGGTCAAAAGCCAGCTTGGGAAGTCGCTTGATATTAAACCAAGCCACATCTTCTGCATCGGTGTTCGCTGCAATTTGATAATCTTCGGGACGCACAAGCGCATAGTAGGCAATCGATATGACGCGATTGCGCGGATCGCGCCCCGGTTTTCCAAAGGAATAAAGTTGCTCCAGATAATTTACTTCGATGCTCGCCTCTTCCTTTAGTTCGCGTTGGACAGCATCTTCCAATGACTCGGTATTTTTTACAAGGCCGCCCGGCAATGCCCAGAATTTTTGAAAGGGCTCGTTTTTGCGCGTAATCAATAGCACCGAAACTCCTTCGTCCGGATTGTATCCAAATACAACTGCGTCTACAGAAACTTTTATGTTTTGACTCATTCGATCTTAAACCGGTTTATTTCTGAAGGACTTGTTCGTATTCATGTTCTTCAAACCCCAACAAAATCACTTTGTCATTCTCTTCGATCAGAGGTCGTTTGATCACGCTGGTTTTTTCGAGCATCAAAGCGATGGCTGCTTTTTCTTTGGTGACTTTTGCTTGTTCGGCCTCATCTAACTGGCGCCAGGTGGTGCCACGTTTGTTCACTAAACTCTCCCATCCTACTTGTTTGCACCACTCGCTTAGCTTGGCGGCTGTAATGCCCGCCTTTTTGTAATCGTGAAAATCAAAAACAATCTCGTGTTGATTCAGCCATTCAACTGCTGACTTTACTGTATTGCAATTTTTGATACCATAAAGAGTCATACCCTGTATTTTCTGTCAATGTAGAAAATGTTAAGCTTGATGACAATGATATTATTCTACTTTCAGCGTATCGGCAGGATTGGCACTGGCCGTTTTTATTGTCTGCGAGGCGATGGTCCCGAGCCCCAGCGAAATAAGTAACACAATACTGATCAACACATCCCAAAAGTTGAGTTGAACACTATAATACTGAATGTGCGTTAAGAACAGATCAAACAAAAATACCATGGGAACAGCCGAAAGAACAATAGCCCAAATCATTAATTTAAGATAGTCCTTCGACAACAAATAGGTAATATTCGCCATGCTGGCACCCATTACCTTGCGAATGCCCACTTCTTTCGCTTTTGTTTCCGAAGTATAAACTACCATGCCAAGCATGCCAAGCAGAGAAATAGTAATGGCTAACAAACCAAGGAAGCCGACTATTTTTAAGAGCACGACATACATAGAATATCCTTCGTTTAACTCATCCTCAAAAAAGTGTGCCTTCATCGGTAGCGCGCTTACATTTTTCCACCTTTTTTCAAAATCGGTGAATAAAGCGAATGCATCCGTGGAGGCAACTTTTAAATTGGCGTAAGCAAAGTGCGCGGGGTCATATCGAAAAAAGAATTTGTCGATGGGCAATCGCAATGTGCCATAATGAAAGTTTTTTACTACTCCGATGATTTCTAGTTCTTTATCATTCACTTGGTAGGTGCGACCAATGGCGTCAATAGGTTGTGGGATTTTTTCCGTCTTTAAAAACTCTTCATTTACGATAATGTACTGCTCTTGTTTCCACACTTCATTTGGAAAATTTTTGCCAGCGAGAAGTGTCAGTCCGAAATTGTTCAGATAGTTCGGATCTACAAACAGCTGTGCAACTTCTGAAGAATCCTTTTCATTATCTTTCACCCACGTGGTGGAGTAGCTTAGTCCGAGGACATCGGAGGACATCGATACTGCATGCACCGAGGAAAACGATTCGAATTCTGATTTAAAAAGCGAAGGATTAACACCTTGCAATTCCACATCCACTACATTTTCTTTCGTAAATCCAAAATCAAAATTGATCGAATAGCGATACTGCCGACTGAACACAACCAGCGACAGAATGAAACAGAATGAAAGAGCGAACTGAAAGACAGTTAGCACTTTGCGCACGCGCATACTGGACGAACCATTTCCAATTACTTTGCTCTTCAGTGCCTGAATGGGATTTAAGCCCGAGAAAAATAGAGCAGGAAAAATACCGGCAAAGAATCCGGTTAATAATGCAAAAAGAATAAAGAAAAAAAGCGTGCGCACAGTAAGGCTTAGATCCAATGCGGATGAAGCCACCAGCATTTGTTGAAACTCCGTGCGAATCAGAAAAAAGAGGAGCAACGACCCAAGGAATGAAATGAATGTGATAACAATTGTTTCTGTAATGAACTGAAAGAATATCTGCCTTTTCGCTCCGCCCATTGTTTTGCGCAAACCAATTTCTTTGGATCGCTTCAAAGCTCGGGCAATCGAGATATTGGTATAATTAAAGCATGCAGGTAGTAAGATCAATGCAGCGATAATGGCGAAGACAATCATTCCCGATGCCTCCCACTTGGGCCCTATCGCGTTGCGAAAGTCGGGCCCCATAGTGATGTCATCCAGATGTTGATACTGAAATTGAACTTTAATTGGAAACGTAGCATACGTAGTCTTCGCAATCTTTTGAAGATGAGATTCTACACTTTGGATGTTGGCACTTTTATTCAATAAGATATACACATATTGATTTTGATACTGTGTCCACTTTTCTTGAATAGATAGTGAAGACGATGGCAGACTGGCATAGGAAATCAAAGCCTCAAATTTGAGGTGCGAATTGATGGGGTGGTCTTTCATAACAGCAGCTATCTCCAGCAATCCACCTTGTTCCGATTCAATGGTTTTTCCAATCACATCGGAACTATTAAAAAGCTTAATAGCGGCCGATTCAGTCAAGATGATGTTATTGGGTTTTTTCAGTGCAGCTTCTCCATCGCCTTTGATCAGATCATAACTAAAAACTTTGAAGAAATTGGGTTCCACATAATATCCCCGTAAAGGAATAGCACCTTGAGCCATTTTTATTTCTTCATTAAAACCAGATTGAATTCGAACGACTTCTTCAATTTCGGGCAACACAGCTAATTCATCGGCCAAGACTATCGGTGAGCTGGCATAGTCGATTTCGTCAATGCCTTCGTACCGCGTGCTGGTGATGGTATAGATCCGATCTTTATTTGCGTGAAAATCATCGTACGTGCGCACATAGCTGACTAAAGAAATCAAGAGCAAACTAACAGACATGCCAATCGCTAATCCAAATGCATTGAGTAACGAGATATATTTGTATTGGTAAACATTGCGTATGGCTACTTTAAAATAACTACGAAGCATATCCAACGAAAAACCGGATGTAAAAGGACTCATTTGCGAATCGCGCTTTCGTTTTCGGATTGCGTATGAGAAGAGTAAGGAGAAAACATGTTGCCAATATTTCCAATACGCATATCGAGCGGAACGATTTTGAACGTGTAGTTGAAACTGTTCGTCCAAATCACCGAGTAAATCTTCTGTTTGAGCGTTTCCGCAATACCATTTGAAAATGGATTTGGCTAATCGCGGAGGTTGAGGCGTTTGCATGTGGGTCGAATTAATTGTTAGATGCGGACAATTTGATTTTTGACAAGCTCCACAATTCATCGCGCAACATTTTGCTTTCCGTCACCGCCTTTTTACCGGCAGCGGTCACTTCATAAAAGCGTTTGCTACGCCCCCCACGTTCGGCTGTTGCTCCCCCCATTCGAGATTTTAAAAACCCTTTTTCTTCTAACCGCGTGATGGTGGAATGCAGCGCTCCGATGCTGATCGAACGCTTACATCGGCTTTCAATGTCATTTTGAATGGAGACCCCATATGCTTCATCGCTCAGCGAAGCGATTGTTAACAGCACTACTTCTTCAAACTCACCCAGATACGTTTTCATTTATTCGATTTTGGTGATTGTACGGATAAATTGAATATTAGTTTCTGTTTTTAAGAACAAATGAAAATTTTCTGTACGAATGATTAACTTGGCCGCTATGAAGAAAGTGTTTCCCTTCTATTCCATCGGCCATTTTATCAACCAACCCAACAACCCGACCGAGTTTGAGGTTTTGCGTTTTGATGAGATTGAAGAACCCGAAGTGGATGATGTACACAAACATACTTTCTATGAAATCATCTGGATTGAGAAGGGAAAAAGTAAACAGGTGATCGATTCTACAGAATATGAAATTAAACCCGGCTCTTTGTTTTTCATTTCACCGGGTCAGCTGCACGAGTTTGAAGAGTGGAAACCAATTCTCGGTGGAAGCATTTTGTTCACGGAAGATTTTTTGTTGCTCCATCACCAGAATAAAGACCGACTATTTGAACTGAGTTTTTTAGATAATTTTTATAGCCATCCCGTACTGCAGCCGGATAAAAAGTCTTTTGAAGAAATCAAACAAACCATTCGCCAACTGGAAGCAGAAAAAAAGCGAAAGGATTACCAACCGGCCATGGCACAAGCACTTTTGCAGGTTTTGCTTTTACAGATACAGCGATCTGTTGATGCGCAAGCGAAGGTGACGATTTCTAAAAAGTACATTGTGCTGTTCAAAAAATTCAAACAGTTAATAGACCTAAACTTCTCCAAGAACCTTTCGGTGAGTGATTATGCCCCTATGTTGGCGATAACGCCTCATCATCTCAATTTTGTGGTGAAAGAAGTGACCGGCAAAACAGCTACTGAAGTAATTCGGGCTCGACTCATCTTAGAAGCCAAGCGACTAATCTCCTTTACCGATTATTCCATTTCTGAGATTGCGGCAGAGCTGGGCTATTTTGATTCATCGTACTTCGCCAAAATCTTTAAAACAGAAACAGGCCATACACCGCTCGAGTTTAAATCCATGATCTCCGAATCCTACCGAAGAAGATAGGTTTCGTCCGCATAAGAGGTGTTACGTGCATAGCACCTTTGTATTGTAAAATCAAACAAACAATACAAATGAAGACAATTATCATTTCAGCACTTATTTTGGCAGCCACAGTATTTGCCAATGCACAAACTTCGCAATGGGGCTATGACGACACCCATGCAAAAGTGGGCTTTTCGATTTCGCACTTCGGAATTTCAGAAACGGAAGGAAAATTCACCAAATTCAGCGGAACGGTTCTTTCCGATAAACCGGATTTTTCAGACGCGAAAATTGAAATCGCCATTGACGTCAACAGTATCAATACCGAAGCACCGCAAAGAGATGCTCACTTGAAATCGGCAGACTTTTTTGATGTTGCCAAATTTCCATCCATCGTATTTAAAAGTAAAAAGCTAACTCCTGCCGGAAAGAACAAATACAAACTAACCGGTGACATCACTATGCATGGCGTAACCAAAGAGATTGTATTGGATGTAATCTATAAAGGCACCGTGGTAGATCCTTACAAGAATACCAAAGCCGGATTTAAGCTCAGCGGTACTCTTAATCGCAATGACTTTGGTTTGAGCTGGAATGGAAAACTTGCTTCGGGAGAAATTTTGGTGGGCAACGAAGTGGAACTAATCATCAACATCGAATTGATTAAAAAATAGTGTTGATGAAAACTTGGTTGATTACGGGAATATCCAGTGGTCTGGGATACGCATTAGCAAAAGCAGCAATGGATGCCGGAGATTTTGTTGTAGGAACATTCCGGCAACAAAATCAGGTGGATGAATTTAATCGAAAGCATCATAGCAAATCATTAGCGTTGAAAATGGATGTGACCAATCACGAAGAAGTGATGAACGTGATAGAGGAGCTAAAAACAAAAATTGGTCGATTGGATGTAGTAGTGAACAACGCTGGTTTTGGATTTGCCGGTGCAGTCGAGGAGGCTACTGTTGAAGAAGTGCGAGCAGTGATGGAAGCAAATTTTTTTGGAGCCTTGCATGTAACGCAAATTGTTTTGCCCCTGCTACGAAAGCAACGCCATGGGCATATCATTCAGATATCTTCTCATGGTGGATATAAAGCAACAGCAGGATTCGGCATTTACAATGCCAGCAAGTTCGCGCTGGAAGGAATGAGCGAGGCGCTGGCAGGAGAACTTCAACCTTTAGGAATTCGACTTACGATTGTTGAACCAGGTCCTTTTCGTACTTCCTTTGCGGGATCTGGATTTCGTTTGGCAAATCAACAGATCGAAGATTATCAATCTACAGCCGGACTGTTTCGTGAAAGAATTAAATCAGTGGACGGCAAACAAGAGGGCGATCCGCATAAAGCGGCACTTGCTATTATAAAATTAGTCAATCATCCGAATCCTCCTTTACGTTTGCCATTAGGAAAAGTAGCGTTAGCAACGATTGCATCGAAACTAAGTCACGTGCAGCAAGACATGGACAATTGGCGCGCTGTAGCGGAAGAAGCAGTTTACTCGTAAAAAAAGAAAGGCCAAGTAATTTGGCCTTTCATTTTTAGTACCAAGTTTAATTCAATGCTTCTTGCACTTTGTTCCATTGACTCACATTTACGCCTTTAATTAATAGCCAAAGAGCCATCGATGTTTCGGCTATTATAATGGGCCCCATTACAATGGAAAATGTGTATTCGGATAGAGATGGTGCAAGAATCAGCGTGAAGCTATTGATCAGATAGCCCGCTCCGGCAATGGCAATCATTACACCCAACATGCGAGGAAGAAATCCAGAGCGATAAACAAGATAGCCATCAATGAGGCATTCGCCTCCAAAAAATAAAAGCCCCACACCTAATCCATAATTATGAGCTTTGATAAATAAATACGAAAAGGAAGCCAACTGCTCCTTCGTGAATGCTTGCAGGTAAGCTGAATTTTCAACGAAGAATAACGGTACCACTAAATTCAGTTTGTTCACCACGAGCACTGCTGTTTGAATGAGCCCAAAGAAAAGAGCAAGCTGCGCCAAGGTCTTGTTAACCGGACGGAGCAGATAGTAATAGGATATCAGTACTACCAAATCCAACAGGTGCATTAGCAAATCGCCTGCAATGCCGATTCGCCAAATGCCTTGATGTGCAGCTAAATTGGTATGCGTTGCCAAGGCATCGCCAGAAACGATCACTTGATTTCGAATCAGTAACTCACCACAAGCACCGGCAATGATGATGATCAAGTAAGCGGCACCACCTGCGCGTGCATATCGTTGAGCTGAAGTGTGGGATTGCAGTGTCATATTATTCGTAATTGCAGATAATATACGCAAAGCAAATCAAAAAGTTTACGACACCATTTATTTGAATTTTTGATTTCTCGAATGAGATGTTTAATTACACTCCAAACTGCAAGTCGGATAATTCCAAAAAGCAGATGAGATTAATCCGCTCTACCAATCAAGAGCTGGAAGTCTTTTTCGAGAAGTGGATTGCTGGGGCGCTTGGCATTCAAATCGAATGCTTCGCCATTGCGCGTGAGCAAGATAAATCTTGGAATATCTTTTACCTGATAGGTTTCGGCTAATTTGGAATGAGTGCCAATGCGGTAGTTGATAATTCCATCCGTATACAAATTGAATTTTTCCAAGGTTTGTTTCCACTTTTCTTCGTCATCATCTAGTGCGAGTAAAACGAACGTGACTTTGTTGCGGTATTGCTTGTGCAAACGTTTCGCCAACTCCATATCTATCAGATACGATTGGAAATTGGTAGACCAGAAAATCAAATACAAAATGCGAGTGCCCTTGCTGTCTTCTTTCAGCCAATTGAATTTAGCTTCCCCATTCACACCACCATCGCGCAAATTCATTTCATATTGATAATAGTGATTGAATTGATTGCTTAGTGAATTGCCGCCACCCAAATCGCTGATGATGGCATCTTCCAATGGAGTTGTTTTTAAGATTGTGCTGCTTTTCCAATAAACAGAGTCATATGGAATTTGAAGAAGATCATCACGCCCTGGAATTTTGCCAGCAAATTTTTCGGAAGCATCATGCTTTACTTCTACGGACATTAGCTCAATATGAAATGAATGTCCCTTTTTGTCCTCAGTCTGACTTTCACCTTCGCGAATAAAGTGATATGGATAATAGCGATCATCGTACTTTCGGTAATAAGTAGTTGTGCGCGTTGTGTTTTCTCCGTACGTACGAATGTCTTCCGTTTTGATGAATGCAAACGTATCCGTAGTGATGTAAAGCGTTCCATGAGCTTGAGGTCGCTGTAGATAGTTTCCGGCAGTAGTAAGAACAGAATCTTTTTTGTGCTCGTAATCAATTTCGTAAACTTCCAGCCCATCATAGTAGGTAATGCCACTGCAACTGAAATCATAATTGTTGAAATCGGTGCGCAAATTGCTAACCTCACTGTAAAAAGATAGATGCTCTGTCTTGACTGAAGACTGATATCCGACTAAGTCGGCTTGCAAAATATTGGCCACCGAAATGGGTTCATGGCCTTGTGCCATTTCGGTTTTATCTAAACTTCTTCGCAATTGCGAAATGCGGATAGCTTCTTTTTCACCGGCAGCTTGTTGTACAGATCGGTAACCATCGTTTTTCCATACATCGACAGCGGCTTCAATCAATCGACCGTAGGCATTATCATCTTTGCAATAATGCCGGTAAAAGAATTTTTGTAAAAAAGGCTGTGTGCTATAGTTCTTGGGAATATTGGCAAATGCTTTTCGCATCACTCGTCTGGCATTAACCGTCTTGTCAAGAATGACAATCGCAGTTAATTCTGTTACCATTGGCTTTAGCTCAATATGCGTAATTTCAGCAATGGAGTTGACGATCAATGTTTCATAACCTATGCAAGTAATCTTTAAGGAGAATGGTTCGGTTATTGAAATTGAGAACTGACCCTCTATGTTACTGCTCGTGCCTCTGGAGCTACCCACAATACCGATCGATGCGAAGGGTACTGGTTTGCCAGTTTCTTTGTCAATAATGGTGCCCTCTACCATCTGCTGGCCGAAAGAACAAATACTTATTGAGCAGAATACGAATAACCAACGTAACATTTGCCGTTGCGCCAACCGGTTTAGGTGGAGGTTGCGGCTGCAATTAAGAAAATGTTAAGAAATTTTCAATTTGTTTTTATTTCAGATTCTCAGGCTAACGACTGGTTGGTGAGCTATAAAAAGTAAACCCTATCCGGTTGGACAGGGTTTTCTACTCAACAGACAAATTCGTCTTAATTGAAATCGATGGATTTCACATCTTCCCATAATACATATATCGGATCACTTTTCGCATTGGCAAACACTAATACGCCTTGATTTCGCTCATTAACATCTTGTGCATCTTCTAGCGTAATGTTCTTTCCGGATTTCAACTCAATCCGGCATCGATAGTCACTGATCGGCTCTACGCGCTTGATGTCTCGAAACGGAGTGATTACTTCAAAATCGCCTTGTTTGCCTTGTAAAAGTTCGTACGTAGATTCTTCATCCAGATCAAATACTATTTTGCCGGTGAGTGATTTTCCGTATTTCGTCACCACGGAGCCACTGAGTGGTTTTTGTGCAGCAAACTGATCATAGCTTGCCAATGATCCGGCAGGTTCTGAGAAAGTTACTTTATCAAACTCGCGCCAGGGAACATCTACTGCGATCATATCTTTATTCATGATGATGACACCCCGATTTCCACTATCCACATCATTGCTTCCTTCCATGGTCAGCTCTCTGCCCGATTTCAGCTTTACGATACTGCGCCCGCCACGTCTTTCAATGGAAACGATTTTAGAAAATTCCAGGGAGATGTTTCCATCGTCTGCGTCACCGTCCAGTTTATCGGTGCTGAGTCGCTCGTCATGATCCCATTGAATGTATCCCGTAAATGTTTCGCCAAACGCTTCAACCTTTCCGTACAGCGGTTTGCCAAATCGATTTGACAAAGTTTTAGGCGTTTTCATGAATTCAATTTTTCTAATTCTTCCCCAATCCATATCCAGATCACCCATTTCCGGATCCATAATGCGAATCTCTTCGCCCACATCGTTGTAGCCCTCTCCTTTCAAAGAGACTTTATCGCCATTTTGCATTTCCAGATCCACATACTTGCGACCTGAAGGAATGATTGCTTTAATCTCACCAAACTGACAGGCAAATTGGTGTTCATAATCATTGTCATAATCGTTTCGTCTGTCGCCCCAGTTGCCGAACCAGCGGTACCAATTGCCGTTGTTCCAATTCGTCCACACACTTTGCCGATCATCCAACTTGTCGCGATCACGCGATGAGAGGTAGCGTAAATTTTGATTGCGCTCTTTTCCCGCATTGAAAATGTCTGTCCAGTACACTTCTTCTTTTCCCCAGCGAATGGGGCCCTCATACACCTTGTTATCAATGGTATAAACTCTTCCGTAGATGAATCCTTCATCCTGAGCGTTAGCACTGAATACGACTAGAGCAGTCAGTATCAGCACACATGTTTTGGTAAATAATCGCATAGCAAATGTTTTGTTTGATGATACGAATAACGGCTAATGCGAGTGGGTGGAGAAGAAGAGTCTACCGAACCGTAAGTCAGGCTGACTGAATCGGGATAAAACGGCTCTCAATTATTTACTGATCGATCCAGCTTTTAAACTCGGGAGTGCGCTCGGCTGAAATAACTACTTCTTCGGTAGTGGCTGGTACGAGATGTAGTTTTATACGGCCTTTAAAATAGGGATGAATTTCTGCGATGCTTTGAAAGGTAACGATGAACTGGCGGTTGGCCCGAAAGAAGATTTGAGGATCGAGCACTTCAATCAGCTCATCCAGTGGTTGATCCATCGGAAAGCGCTTTTGATCGGTAGTAACTGCGAAGGAAAGTTTGTTTTCACTGAAGAAGTAGGAAATCTTTTCTACAGGCACGGCTACGATCTTTTGCCCTATGCGAATCATAAACCGTGACTTATATTGTTTTTGCGATGCTTGCAATTCTTTCGCTAGCGCCCGGTAGTCGATTTGATTGCTTGTTGGTTTCGAGCGACTTTTTGCTTTTTCAATGGCTGCTGCTAGTTTTTCTTGTTGAATAGGCTTTAACAAATAATCTATGCTGTTAACCTCAAATGCTTTGATGGCATATTGATCATAAGCAGTAGTGAAAATGACAGGCACTTCTATTTTTACATTTTGAAAGATGTCGAAGCATAATCCATCTAACAACCGAATGTCGGAAATGATTAGATCAGGATGCGGATTCGAACTCAACCATACTGTGCTTGCTTCAATGGATTTGAGATGTGACACTATTTCCAATGATGGATCGATAGTACCCAGCAGTTGTTGCAAACGCTCAGCGGCTAATGTTTCATCTTCAATCAGCAATACTTTCATTTTCTTTTTTAGTAATGACCCAGTTCCAGCAATGGAATTCGTACTTCATAATGACTTTCGGTTTTGTGTATTTCTACTTTCAAATCCGTAAAGTGAGTATAGCGTTGTTCAATATTTTTAAGTCCGCTGCCGTGATTTTCGGAGGGATCATTTGGTTTTGCAAACAAACTATTCCGCACTACCAAATGTGTTTCGCTACCTGCCACTTCGATGTTGAGTGGCCGTGCATCGGTAATCAAATTGTGTTTGATGGCGTTTTCGATCAGCATTTGAAGCGTAAGCGGTGGAATCATTTTATTTCGAGTGTGCTTATCCAAATTAACGGTAAACCGGATGTGGTTTTCAAACCGGATGTGGATTAAATACATGTAACTCTCAATGAAGGAAAGCTCATCGTACACCGGAATCAGATCATCGGATTTGGTATTGAGCATGGTGCGATACACCTCGGCAAATTTGGCAATAAATTTTTTGGACGTGTCTGAATCTTTATCAATCAGCGAGGAGAGAATATTCAGGTTGTTGAAAAGAAAGTGTGGGTCGAGGTGGTTTTTAAGCGAATCCAATTGTGCCCGCATCGATTCTTTTTGACTCTTAGCTGCTTCCAGTTCAGAAGTGCGCCAGTGACGCAGGAAGTGCAAACTAAAATACAGGGAGAAGGCAGGAATAAAAATGGCGGCACCCCACACATTCATCACGGTAAATTGTTCACGTGTAGGCGGGTCGTCCGTCAAAAAAACTTTGATGGCATAATAAATTCCATTGACCAGCAAAAGTAAATACGCAAGGCCCAATACGAGCTGAATGAAGAAACGCCAATTTCCATATTTGCTCCACGGCAAAATTTTATCAAGGCGTAATGTCAATTGACGATTTCCGAACCAGAGCAACAGGGCAATAACAATCAGCCAACCGGTAGTGAAATAGAAAATGGGTCCCGGTTCTACGAAAAACCAAAGAGCAGCAATCACCACAAGCCCAATGCCAATAATTACTCCAATGCGGACGAATGATTTTTTCACACCGTAAGATTACTTGAAAATAATCTCATTTACTTTTCTCCATGCAATATGCACCGGATCTTTTTTACCGGCTCGGAAAAGCAAAATACCACTGTTGTCTTCCGATACATCGCGCATGCCGCCTAACAACAATCGCTGACCGGATTTTAATTCGATTTCGGAGTAGTCGTAATTTTTTGGAGTAATGCGGGCAATTAACCGAATGGGAATCTGATACTCAATATCATTTTCTTTTCCTTCAATCATTTCAAAATCCAACGCTTCATCTACGTCATAGATAATTCTTCCAGACATTTCGCCACCATCCACCAGCGAAACAGTTGCTTCCATAGGTACTGGTGGTGGAAAACTACTGTAAGCTTGTCCTGTGCCGGGTGGAGGCGAGAAAGTAATTTTTCGGAAAGCCTTCCATGAAAATTTGATCACACCAAATTCGGGGCTGATCACCCACACACCACGGTTGCCACTGTCCACATCATTCGAGTCGTCCAGAAATTGGGTGCGACCCGAGCGCAAGGTTACATCGCAGCCATCATCTCTTTTTTCGATGGCGGATATCTCCGAGAATTTTATGGAAACATCACCATCACGCGTGTCGCCATCCAGTTTGTCAGATGAAAGGCGCTCGTCATTATCCCACACGATATAGCCGGTATAACTTTCTCTACGTCCGCCTTGTACGGTTCCATACAAAGGCTGTCCAAATACCTGATCTAATTTGGCAGGTGTATTTAAAAACTCAATGCGCTTAATGCGATCCCAATTGATATTGATCGTGCCAAGCTCTTCATCCAGAATCTGCACTTTGCTTCCCAGGTCGTTGTAGCCTTCGCCATCGACACGCATCTCGCCCCCATTCTTTAACTTCAAGGTGATGTCATCTTCATTACGAACAATGATTTCTTTCAGGTTTCCGAATTGGCAGGTAAACTGATGAATGCTTCCCTTGTTTTGCCAAATGCTTTCAAACGACCAGTCGTAGTTTGACCACCAATCTTTGTTTTCTTTTTCTTTGGGGATCAACTTAGCGTAATCGTTGTCGCGCTTGGCTGCGTTGAACATGTCTGTCCAGAAAACTTCTTCACCACCCCACCGGATGGGACCTACGTAGGTAGCGCGGTCGGTATATACTTTGGCATACATGTATCCTTCGTGCGACTGAGCGGGCGCAACGGTGGCCATCGCCAGAAAGGCAACGATCAATCCGATCACCACAACTACAGTTTTGAAAATGCTTTTTGATTCCATGTTTGCGTATACGAGTTCGGTGCCCAAAGTTGATAAAGATTAGAGCTATGGCCAAAGATTGCCAACCTGAATCGGGCGATAATTGTACTGAATCGGGATAGAGATTTAAAATTTAAGGTTTAATTGATTATCTTCGTTTTATGACAAATTGGAGAGAACACCTATCATCAGATCCGTCTATTCTATTGGGTAAATTGACGATTAAAGGAACTCGCATTCCCGTAGAATTAATTCTGGAGAAGCTGGCAGCAAATTATTCATTTAACGAACTAATGCAAGCTTACCCGCGCATAAAGGAAGAGGATATCCAAGCATGCCTAATTTTTGCCGCTGAAAACGCGAAGCACGAAAAAACGCTAGCTATTGGTTGATGTAAATTGTTGCTGACGAAAGCGTAGATTTTAGAATAATTATAGGGCTTCGTAAACTTGGCATAACAGTGTTGAGTATATCTGAGGAGCAATCATCAATTAGGGATGAACAGGTTTTACAAATTGCCACCTCAACTAATTCGTTATTAATTACAGAGGATAAAGATTTTGGTGATTTAGTCTTTAGATTTAGATTGCCTCATTCAGGAATCTTGCTTCTAAGATTAGATGAAAAAGATAAGGCAATTGAAACAGCCTGTAAGACAATAGAAAAATACCAAAACGAGTTAAGTGGAAAATTCTCGGTTCTTAATCAAAACAAATTAAGAATAAAAGATTAGCCTCACTCCACCTTCCTCCACAAAGGCCGTGTCAGGCAGGTGGGGCCACCGCCTCCTTTGTAGCTGATTTCAATGCCATCGTATTCTAACACCGTGCAACCCGCTTGTTGGAGGCGCTCTTTCGTAATATCATTTCCCTTCACCATCAGGCAATGTTGTGGGGCAATGGCCAACACGTTGCAGCCCATTGATTCAAACTCGGCATCGGGCACTTCGATTAATTGATAGCCGCGTTGAATCAACTCCTCCCGAAATACAATTGGCATGAGTGGAGAATAAATCACTGCTAAATTTTTATCTACCGGACTGAAGATGGACATGAGGTGAAAAACATCGGACGGACCTTTGTAGTGCGGCAGCTGAACTTCCACCACGCTTACGCCACAAGGCGCAAGTAAGGCTCGCATTTGGCGAATGCCCTCGGCATTGGTGCGATACGTCCTTCCGATAGCCAACGTGTTTTGATCTAACCAAGCCACATCGCCACCTTCTACAGTACCGGGTGATTCTATTTTTCCTAAAATGAGGATACCGGACTTTTCATAGACTTTCAATGCGGCTTGAGGTTCGTTCATGCGGCCGGCTTTTCCCATTCGGCAAATGATGATTCCCTTGTCGGTAGCAATGCTGGCATCGCGACAATACAGGCTGTCCATCGTTACCGAAGCATCTGCTTCAAAATGATGAATGACCGGATTGGTAGTGCGCAATAACTTTTCGAAATGATGATATTCATTTTGTGCTTGTTGAAAATCAGGCTCGCTTAAAAAGTTGAGCGCTTGCCATTGCTGGCGAATGGTGGAGGCATCCACAAAAGCATCGGCTGCTTTTTTGATAAACACACTTTGCAGTATTCCGTATTCAGATTGACAGGTGAGGTTCATGGGTTGTTTAATTCAGTAACGGGATGAAGTTAACTTATTAAAAAATTCCGGACGTAGATAGAAAACAGTATCAATAAAAAACAATGTTCCTTGGTTTGTTAAAACATTTTCTTCATGCAAGTCCTCAAGTATAAGCCCGATATCAGGATGAAAATAATCATTATCTTTTTTCAACTTGAATCCGTTGGAGAAAAGAAATTCTTTTACAAGTGGTAGGCTTGTAGGCTCTGTTACTTCAATATATGGCTGCCTAACGACAGATTTTAGTTGATGATTATCTAAGTAAAAGCCGATTAATGAATAAGCTGTCTGTTGAAAGAAGAAATTATGAATCAAGAGGCTATGAAAATAATCTTCCCAATAGTTGTAAAAAATACAACTATTTAATTTTATAACATGCCTGCCATCACGTTCAAGATATACTTTTTGTTCTGCACCCTCGGCTAAGAATAGGTTTTCGTCAATGGCGTTGTACCAAAGCAGTTCTTTGTTTATCCAATTGATTAGCTGCTCCGTTTCTTGATCTTTTGTGAACTCGATTGTTGAAGCGTCTGAACTTGCTTCTTTGCTTTTTCTAAGGTAGTTGGCTCCTGCCTGGATAATATCTCCTTTTGTATTTTTGCCAACTCCTGAAATGATACGTTGTAGCTCATCTTTCAATGCCATTTTTACAAAGATAAAAATAAATCACCTTACTCCCGATTCGCTTTCACCTTACTCCATCCATACAACGGCACACCAATCATCAACAAGAGAAACCCCCAGTAAACAGACTCTTGGCCCGAACCCGCTACGGCCCAAAGCGAATAGGCGAAAGCAAGAATAGCAATCGTAATTTTGATACCGTTGTTCCACTTTAGTTCATTCGATTTTACGGCCAGCACCACATACGCTACGGCTGAGAAGAGATACGGCACCAACACCGTCATGGTAGAAAGCAAAATGATGAATTGATACGTGTTGGCGAGGCTTTGGTGGAAGTTCATCAACAGCAATGCGGAGATCAATACACTGGAACCAACAATGCTCACTACGGGTGAGCCCCTTTTATTCTCTTTTTTGAAGATGGCCGGAAACACTTTGTCTGTAGCGGCAGCCGCAGGAATTTGGCCTTGCATGATAATGTACCCGTTCAGTGCACCAAACGTAGACATCACCGCACCGGCAGCTACCAAGTACCGCGCCCAATCGCCCCACATGCTCGCAGCCGCATCGGCAAAGGGTGCTTGTGAGGTTTTGAGAACAGATGGAGGCAACACGCCCATGATTACCACAGTGCCAACAATGTAAAGAGCAGTAACCGCCAATGTTCCGTAAAGTGTGGCACGCGGGATTGTCTTCTCCGGATTTTCAACATGCCCTGAGGGAATTGTAGCGCACTCCAAACCTAAAAATGCAAATAAGGTAAGGGTCGCTGTTGCAGTGATCGCACTGAAGTCGGAAGTGCCGCTACTGTTGAACGGATAATAATTTTCAGTTTGAATAAAAAAGAAACCGCCCACTGTAACAAGTAGTAATGGCGCAATTTTCAAAATGGTGGTGATGATTTGAACTACACCCGCATCGCGCAGTCCGCGTGTATTAATCCAAGTCAAAAACCAAATGGCACCCAACCCAATTGCGACTGCCATTGGTGCATGGGTGCTAACTGCCGGAACAAACACAGACAGGTAGCTGATGAAGGCAACGGCAATCGCGGCATTTGTACTCCACACTGAAATCCAGTAGCCCCACGCCACTAAAAAGCCGGCAAAATCACCCAGCCCTTCACGGGAATAAGCATAAGGCCCACCATTTGCAACAGGCATTAACTGACTCAGCCAACTATACACAAGCGCCAAACAGATTGCACCAAAACCAGAGAAGACCCACCCCACCAAACTGATGCTGCCGTACGAAGAGAGCGTAGCCGGCAGCATGAACATGGCGGAGGCAATCATGTTGCCCATCACCAACGAAGTGCTCGTCCAGATGCCGATTTTTTTTGGTTCGCCCATTGTTCAAGCAACGAAATAGAACGGGCAATTGCAAATAGCCGGAAGCTTCAAAAAACTCGGCCCGCCCACAAAAACTTTCAAAATCCAAACCTTTTTACTTGTTTAGCGTTTCAGTTTAACAATTCAGTTAAATCAATTGGTTAACAAAAAAGACGATAATCAGACCGAAAAAGCCATTTTAGAGGCTGCTGACAAGGTTTTTACTCAAAAAGGCTTTGCCGCAGCCCGCATGGAAGACATCGCTCAGGAGGCGGGGATCAACCGCGCTTTGCTGCATTATTACTTCCGCAGCAAAGACAAAATGTTCGATCTCATTTTTCAACAACGCGTGGGCATCTTCTTTTCCGGCTTGGGCCAGATTATGCATTCAGAAAAACCATTGATTGAAAAAATTCAGGCCATTGTAGAGCATGAAATCACCATACTGCTGGCACACCCCTACTTACCCATTTTTGTTTTGCAAGAGCTGAATCAAAATCCACATCGCATGTTGGCCATTGCAGAAAATGCAGGAGCGCACCCCAGCCTGTTATTAAAAAAGTTTTCGCTGGAGGTGCGGGCCGAGATAAAAGCGGGCAGCATACGCGAGACGGATCCGGCTCAACTGTTTATGAGCATCATGGGGATGGCCATTTATCCTTTTGTGGCGCGGCCGGTGGTGAAAATCATTTTAGAAAAAGACGATGCGGGCTTTGAAAGCGTCATGAGCCAACGCAAAAAAGAAATAACCGACTTTATCATCCATGCCTTAAAGCCGTAAAGAAATATGTATCCAAAATTTACATCCTTCATTTTACTTTTCTCACTCGCAGCAGTTACGCAGTCCACATTGGCGCAGGGCAAACTGCGATTGGAAGATTGTTACGAAAAAGCAAAGCAAAACTATCCGCTGATCAAGCAGAAAGAATTAATCAGCAAAAGCACCGAGTACACCATTGCCAATGCCCAATCTGCCCATTTGCCCCAGTTTACCTTAAGCGCGCAGGCAACTTACCAGTCCGATGTCACGCAAATACCTATTTCATTTCCGGGTGTCGATATCAAACCGCTTTCAAAAGATCAATACAAAATTACGGCCGAGGCCAATCAAACCATTTATGATGGAGGTGCGGTGAAATCGCAAGTCAAAATTCAAGAAGCCAATGCACAAATTGAACAGCAAAAGCTAGAGATCGATTTATACAAAATCAAAGACCGCATCAACCAACTCTTCTTTGGCATTTTGCTGATGGATGCGCAGCTGCAACAAATCGAGTTACTCAAAAAAGATTTACAAACTTCCCTCACCAAAACAGAATCAGCCATTCGCAATGGCATTGCATTCAAATCCAATGCCGATGTATTGCAGGCAGAGTTGCTGAAAGCTGACCAAAGAACCATTGAAATGAATTCCTCCCGTGCTGCCTATGTGGATATGCTCGGGTACTTTATTCGCGAATCGTTGAATGAAAATACACAACTCGAACGACCCGCCTCAATCACGGCACCTGCAGAAACAACTATCAAACGTCCGGAGCTAACGCTCTATCAATTTCAAAATGATTTGCTGAGTGCCCAATACCGATCTACGACTACCCGCAATACGCCAAAGCTGGGGGCCTTCATACAAGGTGGTTATGGTCGCCCGGCATTGAATGCATTAAAAAATGAATTCGACTTTTTCTACATCGGTGGCTTAAGATTGAATTGGTCTCTTTCCGGATTCTACAATTCGAAACGCGACAAGCAACTGCTTGAAATCAACACGCAATCTGTCAACACCCAGAAAGAAACATTTCTGTTCAACACAGAACTGTCTGTTCGCCAACAAAGCAAAGAAGTTCAAAAACTGCAATCGCTTATGAAGGTGGATGATCAAATCATTGCGTTGCGAACAAAGATAAAAACTACCGCTCAGTCACAACACGAGAATGGTGTGATCTCTACCAACGATTTGTTGCGTGAAATCAATGCCGAAGATACCGCCAAGCAAAATCTGTTGCTGCACGAAATTCAATTGCTCTTAGCTCAATACAACTACCAAACTACCATTGGAAATTAATACTATGAACCACAAACTAATCTTCGTACTATTTCTGGCACTCGCAGCCTGTGGAAAAGGAAAAAATGCATACGATGCCTCCGGCAACTTTGAGGCGGATGAAGTCATTGTATCGGCTGAGGCCAGCGGAAAAATTTTGCAACTCAATCTGCAGGAAGGCCAAACGCTGAAGGCGGGTGATGTGATCGGCTACATAGACAGCACACAATTGAGTTTGCGAAAAAAACAATTGCTGTATTCCATTCGTGCCCTGATGGCGAAGCAACCCGATGCAGCCAGCCAACTAGCCACCATCCAAAAACAAATTGAAACGGCAGAGTTTGAAAAGAAGCGTATCGAAAACTTATTGAAAGACGATGCCGCTACAAAAAAACAATTGGACGATTTAAACGCCCAGGTTGATTTGTTGAAAAAGCAATATCACTCGTTGCAATCTTCCTTAGCCATTACCGATCGCTCGTTGAAGACAGAAACCCTTCCGCTTAAAGCGCAAATCGAACAACTCGATGACCAGATAAAAAAATCAGTGATCATTAATCCCATCGAAGGCACCGTACTCACCAAGTATGCACAACAAGATGAAATCATTGGCAGCGGCAAAGCGATTTACAAAATTGCCAACCTCTCCACCATTTTATTCCGCGCCTACATTACTGGCGATCAGTTAGCAGCTGTAAAGCTCGGACAAAAAGTGAAGCTATTGGTCGATGATGTGAACGGTGGAACCAAAACTTACGAAGGCACACTTGAGTGGGTATCGGATCGTGCAGAGTTTACACCCAAGACGATTCAAACAAAAGATGAACGCGCCAACTTGGTTTACGCCATCAAGCTAAAAGTGAAAAACGATGGCTTCCTAAAGATTGGCATGTTTGGCGAAGTAGCATTTTGAGGAGGAGTTAATAGATAATTGTTAATAGCAGATAGATTCCAGTAGCTACTAACCATTAACGATTAACTCTCAATAAGTAACGATTAACGGAAAGATGATCGCAGTTAAAGTCGATAGCGTAAAAAAAACCTTCAAAGCCGAGAAGTCGGTGGTCACGGCCTTGCAGCAAATCAATTTTGATGTAAGCAAAGGTGAGCTGTTTGGTTTGATTGGCCCTGATGGTGCGGGCAAGACTACGCTGTTTCGAATTTTAACCACACTCATGTTGGCTGACGAAGGCACTGCAAGTGTGGATGGATTTGATGTCGTTCGCGATTACAAAGAAATTCGTAAACGCGTGGGCTACATGCCGGGTCGCTTTTCTCTGTATCAGGATTTAACCGTGGAGGAAAACCTGTCTTTCTTCGCCATACTCTTTAACACTTCGCTGGAAGAAAACTACGATTTGGTGAAAGCCATCTACCAGCAAATTGAGCCTTTCAAAAAGCGCAGAGCGGGTGCACTCTCCGGAGGCATGAAGCAAAAACTCGCGCTGAGTTGTGCGCTCATCCACCGACCCAGTGTTTTGTTTTTAGATGAACCTACCACCGGTGTAGATGCGGTGTCGCGAAAAGAGTTTTGGGAACTGCTCCGCGATTTACAGAAGCATCAAATCACCATCATCGTGTCAACACCCTACATGGACGAAGCCAGTTTGTGCGATCGCGTAGCGCTGGTGCAAAACGGAAAAATCATGGAGGTTAATTCCCCGAAAGGGATTACTGAGAATTTTAAAAAACCGTTGTGGGCCGTGCGCGGAGAAAACATGTATCAATTGATGCAGACGTTGCAGGCCAGTGAGACCATCGACAGTTGCTATCCTTTTGGTCAATACCATCACGTCACTTTCACGGATGCTATTCCCGATTCGCAAGTAGCCAGCGAGTTGGAAAAAATTGCTCCTGTACTGGAAGTGAAAAAAATTCCGGCTACGATTGAAGATTGTTTTATGGAACTGATGCGCCAATGAAAGAGAACTTTGCCATATCGGTGCGCGAGCTCACCAAGCGTTTCAACGACTTCACAGCCGTTAATGCCATTACGTTTGACGTGAAGCAAGGCGAGATCTTTGGATTTTTAGGTGCGAATGGTGCCGGTAAAACTACCGCCATGCGTATGCTCTGCGGACTTTCTTTTCCGACCAGCGGACAAGCCATGGTGGCAGGCTACGATTTGTATCAGGATGCCGAGAAAATAAAAAAGAGCATCGGCTACATGAGCCAGAAGTTTTCACTGTATGAAGACTTGACGATTCGTGAAAACATTCGGTTCTATGGTGGCATTTATGGATTGAGCGATCACGAAATCAAAACAAAAACAGAAACACTCGTTCATCAACTGCACCTCGAAGAACAAGTAAATAAATTGGTGAAGTCATTGCCGCTCGGCTGGAAACAGAAACTTTCGTTTTCGGTAGCAATGATTCATCAACCTAAAATTGTTTTTCTCGATGAACCCACCGGAGGCGTTGACCCGGTGACGAGACGCGAATTCTGGACATTGATTTATGAAGCCGCCAGCAAAGGCACTACTGTGTTTGTCACCACCCACTACATGGATGAAGCCGAGTATTGCGATCGCGTTTCCATCATGGTCGATGGTCGAATCGATGCGCTCGACACACCGCTGGAGCTCAAGAGAAAGTTCAATGCCCCCAGCATGGAAGAAGTATTTGTGCAACTGGCCCGAAAAGCAAAACGAGCAGAATGAAGCAGTTTTTATTTTTCATACAAAAAGAATTTTATCACTTGCTCCGCGACAAGCGCACGCTCTTCATTTTGTTTGGCATGCCCGTGGTGCAAATCGTGATCTTCGGCTTTGCGCTCACCAACGAAGTAAAAAATTCACGCATCGCCATTCTCGATCAATCAAAAGATGGAGCGACCGCATCCATTATCCAACAACTGGAAGCCAGTCAGTACTTCGACATTGAAAAAAATTTGCAAAGCGAAGCCGACATTGAACCGGCATTCCGTGAAGGAAAAATCAAATTGGTAGTTGTCTTCCCTTCGCAATTTCAAAGCACATTGTTGCACACGAACTCTGCGCCAATTCAACTCATTGCAGATGCAACCGATCCAAATGTAGCCAACACGCTCACCAACTATGCATCGGCTATCATTCTGGATTACCAAAACAACATTCGCGGTAATCAGGATTTTCCTTACACCATTAAAACAGAAATGCGGATGCTCTACAATCCACAAATGAAAGGCTCGTACAATTTTGTACCTGGTGTAATGGCCATGGTGCTCATGCTTGTCTGTGCCATGATGACATCGATTTCCATTGTGCGCGAAAAAGAAATCGGAACCATGGAAGTAATTCTCGTTTCGCCCATGGTGCCGCTGCGCGTTGTCATTGCCAAAATGGTTCCGTACCTGTTGCTTTCCATGATCAACATCGGGAGCATTTTAGTGCTCAGCGTCTTTGCTCTCGATGTGCCCATTCAAGGCAGCTTGCTCTTATTGGTGTTTGAGTGTTTTCTATTTACGATTACTTCTCTAGCACTCGGACTTTTCATTTCGTCCGTCACCAACTCGCAGCAAACCGCCATGCTCATCTCACTCATGGGCATGTTTTTGCCCACCATCATGTTCAGCGGCTTCATGTTTCCAGTGGAAAATATGCCGTTGCCGTTGCAAGTCATTTCGAACATCGTTCCTGCCAAATGGTTTTACTACATCGTCAAAGCAGTCATGATCAAAGGCCTTGGCTTCTTCAGCATTTGGAAAGAGACACTTATTCTGGCAGGCATGACTACGATGCTCATGTTGATCAGCATTAAAAAATTTAAAACGCGTCTCGAATGATACACGATGAGAAATTATTTGGCAGCACTCCCGATAGCTATCGGGACGGTTCATTAAACGATTGGTGTGTATGAGAATACTGCGGATTTTACTCGAGAAAGAATTTCGGCAAATATTCCGAGATCCTGCCATCCTGCGGATCATCTTCATGATGCCGATGATTCAGTTGCTCGTGTTACCCATGGCTGCAGACTATGAAATAAAAAATGTGAATGTGGCGGTAGTGGATTTAGATCACTCCAGTTATTCAATCCAACTGGTTAACAAAGTAAAAGCATCCGGCTATTTCAATCTGGTCGATTACAACGAGTCGTTTGAGAAATCTTTGGAATACGTAGAACACGATCAGGCAGACATCGTCTTGCAAATTCCGGCTTCCTTCGAAAAAGATTTAGTACGCGAAGACAAGGCCACATTATTCATGGCGCTCAATGCCATCAACGGAGTGAAAGCAAACCTAGGTGGCGCCTACCTGCGCAGCATCATCAACGACTTTAATCGCGAGGTGCGCCTCGATTGGGTGCAACTTCCGCGTGTCAATCCACAGCCCACGTTTCAGATTTCATCCATCAATTGGTTCAATCCGCTGATGAATTATAAAATATTCATGGTGCCGGGCATTTTGGTGGTGCTCGTAACTATGGTGGGCTCGTTTCTTACAGCACTCAACATCGTTAAAGAAAAAGAAGTGGGCACTATCGAACAAATCAATGTGACGCCTATTCATAAGTATCAATTTATTCTCGGCAAACTTATTCCATTTTGGGTGTTGGGTTTAACCACACTCAGCATCGGTTTAACATTGGAATGGATTTTTTACGGCATTGTTCCGGTAGGCAACCTTTCTACCATTTATATTTTCGCTGCGGTTTATCTACTAGGCGTGTTGGGTCTTGGATTATTGATTTCCACCTATGCGCAAACACAACAGCAAGCCATGCTCATCTCGTTTTTCTTGATCATGATTTTTATTTTGCTAGGCGGATTGTACACCTCCATTGAGAGCATGCCTGTGTGGGCGCAGGTGTTTACCAAATTCAATCCGGTCTCCTATTTTATCGAAGTCATTCGCATGGTGGTTTTGAAAGGAAGTACCTTGTACGACATTCGTTTTCATTTGCTGGCCGCGGCTGCCTTTGCGGTAGTTCTAAATTCGTGGGCTATTGTGAACTATAAAAAGCGGAGCTGATGTTCGTTTTCGTCCAGTAAATCTGTTCACTATTATACAATCGCGCACTGTGCGATCGCGAAATCAAAGCGTTTTCGAGCTTTTTTAGTTGAGAACGATTTTTGAGGAATGTTGAATAAAGAATTCTACTATGAGCCGCTCCACATCAACCTCTACCTCGTTAGCCACCATTATTTTGTTGGTCATCACCTTTCCGCTTTGGTTTTCAGTAGGTGCCGGACTTTTTGGAGCAGCTGTGGGCATCATCGGTGCGTTGTTTGGCGTGCTGGTAGCGATTATTGGAATTTGTTTTGCTGTGATAGCTGTGCCTTTCAAACTACTTTTTGGTTGGGGCGATGATTGGGGTTGGCACTCCGATATTGACTTACCATTCTTTCACACCAACAACGGCTTTCTAGTTTTAATTCTGGTGGCCGTTGTGATTGTTCTAATTCAAAAAAGAAAATCTCCTGCGAGATGAGTTCTCACCAACAGACAGAAGATTTAACTAAAATGCCTCTGTGTGCCTTAAGTGCCTAAGTGGTAAAAAGACTCAATTAATCTTCTGATTGATTTTATACGCCTGAATATGGTTGCGGAGCGCATCTTGCCAGGTAAGGTCGGCATCCCATTTGTTGCCCAGAAATACGTTGCCGTATTCAATGTTTTTGAAATAGAATTTATAAATCACTTCCGTGGAAGGGATCGTCTTAATCTGAACTTCGTTGTTAACAAATACTGCGGATGGCAACGAACGAGCCACTTGCGTGACATCATATCCTAAAATTTGTTTGGCTACAATTCCACGGGCATGTACAAACCGTAAGATCGTGCGAAAACCTTTCGCGTAAAGCGATTCTTCGGTGGCATCCGCATCAACCAATTCATATTTCAACGGAAAGTTTGCTTTCAGATAAGCTTCCAACTCAGCATCATCAGCGGCATTGCCAAATTTTGGAATAGCCGTTTTAAATGATTTCACTTCCACCGAAAAACTTTCATTGATTCGGCCGATGAATGGATTGATACTTATATCCATCTCGGGAAAATCATTAATCAGATAATTTTGTTTTTTGAGATTGCTCACGGCAAACCGATAGACCGTTCGAAGCAATTCATTCAACGAAACGTTCTCTTGTTTCCAGGCGACACTGTTGGCGTCTACTAAGTCTTTCTTTCCGTTAAAATAACAGAATATGAGTCGATACCCTTTTTCATCTTTTTGAAACAGAATTAAAAATTTGATACCTCGGTTAGTGAGATAGCTCGCATAGGCCTTGCGCACATCATGACCCGCCAACATACGATGAATGTCAAAATAGGCTACCGCATCAATTCCCGTTTGTTGAAAGAAGTTTTGGCACTCATCCAAATCCTTTTGTGGTATGGAGCTTTGAAATAAAACAACAGATCGGGTGGAAAGCAATTCAGCAGGAATGGAGGAAGCATACGTGATTCGAGCCAGCAATTCATTTTCTTCCATCGACTGGGCGAAAGCGGGGCTTACTAATAACAGAGCAAATAAAAAATAAAAGTAACGCACGAATTAATTTAACTGTGTAATTGAACGCAATATAACGACTACTATTGTTCTATAATCAAAATCTCCATTAAACGCCAATCCACAAACCATCTTCCCTTTCTTGAACACGAAATATTTCCAAATCCCGGCATCGCTCACCGCATTCCCGGCCTGTTTGGATGTTGAAGCGATAGCCATGCCACGGGCAAACAATTTCTCCCAAGTAATTGATGGATCCTTTGTGCAGCGCTTCTCCATTGTGAGAACATTTGTTTTCAAATGCATGAAGAACATTTTGTCGTAATACCACGCAAATCACTTTGCCCCTCACATCGATCCGGTAAGGTACATTTTCGCGCAATTTCGATTGAACTTCCTCTTTCGATTTAAAAATTGGAATCCACTCCATAAAAATTTAGTTTGGCGGGGCACTTCTTTTATTTACCTTCAAGTCGATAACCTCAAAAATACAATGAAGAACCTTTACATTTTCGTATTCACATTGCTCGTTTCTATCGGAACTCAGGCTCAGGTAAATCCCAAATTACAAGCTAAGCTAGACCTTCAGGCTAAGGAGATTGAAGAAAAAATGATCGGCTGGCGCAGGCACTTGCACCAATATCCAGAGCTTTCCAATCGTGAAACAAAAACAGGCGCTTACATTGTAGCACACTTAAAGTCATTGGGTATTGAAGTACAATACCCGGTAGCCAAAACGGGTGTGGTGGGAATTTTGAAGGGAGACAAACCCGGGCCGGTAATTGCACTCCGTGCCGATATGGATGGCCTGCCTGTTACAGAACGTAGCGCGTTGCCTTTTGCATCTAAAGAAAAAGTTATTTTCAACGGACAAGAAACCGGAGTGATGCATGCCTGCGGCCACGATTCACACATGGCGATGTTGATGGCCGTAGCGGAAATCTTATCAAAAAACAAAAGCGAATTGAAAGGCACGGTGAAGTTTTTCTTTCAACCCGCAGAAGAAGGTGGCTTGCCAAGTGATGGCATGTCGGGAGCAGAGTTGATGATCAAAGAAGGTGTGATGGAAAACCCGAAAGTAGATGTGGTGTTTGGTTTGCACATTCAATCGCTAACGCCCAGTGGAAAAATTGCATTGAAGCCGGAAGGATTGATGGCAGCGGTGGATGGTTTAAACATTAAAGTGAATGGCAAGGGAGCGCACGGTGCTACTCCGTGGGATGGTGTTGATCCGATTATGATTTCGAGTCAGATTATTACCGGATTGCAAACTATAGTCAGTCGTCAGTCGGAATTGACGAAAGCCGGTGTTGTGATCACAATAGGAAGTATTCATTCCGGAAACAGAGGAAACATCATTCCGGAAACGGCTACGATGGAAGGAACCATCCGCACGTTTGATGTTTCCATGCAGGCAAAAGTCCATGAAAAAATAAAACAGACCGTATCAAAAATTGCAGAGTCAGCCGGTGCTACTGCCGAAGCGAATATCAGCCGTGGCTACCCGGTCACGTACAACGATCCAGCATTAACTGCGATGATGATGCCCAGTTTGCAACGTGCAGCAGGAAAAGAAAATGTAATTCCAACACCGGCCGTAACCATGGCTGAAGATTTTTCTTTCTTTCAGCAAAAAGTGCCTGGTGTGTTTTTCTTTCTCGGTGCCTACCCTACCGATGTAAAGTTGGAGAAGCAGCCCGTTCATCACACCGCAGATTTTATGATTGACGAAAAATCATTTGTAACAGGTGTGAAAGCACTGCTCGCGCTGACTACAGATTATATGTATATGAAAAAATAATCGTCTATGAAGCTTTTACTCTCTTTGGTTGTGTTGGTAAGCTCAGGTTTGTACGCCCAAACCGGCTCGGAAATTTTTCTTTTCGATTTACAGATCAAGAAAGCGAAGCTCACACTTTCTAATCCAAAGAATATCACCAATCATACGGGTTACGACAATCAGCCGTCATTTCATTCGGAGAAACCACTGATTTACTATTCTTCATTCAATGACGATGGCCGATCAGACATCAAAAATTTCAATTATAAAACTGGTGAGACGACTAATCTTACTAAAACCTCTGAGAGAGAATATTCACCAACCCTTACACCCGATCAAAAGTTTATTTCATGCATCATTCAGCGCGATAATAATGCACAGGATTTAGGGAAATATCCGGTGGAAGGCGGACAGCCCACCGTAATTATTGACAACTTGATTGTTGGTTATCACGCGTGGATTGATGACACCCGACTACTTCTTTTTGTTTTGGGTGAACCACAAACATTAAGGCTGTATGATACGAAGACAAAAACAGATAAAATCATAGCGGAGAAGATCGGTCGATCACTGCATGCAATTCCCGGTCAGGATGCGATGAGTTTTGTTCATAAAGTTTCAGACAGTGAGTGGATCATCAAACGATTTGATAAAACTACCGGAGCGATCACCGATATCGCGACAACTTTGCCCGGTCGGGAAGATTTGAGCTGGACACCGGATGGTAAAATTATTATGAGTGACGGCTCAAAAGTTTATTGGCTCGATCCTGCTAAAGAGAAGAAATGGATCGAAATCCCAATGCCGTTAAACGAAAAAATCAAAGGCATTACCCGATTGGCCATTAATAAAAAGGGAACTCAGTTGGCCGTGGTTGTGGCAGAGTAGAGAGGATAACTTCGTGTTATTTATTTCTCACAAAACGCGCCTTTTGCGATATACAACTGTTTAAAATCCAATTCCAAAAGTCCTTCGCGAACAGCGGGGTCTTTCTCAACCGCCTCTTTGTTGAAATCTCCTTTCACAATCCAGATGCCACCTTCGGTATCTCCGAAAGTTCCTTCCGCTATCGTATTGCCGTCTTTCATCAGTTCTTTTACATAGCGATCGTGTTTACCAAATAACTCTGGCGCATCCTGAACATTAAATTTTGCGATGTTGGGAATGAAACGCACAAAAGAATACATCAACATCTGGTATGGTTCACTCGCTTTACAAATGCCACCAGTACGGGGAGTATACGTTAACATTTCGAGCCGCCAGCGATTGGCCTGAATGCCCGGATCACCCTTCAGCCATTCTTCAACTTCAGCACGATTGGTGGTGTTGAAAACAAAAATTCCGCCACCACCTTCAAAAGGTCCTGCCGCCAGCAACTTTCCTTCTTTGGCCATTTTATTGATGTTAGCCATGTGTCCTTCCATCAACTTATCAACTTCTGCTTTGGGTAATTCGGGTAGATCGGTTCGTTTGTGAAGAAAAACAAAAATGTGTGAGGTAGCCTTTTGAGCACAGAGAGAGCCACCGAAACACAGTAGCCCAAACAAAACCAAAATTTTTTTCATGTGTTAATAATTGCTTTTAGTTGTCACTTGGAATCGCTTGAGCTATCATCACATTGAGTGTAGAACTTCTTAATAGCGATTTCACAACCTATTTTTGTTTGCCAATGATCAATACGCCAAGCAAGATCAGTAAAGTTCCGGCCAATTGCCAGAAGGTAATGGCTTCGCCTAAAAAAATATTTGCCAATACAATAGTTGATACAGGCCCTACACTTCCCACAATGGCTGTGTTATCCGAGCCCATTCGGTTAATGGCTGCTGTTACCAAATACGAAGGAATGACCGTAGAAAAAACAGCCATCAAAAAACTGTAGACATAAACCAGCGGAGGCAAATGAAACAGCGAGACATTGCTGAACAGAGCAAAGTGTAAAAACACACCCACCGAGGCAAAGCTCATCGCATAGCTATTAAATTTTGAAGCGCCTACTTGGGGAATCAATCGGCCGCTGCCAACGATATAGGCTGCGTAGGTAAAAGCACAGATGAAAATATACAAAGAGCCCAACAAGAAGTGATTGCTTTGCGGTGCACTCCAATCGGTTTCACTGATGAAGGCGACAGCCAGACCAACATACGTGATTGCTACCGCTAGCCACTGCAACGGTTTTATTTTCACTTTGAAAATCACAGCCGACATTAGCAAAACAAGTGTAGGATACACGAACAAAATCAATCGCTCGATGCCGGCAGATACGTAGGCCAATCCAAGAAAGTCGAGCAAGCTGCTGATGTAATAACCCAAGCAACCAATGATGGCAATGTAAGCCCATTGGCGTGGAGTGAATTTGGTGTTGGTTGCTTTGCTCGAGGAAATGACAGCAGCACCTACAAAAAACGGAACAGAGAAAATCATGCGCCATGCGAGCAATGTCAGCGCATCGATCTGTGTATCGCGATAAGCAAGTTTTACAAAAATGGCTTTGGTGGAAAAACAAACGGCACCTAGCAGAGCCAATAAGATCCCTTGAACTAGCTGTTGATTCGATTTTATGGAAGCAGTTTTCACAGATTGACAATTGGTAGTTTAGAATTGGCAAACAATTCTGTGATTCTTTCCATTACTAATTTACAAGTTAACTCATCAGCATCTCAATGTCTTCCCGTGTAAGCGACTTCACTACATTCTCTTCGTTTTGGATGAGATTTTCGGAGAGCTTGAGTTTATGTTTTTGTAGGGTTAGAATTTTTTCTTCTACCGTGTTGCGGGTGATGAATTTGTAGGTGAATACTTTTTTCTTCTGCCCAATGCGGTGAGCGCGGTCAGCTGCTTGTGCTTCGACTGCCGGGTTCCACCAAGGATCAAGGATAAACACATAATCGGCTTCGGTAAGATTTAATCCTAATCCTCCTGCTTTGATTGAAATTAAAAATACTTTTAGGTCCGGATTTTTATTGAACTTCTCCACCTGCTCTTGTCGATCTGTGCTCGATCCATCCAAATAAGCAAATGGAATTTTCCGGTCCTTCAACATCTCCTTCATGATTTCGAGATGCTTCACAAACTGGCTAAACACCAAAAGCTTGTGGCCTTCCAGCAACGCATTTTCAATCATGTGCGAAACGTCTTCTAGTTTTCCGGAAGAACCGGTATAGTGGCTATCCACCATGCGGGGATGGTTGGAGATTTGTCGCAGTTTGGTTAAGCCTTCTAATATTTGAATGCGTGAGCTACCGATTCCTTCTTTGTCGATCAGCTCCAGAATTTTATGACGATAGAATGATTTTACCTCTTCGTACTTCTGCTCTTGCTCGGCACTCATGTTGGTGTAGTAGATGTTCTCTACTTTCTCCGGCAAGTCGGTGGCTACTTGTGATTTTAATCTACGTAGCATGAATGGCCGAATAATTCCGTTAAGCTTTTTAGTTTTTGCCTCATCAGCTTTTTTCTCAATGGGCAATTGATATTCTTTCTTGAAGAATGTTTGGCCCCCCAGCAATCCCGGATTGATAAACGTCATCTGCGACCATAGATCGAGTGTGGTATTTTCTAATGGCGTTCCCGTAAGGGTCAATTTATATCTTGACTTTAACTGCATCACTGCTTTGGCAATATTGGCCGTAGGGTTTTTAATCACCTGCGATTCATCCAGAATAATGTAGTTGAAATAAAATTTATCCAACACATCAATATCCAATCGGGTGATACCATAGGAAGTAAGGATCAAATCATATTTGGTGAAGCGACTCACGTCTTTATTTCGTAGTGTGCCGGTGTACGTCAGAATTTTGAGATCAGGCGTAAACTTAGATGCCTCCATCTCCCAATTGTAGATAAGAGAAGTAGGCATCACCAATAGAGAAGTGCCGGCATTTCCTTTTTCTTTTTCAGATTGAAGCAGCGCCAATGTTTGCACGGTTTTTCCCAAACCCATATCATCGGCCAGGCAACCGCCCAAATGAAATTCATTTAGAAAACGCAGCCAGTTGTATCCAGCTTTTTGATACGGGCGCAGTGTGCCTTTGAATTGGGCAGGCAGTGCATAGTCTTTGATGCCAGTAAATGATTGCAGATTGCGTAGGCGATCGCTCATTTGCACTTTGGCCAAATTGCCTTCTTCCAATTCGCTCACCAGATTGATGTGGTGCTTTTTCAGCATGGGCTTTTCTTGTTCGCCATGCGTCTCGCTGAGGGCAAACAGATCGCCATATTTAATTAACCACGCATCCGGAATGATCGCAATTTCACCATTGGGTAATTTGAATTCTACCTTCTTTTTGAGAATGAGTTTGCGTAGTTCTTTAAAGGAGATTTCATATTCGCCAAACTTGATGCGCGCATGAATATCAAACCAGTCGATGTTTTCTTTTACTTCCAACTCAATCACCGCCTTGCCCACAAAATATTTTTTGTCGCGATTTTCTGGTTGGCTCACTTCAAAGCCAAGATTGAGGAGGTTAACACGATTTTCGTTGAGCCATGAAAATGCGTGTGCTTTATCTACGGCACAACGAAATCCCCGTAAGGGCAAGCCTAACTTAATTAATGTTTGCGCTGATTTTTTTTCAGATTCCGTATTACGCTTGATGCGATGAAAAACGTAGTCGTTGTCTTTTTTCTCTACTGTAACACTTACTGGTCCAAAGGCATCGCCACGGAATTTGTATTTACCATAACGGAAGGAGAGATCGAATACAATTTTGCCGGCTTCATCGTCTGTGCTTTCGGCACCTTCGCCATCTTGACCAAATAAAGTAGGAACTGTTTTTTCACTCAATGTGGGCAATTCTGAGATGGTGAGTAGCGGATGCGGATCGTGCTCGTGCTTGGCAATTTCAAAACCATGCGCTTCGATTTCGTCAAACGATGCGATGAGCGGAGCAACAAATCGGTTGTAATAGGTTTCTTCTAAATTCTTTGGAATGACTACATGCTTCTTATTGAGGAAAGGCTGAAGCTTTTTTCCATCCACAAACTTTTCAAATCCGTACAATTTTCCATTGAAAACCATCCATGCTGGCAACTTGCAAATGAGATAAGCATTGGGGCTTGGAATTTCTACGCGCTTGCCGTTATGTGAAATAGTGGGATAGTAGTTGGTATTTTCTTCGCTGCGCTTGAAATGAAATTGAATGGTGGCACGTGTGTCGAGCACTTCCAGTTTTCGCCAGGTGGGCTCGCCATCATTGCCCATTTCAAAAAGCATTTTTCCTTTCAGTTTGTCGAGCACTTGTGCTCTGCGCTTTTCCATGTACGCCTCAATTTGTTCTTGCAGCATTTCATCCCCTTTTTCTTTGTGAAACACTTTGCTGAAAAACTCATCGGGCTTCATTATTTTTTTTGAGAAGTGTTTGAGCACTGCATCTTGATTCATGCTGTCCATCATCTCAATCAATTCAAAATCGCGTGCATCTAATCCTTTCGAAAACTCGCGTGCGTTTTTCGAAGATATGTTTTGATGCTGATAAGTCAGTTTACCTTTTTCATCCAAATGCACGATGAAGGACTCAAAAATATAGCCCAGATACTCATGCTGATAAAGCGAGTAGATAATTTGAAAGGGTTGTGCTGCCGATACTTTCATTTTAAAATCCCTGTTCTAACATTAAAAAGGTTGCTAAAAGCAGCTCAAGGAACCGTTTTTAGAAAAATTCAGACCAAGGGGACTTGCAAAGTAGCGATTCTATGTCAAATTTTTCTTCACTTTTTGAACCAGAACCTACATGTTCATTACATGCTACAGCTCTTTGGTAGTGAATGATTTAGCGGCAACCGATGCCGGATAGAAGGAAATGATGAAGGTAATGGTAATAATGACTACTGAAATGGATACAAAATCCAGTGGATTAAGGCGGACGGGATAATTGGCAACCAACGCATTTTCCATGCCCATACCGACCAGACCAAAATGATCTTGCAGCCAGCAAATTGCGCCTCCAAAGACCAAGCCAATCCCTGCTCCGATAAAGGCGATCAGTGCACCTTCAGTTAAAAAGATGTTTCTAACCAATTTGGGACTTGCCCCAACTGCAGATAAAATGGCAATGTCTTTTTTCTTATCGATCACGAGCATCATGAGCGAGAAAAAGATGTTGATGGAAGCAACTACGATTAAAAGCGTTAATGCCAGAAACGTAAAGAGCTTTTCCATTTTTAAAAGTTTATAGATGTCTTTGTGCTGCTGTTCATTTGTCAGAACAGAAAAACGCTCTCCTAAAAGTTGTTGCAATTTTTGTTGAACGCTCGCGGTGGCTGACTTTGTTTTTATTTCCAGACTGGTGCGCTTGTTACCATAATCCAGCAAGTCAATGGCAAAATCAAGTGGTAAAAAGATATAGTTGTCGTCATAATTTTTTTCAATCGAGAATACACTTCCCGGCTCGATGTCTCTGCGAGCATAAAGTTTGCTGATATCCAATGTGGAGGCTTTTACATTTTTGATGTAGTATACTTGAAGCGGATATATGTTGTTTTCAACCCCAATGCTTAGCGCGTATTGCACCCCTCTTCCTACAATGGCATAGTTGATGCCGTTTTCGCGCAAGCGCAATTTCCCATCTACGATATGGCCATCCAGGCGGTGTTGGTTGAGAAAATTGTCGCTGTATCCTTTAATGGTGACAACAATGTCCGCATCGCGATAGCGCACCAAGGCATAATCTTCAATTACTTCGGTTACCGTTTCTACACCTTCTACGGCTTTGATTTGTTGAAGAAACAGAGAATCGACTTCAAATGATTTGCCTTTGATGGCTTCAATTTTAATTTCAGGATCAAACGCAGTGTTCAATGATCGCAGTAAATCCCCCAACCCGTTAAAAACCGAAAGCACGATAATGAGTGCGGCAGTCGCCATAGCCACGGCAATCATCGAAAGAATAGAAATAATGTTAATGAAGTTCTTCTTCCGTGTGGATAGAAAATATCGTTTTGCTATGAAAAGGGAAAGGTTCAAGGGACACGGAAGATGAAGGTGGCTTAATTCTTGTCTTCTTTCGGAATGTTCAGATTTTTAATGATGTCTTCAATACGCTGGGCGCCTTCTTCCACTTCGTCAATGTAAAAGACTAATTGCGGCACAATTCGGGCTTGGTTGCGAATTTTGTTGCCGAGGGCTTTGCGTATTTCACTCTTCTTCAGGTTGATTTTATCAAGGATGCCTTGCTTATCTTTTGCCAATGTCATGCTCAGATAAATTTTGGCGACACTCAAATCTGGGCTCATGCGCACATCCGCCACGGTAATGAAGGCATTGTCTAAGAAATTCGTCTTTTCCTTCAAAAAAATGTCGCTTAGCTCTTTTAGAATTAGCTTGCTGTATTTTTGCTGCCGTACGGTTCCACTCATAAAGTAAAAGTACAGAATGTCAATCACACTATTTTTGATTTTATTTGCCCCTTCAACACTTTTTTGTGCTTCGATTTTTTAGATACAATGATCCATACCGCTTGCTGGCGGTACTTTTTATTCTGCTGGCAATCAGTTTGCCGCTTTTCATCAGCCCCGCTGATATTACGTGGCAGGAGCTAAATGACTTTGTGCTGGGCCGGGCGTTGAATGAAGGCAAGTCGATTTATACCGGCATTGTCGATGATACAGCCCCTCTGTTTGCCTGGTTTACTGGTTGGATGGATTTTATTTTCGGCAGTTCGCTCACGGCTCGTCATCTGATTGCATTCTTTCTGATTTTTTTTCAAGCCTCGTTTTTTGCGATCCTGTTGATCGGCAATAAGGCATACAATGAAAACACGTATTTGCCGGCTCTCATTTTTGGAGTACTAGGCTTCTTTTCGTTTGATATGCTTTCGCTCTCGCCTGAGCTTCTGGCATCAACCATTCTGCTGTTTGGCCTTAATAATCTTTTCAAAGAAATTGAATTCAGAGAACAACGAGATGAAGTGCTTTTTAATCTGGGAATTTACCTCGGACTCGCCTCGTTGATTTTGTTTAGTTGCTTGGTGTTTTTACCGGGCACGCTCATCATATTATTTGTGTTTACGCGTATGAACGTACGCAGAGCCCTTCTGCTGATTTTCAGTTTTGCGCTTCCCCATCTTTTGTTATTGTCAGTTTTCTTTCTTAGAAACAACGAGCGGTATCTCTTGGAATATTTTTATGCTCCGAACTTCACCTTTCATACAGAAGCCATTTTATCTTCTGGTTCGCTTTTCTGGCTGACGGCAGTACCTATTCTATTCCTTCTTTTTTCGTTGGTGATGCTCAATCGCGAAGCGCACTTTACCAAGTACCAATCCCAATTGTTGCAAGTGATGTTGCTTTGGCAGATGATTGCCTTTATTCATTTGGTCATTACGCGTGAGCGAACTCCCCACAGCTTCTACTTCTTTTTGCCTCCTCTATGTTACTTCATCAATCATTACCTTCTGCTCATCCGAAGGAAGTGGCTGGCAGAAACGATGTTGCTGTTTTTATTTGCGGCTGTGATTAGCATTTCCTATTTGAGTAAAGCCAGTAAGTTGAAAGCAATTAATTACGATCAGATTTTTGCACGAACCCCGGCCAACACGCCTGCCTGGAAAGAAAAGCGCGTTCTGTTATTGGAAAAAAATCAAGGCTATTATTTAGAAAATAAGCTGGGGGCCTCTTTTTTAGATTGGGATTTATCAAAAGGCATTTTTGAAAAACCAACTTTGTTTGAAAACGTGAATCAGGTTGATCGATCGTTTCAGCAAGATGCACCAGATGTGATTGTCGATAAAGACAATCTGATGGAGCCATTTTTTGAAAAGCTTCCGGCATGGAAATCCAAATACAAAAAAGATAAAGGGGTGTACTACAAAATCAGCAACTGATTTTGTCTACTCTGCGCGCATGGCGCCCGCCCTCGAAAGCTGAATGCAAAAACTTGTCAAGAATTTTCTCGGCCAATTCAATGGAAACATGGCGAGCCGGAATACATAGCACATTGGCATTGTTGTGCGTGCGTGCCAATTCGGCTAACTCTTCTTTCCAACAGATGGCGGCACGAATTCCCTGATGCTTATTGGCGGTCATCGCTACGCCATTGGCGCTGCCACAAATCAACACGCCCAAATCGAATTCTTTGCCCTCTACCGCGCTGGCTACCGGATGCGCAAAATCTGGATAGTCCGCTGAATCGCTGTTATAGGTTCCGTAATCCTTTACTGCATAGCCATTTTTTTCTAGCCACTTTTTCAGCAGCTCTTTGTATTCAAAGCCGGCATGATCGGCACCTATTGCAATTTTTTCCATGGCCATTGGTATTAACTGTTTTGTTGATCTGCTCGTAGTTCTTCCGCTTCTGCTTTTTCTTTTTGACGCACTACAATCGAGGAGATGTAGATGCTGATCTCAAATAAAATATACAGAGGCAAAGAGATAACCGTTAAGCTGAATGGATCTCCGGAAGGAGTAATCACCGCACCTAATATTAGGATGACTACAATAGAATGCTTGCGGTAGTGACGCATGAGTTGTGGAGTGACCATGCCGATTTTAGAAAGGAAATAGATGACCATCGGAAATTGAAACAACAAACCACAACCTAACACCAAACTAGAGATGGTCGATACATACGAAGTGATATCAAACTCATTAACGATTAAATCGCTGATAGAATAGGTAGCCAAAAACCAAATAGTAGTGGGGCATAAAATGTAGTAACCAAACAAAACACCAGTCAGAAACAGAAACGAAATAGCAAAGACAGCTCCTTTCGAATACTTCACTTCTTTCGATTGAAGCCCCGGTTTTACAAATCGCCAAAGTTCCCAAGCTACATAGGGAAATGCAATGATCAATCCGATCACAAATGAAGCCGTCAGCGACATCATAAACTGCCCCGTCATGTTTCGGCTTTGAATCTTAAACGGCAAATCTGTCACGCACAGCTCGGTGAGTCCTGTTAACCGACTCAATTCACACATGTATTTGAATGTAGGGAAATTGAGTTTAGCGGGAGCAAAAATTACGTATTCAAAGATCTCTTTGATAAAGACAAATGATCCGATCATGGCAATAAAGATCACGCTGGTGGATCGCACTACGTGCCAGCGGAGTTCCTCCATGTGATCGAGGAATGACATTTCTTTTTCTTCAGACATTACGTTCAATTATTAGAGTTCAATCTTTCAAGAATGATGAAGCCATTTTGCCACGATGAAAGGTTTACTCATGATCATCACGACCAACTGCTCATTAAAATCTCTCCACTAAGCAAACAACGGAAACTTCTTCATGAGAGCGTTTACTTTGCGCTTCACCGCCTTCAAGTGCTTGGAGTCTTCCGGTTTCCGTAATGCCTCATCGATTAAATCCACCACCTTCACCACGTCTTTCTCTTTCAATCCACGTGTTGTAACGGCCGGTGTGCCTATGCGCATACCCGAAGTTACCATCGGAGATTGCGTATCAAACGGAACCATGTTTTTGTTAATGGTAATATCCGCCTTAATCAATGCTTCTTCCGCGAGTTTACCGGTCAGGTTTTTAGAGCGCAGATCAATCAACATGAGGTGATTGTCGGTTCCACCAGAAATGATTTTATATCCTTTAGCCGTAAATGCCTGTGCCATAGCTTTGGCATTTTTAGCTACTTGAACCACATATTCTAAATACTCGTCAGTCAAGGCTTCGCCAAAGGCAATTGCTTTAGCAGCGATGACATGTTCCAATGGACCACCTTGTGTACCGGGGAAAACACCGGAATCTAACACCGATGACATTTTGCGTAACTCACCTTTCGGGGTTTTTAATCCAAAAGGATTGTCAAAGTTTTTGCCTATCATGATCAGACCGCCACGTGGGCCGCGTAAAGTTTTGTGAGTGGTGGTAGTTACAATATGGCAATGCTCGAGAGGATCGTTCAGCAATCCGCGTGCAATCAAACCGGCCGGGTGAGAAATGTCGGCTAACAAAAGCGCACCTACGCTATCGGCCGCCTCGCGCAACTTTTTATAATCCCAATCGCGGCTGTAGGCAGAAGCTCCGCAAATCACCATCTTCGGTTTTTCGCGTTGCGCAATCTCTATTACTTTATTGAAGTCAATCAAACCTGTTTCCTGCTCTACACCATAAAAGGAAGGCTGATACAATTTGCCTGAAAAATTTACCGGAGATCCGTGCGTTAAATGCCCTCCATGCGAAAGGTCAAAGCCCAGAATTTTATCGCCAGGTTTGAGGCACGCCAACATGACGGCAGCATTGGCTTGCGCGCCTGAGTGTGGCTGCACATTGGCCCATTCGGCACCAAACAGTTGCTTGATGCGATCAATAGCCAGTTGTTCTACTTCATCTACCACTTCGCACCCACCATAATAGCGTTTGCCGGGCAGGCCTTCGGCATATTTGTTGGTAAGCACAGAGCCTTGTGCTTTCATTACCTGCTGAGAGGTAAAGTTTTCGGAGGCAATCAGTTCGATGCCATGCTCTTGGCGTTGCTTTTCTTTTTCAATGAGGTCGAAGATGACTTTGTCGCGCTTCATGAGTAGGTTTTTAAGGCACCAAAAATAGGCATAGAGCGCGCATTTGCCTAAAAACAATCAACTTTCCTCACGTTTCCTTTTCCACCTTTCATGCGACCATAACCAACTGGCAGGGTTTTCGGTGATAAACTGCTCTACTGTTTTCGCATAGTTTTCTACAATCGCCTGACTATCGCGCTGATAGGGTGGTGCTGCTATGGGAATAAGTTCTGCCTCATAGTAGCCCCGTTTTACCTTTTTACACTGAACAAAAAATGCAGGATATTGAGTTACCACGGCCAATTGACCAATGCCTTGAAAAAAAGCGGTATCCTGATGCAGAAAGCTCGTCCACACTTTCTTTTCAAAGTTGGGAAATTGATCAGCTACAATGGCAATTGCTTTGGCGATGTTTTTTCTTCGGATCGACTCCCGCGCAGTTTGACCTCGTTCGATGGCGTAGGCTCCAAACCGACAGCGTATCTGCAACAAAAAATGATCAAATGAGGGGCTGCTTTGTTTTTGGTAAACAAAATCAATCGGCAAGGGTAAGTTGATACTGCCCGACACCATCAGCCATTCCCAATTAAATTGGTGTGAGGCCAACAGAATAACCGATTGCTTTTGATCAGCAAAAGGTTGCAATACTTCCGGATTCCGATAACGCATACGATTGGTTAACTCTGCCTTGCTAATGGAAAGCAGCTTGATCGTTTCCATAGCATAGTCACACAAGTTTTGATAAAAATCTTTTTCAATCAGTCGTAATTCTTTGTCGCTGGCAGATGGAAAAGAGTTTTTCAAATTTTTCCACACTACATCTCTGCGGTATTTCAGCAACCGGTACCCAACAAAAAAAAGAAAGTCAGAGAGCCAATAGAGCGCAAACAAAGGTAAACGAGAGATAAGCCGAAGCAGAAGCATAAGTCAATATTACACGATTGTTTGTGTACTTTTGTTCGATATTGAAGTTCGTATGAAAGATAAAGTAGTCATTATTACAGGAGGATCTTCGGGCATTGGCAAAGCGATGGCAGAAGTCTTTGGTGTCAATGGTTCAAAGATATTTATTACCGGACGAAATTTGACAGATTTACACCAGGCGGTTACAGACCTGAAAAGCAAAGGCATTGATGCTCATGGTTTTCAGGCGGATGTAAGTGTGGAGGATGATAATCGGAAGATGGCCGAGGAGGCGATTCAAAAATTTGGAAGAATTGATGTCTTAATTAATAATGCGGGCATCTCGATGCGTGCATTATTTAGTGAGGTTGATTTAGATGTGGTGAAAAAAGTGATGGACATTAACTTTTACGGAGTGCTGTATGCTACGAAATATTGTTTGCCGGAAATCATGAAGCATAAGGGCTCAGTAGTGGGCATTTCATCGATAGCCGGCTATCGCGGACTTCCGGGTCGAACAGGTTATTCAGCTTCTAAATTTGCACTTAACGGATTTTTAGAAGTGCTGCGAACAGAAATGTTGAAGAAAGATGTCCATGTGCTAACGGCATGTCCTGGCTTTACAGCTTCCAATATCCGCAAGCGATCACTCACAAAAGATGGCACCTCGCAGGGAGAATCGCCACGTGATGAAGCCGCTATGATGAGCGCAGAAGAGTGTGCACAGCATATTTACAGAGCCACTGTCAAGCGAAAGAAAATACTGATTCTCACGGGTCAGGGAAAGCTAACCGTTTTTCTGAATAAATTTTTGCCCGGCCTTACCGACAAGTTGGTCTATAATGTGATGGCAAAAGAAGCGAACGCTCCGATCAAATAGGTTACGTCTTACTTAGAAAAACCAATTTGGTGTTATCTGCTTTATTTATGCTTTTGTAGAAATCTACCAATTCCGAATAAGCAGCAGGTGGGTGTTCCCCTGGAATCATCTTCAGTTTGCGAATGTAGATCAGTTTGCCCTGATCGAACTTAAAGTTTGCCTCATATTCTCCATAACGACTGGAAATTTTTACAGGCTGTGGAATAAATTCAGGATAGATTTCTTCTGGGATAGAATAAACAATTGTATCCACATCGACATAAGAGCTTTTAAAGACCACCGGATTCTTTCGGGTTTCTGCTTTGGGCGGAATGTAGGTGGTACGATTCATGAGATTGGGTGTCACGAAAATTCGTTTACCGCTCACCGAAGCATATCGGTTTAGCGTAAGCTCGGCATTTACAATGGCTGTAGGTACTTTGTCTTTTTTGTTGATCATGTTGAATGCACCTAATTCAAAACTAGGGATCCGTAAATTCTCCTGAAGCCATTTTTTTTGTTCATCGTACGAACTGTTGATGCGAAAGGAGAGCCCGTTATTTTCATATTGTAAACCGGAATAAGCGGTGGTTACTTTGGCTTTGGCGTTACCGGATTTATCAAGGGCAACTTCAGCTTTTTGATATTGTGTGTTTTGTTCTGTTTTCAACTTAGGCGTTCGAACCAATTTCCCCCCTTCTTCAGTGATCATCAATGCATACCGATCATCGGTGAAATCTCCTAAATAACCAAACGGATTGGTTTGGCTGGTACATTCTAACCAAAGTGTGTCTTTGCCATTAGGGACATTGACAATAATATGATTGAAGCGATCCATCGTAAAATCCGGAGAAATGAATCGTTCTTCACTACCTCCATAGATTAAAGTGTAATAGCCGTTGACGCCAACTGCCTTTAAGAGGGATACCATATAATTGGAAAGCGCTTTGCAATCCCCATAGCTATTTAAGTCAACGATTGATGCATCGAAAGGCTGAAATCCACCAATGCCACGTTGAATACTGACGTAGCGGGTTTTGCTTTGAAGCCATTCATATACTGCTTTTGTCTTTTCCTCTACAGTGGAAAGGTTTTTGGTGATTTCTTTCATTTTTGCAAGAGTTGAGGCTGGCAGTGTGCCACGACCTTCATTGAGCAGTATTTGCCACTTGCCCAAGTCATTCCAGGATTTCATGGACCCACGGTATCCATCGTATTCAAATTCCGATGGGCCCATTAAAAACCCAGGGACTTTATTTTTCGCATACTTTTCAAATTTTTCGGGCTTAATATTGGTGAAAGACCAAATCAACTTTTCATTTGCCCCCGAATTTTCTTTTTTGGGTTCTTCAATGGAGTTTAACTTGTATCGAGGCTTTAATGCGATAGGGTACTCAATTTCATAAGTTTCTTTTTCAATCGAAACTTCATCATCTGTATATAAAGAAAATGAAGGGATCGTATATAGATACTTCATCTCTGTTTCATATTCAAATTCTACGGTATAGGGATAAGTAGATTGTTCTAAGTCCATCAATTTATACCGATTGTCTGTAAAAAGGCTAACTCCATCGTATGCGCTACGATCGATGATTTCACTGCCCTTTAGTTTTTTGATTTGAACTCCATTGGCATCATAAGCGATGCCGGAAATAGATATTACTTTTTCTAATTTATCATAATAAACTGCCTCTGTTGCGAACTGCTTTCCATTTTCATTGAGAATGGTAATTACCTTATGCACTTTTTGTCGGGAGCGATTGATGGAGATGATCTCAAAGCGATAAAAATCTTCGCGCACCACAGCATACATACCGTCTTTCATATTTTGTGGTATGCTACTGACAGGATATTTGGGATCATCTTTTGCAATTAGCGTTATCGGAATGGCTAAGAGAAAAGCAACAAGGAATCGCATTAATTTATACTTTAAATTATTCTAGATATTTAGACGTCTAAAAACACACTTTTTATTTCTTTTTCAACACAATTTGTTCGGCTTGCTTCGCTACAACTTGATTGAAAAATTCTTTAACATTCGCATATTCTGTTTGTGATATTATACTTCTGTTGATCTGAAATATGCTTGTAAGACTTATAGCGTTTCCCACGGTAGTAACATTGAGAATATATTTTCCAGCATTACCAGGCAAAGCAATTACTTTATTTTTAGGTAAATCGTCAATAGTAAAATGATCGGGCACAACTAATTTAAGAATATATGTTTTGTCGATCTGTGTACCAAAATCAATTGGATAAGTACGTTGATCTGATTTAAATGGATTCTCCTCTGTCCGGCTTGAAACGAAAGGATTTATGTAAAGAATATCACCGGCAGATGTCATGTGATCAGAAATAATCACCTGATGAGATTCTTTGATAGGTTTACTTAAATCTTTTACATCCTGAAACTCACTTTTTTCAAATTGCCATTGCTTAGTCCCTTTGAAATCCTTCAGGTATTTTTCCTCGCCATTTTTCAGCAACTCATCCCTTGTGCTATGAGCGTCATAACCATCCATGGTGTATTGTATTTTACCGGTTAGTTCATTTTCACCGGAAATATTCAAATCAACATTGACCACCGTTTTAGCTTTCGCCTTAGTCGTCACTTCGATCCACCCGAAGTTTTTCTTTGAAACGATTAACCCTTGCCCATTTAAACAGCGACTTGGCAGGATGTCGTATGGCAGATTTTTTTCTGTAGCATCAAGGAGTAATCTTTTTCCACCTAATTTCACAGAGGCTATTACGTAGTTGAATTGCTTTCTCATGGGATATGCTTGTCGGATGATACCATGACCTCTGGTACTAATGAGTATCATTTCAACATCAAATCCAGCTTTATCCAGCATGGAGGCTAAAATGATATTGATGTCTCCAGATGTGCCGGATTTGCTTTCCAGAATTTTCTTGATGTTACCAACATAATAATCTTCTTCACCATCCCACTCTATATTGTTTTTCACATAATTGGAAATGGCAATTACCTTCTGTAAAGAATCAGTAACACCACTGGTAATTTGATTTACTTTATCTTTTAAAAACCCGGATTTATCAATCGCTTTTCCAAATTCTTCATCTTCCAAAAGATCCTTTGTGAGTTTTTCCCACGATGCCATTACCTCTTGTATGTGGGTGCTATAATTAATACGCGAAAGCGCGAAATTCATTTTCGAAATATATTCATCTGTCGAAGTCATGTAAGACTCCTCTTTGAAGGCAGGTACATTTCTGGATATCCAATGATGGCCGATTACATCCGTTTCATAATATAACTGTCTCTTGGTTTCATAGCTGCTTACCGGTACATACCCTTGCATGTATTTTTCATAAGTAAAAAGGTCAGGAATCATAGCCCAATATTCACTTACACGTGTTGGAATGTCTCGTTGAAATGCCCAATTGGGGAAATTGGTGAAGAATTCAGATGAAATGCGATAAGAATACTCGATCACACTTCCCACCTTCACATTGGGAATAGCAAACTTTTGTCGGTTGTAATTTCGGTTTACTTTTTCTTTAAAGATATTGTCTTTGGATAACTTGCTTTCTACCACCTTTCCGTTTTCAAGATTGTAAGAAGCGGCTTTCAATGCTTGCACTTTCTCTTCAGTACCTCCGGCATGATAGACTAGAATACTTGTATTTGCATAATCTAATCCTTCTTTGGTTAATATTTTTATTCGGGTGTGGCGCTCAAAATTCAATACAGGCGCATCACCAATAACAGTTATATAGGCAATCCCGTAATCCTCTAAAACAACCGCTGAAGCCGAAGAATCTTTACTATAAACAGTCATCTTCATATCCTCCATCGGAATATCCCCGAATTTGATCGGAGGCTTTTGCGAATAACTAAGGATTGATAAGAGTAAGAGGATGCAGGTTAAACTGATACGCATATATTTTGAATGGAATTAAGCAGTAATAATCTTAAAATATTTCAGCTTTGTGAAATATTGAATGTTATTTTTCTATGCTAAAATCAATATGCGCGTTATTTATAGTAGCAATACTTCAATTTGAACGCACGTCAGCTCAAGATCATGGCTTCCCTTTTGGAACAACAGTAACACTCAATGACCTCCTGAAGGCTAAATATGAAATAGACTCAACAGCCAATGCCATTGTGCTGAATGAGTTTGGTGATGCCTATTTTAACAATGATGGTAGCAGGCTTCTCGTTGAAATTCATTGTAAGATAAAAATTTTGAAATCAAGCGGAGTTGAAAAAGGAAACTTTAAAATTCTGCTCCGCAAAGGCGTTTCTGTTCGGGATGAATTAGAAGATTTACAAGGAGCAACATTTAACATTTCCAATGGAGCGATTCGAAGGTTTGAGCTGGATAAGAAATCAATATTTCGTGAAACAGATACGAATTATGAATGGATTAAGTTCACCCTACCAAATGTGCAAGTGGGATCGGTAATTGAAGTTAAATATTTGATATCAACACCCTTTCTGCTAAACTATTGGCCTTGGGAATTTCAATCGGATATACCAAAGCTCTATTCAGAATTTTGTGCCCACATAAGTGCAAATTATGTTTACAATATTTCAATGCGGGGATTTTTGAAGTTAGATAAAAATGATCATGAACTGCGTAGCAGCCCCGTGTTAGATGTGGATGTGTTGAAACTAGGAATTAAAAATATTCCTGCTTTTCGTGAAGAACAATTTATGACGGCAAAAAGCAATTTCCTTTCAGCAGTGCATTTTGAACTGGCAGAAATTCGCCATTTTAATGGCACGAAAAATAAAATTTCGAAAGAGTGGAAGGATGTGGCCCAAGAGCTATTCGATCACGAAGACTTCGGCACTCAAATTAAACGAGCCCGAAATCTTTTTGAGGATAAATTGTCCTTTATGACCGGAGGAGCAATCTCCCCTCTTGAAAAAGCGAAGCAAATATTTGGATGGATTCAATCTCGATATCAATGGAATGAATACTTGGGCAAATACACAGATAAAGGGGTGAGAAATGCCTACGAAAACAAGAAGGGAAACGTAGGTGATATCAATATTTCTCTACTGGGAGCGTTGCAAGCAGCTGAAATTACAGCCAACCCTGTTATTCTTTCAACACGAGAAAATGGCTTACCCACATCGCTTTATCCAGTGCTAAGCGAATTCAACTATGTAATCGTCCAAGTGCAAATAGGTGAAGAAAGTTTTTTATTAGATGCCACAGATCCATTTATTCCATTTGGTATTATTCCAGAACGATGCCTCAACGGAACGGGCCGCTTACTCACCAAAAAGGAAGCTACCGAAGTAGACTTAATGCCGAAAACGAAATCACGAACCCTTTCAAATTTATCACTCAAACTCAACACTGAAGGAGAACTTACAGGTACGTTACAAATAAAATATTATGGATATGATGCCGTGAACAAACGAAAACAAATAATGTCGTTTGCTCAAACATCGTTATATACAAAAGCAATCAGCGACCGCTGGAAAGTGCGAGAATTGAGAAATCATAAAATCGAGAATTTACCTGATTTGGAGAAAACACTTACAGAAGAAATGGAAATTGATTTTAATTCCCACGATGCCTCTAGCGCTGAGCGCATTTATTTCAATCCTTTTATCATTGGACAGTGGAACTCTAATCCATTCGTTGCCAGTGAACGAAAATACCCGGTGGATTTTGGTGTAGCGCAAGAAGAAATCATTTTGCTAAACCTTGAGTATCCGGCAGACTATAAGTTGGATGAAATTCCTAAAAACATGGCGCTCGCTATGCCCGATAAAGGCGGCATGTTTAAATTCAATTTCAATAACATCGGCAATAAGTTGAATATCTACTATTCACTCAACCTGACAAAACCAGTCTATGATTCGTCAGAATATTTTTCGTTGAAAGATTTGTTTGAGCGAATGTTGCAATTAAAACAAACCGATTTAGTGTTTATTAAGTTGTAATTTCGGGCTTCAGTAAAATCAATGGCCAAATCAAAAACAACTTACTTCTGTCAAAATTGTGGGTATGAATCCGCCAAATGGCTGGGCAAATGTCCCTCTTGCAATGAGTGGAATTCGTTTGTAGAAGAAATCGTAGCGAAAGAAGATTCCAATAAAAATGAGTGGAAGCCGGAACCTGGCAAAGCGCGTCAGGAAAAACCGCGAACACTCAGCGAGATAGAATCGACAAGAGAAATCCGAGTAGACTCGTCTGATCAGGAACTCAACCGTGTGTTGGGCGGTGGCATTGTATTTGGATCATTAGTATTGATTGGAGGCGAACCGGGCATAGGAAAATCCACCTTGATGCTTCAGGTAGGCCTTGCATTGCGTAAACTGAAAGTACTCTATGTCTCGGGCGAAGAAAGTGATCAACAAATCAAAATGCGGGCCGAGCGACTGCGAGGTCCATCTAAAGAAGCATACGATCATTTTTTTGTACTCACAGAAACGAATACAAGAAATATTTTTCAAGCCGTTGAGTCTATTCAACCTCAGCTGCTCATCATCGATTCGATTCAAACGCTGCACTCGCACCAACTTGATTCCGTTGCCGGAAGTGTTGGCCAAGTACGTCAATGTGCTGCGGAGCTGATGAAGTTCGCGAAAGAGACAAACACTCCAGTGTTTTTAGTCGGCCACATTACGAAAGATGGAATGCTGGCGGGTCCGAAAGTTTTAGAGCACATGGTGGATACGGTGTTGCAATTTGAAGGTGATCGACATCTTGCTTACAGAATTTTACGCACCACCAAAAATCGTTTTGGTTCAACCTCGGAAATTGGAATCTACGAAATGCTTGGCAATGGCTTGCGCGAAGTATCCAACCCATCGGAGATTTTGATTTCACAGAAAGATGGCAACTTGAGTGGAGCAACCATTGGTGCCACTATCGAAGGGAACCGACCTTTATTAATAGAAATTCAATCGCTAGTAAGCTCTGCTTCGTATGGCACACCGCAACGCACACCTACCGGCTTCGATCAAAAGCGATTGAACATGTTGCTTGCCGTTTTAGAAAAACGATGTGGTTTTCGGATGGGAACACAAGATGTATTTCTGAATATGGCCGGTGGCATTACTGTGGAAGATCCAGCGATTGACTTGGCCATTTGCATTTCCATTATATCATCGATGGAAGAGATTCCGGTATCTGATAAAATTTGCTTTGCAGCTGAAGTTGGTCTTGGTGGCGAATTGCGCGCGGTCAATCGAATTGATCAGAGAATTTCAGAAGCAGAAAAACTGGGCTTTCAGGAAATTTATATTTCAAAGTACAGCCACAAGTCACTTGACTTGCAGAAAACGAAAATTAAAGTCAAATCATTCGGCAAATTGACCGAGGTGTTTAAAGAATTGTTTGCGAATTGATATGCTATCAAATCAATTACAATCTGTTCTCAAAAAAGAAATACAGGACTTTATTTATTTGTATGAGCAATTAGATGAAAATAAACTGATCTTGTCGCAGCGTGAATTGAACTCAGTTCCAACCACCCTCATCGCACATCAAATTACGGGCAGGCGAAAAGCGAAATACAAATTGCCGACTTGGTACGCAACACCCCAAATTGTTTATCCAACTTCGCTCAATCTGGAACAATCTTCTTCAGAAGCAACAGCTGAATACAAGAGGCAATTTTTGCTTCGTCATATCTCTAAAAGAGTAAAAGCAATTGACCTGACAGGTGGTTTCGGGATCGACACCTTCTTTTTCTCTAAGATATTTGATCACGTAGATTATATAGAACGAAACAAAGAATTACTCGCCATTGCGCAGCATAATCATCAACAGCTTGACGCGACTAACATTTCTTATCACGCATGTGATGCAGAAGAAATGATTTCCGAATCAACTCACTGGGATTTTATTTACATCGATCCTTCACGCAGAGATGAACAATCCAAAAAATTAGTTCGACTGGCCGACACACAACCCAATGTGGTGGAGTTACTAACAGCACTTTTGGAAAAAACCGATTATATCCTCATCAAGACATCTCCCCTGTTAGATATTCAAGCCGCTTTGCGCGAATTGAAATTCGTGAAAACAGTTACCGTACTTTCGGTTGATAATGAATGCAAGGAGCTTTTATTTTTTACCAACAAAAACAGTGGCCCACCACCGACTATTGAAGCGGTTAATATTGTATCTGCATCGCAGCATCAGCTGTTTGAATTTAAATTGGAAGAGGAGGCAAACGCAATTGTGTCTTTTTCAGATCCGCTTACCTTTATCTACGAGCCCAATGCCTCCATACTAAAAGCGGGTGCATTTAAATCAATAGCACAAAAGTTTTCTTTAACGAAGCTCAGCAAGAGTACACATCTCTATACATCATCTCATTTATTCGAAAACTTTCCGGGTAGATCATTTAAAGTAATTAAACTTCAGCCGAACGAGAGCGATTTTGCAGCTATTCCTCACCGGCAAATCAATGTAACCACCCGCAACTATCCGCTATCTCCGGAAGAAATTAAAAAGAAATACAAATTGAAAGACGGAGGCGAGCAGTTTTTGATTGGATGCAGCGGTGTCAACAAAAAGTTTTTGGTGTTGGCAGAACTTATAAAGCCACACCCATAATCCAGTAAGCCAGCAAAAAGAAAAGTGAAATTGATCCGTACACCAAAATAATTTTCTTTCGGTTTTGTACGTCTTCCCACCACAGCATTACCCAAGGCTTAAACAAACCGATCACTAAAAAAAGTGCGGAAGAGATGGACAGTAACAAAAACATCAACCGAAGGTTTTCCATATCGCAAAGTTAATCCGAATTTTACGATTCGTTTTTCCTGTTAGCCACGGGCTTCAGCCTGTGGTAAAGAAAAGATTTTCTGAGATGACCAAAATTAGAAATGAACATGTGATGATCTTATTTATCGTGGTATATTTGCCGCTCATTTTTTCGGTTGAAAGCGGCAGATTTCATTTCTCTTTATCGTGCAGACGGTTTTATACAAACGCTGGCTGAAGGGATTCGTACGCTCGCTCCAAAGAGCACTGTCTCCAAAGACGAAGCTTCCACTATTCAGGTAAAAGGCCTTCATGGCAGTGCGGATGCAGTAGTGCTGGCGGCAGTCTACAAAAGTGTACGCGCCAATCATGTGGTGATCTTGCACGACAAGGAGGAGGCTTCCTTTTTTATCAATGACTTACAAAACTTGCTAGAGGAAAAGGAAATTTTTCTTTTCCCGATGTCCTACAAAAGGCCTTACGAATACAATGAGATAGAAAATGCCAACGTGCTGATGCGCGCAGAGGTACTCAATCAGTTGAGCAGTCACCCGGAAGGCAACATCATCATCACGTATCCTGAAGCCCTTTCTGAAAAGGTAATCAATAAGAAATCGCTTGCCTCCAACACGTTTATTGTTCAAAAGGGCGAGCAACTGGATCGTGAGTTTCTGGAAGAATTTTTACACACGTACGATTTTGAAAAAACCGATTTTGTTTTTGAAGCTGGTCAGTTCGCTATTCGTGGTGGAATTATTGATGTTTTTTCGTTTGCCAATGAATTACCCTTTCGTATTGAATTGTTCGGCAATGAGGTAGACAGTATTCGCAGTTTTGATCCCGGCTCGCAACTTTCGGTAGATGTGTTGGAGCGTGTGAGCCTCATGCCCAACGTGCAAACTCGGTTGGTACAGGAAGAGCGTCAATCGATTTTTGAATTTATTTCTGCAACCTCACGCGTTTGGATAAAAGATGCACGCCTTACGGCAGATATCGTTGGCAAATGTTTTGACAAAGCAAGTCAGAGTTTTGATCGTGTGCTCGCAGAAGGCGGAAATGTAAAGGTGGTGAAGGAACCTCACCATCTCTTCGATCCGCAAACTAATTTTGAAGAACGGCTGGCAAAATTTTCAAAGATCGAATTCGGGTCGCGCTTTCATTATACAGCTTCAAAGACAGTAGAATTCAAAACGTCCGTGCAGCCGGCCTTCAACAAAAATTTTGAGTTGCTGGCGGCTAATTTGTTCGAATATCAGCAACAAGGTTTTGGCAACTTTATCGCAGCGGAACAACCCAAACAAGCCGAGCGCTTGCATGGTGTGTTTGAAGAAATTCATCCTGAACTGAAATTTCAAACACTTTCATTTTCCCTTCGCCAGGGATTTGTGGATCACAACCTGAAAGTAGTTTGCTATACCGATCATCAGATTTTTGAGCGCTACCATCGCTACAAAAGCAAAGAGAAATTTTCTAAATCAAAAGCACTTACTTTCCGCGATTTGCAGACCATGCAACCGGGCGATTTTGTGACGCACATTGATTATGGTATCGGAAAATTTGCTGGCCTTGAAAAGAAAGAAGTAAACGGGCGTGAGCAAGAAGCCATCCGCCTTATTTTCCGTGACGATGATATTCTGTATGTCAGCATTCATGCCCTTCATAAAATTTCCAAGTACTCCGGCAAAGATGGTGCGCTTCCTTCCATCAGTAAATTGGGCAGTGGCGAGTGGGATAGCAAAAAAGCCAAAGTCAAGAAGAAGGTAAAAGACATTGCCAAAGAATTGATTGACTTGTATGCTAAGAGAAAGGGCGCGCCCGGTTTTGCTTACGCAGAAGATGGTTTCTTGCAAGCAGAGTTAGAGTCATCCTTTATTTATGAAGACACCCCCGATCAGGCGAAAGCCACGGAAGATGTAAAGAAAGACATGCAGCAACCGCACCCGATGGATCGGTTGGTGTGTGGCGATGTGGGCTTCGGCAAAACGGAGGTGGCGATTCGTGCGGCATTTAAAGCAGCTACTGAAGGAAAACAAGTGGCAGTGCTCGTGCCCACTACCATTTTGGCGATGCAGCACTATCGCACTTTTTCAGAACGTCTTTCCAATTTCCCGATTAAGATAGAATACGTATCGCGATTCAAAACAGAAAAAGAGATCAAGGAAATTATCAATGAAGTGAAGGAAGGGAAAGTGAACATTATCATTGGCACACACCGTGTGGTAAGCAAAGATGTGGTGTTTAAAGATTTGGGCTTGTTGGTAATTGATGAAGAGCAGAAGTTTGGTGTGAAGGTGAAAGACCGCCTCAAAGAACTGAAGGTAAACGTAGATGTACTCACTCTCACCGCTACGCCTATTCCGCGCACATTGCATTTTTCATTGATGGGTGCACGCGATCTGAGCATCATCGCCACACCACCTCCCAATCGTCAGCCGGTAACGACTGAATTACACACTTTTGATGAAGTGATTATTCGTGATGCGGTAAGCTACGAATTGAAACGAGGAGGGCAGGTATTTTTTGTGCACAACCGCATCAGCGATATTGATCAAATTGCGAATGTAATTTTTAAACTCGTTCCGGACTCGCGCATTGGCATTGCCCACGGACAAATGGATGGCGATAAGCTGGAGAAAGTGATGCTCAAATTTATCGAAGGAGAGTACGATGTGTTGGTGTCTACCAATATTATCGAATCGGGTTTGGACATCCCCAATTCAAACACCATTATTATTAACCACGCCAATTTGTTTGGCTTAAGTGATTTGCATCAGATGCGTGGCCGCGTAGGTCGCTCGAACAAAAAAGCATTTTGTTATTTGCTCACCCCACCTACTTCCGTGCTCTCCTCCGATTCGCGAAAGCGTTTGGCAGCCTTGGAAGAGTTTTCTGATTTGGGCGATGGCTTTAAGGTGGCCATGCGCGATTTGGATATTCGTGGAGCCGGTAATTTGCTTGGCGCTGAACAGAGTGGGTTCATCACTGACCTGGGTTTTGACACTTATCATAAGATATTGGATGACGCCATTCAGGAACTGAAGGAGACAGAGTTCAAAGATTTGTTTGCCGAAGAGCTCACAGCCAAGGCGAAGTTGATCGTTCAAGACTGTGTGATTGAAACAGATCTCGAAATCTTAATTCCCGACACCTATATTAATAATACCAGCGAGCGACTTCAATTGTATGCCTCATTGGATAATATCAAAAACGAGGAAGCGCTCATCAAATTCACCGATTCGCTCCGCGACCGGTTTGGCACCTTGCCGCCTTCAGTAGAACAGTTGATCAATTCGGTTCGCTTGCGCTGGATTGGGGAAGAACTGGGTTTTGAAAAAATCAGCTTAAAGAATGAAAAAATGCGTGCCTATTTCATCTCCGGAAAGGACGAGTACTTTAAATCAGAGGTTTTTGGCCGGGTTTTGAGGTTTGTGCAGACACATTCTAAAAAATGCCGCATGAAAGATACCTCGGGCAAGCTGATACTTACCATTGAAGACATCACCTCGGTAGATCAGGCTATTGATCTGATGAAACCACTCTTGGCTTAATAACCGATATCCGCCAGAGATATGGAATCCGCATACACATGTAGCCCATGTACCTCATCGAAGGCGTTGATCATCAAAACCTTCTTGTATTTTGAAGAATAGTAAACTTCTACAAAGAAATTTTCA
>PJQF01000021.1_pt1 | contig 121856 bp, 125 predicted proteins | sample 1503741 | NCBI WGS metagenome assembly PJQF01 (sample SAMN07775949, study PRJNA414020) | Biofilm metagenome, whole genome shotgun sequencing project. | isolation source: biomolecule (vanillin) treated reverse osmosis membrane biofilm | place: India: Nagpur | collected 2017-03-21
ACGTAGCGTCGACGGCCAGGACGAAGCAGCCATTTTGCGTGAGATCCAGAGCGCCCTGCGCGATCTGCGGTTTGGCGCGGTGGAAATCACTGTGCATAACGCCCAAGTGGTCCAGATCGAACGCAAAGAAAAATTCCGTCTGCAGAACCCGGGTAACAAACCGAGCTAAGCAACCGCGGCGATAGACCCGTCACTATAAGAAAAAGCCAACACCCCAGAATTTCAGGAGCTTCTATGTCGTCGATTCGCCGTTATGCCCTGGCCGCACTGGCCAGCGCCGTGTTTGCCGGTTCCGCTGTTGCCAAGGACTACGAGTTGCTCAACGTCTCGTACGACCCGACTCGCGAGCTGTACCAGGATTACAACGCTGAGTTCACCAACTTCTGGAAGCAGTCCCACCCTGGTGACACCGTTAAGATCCAGCAGTCCCACGGTGGTTCGGGCAAGCAAGGCCGGGCGGTGATCGACGGCCTGCGCGCCGACATAGTGACCCTGGCCTTGGCTGGCGACATCGACGAAATCGCCAAATTGGGAAAAACCCTGCCGGAAAACTGGCAGACCCGCCTGCCGGATGCGAGCACCCCGTACACCTCGACCATCGTGTTCCTGGTGCGTAAGGGCAACCCTAAAGGCATCAAAGACTGGGGCGACTTGATCAAGAAAGACGTTTCCGTGATCACGCCGAACCCGAAAACCTCCGGCGGTGCGCGCTGGAACTTCCTTGCCGCGTGGGCCTACGGCCTGAAATCCGGTGGCAGCGAAGCCAAGGCCCAGGAATACGTGAAAGAACTGTTCAAGCACGTGCCGATCCTCGACACCGGCGCGCGCGGTTCGACCATCACGTTCGTCAACAACGGTCAGGGCGACGTGTTGCTGGCCTGGGAAAACGAAGCCTTCCTGGCCCTGAAAGAAGACGGCGGCGCCGACAAGTTCGACATCGTTGTACCTTCCCTGTCGATCCTCGCGGAGCCGCCAGTGGCCGTGGTCGACAAGAACGCCGAGAAAAAGGGCAATACCGAGATCGCCACTGAATACCTCAAGCACCTGTACAGCCCGGCTGGCCAGGAGATTGCGGCGAAAAACTTCTACCGCCCACGCGATGCAAAAGTAGCCGCCAAATACGCCCAGCAGTTCCCGAAACTGGACCTGGTGACTATCGACAAAGACTTCGGCGGCTGGAAAACTGCCCAACCGAAATTCTTTAACGACGGTGGCGTGTTCGACCAGATCTACACGGCGCAGTAAGCCGAGAAATACACACCCACGGAGCCCGCATTCACCTGCGGGTTTTGTGTGTCAGTTCCGCTAACCAAGGACTCTTATGTCGCGTCGTATTTCCCCCGTCATACCCGGCTTCGGGCTGACGCTGGGCTACACCGTGGTGTACCTCAGCCTGATCGTACTCATCCCCCTGGCGGCGATGTTTGTACACGCCGCTCAACTCACCTGGGATCAGTTCTGGAACATCATCTCCGCACCCCGTGTGCTGGCGGCGTTGAAACTGAGCTTCAGCACCGCGCTGTACGCCGCCCTGATCAATGGCGTGATCGGCACGCTGCTGGCCTGGGTGCTGGTGCGCTACACCTTCCCCGGTCGCAAGATTATCGATGCGATGATCGACCTGCCGTTCGCGCTGCCCACCGCTGTGGCCGGTATCGCCCTGACGGCGCTGTACACGCCGACCGGGCTGGTGGGCCAGTTCGCCGCTGACCTGGGCTTCAAGATCGCCTACAGCCCGTTGGGCATCACCCTGGCGCTGACCTTCGTGACCCTGCCGTTCGTGGTGCGCACGGTGCAGCCGGTACTCGCCGATATCCCCCGGGAAATCGAAGAAGCCGCTGCCTGCCTGGGCGCCAAGCCGTTGCAGGTGTTCCGCTACATCCTCGTCCCCGCGCTGCTGCCCGCCTGGCTGACCGGCTTCGCCCTGGCGTTTGCCCGTGGCGTCGGTGAGTACGGCTCGGTGATCTTCATCGCCGGCAACATGCCGATGAAAACCGAGATCCTGCCGCTGCTGATCATGGTCAAGCTTGACCAGTACGACTACCGCGGCGCCACCTCCATTGGCGTGCTGATGCTGGTGGTTTCCTTTGTCCTGCTGCTGCTGATCAACTTGTTGCAGCGGCGCATCGAACGTCCATAAGGAGGCGCGGAACATGTCCCAATCGTCTATTTCCGCCGCGTCCTCGGCCAACGCTGCCCGGCGTGGCAGTGCGGTGTCGCGACGTATCCTGATCGGCCTTGGCTGGCTGGTGTTCTTCCTGTTTTTGCTGCTACCGCTGTTTATCGTGGTGTCCCAGGGCTTGAAGAACGGCCTCGGTGCGTTTTTCACCGCGATCCTTGAACCGGACGCGTTGTCCGCGCTGAAACTCACGGTGATCGCCGTGCTGATTTCGGTGCCGCTCAACCTGGTATTCGGCGTCAGCGCCGCCTGGTGCGTGAGCAAGTACTCGTTCCGTGGCAAGAGCATCCTGGTGACGCTGATCGACCTGCCGTTCTCGGTCTCCCCGGTGATCGCAGGCCTGGTCTACGTGCTGATGTTCGGCGCCCAGGGCCTGTTTGGCCCGTGGTTGCAGGAGCATGACATCCAGATCGTGTTCGCCTTGCCCGGCATTGTGCTGGCGACCATCTTCGTCACCGTGCCGTTCGTGGCCCGTGAACTGATCCCGCTGATGCAGGAGCAGGGCACCCAGGAAGAAGAGGCTGCACGCCTGCTCGGCGCCAATGGCTGGCAGATGTTCTGGCATGTGACTGTGCCGAACATCAAATGGGGCCTGATCTACGGCGTCGTGCTGTGTACCGCGCGGGCCATGGGTGAGTTCGGCGCGGTGTCGGTGGTGTCCGGCCACATTCGCGGCGTGACCAACACCTTGCCGCTGCACGTCGAGATTCTCTACAACGAATACAACCACGTTGCCGCGTTTGCGGTGGCCAGCCTGTTGCTGATCCTGGCGCTCTTCATCCTGCTGCTCAAGCAGTGGAGCGAGAACCGTATCAACCGCCTGCGCAAAAGTGCCGGTGAGGAATAAGTCATGTCGATCGAAGTCCGTAATGTCAGCAAGAACTTCAACGCCTTCAAGGCCCTGAACAGCATCAATCTGGATATCCAGAGTGGCGAGCTGGTGGCGTTGCTTGGCCCATCCGGCTGCGGCAAGACCACCCTGCTGCGCATCATCGCAGGCCTGGAGACTCCGGATGACGGCAGCATCGTGTTCCACGGTGAAGACGTCTCCGGCCACGACGTGCGCGATCGCAACGTCGGGTTTGTGTTCCAGCACTACGCGCTGTTCCGCCACATGACCGTGTTCGACAACGTCGCGTTCGGCCTGCGCATGAAGCCCAAGAACCAGCGCCCGAACGAAAGCCAGATCGCGGCCAAGGTTCACGAGCTGCTGAACATGGTGCAACTCGATTGGCTGTCTGATCGTTATCCGGAACAACTCTCCGGTGGTCAGCGCCAGCGTATCGCCCTGGCCCGCGCCCTGGCGGTCGAGCCGAAAGTGCTGCTGCTGGACGAACCGTTCGGCGCCCTCGACGCCAAGGTGCGTAAAGAACTGCGCCGCTGGCTGGCACGCCTGCACGAAGACATCAACTTGACCTCGGTGTTCGTGACCCACGACCAGGAAGAGGCCATGGAAGTTGCCGACCGTATCGTTGTGATGAACAAGGGCGTGATCGAGCAGATCGGCTCACCGGGCGACGTTTATGAAAACCCGGCCAGCGACTTTGTTTATCACTTCCTTGGTGACTCCAACCGCCTGCATCTGGGTGAAGACAAGCACGTGCTGTTCCGTCCCCACGAAGTGTCGCTGTCGCGCCATGAACTGGAAGATCACCACGCGGCCGAAGTGCGTGATATTCGTCCATTGGGCGCGACCACGCGGGTGACCTTGAAGGTCGAAGGCCAGACAGACCTGATCGAAGCCGAAGTGGTGAAAGACCACGACAGCCTGACCGGTTTGGCGCGGGGCGAAACCTTGTTCTTCAAGCCCAAGGTCTGGCAAAAAGCCTGATAACCCCGCAGTACCTAATGTGAAAATGGGGCCAATGTGGGAGGGGGCTTGCTCCCGATAGCAGTGGGTCAGCTGATAAATATGTCACTGACCCACCGCCATCGGGAGCAAGCCCCCTCCCACAATTAGACCTCTCTCGGCTTCAGATCGCGTCGAACCATCGGCCCCGAGCGCTCTTCAATCTGTTGTTTCAAGCCCTGCCGCAACCCCAGCAAAAACGCCACCTCCGCCACCGCAAACAACGGCCCTACGATCAATCCCGACACATCATCCACAAACGCCGGCTTCTTGCCTTCGTAGTAGTGCCCGACAAACTGAATCACCCAACCCACCACGAACATGCCGACGCCGCTGCTGAGCCACACCATCGTGCTCTGCGCCGCCAGCTCATGCCCGGCCCATACCGACAAGCCCATCAGCACCGTCATCAGCACGCCCAGGGCCAGTTCCAGGCGCAGGTAAAACCACGCCGAAAACAACGCCACGATTACCGCCGGTGAAATCCATAGGCCTCCCACGGTCCATTCGGGACGCGACAGCAGCACGGCTACTGCCACCACAATCAGCGGGATACCAATAAAGTGGCTGGCGATATTGCGCGGGTCGCGGTGGTAGGCGGCGTATTGACTGAGGTGGTCGACGAGGCTTTTCATTGTTGTTCCTCCTGTAGGATGTTTGATCATGCCCTGTCAGCCTGCGCCTGACTGTCAGCTGGGCGACAATCTTCGGAGTTCTCATGGACGCAGAGAAATGGCACGCCCGCTTGGCCAGCGGCCATTGGTTCAGCCATCTGCCTGTAGATCTACAGCGTAGTCTGCTGGCGGCGGCGCGGCTGCGCACGCTCGCGGCGGGGCAGTGCCTGTTCAAGCGCGGCGACCCGCCTTGCGGCCTGTATGCGGTGCTGGAAGGCGCGGTGCGCATCAGCGCGGTGAATGCCCAAGGCAAGGAGGCGGTGTTGAGCCTGGTGGAAACGCCTTACTGGTTCGGCGAAATCTGCCTGTTCGATAACCTGCCGCGCACCCACGATGCCCTGGCCATGGGGCCTTGCACGTTGTTGCAGGTGCCACAGGCGGCGATGCTGACCATCCTCGAAGACCATCCGGCGTATTGGCGCGATATGGCCCTGTTGATGAGCCACAAACTGCGCTTGTCGTTGATCAATATCGAACAGATGAGCCTGATGCCCGCGTCGGCGCGTCTGGCCCATCGGCTGCTGATGATCGCGCAGGGCTACGGCGAAATAGACCAGGCGCGCCGCACCTTGCAACTGCCCCAGGAGGACCTGGCCGCGATGCTGGGCCTGTCGCGCCAGACCACCAACAGTCTGCTCAAGGCGCTGGAGCAACAAGGCCTTATCGGCCTGAGTTACGGCGCGATTGAAGTGCTGGACCTGCGCGGTTTGCAGCAGGCCGCTGGTCTATGAACTACGACCCGCGATAGGTGGAGAAACCGTAAGGGCTGAGCAACAACGGGATGTGGTAATGCTGGTCCGCCTGTTTCACCTGGAAGATCACCGGCACTTCAGGGAAGAACGTCTCGCGGTTGGCCTTTTTGTAGTAGTCGCCGGTCTTGAACACCACGCGGTACTCACCCGGCGTCATGCTGCGGTTGGCGGGGAACAGTTCGGCGATGCGCCCCTGCTGGTTGGTGACGCCTTCGGACAGCGACTGCCATTTGTCGCCTACCTGCTGTTCCAGGGTGACGCTGACACCGGCGCTCGGCAGGCCGTTTTCCAGGTTGAGCACATGCACGCTCAGAGGGTTGCCGTCGGCCAGGGCCAGGTTGCACAGGCCGCTGAGGCTGAGGGCGGCGAGGGTCATGCTGAGGGTTTTCATCGAGAGATCCTTTGGAGGGGAATCAGAGGGAAGTTTTCAGGCCCAGTTGCTCGGCGGCTTTTATTGCGCAGGACTCGTCCTGTGCTGCGCCGCCGGCACCGGCGATGCCCAGCGCGCCGACCAGTTCGGCCTCGGCAAACAGCGGCACGCCGCCGCCGAGTAACAGCAACTCGGGCAAGCTGTTAAGGTTGGCGGCCTCGGGGTTGTTACGCGCGCGCTCGGCAAACAGCCGCGTCGGGGTTTTGGTCGACAGCGCGGTGTACGCTTTGCGCTGGCTGGCGAGGCTGTTATGCGGGCCGACGCCGTCGGCACGCAGGCTCAGCAGCAGGTTGCCGCCCCGGTCCAGTACCGTCAGCGCGGCGCTGCAGTGGGCAAGGCTGGCATCGGCCAGTTGGCGTGCGGTGTGCAAATCGAGGTCGGCATGGCGTGGCAGCTGCGGTGCAGCGAACGCACCGGTGCAGACGGCGAGGCTCAAGAACAAGGCATGGCGGGACATAAAGACGACTCCGGAAAACAGGCCGCTACCGTAGCCAGTCAACAGGGTCAGAAACCGCACAATTTGATGACAGGTTTGTAATCAAACCCAGAGGTAAGGCATGCAGGTGTTGTTAGTGGAAGACCAGCCGCAACTGGCGCAGCTCATGGCTCAAGGCTTAAGCGAGGCCGGTTTCGCGGTGGAAGTCGCGGCCAATGGCATGGCGGCGCAGCGCTTTGTGGAAAGCACCGAATACGACTTGGTCATTCTCGACGTGATGCTGCCGGGCTTGAATGCCTGGAAATTGCAGCAGGCGATTCGGCACAAGGGCAAGACGCCGGTGTTGTTCCTGACCACGCCGGGCGGCATCGAAGATCGCCTGCGTGGGTTGGAATTGCATGAGGATGATTACCTGCTCAAGCCGTTTGAGGCCAAGGCGTTGGTGGCGCGGGTGAGGAAGTTATTGCGGCGCGATCGCGGGCTCTGATTGCCCCGGCATGTTCAGTGCCTGAACCATTGCTATCGCGGGCAAGTCCCCTCCCACATTTGAAATGCGTTCCCCTGTGGGAGGGGACTTGCCCCGATGAGGCCTTCAGCCTCTGCGCGAATCCACCTACCGCAACCCATCGCGAAACTGCCCTGGCGTCACCCCCGTCCAACGCTTGAACGCCCGGTTAAAACTGCTGGTATCGGCAAACCCCAACAAATGGCTGATTTCTGCCAATGAGCACTGCGGGTCCCGCAGATGCTGCAACGCCAGGTTCTGCCGGCACTCGTTGAGCAACGCATCAAACCGACACCCTTCATCCGCCAGGTGCCGCTGCAAGCTGCGCAAACTCAAGTGCAGCGCCTGGGCAATCCGCTCGGCACTCGGCTCGCCGTCGGGCAATTGTGCCTCGATCGTGGCGCGCACCTTGCGCTCCCAGGTCAGCGGTTGCAGCTGGGCGAGGGTGCGTTTGAGCACAGTTTCGTTGTGTTCGGCCAACTCGGGGTTGGCGTCGTCCAGATGGCTGTCGAAGTCCTGGGCTGCAAATTCCAGGCAGTCCTCATCGGCGCCAAAAAATACCGGCGCGCGGAACACCGTGTGCCAAGGCTTGGGATCGGCCGGTTCCGGGCGCCGCAAATGCACGGCCAAGGGCGCGTAGTCACGGCCCAGGCGATTGCGGCAGGTGCGCACATAGATCGCCGCGAACGCATCGATGGCTTCCAGTGCCGGTGCGGGGCTGCCTTGGGGTTGCAGCAGGCGGAAACGGTAGCGTTCGCCGTCCCGACTCAGCTCCAGCTTCAGCGCATCGCTGACCACTTGGTGATAACGCACGATGCGTTCGAACACTTCCCGCAGACTGCCGCTGGCCACCAGCGCGTATCCCAACGCGTGAAAAGTGGTAGGGCTGACAAACCGCGACACGCGCAATCCAATTGCCGGATCGCCGCTGGCCTGCACTGCCAGCTCCCACAGGCGCGTGGTCGCCGACAGCGGATAGCGCGCATTGGGATCTTCCATCTGCTGCGGGTCGAGCCCAGCCTCGATGCACAGCGCGGCGCTGTCGAGGCCGAGGGCGTCGAGCTGCTTGCGCAGGGCGCGGGTCCAGCTGGCGAGGGACGTGGGTTCTGTCATGGCGATTGGCGCTTGCGGTCAACAGGTTGGCGTGTGGGGCTAGCGTCCTGCATGAAGGCCTGGTGCAGGATGTAACCATCTATGAACAAGAGGATGGGAGCATGGACGGTACTTCTGCAAGTCCCCAGCAGATGAACGCACAACAGCGTTCAGCGCATATCCGTGAAGTCGTACTCGCCGAAGGCGTGCGCCTACGCCAGCAGCACCCGTGGTTGCTGCATCAAGACGCCCTGGGCGCGGGCATTTTAGCCTTCGCGCTGCTGGGCATGATCGGCTCGGCGGCGCTCTACATCACCGGTCACATGGCCTGGTGGGCGTGCCTGTTATTGAACGCCTTCCTGGCCTCGCTGACCCACGAGCTGGAACACGACCTGATCCACAGCATGTACTTTCGCAAGCAGCGCCTGCCCCACAATCTGATGATGGGCCTGGTGTGGCTTGCGCGGCCAAGCACCATCAATCCGTGGATTCGCCGGCACCTGCACCTTAACCATCACAAAGTCTCCGGCACCGAGACCGATATGGAAGAGCGCGCCATCACCAATGGCGAGCCTTGGGGCTTTGCGCGGTTGCTGATGGTGGGCGATAACGTGATGTCGGCGTTTATCCGCATGCTGCGCGCCAAAACCTGGGGCCACAAACTCAAGATCCTGAAACGCTCGCTGCTGGTCTACGCACCGCTGGCACTGCTGCATTGGGGGGCGTGGTACATCTTCCTCGGCTTCCATGCAGCCAACGGCGTCGCCAGTCTGCTGGGTGCGCCTATCGAATGGTCCGCCGGCACCCTGCAGATGATGCAGGTGATCGATATTGCCGCCGTGGTGATCATCGGGCCCAACGTGTTGCGCACCTTTTGCCTGCACTTTGTCAGCTCCAACATGCACTACTACGGCGATGTGGAACTGGGCAACGTGATCCAGCAAACCCAAGTACTGAACCCCTGGTGGATGTGGCCGTTGCAGGCGTTTTGCTTCAACTTCGGCAGCACTCACGGGATTCACCATTTTGTGGTGAAAGAGCCGTTTTACATCCGCCAGATGACCGCCAAGGTGGCGCACAAGGTCATGGCCGAGATGGGCGTGCGGTTCAATGATTTTGGGACGTTTGCGCGGGCCAATCGGCTTGGTTTTCCACCGCCAGCAGCGTTTCGATCAGTGCCTTCGCCGCAGGCGACAAGCGAACCCCAGCGCGGCTGATCACTGCGCAACGGTTGTTCAGGCTTTCCAAGGCATGAGGCACATTGCGCCAGTGCAGCACGTTCAATTCGCCGCTGGCCAAGGGGGCGGCGAAGGCTTCTTCTGCGCCCAGGCCGATGGTGTCTGACTCGCGCACGATGAGGGCCAGCGCGGCAAACTGCTCCAGCTCGATAGCGGGGGCAAAGTCGATGCGCCCACTCAGGTTCGCCAACAGTTTTCGAATGCCCGGTGCGATCAGTGGCGTGGCGAGGGGATAGTCGAACAGGTCGTTGGTCGACAGGCTGTCCTTGGCCAGCAACGGGTGCCCGGCACGGCAGAAAAACACACTGCGCCGCGGCGTGAGGGCCTGAGTCTGGAAGTTTGGGTCGGCTTCGAAGTGGCGCACATCGGCGATAAAAAATTCGATCTCTTCACGGCTCAGGCTGCGCCCGAGTCTTTCCCAGTTATCCACTTGCAACGCGCTGCGTACCTTGGGGTAGGCGGTGATGAACCGTGCCATCGCTTGGGGCACCAAGTTGACCGCCGCCACCGCATCGCTGCCAAAGCGTACTTCGCCGGCGTCGAGCTTGGTCATGCGTGTGACTTCATGGCTGAGCAATGCGGCGCCTTGAACCAGGCTCAAGGCATGCTGCAACACCACCTGGCCTTCGGGGGTCGGGCGCAGGTCTTTATGGGCGCGATCCACCAGGACGCAGCCGAACTCTTGCTCCAGGCCCTGGATGCTGCGGCTGAAAGCCGGCTGGGTGATGCCCATGGCTTCGGCGCCGCGCACAAAACTGCGGTACTCATTCAGCGCGATGAAATAGCGCAGTTGGCGAAGGTCCATGGTGTGCCCGGCATCCTTTAAGAGAACCGGGATTTTAAGGGGATTGCTTATGTCGTCAACGAAGCTTTATTGGTTTAACTAGATCTTAAAAGCATATCTATAGAGCGGGTGCCGTGCGGTAACTCGTCGGGCTGAACACCCGCGTCACCATCAGCATCGCCACTGCTGTCACCGTCAATACCACCCAGGCGCTGGTGAAGTTGCCGGTGATCTCGCGCAGCCAGCCGGTCATCCACGGCGAGATCGCGTTGATCAGGAAGCCTACGCCTTGTACGAAGGCCGCCAGTTGCCCGGCTTGCCGAGGGTCGCGATGGTGGTCGAGGGTCAACAGCAGGCTCAAGGCGAAACACGCGCCCAGACCGAAGCCGCACAACGCCACCCACAGATGAGGAAATTGCAGCGGCGCCAGCAGCAGACCGAGGTAACCCACCGTTTGTGCCAGCAGGCTGATCCCGAGCAGGGGGCGACGGTCGATACCGCGTTGCGCGAGCACTGGCATCAGCAGCGCGGCAATCACTTGGAAGATGGTCATGAACGCCAGCAGCGAACCGCTGGGCAGCACGCCCCAGCCCAATTGCTGATAGTAGGCCGGCAGCCACGCCACCAGGCTCATGTAGCCACAGTTCACCAGCCCGAAATACACCGCCAGCAGCCAGGCGCGACGATTGCGCAGGCCCTTGAATGCGGGCACCACCTGGGGATTTTTTGCTGCGCCCAGCGGCAGCCAGGCCCACAGCAACAAGGCGCCCAGCGCTGGCAACAGCCACACGCCCAATCCTGCCTGCCAGTCCTCGAAATGCGTGGCCACCAACGGACTGAGCAGCGCCGCCAAGCCACCACCGGCCATCAGCGATGCCGAATAGACGCCCATCGCCACCGGCACGCGATGATGGAACTCACGCTTGATCATCGCGGGCACCAACGCCTGGATCAGCGCCACACCGGCACCGCCGAGCAACGCCGTGACCAGCAGCGCCGACGCTTGGCCCATCACCCAGCGCGCCAGGCACGCCAGCAGAATCATCATTAAACCCAGGGCGATACCGCGCCGTTCACCCAGTTGCGCTTCCACGCGCACGCCCACCAACGCCACAAGCCCCATGCACACCACCGGCAAGCTGGTAAGCAGGGCACTGCTCTGGAAGCTGAGGCCGGTGGCCAAGCGGATTTCACCGAGCAGCGGACTGATAGAACTGAGGATCGGCCGAAGGTTGAGGCCCAGCACTACCAGCAGGCCCCAGCCGGCGAGGGATTTGTTGAGGGTCATGCAGCGTCCATGCAGTGGGTAAATGAGGCGTGAGTATGGCCATCGCCACAGGTATTCTGAAATTAAATATAACCATGCCAACCAGTGGCAAAGGGAATGATTATGTTCGATCCCGTGTTGCTCAGAAGCTTTGTCGCCGTGGTGGACTGCAGCAACTTCACCCGCGCCGCCGAGCGACTGCATTTGACCCAATCCACCGTCAGCCAGCAGATTCGGCGCCTCGAAGACGCGGTGGCGTGCCAGTTGCTGGACCGCGACCAACGCCGCGTGGTCGCCACGGCTGAAGGTGAGCGCTTGCTGGCCTATGCGCGGCGCATCCTTGCGCTGCATGAAGAAGCCGCCGATGTGCTGATCAACCAGCAGAGTGACGGCGTGCTGCGCCTGGGGGTGCCGGAAGACTTTGCCGCAGAGCGCCTGATGCCGCTGCTCTCGGCGTTTGTGTTGGCGTATCCACGGGTGCGCCTGGAGGTCACCAGCGGTCTCGGTCCCGAGTTGCAGCGCCAATTCCGCAGCGGCGAGTTCGATGTGTTGTTGGTCAAGCAGATGGGCGACAGCGATGACTGTCTGGCCTCGTGGCCCGAGCCGCTGTGTTGGGTCGATAGCCGCAGCATGCCGTCGTTGGGCCGCGACCCCTTGCCGTTGGTGGCCTTTCCGGTGGGCGGGTTGTACCGCAACGAAATGCTGCACCACCTGGAAGTCAGCGGCTGGCGCTGGCGCATCGGCTATTCCAGCGCCAGCCTGGCCAGTGTGTGTTCGGCTGTGGCGGCGGGGTTGGGCGTGAGTCTGTTACCGCGCCGGGTGGTGCAGCCTGGGCATGTGGAGTTGGGGCCGGACAGCGGTTTACCGGCGGTGCAAGGCGTGCGCCTGGCGTTATATGCGCGTCCTGGCTTGAGCGCGGCGGGGCAATGCTTGCAGGCTGAACTGTTGGATTTGTGCGCAAACAGCCCCGTCGAACCATGCCTTTACTGAATATTTTTTATGCCTGAAAAGCATTGAAAAAACACACCTCGGCGCCAGGCCTTGCAGGCTCTGGCTTGGGCGTTCGTGCCGGCTTTGTTTATTCAATTTAGATCTATGTATAACTTCAAAGATTACTTTAAGAGATAAGCGTCTGGCCCCGATGATTCAGCCCTCGACGGCCTTCCACGCAGGCCTGTCGGTTTTTGTTTTAAGACCGTAGGGAGTGAATCAATGGGCAATGTCCAGACCGCCGCCAGTGCACACGAGGCGCTATGGCGTCAGGCACCTGGTGGTGAGTTGGTCGACCTTGGCCGGCCGCACCGCGCGCCGTTGGGGCAACTGCGAACGCAGAAGACTCCAAAGCGTTTTTCTAGCCGCCGCGAAGGGATTCTGCTGGGGCTGCTGGTGCTGGCCCTGCACGGTGCGGTGATCTATTGGGTGAGCCAGAAGGCGACGCCAGTGCTGCCGATTGTGCCGCCGGAAATCCCACCGATGACCATCGAGTTTTCCCAGCCAGCGCCGCCAGTGGTTGAACCTCCACCGCCTGCGCCACCACCACCGCCGCCTGTGGTCGAGCCACCGCCCCCTGTGGTGGATGAGTTGGCTGCCAAGCCGGCGCCGAAAAAGATTCCGAAACCCAAGCCGGTGCCAAAACCCGTGCCCAAACCGGTCGCCAAACCGGTAGAGCAACCGCCGGCGCCACCGGTCCCTGCGCCACCTGCGCCAGCGCCGGTCGCCGCGCCTGCGCCCGCCCCGGTTACTCCGGCTTCTGCCAACGCCGCGTACCTGAAGAACCCGGCACCTGAATACCCGTCACTGGCCCAGCGCCGGGGCTGGGAAGGCACGGTGTTGTTGCGGGTTCATGTGTTGGCCAGCGGCAAGCCGGGTGAGATCCAGATCCAGAAAAGCAGCGGTCGCCAGCAACTCGACGACGCCGCACTGACCGCCGTAAAGCGTTGGAGCTTCGTGCCGGCCAAGCAGGGCGATGTGGCTCAGGACGGCTGGGTCAGCGTTCCGATCGACTTCAAGATTCACTAACTATTGCGCTTCGGTGTGTTGCACACGCCGCGACTTGTACAGAGGGAAAACATCATGGCATTAGCATCTCCACTTGAATCCATCGAAAGCGCGGTGATCTGGCTGCTGGTGGTCTTTTCGGTCGCCACCTGGGGCTTGGCCTTGCTCAAGGGCGTGCAGTTCGGTCGCCTCAAGGCCCAGGATCGCAAGTTCCACAAACAGTTCTGGGCGGCGTCGAGTCTTGATTCAGCCGCTGAATTGGCAGAGACCCAACCGGGTGCCGCTGCCCGCGTGGCCCAGGCCGGTTATGCCGCGATCCAGGTTGGCGATGCGCCTCACGCTGCCGACTTGAGCCAGGCAATCAACCATCAGGACCGCCTCGAACGCGCCCTGCGCCAGCAGATCGTGCGTGAGCGTCGCTCCCTGGAAACCGGCCTGGCCGTGGTCGCCAGTATCGGCAGCACCTCGCCGTTTATCGGCCTGTTCGGCACCGTGTGGGGGATCATGGAAGCGCTCAAGGGCATCAGCGCCGCCGGTTCCGCCAGCCTGGAAACCGTCGCCGGCCCCATCGGCGCCGCACTGGTTGCAACAGGCGTGGGGATCGCCGTCGCCGTACCTGCGGTGCTGGTTTACAACTACTTCCTGCGTCGCCTCAAGCTGACTGCCGCCGACCTGGATGACTTCGCCCACGACTTCTATAGCCTGGCGCAGAAAAATTCCTTCCGTGTGCTGCTGCACCCGGCGCTCAACAAAAGCGCTGCCGGCAACCCACAAAAAGTGAAGGAGGCGTCCTGAAATGGCCTTTTCCACGCAAGACAGCGATGAAGTGCTGAGCGAGATCAACGTCACGCCGCTGGTAGACGTGATGCTGGTGCTGCTGGTGGTGTTTATCGTCACCGCGCCGCTGTTGACCAACGCGATCCCGATCAACCTGCCCAAGACCGAGGCCGTGGCGCCGGTGGAGCAGAAAGACCCGCTGGTGGTGAGCATCGACGGCGCCGGCAAACTGTTTATCAACAAGGACGCAATCCAGCCGGACCTGCTCGAATTCAACCTGCAGGCGGCCAAGGCCAAGGACCCCGATGTGCGGGTGCAACTGCAGGCGGATGACGGAGTGAACTACGGCGAAGTGGCGCGAGCCATGGCGTCTATCGAGCGCGCGGGGATTACCAAACTGTCGGTGATTACTGCACGTTAGCTTCAAAAGCCTCGACAATTTTTTGGCCGTCTCCTTGGCAGGGTGCGGCCTTTTTTTTGCCTGGGTTTCAGCAATACCACACGTTCAAAGTGCGCCAACCCCAGCGATTTGTGGATACCGGATTTCAACTTCTCGCTGAAACGTTCTAACGCTCTCTTTTAGCCAGTTAATCAACCTAGCGATATCAGGTTCCGACTGCCGCCCATTCCGACAAATAACGTAGTACGCGGCCGGCGACATCATCACCGGGCCGCCTAGCGTGACTAATGCACCTTCTTCCAACTGGTCATACACCAACGCTGTTCTGGCCAGCGCAATCCCGCCCCCCTTCACCGCCAGGCTGATTGCCAGGCTTGAGTCCGGAAATCGCGGCCCATGGTGATAAGGCGCAGCCGCCAAGCCCTGAAATGCAAACCAGCTTTCCCACCCCGGGCACACTTGATCGTCCACGCGGTGAATGAGCGGGTATCGCGCAATATCTGTCAGCGGAATATCGCCGTTCGCTTGTTGAAATGCCGGTGAGCAAACCGGGAACACGGCATCGCGCATAAGTAGCTCGGCATGATGATCCGGGTAGTTGCCGTATCCCATCACAATCGCAACATCGAATTGATGGGCGCCGAGATGGGTGCTGTTCATATCCGTACTGGTCAATACCAGGTCGAGATTCAATGAAGCGTCGGAGTGAAAACCATGCATCCTGGGAATCAGCCAGCTGGAACACAGAGAAGACGTGCACGAGAGGTAAAGCGGCTGGGACTTGCTCGGGTTAAGTGTGTGCAACACCGCCTCAAGCGCGTTGAAAAAACCGTCAGCCACCGGCAACAAAGCCTGTCCCGCAGCGGTGAGATTGACGCCCCGAGAGTGGCGCTCGAACAACTGCACGCCCCACCACTCCTCCAGCCCTGCAATCTGATGGCTTATCGCACTGGCGGTCAGGTTCAACTGGGAGGCGGCGCGCGCAAAACTCCCCGTTTGCGCAGCGCTGACGAAGGCTTGCAGCATGGGAGTAGGTGGCGGACGTTGGCCCATCAGGTGCTCACTTTGATCAGGATGATCCCGCAAACAATGACGAACGCCGAAAGCATCCGCCGCCAGCCGAACCGCTCGTGAAAAAACAGCGCGGCAATAATGGCGCCGATAATAACACTGGTTTCCCGCAACGCTGAGACCTTGGCCACCGCGTCCAGGGACAGCGCAAACAGCACCAATCCGTAGGAAGTGAGGTAAAGAACGCCGCCCATAACGCCGACTTTCCAATGGTTGCGAATGGCCTCGGCGAATGCCAAACGCTTCTTGAAAAACGCTAGCGCCGGAATCGGAATGCTCTGGAATACCGTCAGATAGAGGATGTATTGCAGCACCGTCTCACTGGCTCTTACCCCTTTGGCATCCACCACCGTGTATGACGCGATAAACGCACCAGCACATACGGCCATCAAGATTGGTTTGAACATGCGCGCGGTCATCCTTCGCACGAATGTCAGGCTGATGATGCCTACACAAATCAGCAACACCCCGCCCAATGCGTGGAACGACAGATGCTCATTCAGCAGGACGTAAGAAAACAGTGCGACCAGAACCGGTGGCACTCCACGCATCACCGGGTAGACCTGGCCGAAATCACCGGTTTCATACGCTTTGATCAGGAACAATCGATAGGCGGTGTTGAGCACTACGGAAACCAGCACGTAGCCCCACACCTGCAGGCTTGGCGCATTCACCAGCGGCAGCGCCGCCAGGCAGATCAGCAACGCCGTACCGTCGACCATGGCCAAGGTCATCAAGCGACTGCTCCCGGCCCGGACGACTGCGTTCCAAGTGGCGTGCATGAGGGCAGATATCAAAACTAGGGTGATCGCGATGTTGGAGTTGTCCATGGGGCTCGGGCGGGGGAGGAAATGAAGGCGGCTATTTAACGCAGTCATGTGCCATGGTCAGAAGCGAAAGCTCGTCAGTGCTGCCATTAAGAACCGTCATGGTTTTTAAAGGGCCAGCAAGTCATGTCCCTTTAAATTGCAGGACGTTTCCGAGACAATCCCCGCCGCCTTGCGGCTGTTGGAATGGATGGCTAGTCTTCGGCCCGTCGCTGGTTTCCAGTGATCGGGTTTAGCAGCCTGATTTCAATAGGCACACGGTTCACATCTCCATTTATGGTGGCTGTGCGTGGGGCACCCTCGGGTGCGCTGGTGTTCCTATTGGCCAGTCTGCTAACCCGCGTACAGCTGCCACCTATCGTTTAGCAGCGCTAGTGGTAGCTCCGGTGTTCAATAGGAGTTGCACCATGACCAAGGCACTTCCCGATCCACCCGTTGACTGTCTCGTCGCCAACGACAACCTCAGTTTCGAGGACGCCCAACTCTATATCGCCCATCTGATTCACAGCGCCTAAGCCACCGTATGGGACTGTTGTGACCACCTGCAACCGCATGACCGAGCGAAAATCCATGCGGTGTGGCATTTGCTGGAAATGGCCAAGACCGTGGTAAATCGCACCATCGACTGCATGCCTCGTACCCATCACGTCATCTAAAAACCACTGCAAATTGAATGTGAAATCGAGTCAATGTGGGAGGGGGCTTGCCCCCGATAGCGGTGGATCAGCCACCTACTTGTTGCTGACGGACCGCCATCGGGGGCAAGCCCCCTCCCACATTTTGAGCCTAGATACATTTGGTTTTTTGGTTATTAATAAATAGCTTCTTATTCCTTAACGAATATAACCCTCGTCCCTATACTGTCCTACAACGTTAAACGCTGCAGGAGGGCACACCCATGCACAGCGAGTCGATTCGTTATTTGATCGTGCCGGGCTGGCAAGGATCGCCAGAAGATCATTGGCAAACTCATTGGCAAAATAGCTTGCCCAACAGCGCGCGCGTTGAGCAGGCCGATTGGCTCACCCCGCGTCGCGAAGACTGGGTGGCTGCGTTGGCTGAAGCCATCGCTGCCGACAGCACGCCGGTAATCCTGATCGCCCATAGCCTTGGCTGCATCACTGTGGCCCATTGGGCCGCCGCTGCGCCGTTGCAGTACTTGCGGCAGGTGCGCGGTGCCTTGCTGGTGGCGCCGGCTGATGTCGAACGTCCGGCTTGCTCTCCAGCCCTGCGCAACTTCGCGCCGATCCCGACCGACTTGCTGCCTTTTCCCAGTCAGGTGGTCAGCTCCGACAACGACAGTGCCGTCAGCGCCCCGCGTGCGCTGGAACTGGCGCGCAATTGGGGCGCCGAAGCCGGCATCCTGTCCGGCGCCGGCCATATCAATGTGAAGTCCGGCCACCAGCGTTGGGAGCAGGGTTTCGCCTACCTCTATCGCCTGCAAAGCCGCCTTGAGCACCACGCCCGGCGTAGCGCATAAATTTTTTCAACGCCCTGTCCCTGAGTGGATTTGGGGCGGGAGCCTGCCATGAGTCTGCATGAAACCTTCGGCCAGCCGTTGCTGACCTTCCCCGACGCCGAAAAAAGCCCACTGAGCATTCGTGCCAAGGCACTGGTGTTCGTCGACCCGCGTTCGCGTCAACTGCGCGAAGAGCTGGAAAGCCTCGCACCGCGTGCTTTGCCCGTGTTGATTCGCGGCGAGACCGGCAGCGGTAAAGAACTGCTGGCGCGGCATATTCACCGGGGCAGTGATCGCACCGGGCTGTTTGTCTCCGTCAATTGCGGCGCGATCAGTCCCACCTACGCCGACGCCGAGTTGTTCGGCTACGCGGCGGGTGCCCACAGCGGCGCGGCCAGCAGCCGGGCCGGGTGGTTTGGTTCGGCCAATGGCGGCACCTTGTACCTGGATGAGATCGGCGACTTGCCGCTGCCGATCCAGGTGAAATTGCTCGCTGCCCTGGAAAACCACGAAGTTACCCGCGTCGGCGCCCATCAGCCCAGCCCAGTGGATGTGCGCTTGGTAGCTGCCACCAGCATTGACCTGGCCCAGGCCGTGGCGGCGGGCAAGTTTCATGAGCGACTGTTCCATTACTTGAGCGAAGGCCGACTGGACTTGCCAGCGCTGCGCGAGCGGGTCGGCGACATCCTTTCGTTGGCCGAATATTTCCTGGGCATCTACAGCCAGCGCCTGGACCTGCCGGTACCGTTGATCAGCGACGCTGCCCAGCGAGTCCTGGAGCACCACAGCTGGCCGGGCAATACGCGCGAGCTGGAGAACGTTATTCACTTTGCCTTGCTGGTCAGCAGCGGCGACGAGATTTTGCCCGAACATTTGAACCTGCCGGTGGCGGGTTCACCGGTGGAGCAGCTGCAGCGGATTTTCAACGCTGCCAGTCCTGCCGAGCAGGAATCATTGCGAAAATTCCTGTATGAGCAAAATGGAATATCAACGTGAATAAAAGATATTGTTCGGGAATAAAAAATATAGGTATTGTCCGTTTCACGCCGCGATAGCACTTCGCTGGCACACCACATAAAAACGGTCGTCACCGACGCCCCCGGAATTCCGATAAGGACACTGCATGAAAAAGGTTCTGTTGTTTACCGCTCTGGCGGCTGCCCTGACTGCCGGCTTCGCCCAGGCCAACGAGAAACTGGTCGTAGCCGCGACCCCGGTGCCGCACGCCGAGATCCTCGAACTGGTCAAGCCAGCCCTCAAAAAGCAAGGCGTGGACCTGGAAATCAAAGTCTTCACCGACTACGTACAGCCAAACGTGCAGGTTGCCGAGAAGCGCCTGGACGCCAACTACTTCCAGACCCTGCCGTACCTGGAAAACTTCAACAAGGGCAAGGGCACCAACCTGGTTACCGTGGTTGGCGTGCACGTTGAACCCTTCGGCGGTTACTCGAAAAAGATCAAGAATATTTCTGAGCTCAAAGATGGCGCTACCGTTGCCATCCCGAACGAAGGTTCCAACAGCGGCCGTGCCCTGTTGCTGCTGCAAAAGAACGGTCTGATCACCCTGAAAGACCCGACCAACGCCCTGGCCACGCCGAAAGACATCGCCAGCAACCCGAAGAACCTGAAGTTCAAGGAGCTGGAATCGGCCCTGCTGCCACGCGTGCTGGACCAGGTTGACCTGGATTTGATCAACACCAACTACGCCCTGGAAGCTGGCCTCAACCCAGCCAAGGACGCGCTGATCATCGAAAGTGCCGACTCGCCTTACGTGAACTTCCTGGTGGCTCGCCCGGACAACAAGGACAGCGACGCTATTCAGAAACTGTCCAAGGCCCTGACCAGCCCGGAAGTGAAAGCATTCATCGAGAAGAAGTACAACGGCGCGGTCGTGCCGGCGTTCTGATGTAACTCAAAACCCCCTTCAAGGTTTCAACGCCGACGGCTTGTAGAGCGTCGGCGTTTTTTTATGCCTGGAATTTGGAATGCAATCGACATGTGGGAGGGGGCTTGCTCCCGATAGGGGTGTGTCAGTCAAAGATGTACTGACTGAACCACCGCTATCGGGAGCAAACCCCCTCCCACACTTGATCTTCATCTCACTTTGGATTGTTCGTGGTTTTAGAGAGCTCGGCTGTTAATCGCCCTGCGCAACGCCACCAACCACTTCACCAGCTCCTGCGGATCAATCGGTTTCGCTTTGTTCATGGTTCATTCCCTCGAAAAACAGACCCCCCAACCATAGCTGCCACCTGTCCAACCCGCGAATCCGGGGGTTATCTTTTTGGGTGATATCAATATGCTATTTAGGTATTTAAATTTTGCTTTTTATACCTTTAGAGTTCGCGCTACCCGGCGTTACCCACGCCGGAACGGACTGCGCTCGCGGCATTACCCATGCGGCGATATGGACTCAAGATGACCTTCGATTTCGCATTTATCCTCAGCACCCTGCCGGCGTTTCTAAAAGCCGTAGGGGTGACACTGCAAGTAGGCTTGATCGCCATTGCCACCTCGCTGCTGGTGGCGCTGATCAACGCCGCGCTGCTGGTGTTTCGCACGCCCTACCTGTCGCGTCTGGTGGCGCTGTACGTGGAGCTGGCGCGTAACACGCCGCTGCTGATCCAGCTGTTCTTCGTGTACTTCGCCTTGCCGGCCCTGGGGTTCAATATCTCCGGGTTCTGGGCGGCGATCATCACCATGACCTTCCTCGGCGGTGCCTACCTCACCGAAGTGCTGCGCGCGGGTGTGGAAGCGGTGCCGCTGGCGCAGATCGAGTCGGGCAAGTCCATTGGCCTGTCTCACTGGCAACTGCTGCGCCACGTGATCCTGCCTCAAGCGGGCATCCTCAGCCTGCCGGCGTTGTTCGCCAACTTCATCTTCTTGCTCAAGGAGACCACCGTGGTCTCTGCCGTGGCGGTGCCGGAGATTCTCTACACCACCAAGAGCTACATCGCCCTCTACTACAAGACCTACGAAATGCTCGCAGTGCTGACGCTGATTTGCGTGCTGTTGTTCTTGCCGCTATCGCTGCTGCTCAGCCGCCTGGAAAGGAGGCTCCAGCATGGCCAGTTCGGGTCTTGAGTTGTTGTGGGTGTCGTTGCCGCAATTGGGTAAGGGCGCTGCGCAAACCCTGTCGATTTCGTTTTTGAGCATCGCCTTCAGTACGGTCGGCGGCGTGTTGTATGGCGTGCTGCGCACCTTGAACAACACGCTGATCAACGCGGTGCTACGTGTTTACCTGGAGCTGTTCCGGGCGATTCCAGTGCTGGTGTGGTTGTACCTGCTGTTCTTTGGCCTGCCGATCTTCTTTGGCCTGAGCATCCCGAGCTTCTGGTGCGCGGTGCTGGTGCTGTCGTTGTGGGGCGCCAGCGAAGTGGGCGAGGTGGTACGCGGCGCGTTGCATTCGCTGCCCCGTGGCCAGCGCGAAGCCGGCCTATCGATTGGCTTGTCCGACCCGCAGTTATACGGCTACGTGTTGCTGCCTCAGGCCCTGGATCGACGCCAAGGTCGAACGCGCCAGCGATAAGACCAGCTCCCTGGCGGTGCTGATCGGCGTGGTGGATGTGATCAAGGTGGGCCAGCAAATCATCGAGCGCACCTATGAGTCGGTTCTGATCTACGGCGTGCTGTTCCTGTTTTTCTTCTTTATCTGCTACCCGTTGTCGGCCGCCTCCAAGGTGCTGGAACGGCGCTGGGCCCAAGCATGAGCGCATTGATCGAGTTCCAGGGTTTCAACAAATTCTTCGGCGACCAGCAGGTGCTCAAGGGCATCGACCTGAGTGTGCAAAGCGGTGAAGTGGTGGTGATCCTCGGCCCCAGCGGCTGCGGCAAAAGCACCATGCTGCGTTGCCTTAACGGGTTGGAAGTGGCCCACAGCGGCAGCCTGCGGTTTGCCGGCAAGGAGTTGCTGGAAAAAAATACCGACTGGCGCCAGGTACGCCAGGACATCGGCATGGTGTTCCAGAGCTACCACCTGTTCCCGCACATGAGTGTGCTCGACAACATCCTGCTCGGCCCGCTCAAAGTGCAAAAACGCGACCCCCGCGAGGCCCGCGAGCAGGCCGAGAAACTGCTGGAACGCGTGGGCCTAGCTGACAAGCGCGATGCCTTCCCGCGCCAGCTCTCCGGCGGCCAGCAGCAACGCATCGCCATCGTCCGTTCGCTGTGCATGAACCCCCAAGTCATGCTGTTCGACGAAGTCACCGCCGCCCTCGACCCGGAGATGGTCAAGGAAGTGCTGGAAGTGATCCAAGGCCTGGCCCGCGATGGCATGACCCTGCTCATCGTCACCCATGAAATGGCCTTCGCCCGCGCCGTCGCCGACCGCGTCGTGTTTATGGAGGCCGGTCGCATCCTCGAACACAACACCCCCGAAGAATTCTTTACGAACCCGCAAACCGCACGCGCGCAGCAGTTCCTGGAGAAGTTCTCCTTTGTGTCAACACTGCCCAAGAAAACCAAGGAACTGGAGTTGCTATGAAAAAGTTACTGCTGCCACTGTTGGCCGTCGCCTTACTGGCCGGCTGCGATAAGAAGGCCGAAGAGCCCGCCAAACCTGCTGCTGCCGTGAGCTACCTCGACAAGATCAAGGCGCGCGACAAGCTGATCGTTGGGGTCTTCACTGACAAGCCACCGTTTGGTTTCGTAGATGAAGCTGGTCGCTACGTCGGCTTCGATACCGACATTGGCCGTCGATTCGCCAAAGACCTGTTGGGCGATGAAAACAAAGTCGAATTCGTCGCCGTCGAGCCGGCGAGTCGCATTCCGTTCCTGCAAAGCGATAAGGTCGACCTGATCCTCGCCAACATGACCGTGACCCCGGAACGCAAGGACGCCGTGGATTTCACCAACCCCAACCTGAAAGTCGCGGTACAGGCCCTGGTGCCGAACAACAGCTCGGTCAAAAGCCTGGACGACCTGGCCACCCGCACCACTATCGTCACCACCGGCACCACTGCTGACATCTGGCTGACCAAGAACCACCCGGACTGGAAACTGCTCAAGTTCGAGAAAAACTCCGAGTCGCTGCAAGCGTTGTCGGCTGGCCGTGGCGATGCCTATGCCCAGGACAACCTGGTGCTGTTCAGCTGGGCCAAGCAGAACCCAGGCTACCGCGTGCTGGAAGAGAAACTCGGCGACGAAGCGCCCATCGCGCCTGCCGTGAAGAAGGGCAACGTCGAACTGCGTGACTGGGTGAATGCCGAGTTGGCGAAGTTGGGTGAGGAGAAATTCCTGCTCAAGCTGTATGACCAATATGTGCGCAAAGAACTGAGCGATGACACCAAGCCTGAGAGTGTGATTGTTGAAGGCGGGAAGTGGCAGGGCTAGTTCTGCGCTGACTGTTATGCCGCTATCGGGAGCATGGGGTATCTACACAACTTTCAGCCCCTGACAAATCCCCCTGTGGCGAGCGGGACAAGCCGCTCGCCACAACAGCCCTATCTGCCGGACGTTCAGCGTTGAGCCAACGTTGTGTAGATACCTATGCCCCGATGAGGCCGGTGCCCCCCCTCAATACGCCTTCCCCATGCAGATAAGGAACCCTGATCTAAGCTCACAGTCGCATACACACTGGCACATCGCATCGCGCACAAGGAGTCTGCATGGGCGGTCGTATTTCCATCTGTATCGTCGGTTTGGGTTTAGTGGTGTTGCTGAGCGCTTGCGGCCAGGAAAAGGCTGAACCCAAGCAGCATTCCCGAGTATTTGTGCAAACCGTGCAGCCCACGGATTTCGCCGCGGCAGTCACGCTGACCGGGGATGTCCAGGCGCGCGTGCAAACCGACTTGTCCTTCCGCGTCGGCGGAAAAATCATCCAGCGCATGGTGGATGTGGGCGACCGCGTGACCGCCCGACAAGTGCTGGCCAAGCTCGATCCCAAGGATTTGCAAACCAACGTCGATTCCGCCCAGGCCCAGGTCGTGGCGGAACAGGCGCGGGTCAAACAGACTGCCGCTGCCTTTGTGCGCCAGGAAAAACTCCTGCCCAAGGGCTACACCAGCCGCAGCGAATACGATTCTGCGCAGGCCGCGCTGCGCAGCAGCCAAAGTGCCCTGGCCGCCGCGCAGGCCCAGTTGGCCAACGCCCGTGAACAACTCGGCTATACCGCGCTGATTGCGGATGCGCCGGGAGTGATCACCGCACGCCAAGCTGAAGTCGGCCAGGTGGTGCAAGCCACCGTGCCGATTTTCAGCCTGGCCACCGATGGCGAGCGCGACGCGGTGTTCAACGTCTATGAATCCCTGTTGGTGGAGCCGCCACCTGACGCGCCGATCACCGTCAGCCTGTTGGATAACCCCAGCATCAAGGCCCAGGGCAAAGTCCGTGAAGTCACGCCCGCCGTGGCGGCCAACACCGGCACGGTGCAGGTGAAGATTGCGCTGCAATCTCTGCCTAAAGGCATGCAGCTCGGTTCGGTGGTCAGCGCCACCGCCAATGGTCCGGCCAAGCCCAGCGTCGAGCTGCCGTGGTCGGCATTGACCAAAGACTTGAGCGAACCCGCCGTGTGGCTGGTCGACGGCGACGGCAAGGCGCAGTTGCATAAAGTCACGGTGGCGCGGTACCTCACCGGTAAGGTCATCATCAGTGACGGCCTTAAAGGCGGCGAAAAAGTCGTCGTGGCCGGTGGGCAATTGCTGCATCCCGGCATGTTGGTCGAGATTGCCCAGCAGGGAGCCAAGCCATGAAGCGCCTGACGCTCATACTCACCACCAGCCTGTTGCTGATGGCCTGCTCCAAGGAAGAACCCGCGCCCGAGCCGGTGCGCCCAGTTCTGTCCATGGAAGTGAAGGCCGAAGACCAGGAAACCCTCGGCCGCTTCGCCGGTACCATCCAGGCGCGCTACGAAAGCAACCTGGGGTTTCGCGTGTCGGGGCGTATCGCCCGCCGCGCCGTGGATGTGGGGGCTGAAGTGCAGAAGGGGGCCTTGCTCGCTGTCCTTGACCCCACCGACCAGCAAAACCAGTTGCGCGCCGCCCAAGGCGACCTCGCTCGCGTCCAGGCGCAATTCATCAACGCCCAGGCCAACGCTCGCCGCCAGCAGGAATTGTTCAACCGTGGCGTCGGCGCCCAGGCGCAGTTGGATATCGCTCAGACCGATCTGAAAACCACTCAGGCCTCTCTCCACCAGGCCCAAGCGTCAGTCAACCAAGCCAAGGACCAGCTCAACTACGCCGAGCTGCGCACCGACCACGCCGGTATTATCACCGCCTGGAACGCTGAGGCTGGCCAAGTGGTCAGCGCCGGTCAGCAAGTGGTGACCCTGGCGCGCCCGGACATCAAGGAGGCGGTGATCGACCTGCCCGCCGGTCTCGCCGAGCGGCTGCCCCCGGACGTGGTGTTCCTCGTCGCCGGGCAACTCGACCCCAGCGTCAACACCACTGCCACTGTGCGCGAGATCGAACCCCAGGCCCAAAGCGCCACGCGCACCCGTCGCGCGCGCCTGACCCTGGCCGAAACACCGCCCGCGTTCCGCCTTGGCACGGCGATCAGTGTGACCTTGAGTTCGGCCATCGCTCCACGCATCGAGTTGCCCCTGAGCGCCTTGCAGGATGTCGACGGCAAGACCCGCATCTGGATCCTCGACACCCAAAGCCAGACCGTGCAACCGCGCGACATCACGGTGCTTAGCCGTGATGCTGATAGCGCCTTGCTCAACGGTGGGGTCAAACCCGGCGAACGTATCGTCACCGCCGGCGTAAACAGCCTGAAGCCTGGGCAAAAAGTCAAAATCGACGAGGACAGCCCGCGATGAAAGGGAGCTTCAACTTATCCGACTGGGCCCTCAAGCATCAGTCCTTCGTCTGGTACCTGATGTTCGTCGCGCTGCTGATGGGCGTGTTCTCCTACATGAACCTTGGCCGTGAGGAAGACCCCTCGTTCACCATCAAGACCATGGTGATCCAGACCCGCTGGCCCGGTGCGACCCAGGAAGAAACCCTCAAGCAGGTCACCGACCGCATCGAGAAAAAACTCGAAGAGCTCGACTCCCTCGACTACGTGAAAAGCTACACGCGACCGGGTGAATCCACGGTGTTCGTGTTCCTCAAGGACACCACCAGCGCCAAGGCCATCCCGGAGATCTGGTACCAGGTCCGCAAGAAGATCGACGACATTCGCGGTAGCTTCCCCCAGGGTTTGCAGGGGCCGTCATTCAACGACGAATTCGGTGATGTGTTCGGCTCGGTCTACGCCTTTACCGGCGACGGCCTGTCGATGCGCCAGTTGCGCGACTACGTGGAGCGGGTGCGCGCCGAGATTCGTTCGGTGCCGGGGTTGGGCAAGGTCGAGATGATCGGCCAGCAGGACGAAGTGATTTACCTGAATTTCTCCACGCGCAAACTGGCTGCGTTGGGCGTTGACCAGCGCCAGGTGGTGCAGAGCTTGCAATCGCAGAACGCGGTGACCCCGGCCGGGGTGATCGAGGCCGGGCCTGAGCGGATTTCAGTGCGCACATCCGGGCAGTTTGCTTCGGAGAAAGACCTGGCCGATGTCAATTTGCGCCTCAATGACCGCTTCTATCGCCTGGCGGACATCGCCGAGATTACCCGTGGCTACGTCGACCCGGCGCGGCCGATGTTCCGCTTCAACGGCAAGCCGGCGATTGGTTTGGCCATCGCCATGCAGAAGGGCGGCAACATCCAGTCGTTCGGCAAGGCGCTGCACACGCGCATGGACGAACTGACCGCCGACCTGCCGGTGGGCGTCGGTGTGCATAAGGTCTCCGACCAGGCCGAGGTGGTGGAAGAGGCCGTCGGCGGCTTTACCAGCGCGCTGTTCGAAGCGGTGATCATCGTGTTGGTGGTGAGCTTTATCAGCCTCGGCATGCGCGCCGGGCTGGTGGTGGCGTGCTCGATTCCATTGGTGCTGGCGCTGGTGTTCGTGTTCATGGAATACAGCGGCATCACCATGCAGCGCGTGTCGCTCGGTGCGTTGATCATCGCCCTCGGCCTGTTGGTGGACGACGCGATGATCACCGTGGAGATGATGATCACGCGCCTGGAAAAAGGCGAAACCAAGGAGCAGGCCGCGACCTACGCCTACACCTCCACGGCATTCCCGATGCTTACCGGTACCTTGGTGACCGTCGCCGGTTTCGTGCCGATTGGCCTCAACGCCAGTTCGGCGGGCGAGTACACCTTCACCCTGTTCGCGGTGATTGCCGTAGCGATGCTGGTGTCGTGGGTGGTGGCGGTGCTGTTTGCGCCGGTGATTGGCGTGCACATCCTCAGTGCCAAGGTGAAACCCCACAGCGCTGAGCCGGGGCGCATCGGCCGTGCGTTCAATGGCGGCATGCTGTGGGCCATGCGCAACCGTTGGTGGGCCATCGGCATCACCGTGGGCCTGTTCGTGGCGTCGGTGTTCTCCATGCAGTTCGTGCAGAACCAGTTCTTCCCGTCGTCGGACCGACCGGAAATCCTCGTTGACCTCAACCTGCCGCAAAACGCCTCGATCAACGAAACGCGCAAGGCTGTTGATCGCCTCGAAGCGATCATCAAGGACGACCCGGACATTACGCGCTGGAGCACCTATATCGGCCAGGGCGCGATCCGTTTCTACCTGCCCCTCGATCAGCAATTGGAAAACCCGTATTACGCGCAGTTGGTGATCGTCAGCAAAGGCCTGGAAGAACGCGGTGAGCTGATCGCGCGCCTGCGAAAACGCCTGCGTGAAGACTTCGTCGGTATCGGCAGTTTTGTGCAGCCACTGGAAATGGGCCCGCCGGTGGGCCGCCCGATCCAGTATCGCGTGTCCGGAAAAGACACCGACCAAGTGCGCAAGCACGCCATCGAACTGGCGACCCTGCTGGATAAAAACACCCACCTGGGCGAGATCATCTACGACTGGAACGAGCCGGGCAAAGTGCTGCGCATCGACATTGCCCAGGACAAGGCGCGCCAGCTCGGGCTGTCATCCGAAGACGTGGCGCAGTTGATGAACAGCGTGGTCAGCGGCGCCTCGGTGACTCAGGTGCACGACGATATCTACCTGATCAACGTGGTCGGCCGCGCCGAGGACGCCGAGCGCGGTACCCCGGAAACCTTGCAGAACCTGCAGATTGTCACGCCCAACGGCACCTCGATCCCGCTGCTGGCGTTTGCCACTGTGCGCTATGAACTGGAGCAGCCGCTGGTGTGGCGTCGCGACCGCAAGCCGACCATCACCATCAAGGCCTCGGTGCGTGACGAGATGCAGCCGACCGACTTGGTCAAGCAGCTCAAGCCGGAGATCGACAAATTCAGCGACGGCCTGCCGGTGGGCTATAAGGTCGCCACGGGCGGTACCGTGGAAGAAAGCGGCAAGGCCCAAGGCCCGATTGCCAGCGTGGTGCCGTTGATGCTGTTCCTGATGGCGACGTTCCTGATGATCCAACTGCACAGCGTGCAGAAGATGTTCCTGGTGGCCAGTGTCGCGCCGTTGGGGCTGATCGGCGTGGTGCTGGCGTTGATCCCCACGGGCACGCCCATGGGCTTTGTGGCGATCCTCGGTATCCTGGCGCTGATCGGCATCATCATCCGCAACTCGGTGATCCTGGTGACGCAGATCCACGAATATGAAGTGGCCGGCTACACGCCGTGGGACGCGGTGGTGGAAGCCACCGAGCATCGGCGTCGTCCGATCCTGCTCACGGCGGCAGCGGCGAGTCTGGGCATGATCCCGATTGCCCGGGAAGTGTTCTGGGGGCCGATGGCTTACGCGATGATTGGCGGCATCATCATCGCCACCTTGCTGACGCTGTTGTTCCTGCCGGCGCTGTATGTGGCCTGGTACAAGATCCGCGAACCCCAACAGGAAGAACACGGTTAAAAATGTGGGAGGGGGCTTGCCCCCGATGGCGGTGGGTCAGTCAAAGATGCTCCAACTGATCCACTGCTATCGGGGGCAAGCCCCCTCCCACATTTGAAGTGCGTTGCCTCTAAGGTCTGCGCCAGACACTGGCCAGCCAAGGCTGCTGCTCACGCGGCAACCCCGCCGGCCGGTAGTAATGCTCCAGCTCCACAAACCCGGCGGTGGTGAGCAGTGTTTGCCACGCCTCCAGGTCGTGATAAGCCCCATAGCGCGGCCCATTCCAGCCTTCCTGGTTCTCACCCCGCGGGTTGGAGCTGAACAGCACACCCCCAGGCTTCAGCGCCCCATGCAGTTGCTTGAGCACACGTGGCAGTTCCTGCTTGGGGATATGAAACAGCACCGCATTGGCAAAGATCCCATCGAAGCGTTCAGCGGGTAAGTCCAGCTTGAGGAAATCCTGCTGCAACACCTCGCAGCCGCTGTCTTCGCGCGCCATCTGCGCAAAGCGCTCCGAGCCGTCCAGGCCGACGGCGATATGGCCCATTCGCGTAAACGTCTGCAAATCCCGTCCCGGCCCGCAACCGAAATCCAGCACGGTGAACGGCGCAGCACCTTGGATATGCCGCAGCAGTGCGTCGATATTCTGGCTTACATCGTGATCGCGAGTGCCTTCACGGAAGTCCTCGGCCACTGTGTTGTAGTGGCCGAGGGTGGTGGACGTGATCTGGTTGAGATCGTCGGGCTTGAGGGTCATGACGGTGAATACCGGGCGCTGAGAGGGCCCGACTATACCTCACCTCTTGTTCAGCACCCGCGCCAAGCGATCGCCGCTCAGTTGAATCACCGCCACCAGCACCACCAGCAGCACAATCACGGTCAGCATGATCTGCGTGTCAAAACGCTGATAGCCGTAGCGGTACGCAATGTCGCCCAAGCCGCCGGCACCAATCGCGCCGGCCATGGCCGACGAGTTGATCATGGTCACCAGCGTAATCGTAAATCCGCCGACAATTCCCGGCAGCGCTTCGGGCAACAGCACATGCCAGATGATGTGCCAACGACGGCAGCCCATGGCTTGTGCGGCTTCGATCAGCCCGTGGTCGACCTCGCGCAAACTCACTTCGGCGATCCGCGCGAAGAACGGTGTCGCGGCGATTGTCAGCGGTACAACTGCCGCCCACACACCGTAGGTGGTGCCAACGATCAGCCGGGTGAACGGGATCAAGGCCACCATCAAAATCAAAAAAGGAATCGAGCGGAACAGATTGACGAAGGCCCCCAGCACCCGGTTCAGCGCCGGCGCCTGGTAGATGCCGCCCTTGTCGCTGGTCACCAGAAACACCGCCAGTGGAATCCCCACCAGCAACGCAATCAGCGACGACACGCCGACCATCAACAAGGTGTCGATGGCGCCCTGTACTAAACGATCAAACCACATAGCCCAGCACCTCCGCCTGTTGTGCCCAATTCGCGGCGCGGTTGCGCAGTTCTTCGGCGCTGTGGGGTGAGCCATTCACTGCCAGCAGCAATTGCCCCAAGGCATGGCCCTGGATGCGTTCCACACCGCCTTGCAGCAAGCGCACGCGCCCGCCGAGAGCGCTGAACAGCGCGGCCAGGTCCGGTTCATCGCTGGCACTGCCGGTGAGCTGCAAGCGCAACACCACTGCAGCGTCCGCTGATGACGGCGAGTGCTGCAACCGGCTTTGCAGTTCTTCCGGCAGCCCATGTTGCAGCGGCGCCAGCAGGGTCTTGCTGACCTCGTGCTGCGGGTTGCCAAACACTTGCCACACCGGGCCTTGCTCGACGATGCGCCCGTGTTCCAGCACCACCACGCGGTCGCAGATGTCGCGGATCACCGCCATCTCATGGGTGATCAAGACGATGGTCAGGCCCAGGCGTCGGTTGATCTCGCGCAACAGGCCTAGGATCGATTGGGTGGTCTCCGGGTCCAGCGCCGAGGTGGCTTCGTCGCACAGCAGGATCTGCGGGTCGTGCACCAGCGAACGGGCGATGCCCACGCGCTGTTTCTGCCCACCGGAAAGCTGCGCCGGGTAGGCCTTGTGCTTGTCCTGCAAACCCACTAATTCCAGCAGCTCACGCACCTTTTGCTCACGCTGGAGCTTGGGCACGCCGGCGACTTTCAGCGGCAATTCGACGTTCTGCCACACGGTCTTGGCCGACATCAGGTTGAAGTGCTGGAAGATCATGCCGATGCGCCGACGCAGCGCTACCAGATGGTCTTCGTCGAAGTCGCCGATGTCCACCTGATCGATCAGCACGCGCCCGCTGCTCGGTTGCTCCAGCCGGTTGATGGTGCGGATCAGCGAGGATTTACCGGCACCGCTGCGGCCAATGATGCCGAACACCTCACCGCGCTGGATCGCCAGGTCGATGCCTTGCAGGGCATGCACCGTGCCGTCGTAGGTCTTGCCCAGGTTGATAAAGCGCACGTGCGCGCGGTTCAGGTCTGGATGCAGTTCAGTCTGCTCGGCGTCCCTGGGCGGTGTGCCCAGGTCGCGCAGTTGAGAGTGGGCGGCGGTCATTTTTTATCTTCCCAACCCACTTGGTAAAGCTTGCCAAGGGATTTATCCAACGCAGCGCGCACCACCGGCGAGTGCTGGTAGATGTCGACGAACTTGATCACACGCGGGTCGGTTTTGCTCTTCGGTTGGATCACGAACTGGATCACGTATTCCGGGTGGTCGAGGCCGTCGAACAGCAGCGCCGATTCCGCGTCGAAAGTCTTGGACAGGCGGATATACGCCGGGTAGCCCTGCACCAGGTCTGCATCGTCATAGGCACGTACCAGCTGCACGGCCTCGACTTGCAGGATTTTGATTTTCTTTGGGTTTGCGACGATGTCTTCTTCGGTGGCCTTGTAGCCCACACCCGGCTTGAGGGTGATCAAGCCGGCCTTGGCCAGCAGTTGCAGGCCGCGACCGCTGTTGATCGGGTCGTTGGCGATGGCCACGCTGGCGCCTTCGGGCAGCTCGTCGAAGCTTTTGTACTTTTTCGAATACAGCCCGACGTTGTTGATGATGCCCGGCGCGTAAGGCACCAGGTCAAAACCGGCGGCGGCCTTGGCGTTTTCCAGGAAGGGGATGTGCTGGAAGTAGTTCACGTCAATATCGCCGGCGGCCAGGCTGACGTTGGGCGCGATCCAGTCGGTGAACTCCACCAGCTCGACTTTCAAGCCTTGCTTGCCGGCTTCGGCGACTGCGGCTTCCAGGGGAATCGCGAAGGCCGCGGTGGTGCCGATTTTCAACGGTGCATCGGCGGCGAACACCGCCGAGCTGAACAACCCGAAGGCCAGGGCCAGTGCTTTGACTGGGTTATTGAGGAATGTCTTTTTCATAGTGGGTTTCCAGTCATAAGGTATTAGGACAAACAATGCAGATCCAATGTGGGAGGGGGCTTGCTCCCGATAGCGGAGTGTCAGCAAACCAATCCGGTGACTGATACACCGCTATCGGGAGCAAGCCCCCTCCCACATTTTTGTTCAGTGGCGGTAGGTCGAGCCGGTGTGTTGTTCAGGTAGGCGAGCACTGCCGTGGAAGACTTTTTCCCGTAGCGTGCCGTTCTCATATTCGGTCTTGTACGACCCCCGCTTCTGCAGCACCGGCACCACCAGGTCGATAAAGTCCACATAGCTTTCCGGCGTCACAATCCGCGTCAGGTTGAAGCCATCCAACCCGGTTTCGCTGATCCACGATTCCAGCTCGTCAGCGACTTGTTCGGGCGAGCCGACCAAGGTGATATAGCGTCCGCCGAGGGCGTGCTGCTCCAGCAATTTGCGCCGGGTCCAGTCGTTGTTTTGCAGGTTCTTGGTGGCCGACTGGATTGCGTTGCTCTTCACGTACTGGATCGGTTCGTCGATTTCGTACTGGGAAAAATCAATCGCGGTGGACGCCGAGAAGTGCGCCACGCCGGCCTCCGCGCTGGCATAGCTCAGGTACTCGGCATGCTTGGCCCAGGCCTGTTCTTCGGTGGCGCCGACGATTACGTTGAGGCCCATGAACACCTTGATGTCATCCGGATTCCGCCCGGCGTCGACTGCACTGGCGCGCACCTTGTCCACCTGGACCTTGGTCGACGCTTTGTTCTGCCCGCTGATAAACACGCACTCGGCATGGCGTCCGGCGAACAGCAAGCCACGGTCCGAGCTGCCGGCCTGGAACAGCACCGGCGTACGTTGCGGCGACGGTTCACACAGGTGATAACCCTCCACCTGATAAAACTCGCCATGGTGCTCGACCTTGTGCACCTTGCCCGGCTGCGCGTAGACCCGCGCTTGCGGATCGTTGAGCACCGCGTCGTCCTCCCAACTGCCTTCCCAAAGTTTGTACAGCACCTCCAGGTACTCATCGGCTTGGTCGTAGCGCCGGTCATGCTCGACCTGCTCGCTAAGGCCCATGGCTTTGGCGGCGCTGTCGAGGTAGCCGGTGACGATGTTCCAGCCCACCCGGCCACGGCTCAGGTGATCAAGCGTGGACATGCGTCGGGCGAACAGATACGGCGGCTCATACGTGAGGTTGGCGGTCAGGCCGAAGCCTAGATTCCTGGTGACCGCAGCCATGGCCGAGACCAGCAGCAACGGGTCGTTGACCGGCAGTTGGATCGACTCCTTGAGCGGCACGTCGATGGAGTTTTGATAGACGTCGTACACGCCGACGATATCGGCGATAAACAAGCCATCGAACAGCCCACGCTCCAGGGTTTGCGCCAACTCAGTCCAGTACTCGATGGTCTTGTACTGGGTGGACGTATCCCGTGGGTGGGTCCACAGGCCGTGGTTGATGTGCCCGATGCAGTTCATGTTGAAGGCATTGAGCAGGATCTTTTTCTTCGCCATCAAATGGTCCCCCGCAGTGGCGGGTTTTTAGCATTGAGGTAGTAATTGCCTACCGCGTGGTACTTCCAGCGCACCGGGTCGTGCAGGGTGTGCACCCGTGCGTTGCGCCAGTGGCGGTCGAGGCCGTGCTCGGCAAGGGTCGCCTGGCTGCCGGCGAGTTCGAATAAGGTGCTGCCGGCGGCCAGGGAGATTTCGGTGCTCAAGGCGCGTACTTCGGCCACGGCAATCGAGGCAGCCGCAACGGTCTCGGCATTGCTGTCGGCCTGGGCGCGGTCGAGGAATTCACCTGAGCGTTCCAGCAATGCCTCTGCGGCGTGCAGACGGATGCTCAAGTGGCCGAAGCTCTTCAGGGTCAACGGGTCTTCAGTGGCCTTGTCGTTGCCGGAGTCGATCCATGGGCGAGTCTTGGTGCGCACAAAGTGCAGCGCATCCTCAAAGGCGGCGCGGGCGATGCCGGTGTCGATGGCAGCATGAAGAATCTGCGCGAGCGGGCCGACGGTAGTCGGGCGTTCAAAGGCGCTTTGGAAAGGGACCACGTCGTGGGCAGCGACCCAGACGTTATCGAACACCACCGAGCCGCTGCCGGTGGTGCGCTGGCCAAAGCCGCTCCAGTCGTCAATCACGCTCAGGCCTTCGCTGTCGCGCGGTACAAACGCCAACTGCTGCACGCCGTGCTCATCCACCACGGAGGTCGGGATGCGTTGCGCGTAGATCGCACCGGTTGAGTAGAACTTGCGGCCCGTTATGCGAAAACCGTCGCCGTCGCGGGTGATGCTCGTGACGCGATCGTGAGCGGTCTTGGTGCCCAGTTCTGCAAGGGCATTGCCGAAGCGCTAGCCGGCGAGTACTTCGGCGTACAGGCGTTGTTGCTGCGCGGGGCTGCCGTTCACGCGCAGCACTTCCAGGGCATAGAAATGGTTTTGCGGAATCTGGCCCAGGGAGGCGTCGGCCTGGGCGATCAAGGCGATGACCTTCGCCAGGGTGACGTTGGACACGCCTGCACCGCCGTATGCCTTCGGCACGCTGATGCCCCACAGGCCGGAGCGGGAAAACACGTCCAACTCGGGCAGCGGCAGGCGGCGTTCGCGGTCGCGCTGGGCGCTGTCGCGGCGGAAGTCTTCGGCCAGGTCGCTGGCGACAACAAGGGCTTGTTCATCGCTGGTGATAACCGCGACGTGATGAGAAAGGGTCATGCGTATTTCTCCAGAGGTCTGGTCGGTTAAATCCAGGAGTGGCGAGCAGGCAGGGTGCCGTTTAAGCGATAGGTGCCCACCGCGTGGTACTTCCAGCGCACGGGGTCGTGCAGCGTGTGTACGCGCGCGTTGCGCCAATGCCGGTCGAGGTTGAACTCAGCGAGGGTGGCGCGACTGCCGGCCAGTTCAAAGAGCTTCTCGCTGACCAGCAACGACACTTCAGTGGTCAACACTTTGGCCTCGGCCACGGCGATTGAGGCGCGTGCAGCGGACTGCGCGGTAATCGGCGCGGCACTGACCTGATCCAGCACTTGGCCGGCCTTGCGCAAGAGCGCTTCGGCGGCGTGCAGCTCGATTTTCAGCTTGCCGATATCGGCGATTACATACAGGTCATCGCTGGCGCGTTCGACCTTGGCGTCGATCCAGGGCCGTGAGCGCTCGCGAACAAAGCTGATGGTGTCATCCAGAGCGCCGCGGGCGATGCCGGCGTCGATCGCGGCCTGGATCAATTGCGAGACGGCGCCCTGGATGTTCGGGCTGTCGCCGATGCGCCAGTTGTCGACCACCAGGTCGGCGTCGACCGGCGCCTGGTCGAGCAGCACCGTACCGCTGGCGGTGGTGCGTTGGCCGAAGCCTGACCAGTCATCGACGATGCGCAACCCTTCGGTGCCACGGCGCACGAACGCCATGACCTGCTTGCCGTCATCGTTCAGCGCCTTGATCGCTACCCAGTGGGCAAACAGCGCACCGGTGGAGTAGAACTTCTGGCCGCTGATCACGTAACCGTCGCCCTTGGCGGTGATGCGCGCCTTGAGTTCCAGAGTGTTTTTGGTGCCCCGTTCCGGGCCGCCGTTGCCGATGCGCCAGCCGTCGAGCACGCTCTGGAACAACTGCTTTTTCTGGCGTTCGGTGGCAGCGCCCTGCAACAGGTGCAGGATGCCGAAATGGTTCTGCGGGATCTGCCCGAGGGCCGGGTCTGCCGCGCTGATGATTGCGAACACGTCGGCCAGCGTCACGAATGACACTTGCGGGCCGCCGTACTCGCGGGGAATGGAAATACTGCCCAGCCCGCTGCGGGTGAACTGTTCGATCTGTGCCCATGGCAGCTTGCGTTGCTGATCGCGCGTGGCGGCTTGCAGGCGCGCGGCCTCGGCCAGCTCATGGGCGGCGTTCAGCGCCTCGGCGTCGTTGCGCAGCACGGCGGCCGGCAACAGCAGCGGTGCTACGTCCAGATCACGTTGGGGGGGTGTTAGAGCCAAGTTAGACATCAGCGCCGCTCCTTGGCTGCACGTAATGCCCTGGCGTTGTGCACCGGGGTAATTCTGACCATACCGACCTCGCATTCAATGAAATGAAAACAGAAAAATCAAAGATGTCCGGTGGTCCGGTGCATATACCCTAAGCTTGTTAAATATTTAAATAAACTAACTTTTGGGAATATGCATAGAAGGGCGATCAACCGGGTTCACAGGGTGAGCCCAGAGGGCGTGGCTGATAGACCGGCGCGGTGCCGGTCGGACGGGTGATCGCGCTGGCGGCAATACGTAGCGTCCGGGCTGGCGCCCAGCGCGAATTGTTGCCGACCCGGTCCAGAATGCAGTAAGTCACCTCCAACCGGCTGTCGTCGCCGGCCTCGACTATCAACGTCGGCGGCACCCAAACCTGCACCGCCTGGCCGACGGCCTTGGCCTGTATCTTCGGCAGGTCCATGCGTGCGTCGCCCCAACGCAGGGTGATGGCATCGCCGGTGGTCATGTTCAGGTAGGGCTCGATGGTCAGCGGAATCCCCCGCCGCACCTGGCTGGCATTCACGCCGTAGCGGCGAATGGTGTCCGGCAGACCCACCGGGGCAAGGTTCTGGTTTTCACCGCTGTAGAGGGCGCAGGGCAGGCCTCCGGGGGAGTTGGTTTTCACACGCAGGTGCGTCATGGCCGAACGTGCTGGGGCGCGGCCGACCTGCATGATTTGGTAATGAACCTGAGCGACACCCTCTTGCACAAAACTTTCCGGAACACGCAGTCGGGTAGGCATGCCGACTTCGCAGGCAGTCACCCGCCGTGAGGCCGCAAAACAGTTGTTCCAGAACAGCTCGATCAGATCGCCGTCATCCATGCCAGGGTAGGGTGCGATATCGACCAGCAGCTGTGCGGCTGCCAGGGCATTGATGCCGTTTCGAAGGGCCTGTGGCAACGTCGGGGCGGTGAGCAGGGCCGGGGTTGCAGTGCACGTCATAAGTAATCTCCTTGATGCAGCCAGCAGCAATCGTTCCGACCCTTAGGCGCAGGTGCGCAGCGGGGCTGAAAGGAACGATTCAGTGAATAGCCGGGATAGGATCCAATCCTCTGGGCCTTAGATAAGAGGGTTGGCCAAGGGGCGTCAATGGCGGCAAAAGGCTTAACGGCGGGTTCGGTGATATTCAGACGGGTCTGACTGGGCGGGGGATTTTAAGGCGCAATAGCGAGCGTGTTTTACAGCTGTGGGCGAGGACTTCTTGTAGGAATACTAATGGTGGCGAGGGAACAAGCTCCCTCGCCACAAATGCTCAATCGTAGGGTGCAGTTAATGCGCGAGGAATTTGCTCAAAAACTGCCGCGTGCGTTCTTCCTTGGGGTTGGCAAACAACGCCTTGGCTTCGCCCTGTTCCACGATCACGCCCTTGTCGAAAAAGATCACCCGGTTGGCAACGTCTCGGGCAAAGCTCATTTCGTGGGTGACGATGACCATGGTGCGATTCTCCTCAGCCAGGCTGCGGATGGTCGCCAACACTTCACCCACCAGTTCCGGATCGAGGGCCGAGGTGGGTTCGTCGAACAGAATCACCTCCGGCTCCATGGCCAATGCACGGGCAATCGCCACGCGCTGTTGCTGACCACCGGACAGACGCCGTGGGTAGGCGTCTTCCTTGCCCGCCAGGCCGACCCTGGCCAGGAGCTTGCGCCCCAGGGCAATAGCGTCTTCGCGCGGCATCTTTTTGACCACGGTGGGGCCTTCGATGACGTTTTCCAGCGCAGTGCGATGGGGGAACAAGTTGAAGTTCTGGAACACAAAACCCACGTGTTGGCGCAGGCGCCGCACCAGGTTCTGTTGCTGGTTGAGCGGTTTGCTGCCGTCGATCTGGATGTCGCCCACCTTGATGCGGCCGCTGGTGGGTTCTTCAAGGAAATTCAGGCAGCGCAGGAAGGTGGTCTTGCCGGAACCGCTGGGGCCGATGATGGCGACAACTTCGCCTTCCTTGACCTCAAGGTCGATGCCGTTGAGCACCACCTGACCGTTGAATTGTTTGGTCAGTTTTTCAACCACGATCATGCTTCAAGACTCCAGGTCATGCCGGTTGACCCGGTCTTCCAGACGATTTTGAAAATGCGCCAGGATGCTCGCCAGTACCCAGTAGATCAGAGCGGCGGACAGATACATGGTGAAAATTTCGAAGGTACGCGCCGACACCAGTTGCGCTTGGCGAAACAGCTCCGGCACCTGAATGGTGGCGGCCAGCGCCGTGTCCTTGACCAGCGAAATAAAGCTGTTGCCCAGCGGCGGCAGCGCGGTGCGCATCGCCTGCGGCAGGATGGCCCGGCGCAGGGTCTGCGCGCGGGTCATGCCGATACTGGCAGCGGCCTCCCACTGGCCACGCTCGATAGACGCGATGGCGGCCCGCAGGATTTCACAGGCGTAGGCGGCCATGTTCAGCGAAAAGCCGATCATGGCTGCCGGGATCGGATCCAGTTCGATGCCCACTTGCGGCAAGCCGTAGTAGATCAAAAACAGCTGTACCAGCAAGGGCGTGCCGCGAAAGAACGACACATAGACACGGGCAGTCCAGCTCAGCAGCTTGAAGCGCGACAGACGCATCAAGGCTAGGCCGAAGCCCAGCAGCAAGCCGAAGAACATGCCGCCAAGGCTGAGAATCACTGTGTAATACGCGCCCTTGAGCAGAAAGGGCGCGGAGTCCAGCGCGAGTTGGAAACCTGCTTCCATTATTGAGTGACGTCAGCGTTGAAGTACTTCTCGGACAGCTTCTTCAAGGTGCCATCGGCGCGCAGCTTGTCGAGGGCCTTGTTCACCGCCTCCAGCAATTCAGGCTCGCCTTTGCGCAGCGCGATACCGGCTTCCTGGCGGGAGAAGGCATCGCCTGCAGCGGCGGTGTCCGGGGCTTTCTTGGCGTATTCCAGGGCGGCCAGGCGGTCGATCAGAATCGCGTCGATACGGCCGATGCGCAGGTCCTGGAACTTGGTCGGGTCATCGTTATAGGTCTTGATGATGGCTTTGGGTTGGTTGTCCTTGAGCCATTGCTCGTAGTTGGTGCCCAGGCCTACACCGACTTTCTTGCCGGCCAGGTCGTCGGCGGTTTTGATGGTGTCGACGTTTTTCTTCAGCACCAGCGCCTGGATACCGGAAACGGTGTAAGGCTTGGAGAAGTCATACTTTTTCTTGCGCTCTTCGGAGATGGTCACTTGGTTGACCACCGCGTCCAGGCGCTTGGATTCCAGGGCGGCGAGGATGCCGTCCCACGGTGTGGCTTGCAGCTTGACCTTGACGCCCAGCTCCTTGGCCAGCGCTTCGGACAGCTCGACTTCGAAACCGCTGAGCTTGCCGCTTTCATCGACAAAGCTGAAGGGCGGGTAGGTGCCTTCCAGGCCGATCTTGATTTCGCCCGCCTTCTTGATGGTGCTCAGCTGCTCGCCGGCAACCGCCTGGCCCAGCCAACCGGCCCCAAGAGTCAGGCCCAATGTGCCCACCAGCAATGTGCGACGCAATACAGAAATAGTCATGAAGAGCCCCTGTGTTTTTATGTTGAGCGAAGCAGGTGACGCGGTAGTCGTATCCTGCCTTAAAGCGCGAAGCGCGTCTTCGCCTTCGGCGCGATGATAAAGCCCGGTTTTAAGACTTGAAAATAATATAAAACTCAATTGATATTCTTTTTATGAATATGCGTTGAGTCTAATGTGGTAAGGGGCTTGCCCCCGATAGCGGTGTATCAGTAACAGATGAGCTGGCTGACACTCCGCTATCGGGGGCAGGCCCCCTTCTACATTTAGCCCGCGTTTATTCAGTTGAAAACCGAGTCATAGGCAAACAACGCCGGTGCCCCACCGGTATGCAGGAAAATAATCGGGCCATCTTCAAAGCGCTGGCGCCCGATACCGTCCAGCAAGCCGGCCATGGCCTTGCCAGTGTAGACCGGGTCCAGCAGCAGGCCTTCCTGGCTCGCCAATAGCTTGACCGCCGAAAGGGTCCCGGCGTTCGGTTCGCCATAACGCGGGCCGAAGTATTCGTCCCACAGGATCACCTTGAAGGCTTCGGGGATATCCACGCCGAGCAACTCGGCAGTGCGTTCGGCCAGGCCCTGTACTTTGGGGCGCTGGGATTCGTCGGTGCGCGATACGGTGACGCCGACTACCGGTAAGTTCGGCAGTACTTCACTCAACGCTAAGGCCAGGCCGCTGTGGGTGCCCGCACTGCCGGACGCCAGTACCACGGCGGCGAATTCGATGCCGCTGTCTTCGATCTGCGCGGCCAGTTCCAGCCCGGCGCGCACATAACCTAAGGCGCCGAGGGCATTGGAGCCGCCGATGGGCACCAGGTACGGCTTCTTGCCGTTGCTGCGCAGGCGATCGGCGAGGGCGTTGAGTTGGTCGTCGACGTTATCGAGGTTTTCCACCAATTCCACCTTGGCGTCGAACAGCTCCAGCAGCAGGCGATTGCCGTTGCCCAGGTAGTTGGGGTCTTCGGTACCGGTGGGGTTTTCCAGCAGGGCCACGCAACCCAGGCCGAGCTTGGCGGCAAGGGCGGCAGTCTGGCGTACGTGGTTGGACTGGATGGCACCGGCGGTCACCAGGGTGTCGGCCCCCTGAGCGATGGCGTCGGCGGCCAGATATTCGAGTTTGCGCAGTTTGTTGCCGCCCATCGCCAGTGGCGTGGTGTCGTCGCGCTTGACGTAGATGTCCCGTCCCAACCAGGTCGACAACCGTTCGAGTTTTTCCAGGGCGGTGGCGCCGCCGAGCAGGTCCAGGCGGTTAAAACGGTCGAGCTGTTGCTTGATCATGGCTACGCACGGTGGCTAAGGGATGAAGCGACTATAGGCAGGCACTTTTCATCGGGCAACCGTCAATCGCTTATGCCCGATGGTTCTTAGCATCACACCATTGGTTCTTAATGGCGGCCAGGGTGCATACCGTAAAGTGATGGCTATTACGTCAGGAGTAAATACTGTGAGTGAGCGTTCCAGTCATTGGCAATTGCAGACCATTGTCAGCCAGTTGCGCGGCGCCCGGGACCAGTGGCGAACGCGCAATGGCCGCTTGAGCGGCGAGCATGGCGGACGCGAATTGCCGTCCCGAGAAGCCGTTGCACAAATCCTCGAAGCGCTGTGCGGCGCGCTGTTCCCGATGCGCTTGGGGCCGGCGGATTTGCGTGAAGAAAGTGAAGATTTTTACGTCGGTCATACCCTCGACGTCGCGCTCAATGCGTTGCTCGCCCAGGCGCGTCTTGAGCTGCGTTATGCCGCGCGACAGGGCGGGCAGGATGACAGCCAGATCGATGCCCACGCCATCCGCCTGATCCAGGGTTTTGCCCTGGCCTTGCCGTCTCTGCGCAGCCTGCTGGACACCGACGTACTCGCCGCTTACCACGGCGACCCGGCCGCGCGCAGTGTGGATGAAGTGTTGCTGTGCTATCCGGGGATCCTGGCGGTGATTCACCACCGTCTGGCCCACCACTTGTACCGCGCCGGCTTGCCGCTGCTGGCGCGGATCATTGCGGAAATCGCCCACTCGGCTACCGGCATCGACATCCACCCCGGCGCGCAGATCGGCCCGAGCTTCTTTATCGACCATGGGACCGGTGTGGTCATTGGTGAAACCGCGATCATCGGCGAGCGGGTGCGCATCTACCAGGCCGTGACGTTGGGCGCCAAGCGCTTCCCGGCAGATGAAGACGGGCAGTTGCAGAAAGGCCATCCGCGTCACCCGATCGTCGAGGATGATGTGGTGATCTACGCCGGGGCGACGATTCTCGGGCGGATCACCATCGGCAAGGGCTCGACCATTGGCGGCAATGTGTGGCTGACGCGCAGTGTGCCGGCTGAGGCGAACATTACTCAGGCGAATCTGCAGCATGATGACGGGGCGCAGAAGTAAAACCCTACGCAGATCCCCTGTGGGAGGGGGCTTGCTCCCGACGGCGCAGTGTCAGTTGGTACATTCATTGACTGACACGCTGCCATCGGGAGCAAGCCCCCTCCCACATTGTTAGCCTCATTCCAGATTTACCCCGCAATCGCTGAACGATTTGCCTCCCCCACCCGTCATACCAATCCTTGAGCTAGTGTAGGAATAACCGACCACTCAGCCCTGCGATTAGTCCAAAACCGCCTATCCATGTTTAACTTGAATGTTCGTTCAAGTTAAACCCGGTGGTTCGCTGCCCGCTCACAACAGGAGGCTTACCTTTGCTGAGTCCGTTATTTACAGCCACATCCCACACCTTCGGGGTGCATCGTTCATGAGTGCATCGTCCACCCCATCCAGCGGCCTGGTGCGCATGAATGCGCCGGTTTTCTACTTTGCCGCAAGCTTTATCCTGCTGTTCGGCATCACTGTCATCGCTATCCCGCAACAGGCCGGGGCCTGGTTGCTGGCGGCGCAAAACTGGGCGGCCAATACGGTCGGCTGGTACTACATGCTGGCGATGACCCTGTATCTGGTCTTCGTGGTGGTCACCGCGCTATCGGGCTACGGCAAGATAAAACTCGGTGCCGACCACGACGAGCCCGAATTCAGTTACCTGTCCTGGGCCGGCATGCTATTCGCCGCAGGGATCAGCATCACGCTGTTCTTCTTCTGCGTCTCCGAGCCGCTGACGCACTTGGTGCAGCCGCCCCAAGGCGCGCCGATGAACGCCGATGCCGCGCGCCAAGCCATGCAGATTCTGTTTCTGCACTGGGGCCTGCACGGTTGGGGTGTGTTCGCGTTTGTCGGCATGGCGCTGGCGTATTTCGCCTACCGGCATAACCTGCCACTGGCGTTGCGTTCGGCGCTGTACCCGCTGATCGGTAAGCGCATCAACGGCCCTATCGGCTACGCGGTGGATGGCTTCGGCATCATTGCCACGGTGTTTGGTCTTGGCGCCGACATGGGCTTCGGCGTGCTGCACCTAAACTCCGGCCTCGACTACTTGTTTGGCATTGCCCACACCCAGTGGATTCAGGTCGGTTTGATCACCCTGATGATGGGCGCGGCGATCCTTGTTGCAGTGGCCGGCGTCGATAAGGGCGTGCGGGTGATGTCCGACATCAACATGCTGCTGGCCTGCGCGCTGCTGCTGTTTGTGTTGTTCGCCGGGCCTACCCAGCACTTGCTCAACACCTTGATCCAGAACATCGGTGACTACCTCGGCGCGCTGCCGACCAAGAGTTTCGACGTCTACGCCTACGACAAACCGAGCGACTGGCTGGGCGGTTGGACGGTGTTCTACTGGGCCTGGTGGATCGCATGGTCACCGTTCGTGGGCCTGTTTATCGCGCGGATTTCCCGTGGCCGCACCATCCGCGAATTCGTGTTCGGCGTGCTGCTGATCCCGCTGGGCTTTACCCTGGCGTGGATGTCGATCTTCGGCAACAGCGCCATCGACCAAGTGCTCAACCACGGCATGACCGCGCTCGGTCAGTCGGCCATCGATGACCCGTCGATGAGCCTCTACCTGCTGCTGGAAACCTATCCGTGGAGCAAAACCGTTATCGCGGTGACCGTGTTTATCAGCTTCGTGTTCTTCGTCACCTCGGCGGATTCGGGCACGGTAGTTTTGTCGACGCTGTCGTCCAAAGGCGGCAACGCCGATGAAGACGGGCCGAAATGGCTGCGGGTGTTCTGGGGTGCGATGACCGCGCTGGTCACCAGTGCGTTGCTGTTTGCTGGCAGTATCGACTCGCTGAAATCGGCGGTGGTGCTGACCTCGCTGCCGTTCTCACTGATTTTGTTGCTGATGATGTGGGGGCTGCACAAGGCTTTCTATCTGGAGTCGCAAAAGCAGATCGCCCAGTTGCATTCCTTGGCGCCGATCTCGGCTTCGCGTAAAGGCAAGGGCGGCTGGCGCCAGCGCTTGAGCCAGGCGGTGCATTTCCCATCGCGCGATGAGGTGTACCGCTTCCTTGAATCGACGGTGCGCCCGGCGATTGAAGAAGTGACGGCGGTGTTTGTCGAGAAGGGACTTTCGGTGGTCACCCAACCGGATCCATCCAACGACAGCGTGAGCCTGGAAATCGGCCATGGCGAGGAGCATCCGTTCATCTACCAGGTGCAAATGCGCGGCTACTTCACGCCGTCGTTTGCCCGTGGCGGCATGGGCTCCAAAGAGATCAACAACCGCCGCTATTACCGGGCGGAAGTGCACTTGAGTGAGGGCAGCCAGGACTACGACCTGGTGGGCTACACCAAGGAGCAGATCATCAACGACATCCTCGACCAGTACGAGCGGCACCTGCAGTTCCTGCACCTGGTGCGCTAGGTTTTGCGCAGGCCGGCGGTGACGTTGGGCTTGCGTGAAATTGCAGTTTTTTATGAGTCTTATCGTTCCTCTGGCGTAGGACTTTGCTGTACAACGAAAGGGCAGACTTAAGCGATTCAGCTGGTTAAAAGGCCTGGGAATAACCTTATTCCCAGGCCTTATTTGCCCTAGACCCAGAGAGGATTCGATGACGTACATTGCTGCCGAAAACCGCTATGAATCTATTCCGTATCGCCGCGTAGGCCGCAGTGGATTGGTGCTGCCAGCACTGTCCCTGGGGTTGTGGCACAACTTTGGCGACAGCACCCCGATCGACACCCAGCGCGCGTTGCTGCGCACGGCGTTCGACCTGGGCATCAACCACTTCGACCTGGCTAATAACTACGGCCCGCCTTACGGCAGCGCCGAGATCAATTTCGGTCGTTTGCTGCGTGAAGACTTCAAGCAGTACCGCGACGAATTGATTATCTCCAGCAAGGCCGGTTGGGACATGTGGCCCGGCCCTTACGGCCAGGGCGGCGGTTCGCGCAAATACGTGCTGGCCAGCCTGGACCAAAGCCTGCAGCGCCTGGGCGTCGACTATGTGGATATTTTCTACTCCCACCGCTTTGACGCCGACACCCCGCTTGAAGAAACCGCCAGCGCCCTCGCCACCGCCGTGCAACAAGGCAAGGCGTTGTACATCGGCATTTCGTCGTATTCCGGCGTGAAGACTCGCGAAATCGCTGCGCTGCTCAAGGAGTGGAAGGTACCGCTGCTGATCCACCAGCCGGCCTACAACCTGCTCAACCGCTGGGTGGAAAAAGACCTGCTCGACACCACCGAGGAACTCGGCGCCGGCGTGATCGCTTTTACGCCACTGGCTCAGGGTTTGTTGACCGACAAGTACCTCAACGGTGTGCCGGCTGATGCACGGGTCAATCGCCCGGGCGGTGGTTCGTTGCAGGCCAAGCACTTGTCCGACGCCAACATCGCCCATGTGCGTGCGCTGAACGAAATCGCCCAGCGCCGTGGTCAGAGCCTGGCGCAGCTGGCACTGGCGTGGACGCTGCGTGATCCACGGGTCACCAGTGCGCTGATCGGCGCGAGCCGGCCGGAGCAGATTATCGAGAACGTCGGAGCGTTGAAGAACTTGAGCTTCACTGCGGAAGAACTGGCGGAGATTGATCGGTTTGCGCAGGAAGGCGGGATAAACCTGTGGGAAAAGCCATCGACCGCTGAATAATTTGGTATGACTCGGTCAATGTAGGAGGGGGCAAGCCCCCTCCCACATTTGATGTGCTGTGTGGTTTAGAACGGCACGTCCCCAAGAATCGTCGCCCGATGCATCACCCGCCGCTGCGGCCGGTAGTCATCCACCGCGTAATGCTGGGTCACGCGGTTGTCCCAGAACGCCACGTCGTTCTCCTGCCAGCGCCAGCGGATAGTGAATTCGGGGCGCGTCGCGTGGGCGAATAACAGCTTAAGAATCGCCTCGCTTTCCGCCGGTTCCAGTTCATTGATCCTGGTCGTGAACCCGTCGCTGACAAACAGCGACTTGCGTCCACTCACCGGGTGAGTACGCACCACCGGGTGGGACAGCGGCGGGTTCTTCTTACGGGTTTCTTCCCAGCGCAACAGGTCTTCGGCGGTGTTGCCGAAGCGCTCCAGCGGAAAAGACTTGGTGAAATCGTGGGTGGCGGTGAGGCCGTTGAGCAACGCCTTAAACGGCTCGGACAACGCCTCATACGCCGCAATACCACTGGCCCACAACGTGTCGCCACCAAACGCCGGCAGCAGCTTGGCGCTAAGCACCGCGCCGAGCGCCGGGGTGGGCAGGAAGGTCACGTCGGTGTGCCACACGGCGTTGTCGCGTACGTCGGTGACGGCGGTGTCGAGGATCAGCACTTCGGGCTGTTCCGGCACGTTGGGGTAGATCGGGTGGATGTGCAGGTCGCCGAAGTTCGCCGCGAACCGCGCCTGTTGCTGCGGGGTGATCGGCTGGTCACGGAAGAACAGCACCGAGTGGCGGAGTAACGCCTGCTCGATGGCATCGCGGTGTTCGGCGCTCAGCGGCTGGGTAATATCGACGCCACTGATCTGGGCGCCCAAGGCAGTGCTCAATGGGGTAACGGTCAGGCTGCTCATGCGGTTCTCACTCAATGTGCCTGGCCATGCCAAGGCACTAACTTACGCTGCAGGGCACGCAGGCCCATTTCCATGGCGAAGGCGATCAGAGCGATCACCAGGATCCCCAGCACCACCACATCGGTGACCAGGAACTGCGCCGCCGACTGCACCATAAAGCCCAGGCCGCTTGTGGCGGCGATCAGCTCGGCAGCGACCAAGGTCGACCAGCCCACACCCAGTCCGATGCGCACGCCGGTGAGGATGTCAGGCAGGGCGCTTGGCAGGATCACATGGCGAATCAGCTGGGCGCGGGTGGCGCCCAACGACTGCGCGGCGCGCAATTTGGCCGGGTCGACGGTGCGTACGCCGGTCGCGGTGGCGATGGCAATCGGTGCGAAGATCGCGAGGTAAATCAGCAGCACTTTAGACAGCTCACCGATGCCGCACCAAATCACAATCAGCGGCAGGTAGGCCAAAGGTGGAATCGGTCGGTAGAACTCGATCAGCGGGTCGAGAATGCCTCGGGCAATGCGATTGGAACCGATGGCGATGCCCACCGGCACGGCGGTCAGCACCGCGAAGCCCAGGCCCAGGCCGATACGGCTGAGGCTCGCGCCCAGGTGTTGCCACAGAGTGGAGTCCATATAGCCCGTGGTCGCGAGCAACCAGCCTTTTTGCAGCACGGCGGACGGCGGTGGCAGGAACAGCGGTTCGATCAAACCGGTGGCGGTCACCCCCCACCAAATTGCCAGGAGCGCGGCCAGTGTCAGCAGGCTGATCCAGCGTGTGCTTAAGCTGCGGCGCACCGCAATGACCGCGTGCGTCACCGGCTTGGCGGCGGTGGCGGGAAGTTCGTAGCTGCTCATGCGGACACCTGCCGTTGGGAGAACACTTTGCCCAGCACGTGTTCGCGGGTCTCGATAAAGCGCGGGTCGGACTTGATCGCCCGCGCCGATTCACCCGCCGCATAGCGTTGGCCGAAGTCCAGGTGCAGGCGTTCCACGATCTGGCCTGGGTTGGGCGCCAGCAGGATCAAATCAGTGGCGAGGAACACGGCTTCTTCGATGTCATGGGTAATCAGGAATACAGGCTTGGCCGTGCGTCGCCAGACTTGCAGCAACAGCTCCTGCATCTGTTCGCGGGTGAAGGCATCGAGGGCGCCGAAGGGTTCGTCCATCAGCAGCACACGCGGGTCTGCCGCCAAGGCGCGCGCCAGGCCGACGCGTTGCTTCTGGCCGCCGGAGAGCTGCCAGATACGGCGGCTGTCGAAACCCGCCAGGTCCACCAGCGCGAGCATTTCCCTGGCACGTACTTCACGTTGCGCCTTGGGTACGCCGGCCAATTCGAGGCCGAAGCCGACATTGGCCAACACATCCTGCCAGGGCAGCAACGCATCGTCCTGGAACACCACACCACGCTCGGCGCTGGGGCCTTTGACCGGCACGCCATCAAGGGTAATGCGCCCGGCAGAAGGTTCGACAAAACCGGCAATCAGGTTCAACAGCGAGGTCTTGCCACTGCCGGACGGCCCGAGGGCCACCAGCAATTGCTGGGGCCCAAGGTCGAGTGAAATATCCGCCAGTACCGGTTCCGGGGCGCCTGGGTACTGTGCGCTGATGCGCTCCAGTTGTAGCAAGGCCATCGCGATGAACTCCTCAGTTAGTAATGAACTTGGCGCTGACGTAAGGCGCGTAGTCCGGCAGCACGGCGTCGACCTTGCCTTGTTCCTTGAGGAACGCAGCCGTATCGGTCACGGCCTTGGTAGTCGGGGCGCCCAGCAGGGTCACTTGGTCAGCGGCCAGCGGGTAGACGTTGCCTTGCAACAACAGCGGGATATCGCTGGCCTTAGCGCCGGATAACTTCACCAGCTTGTCGACGTTGCCTTTGTCGGCGAGCCAGGCTTGTGGGTCTTTGCGGTAGGCGGCGTAGGCATCCAGAGTGACTTTGGCGAAGGCCGTGACGATTTCCGGGTGCTTCTCGGCAAAATCCTTACGCACGATCCACGCATCGAACGTTGGCGCGCCGAACTTGGCCAGCTCGCCAGAGGTGATCAGCACTTTGCCGTTTTCCTTGGCCACGCCCGACGCGGGATCCCACACGTAGGTGGCGTCGATATCACCGCGCTTCCAGGCGGCGATGATCGCCGGTGGCGCGAGGTTGAGGATGGTCACTTTCGACGGGTCGATGTTCCAGTGCTTGAGTGCGGCCAGCAGGCTGTAGTGGCCAGTGGAGACGAAGGGCACGGCGATCTTTTTGCCGATCAGGTCCTGGGGGCTGTTGATCCCCGAACCGGTGCGCGCCACCAGGGCTTCGGCCCCGCCAATCTGGGTGGCGACGAGGAAGGTTTCCACTGGCACTTTGCGGGTGATCGCCGCGGTCAGCGGGCTGGAACCGAGGTAGCCGATCTGCACGTCACCGGAGGCGATGGCGGCAATGATGTCGGCGCCATTGTCGAATTTGCGCCAATCAATTTTGGCGTTGGTGGCTTTTTCATACGCGCCGTCGGCCTGGGCGACTTTGGCCGGATCCACGGTGGTCTGGTAAGCGATGGTCACATCAGCCGCCTGGGCAAACAGGCTGGCACCGGCCAGGGACAACGCCGCCAAGAGGCGCAGGGGGGTTAAAAGTTTCAAGGGGAAGCTCCTCAATCAGGCGGCCGAGGGTCGGCGTGAGAGGAGACTAAATGATCTAAGAATCCGAAAATAAATAACATTTTCGAATTAGCTTATGTGGGGAAAGGTTGAAGCAAGTCTTGAGCTTGATGAGGGCAAATGTGGGAGGGGGCTTGCCCCCGATGGCGGTAGATCAGCCACTGATGGGTGACTGATGCTCTGCTATCGGGGGCAAGCCCCCTCCCACATTTTGAGCCGGGTTCGGCTTCAATTAGTTACTGATGGCGAGAATGCTGGCCTGGTACGACCCCACAAACACATCAAAATCGCCCACTTCGTTCTGCTCCAGCTCCGCCTGTTGCGCCAGCGATTTGCGCGCCAGGTCCTCAAAGCGCGCCTGCTCTTCTGCGGGCAACGGCTCACGGCGGAAATACTCGGCATGCAACTCGCTCTGATGCAGGGAGAACTGCGCGAAACTCTCTTTGCGCTCGGCCATCGCGGCCAGTACCTGCGCCGAAGGGGTCAGCGATGGGTCGTTGACCTTAGCAAGCTGGGCGTCCAGCGCCTGGCTGTGCTCGCTGATGCCATGGCTCTGATCGAGCAGGGCGGCCAACGGTGCAATCTTCTCCAACAGCTCGGTGGCCCATTCCTTCATGTCCACCGGCGCGCCGTCGCGCTGCAATTGCAGGCCCGGACGGCGACCTTCCTTGACCACGCTGAGGAAGTTGGCGGTGGCATTGCCGCACGCGTTGTTGGCGAACAACGGGCTGTCGTTCAGCGCGCAGTACAGCAGGAACGCGTCGAGGAAGCGCGACTCGGGCAAGTCGATGCCCATCGGCAAGAACGGGTTGATGTCCAGGCAACGCACTTCGATGTACTGAATGCCGCGTGCCACCAGCGCCTGGATTGGTCGTTCACCGGTGTAGGTCACGCGCTTGGGGCGGATGTTGGAGTAGTACTCGTTTTCGATCTGCAGGATGTTGGTGTTGAGCTGTACCCACTCACCGTCCTTGTGCGTGCCGATTTCGACGTAAGGCGCGTAGGGCGTTGCTACCGCCTCACGCAGGCTGTCGGTGTAGCTCGCCAAGTCGTTGTAGCACGGCGTCAGGCCGGCCTGGGCGTTGCTCTGGTAACCCAGGTCACTCATGCGCAGGCTGGTGGCGTAGGGCAGGTAGAGGGTGTCGGCGTCGAGCACTTCCAGCTGGTGCGAGCGACCGCGCAGGAAACCCGCGTCCAGGGCCGGTGAGGCACCGAACAGGTACATCAGCAGCCAGCTGTAACGGCGGAAGTTGCGGATCAGCGCGATGTAAGCCGTGGACTGATAGTCGCGGTCGGTGCCGACGAACCCTTCAGTTTCCTTGAGCAACGGCCACAACTGTTCCGGCAGGGAAAAGTTGTAGTGGATGCCGGCGATGCACTGCATGGTCTTGCCGTAACGCAGGGCCAGGCCCTTGCGGTACACGTACTTGAGCTGTCCGATATTGGAGGTGCCGTAGTAGGCAATCGGAATATCTTCCTCGGCCGGCAACGGACACGGCATCGAGGGGCTCCACAGGTATTCGCTGCCCAGCTTGGTGTAGGCAAAGCGGTGGATCTTGTCCAGGCTGCTCAGGGTATCGGCCGGGTTGGGCAGGGCTGGGGTGATGAACTCCAGCAGCGATTCTGAGTAGTCGGTGGTGATCTGTTCGTGGGTCAACGCGGCGCCCAGGGCTTCCGGGTGCGGCGTTTGCGCCAGGCGACCTTCACCCGTGACACGTAGGCACTCACGCTCGATGCCATGCAGGCACTGCTCTAGCAGGGAGAGGTGTTCGCGCTTGCCGAGCAGAGCCAGGCGGCGGTTGAGAAGTTCGCTCAAGTTGGATTCCTTCACGCGTCAGTCGCCCCAATATGGGGGTGGGCAGGACGGTCTACAAGGGTGAAGTTAAAACTGGCGTGATCGCCTGGTTGTGAGTCGATTTGACCCGCGGTAAAAAAGCCTACTTCACTCCATGAATTGGGCCATAGCGCAGCAGGAAAATTCCGACGCCGTTATCGCAGCGCCGAAATTAACTCAAATCGTGGGTGGTGAGCTATAGGACAGCGAAGGTGCCCTGTGCTTTTGCGACAAGTCGTTCCTCCTGATACACATCGGCTTCGACCACCAGGGTGCGCCGGCCGGCGTGAATCACACGGCTGGTGCACAGCACATCCCCGTCTTCCACGGCGCGGATGTAGTTGATCTTGCACTCGATGGTCGCGCTCTGCTGGTCGAAACCATGGGAACTGGAACAGGCCAGCCCCATGGTGATGTCTACCAGGCTGAAAATCGCCCCGCCATGGAGCTTGCCCGCGCGGTTGCGCAGGTGCGGCTCCAGGGTCAGGGCCACCTCGGCAACGCCTTCTTCCAGGCGTTGCAGGCGGCAGCCGATCAGTTCGCTGAAGGCGCTCTGAGTCAAACCGGCCGGGATTTCCATCAACGTTTCTTCAACTGCTTGGCGTTGGCGAACAGCGAGGCCATGGCATTGTTGCTTGGCGCCGCGGTTGCGGTTTCCTTGCGCGGTTGACTGCTTTCGGAACGGTTCTGCGACTGGCGCGGCGCCGAGCCTGGGCGTGCGCCACGGGCACCGTCGATTTTCTCGCCGGGGGTGTCGCTCATACGCATCGACAGACCAACGCGTTTGCGCGGGATGTCGACTTCCATGACCTTGACCTTGACCACATCACCGGCTTTCACCGCTTCACGTGGGTCTTTAATGAACTTCTCCGAAAGTGCGGAGATATGCACCAAACCATCCTGATGCACGCCGATGTCCACAAACGCGCCAAAGTTGGTCACGTTGGTCACCACACCCTCCAGGATCATGCCCAGCTCCAGGTCCTTGAGGTCTTCGACGCCGTCCTGGAACTCGGCGGTCTTGAACTCAGGACGTGGGTCGCGGCCAGGCTTTTCAAGCTCTTGCAGGATGTCGGTGATGGTCGGTACGCCGAACGTTTCGTCGGTGTACTTCTTCGGGTCCAGGCGCTTGAGGAACGCAGCGTCACCGATCAGCGAACGGATGTCGCGGTCGGTCTCGGCGGCGATGCGTTGCACCAGCGGATACGCTTCCGGGTGAACGGCCGAGGAATCCAGCGGGTTGTCACCGTTCATTACGCGTAGGAAACCGGCGGCTTGCTCGAAGGTTTTCTCGCCCAGTCGAGCGACCTTTTTCAACGCGGCGCGGGTTTTGAACGCGCCGTTTTCGTCTCGGTGAGTGACGATATTCTGCGCCAGCGTGGTGTTCAGGCCGGAGATACGGGCCAACAGCGCGACTGAGGCAGTGTTTACATCCACGCCAACCTTGTTCACGCAGTCTTCCACCACCGCATCCAGGCCACGCGCCAGCTTCAGCTGTGACACGTCGTGCTGGTACTGGCCGACACCGATGGATTTAGGGTCAATCTTCACCAGTTCGGCCAGCGGATCCTGCAGGCGACGGGCGATGGATACCGCGCCACGGATCGACACGTCGAGGTCCGGGAATTCCTTGGAAGCCAGTTCCGACGCCGAGTACACCGAAGCGCCCGCCTCGGAGACCATTACCTTGGTCATCTTCATGGCTGGGTATTTTTTGATCAGTTCGGCGGCAAGCTTGTCGGTTTCACGGCTGGCGGTGCCGTTGCCGATGGCGATCAGGTCCACCGAATGCTTGGCGCACAGGGCGGCCAGAATCGCGAGGGTCTGGTCCCACTTGTTATGCGGCACGTGCGGGTACACGGTTGCGTGGTCCAGCAGCTTGCCGGTGGCATCGACCACGGCGACCTTGCAGCCGGTGCGCAGGCCCGGGTCGAGGCCCAGGGTGGCGCGCGGGCCGGCTGGTGCGGCCAGCAGTAGGTCGTGCAGGTTGTGGGCGAAGACGTTGATCGCTTCGGTTTCGGCGCCGTCGCGCAATTCGCCCAGCAGGTCGGTTTCCAGGTGGGTGTAGAGCTTGACCTTCCAGGTCCAGCGCACTACTTCACCGAGCCACTTATCAGCAGGACGATTCTGATTCTGGATGCCGAATTGTTGACCGATCATGCCTTCGCACGGGTGCATGGTGCCCGGCAGCTCGTCGCCGACTTTGAGTGCGGAGCTGAGAATGCCTTCGTTGCGGCCACGGAAAATCGCCAGTGCACGGTGGGACGGCATGCTCTTGAGCGGTTCGTCGTGTTCGAAGTAATCGCGGAATTTGGCGCCTTCTTCCTCTTTGCCGGCGATGACGCGAGCGCTGATGATGGCTTCCTGCTTGAGGTAGGTACGCAGTTTTTCCAGAAGGCTGGCGTTTTCGGCGAAGCGCTCCATGAGGATGTACTTGGCGCCTTCGAGGGCTGCCTTGACATCGGCAACGCCTTTTTCAGCGTTGACGAAGCGCGCGGCTTCGGTGTCCGGGGTCAGCGACGGGTCGTTGAACAGGCCGTCGGCCAGTTCGCCCAGGCCGGCTTCGAGGGCGATCTGGCCCTTGGTGCGGCGCTTTTGTTTGTAGGGCAGGTAAAGGTCTTCGAGGCGGGTTTTGGTGTCGGCGAGCTTGATGTCGCGCTCAAGCTGCGGGGTCAGCTTGCCCTGTTCCTCGATGCTGGCGAGGATGCTGATACGCCGTTCGTCGAGTTCTCGCAGGTAGCGCAGGCGCTCTTCCAGGTGACGCAGTTGGGTGTCGTCGAGGCTGCCGGTCACTTCTTTACGGTAACGGGCGATGAAAGGCACCGTGGAGCCTTCATCCAGTAGAGCGACGGCCGCTTCGACCTGTTGTGGGCGTACACCGAGTTCCTCGGCGATGCGGCTGTTGATGCTGTCCATAAAACCACCTGAAATTCTTAGAAGCAGCTCGCAGGCCCGGAAAACAAGGCCTTGCGCAGCTGGTTGAGCGGCCCGACTGGCGCCGCTGCCTGGGTCAAGAGGCAGCCTATTGACCCTCGAAATCGGAAAAATCGCGACAAGCGGGTAAAAAAGCTTGGCAGTAAAAAGGTAACGATCTGACGTCGCCCTGTATGAGGGCGCCGCATTATAACCAGCGTTTTGTCCTTGAGGGCTACTGCGCGGGTGGTTGTAGGGCGCGGGTTTGCTGGCAGTTGAGGAAAAATCTGCTAACAATGCACACGGTGCGTATAACGACAGCTACGCCATAATGCGCGCCGAGATAAGAGGAGCATCTAATGAGCAGCACTGCACAAACTGCTGAAGGCGAAAAAATTCTCATCGTTGATGACGATCCAGGGCTGAGCAGCCTGCTGGAGCGTTTCTTCAATTCCAAGGGCTACCGTGCCCGCGCGGTGCCGAACACCGAGCAGATGGATCGCCTCCTGGGGCGCGAAGTATTCAACCTGGTCGTACTTGACCTGATGCTGCCCGGCGAAGATGGCCTGACCGCATGCAAACGCCTGCGCGGCGCGAACAATCAGATTCCAATCATCATGCTCACCGCCAAGGGCGATGAGCTGAGCCGCATCAAGGGCCTTGAACTGGGCGCCGATGACTACCTGGCCAAACCCTTCAATCCGGATGAGTTGATGGCGCGGGTCAAAGCCGTATTGCGCCGTCAGGCACCGCCAGTACCGGGCGCGCCAGGCAGCGAAGACGAAAGCGTTACCTTCGGCGACTACGAACTGTCGCTGGCGACCCGCGAACTCAAGCGCGGCGATGAAGTGCACATGCTCACCACCGGCGAATTCGCCGTGCTCAAGGCGCTGGTGATGAACGCTCGCCAGCCGCTGACACGCGACAAGCTGATGAACCTGGCTCGTGGTCGTGAATGGGACGCCCTGGAGCGCTCCATCGACGTGCAAATTTCCCGTCTGCGCCGGATGATCGAGCCGGACCCTTCCAAGCCACGGTATATCCAGACTGTCTGGGGCGTGGGTTATGTGTTTGTGCCGGATGGCACCGCAACCAAGTGATCGATGATTTGCAGGGCGGGCATCCTGGCGTTTGACTCCATGAGGGTCGACGGGATGCCCGGCGTCTGCAATTCTGCGAGCGCCGCTCGTTCTTGCAAGGTGTCTAGCTGTCTCCTATGAAAACCCCGCTGTGGTTCCCACAAAGTTTCTTCTCCCGCACCCTTTGGCTGGTGCTGATCGTCGTTCTGTTTTCCAAAGCGCTCACGCTGGTTTATCTGCTGATGAACGAAGATGTGCTGGTGGATCGACAGTACAGCCACGGTGTGGCTTTGACGCTGCGCGCCTATTGGGCCGCCGATCCCGAGAACCGCGAGAAGATTGCCAAGGCCGCCACTCTGGTACGCGTGGCGGGTGCAGGTGTGCCGGAAGGCGAGCAACATTGGCCTTATAGCGAGATTTACCAGCGCCAAATGCAGGCCGAACTGGGTGAAGACACCGAAGTACGGCTGCGTATGCATGTGTCTCCTGCATTGTGGGTACGTGCGCCGAGCCTGGGTGAGGACTGGCTGAAAGTGCCGCTGTACCCTCATCCTTTGCGGGGGCAGAAGATCTGGAACGTGCTGGGCTGGTTCTTGGCGATCGGGCTGCTTTCCACAGCATCCGCGTGGATCTTTGTGCGCCAGCTCAACCAACCCCTTAAACGATTGGTGTTTGCCGCCCGGCAATTGGGTCAGGGGCGCAGCGTGCGCCTGCCGGTCAGCGATACACCGAGTGAAATGACCGAGGTATACGGCGCGTTCAACCAGATGGCAGAGGATGTCGAACAGGCCGGGCGCGAACGCGAGTTGATGCTGGCCGGTGTCTCTCACGACCTGCGCACGCCGCTGACACGCTTGCGACTGTCCCTGGAGTTGATGGACAACCATACCGATCTGACCGACGACATGGTCCGCGATATCGAGGATATGGACGCGATTCTCGATCAGTTTCTGGCGTTTATCCGCGATGGCCGCGATGAGGTGGTTGAGGAAGTCGACCTGACGGATTTGGTGCGCGAGGTGGTTGCGCCCTATAACCAGAACGGCGAACAAGTACGGATGCGCCTTGAGCCGATCCAGCCGTTTGCGTTGCGACGTGTGTCGATGAAGCGCCTGTTGAACAATTTGATTGGCAACGCCTTGCATCACGCCGGCTCTGATGTGGAAGTGGCGGCGTACGTTTCGGGCGACAGCGCCGCACCTTATGTGGTGCTGAGTGTGATGGACCGTGGCACGGGGATCGACCCGGCGGAACTGGAGGGTATCTTCAACCCGTTTACTCGTGGGGACCGTGCACGCGGTGGCAAAGGCACGGGGCTTGGGCTGGCGATCGTGCGACGAATTGCCTCGATGCATGGTGGCAATGTTGAGTTGCGTAATCGCGAAGGCGGCGGCCTTGAGGCGCGGGTGCGTTTGCCGTTGGGCTTGATGTTGCCCAGAGACGCGGTCTAACAAACAACGCAGATCAAAATGTGGGAGGGGGCTTGCTCCCGATTGCAGTGGGTCAGCTACCAATAAGCTGGCTGATCCACCGCTATCGGGAGCAAGCCCCCTCCCACATTTGGTTTACGTGTGCCACAGACTGCGTTTTATCAGCCCTTGCCCTTGGTCCTGGTCATATTCGGCCCACCATTCTTCTCTAGATGCTGAATGATGATCCCCGCCACATCTTTGCCAGTGGTGGTTTCGATACCTTCCAGGCCCGGGGATGAATTGACTTCCATCACCAGCGGCCCGTGGTTCGAACGCAGGATATCTACCCCCGCCACGGCCAACCCCATCACCTTGGCCGCCCGCAGCGCGGTCATGCGCTCCTCAGGGGTGATCTTGATCAGGCTGGCGCTGCCGCCGCGGTGCAGGTTGGAGCGAAACTCTCCAGGTTTGGCCTGGCGCTTCATTGCCGCAATTACCTTGTCGCCCACCACGAAGCAGCGGATATCCGCACCCCCTGCCTCCTTGATGTATTCCTGCACCATGATGTTCTGCTTGAGGCCCATGAATGCCTCGATCACCGACTCCGCCGCGGTTGCGGTTTCACACAGCACTACGCCAATGCCCTGTGTGCCTTCCAGTACCTTGATTACCAGGGGGGCGCCGTTGACCATCTCGATCAGGTCCGGGATGTCATCGGGTGAGTGGGCAAACCCGGTGACCGGCAGGCCGATCCCCCGGCGCGACAGCAGTTGCAGCGAACGTAATTTGTCCCGCGAGCGCGCAATGGCCACGGACTCGTTCAAGGGGAACACCCCCATCATCTCGAATTGGCGCAGCACCGCGCAGCCATAAAACGTCACCGAAGCGCCGATCCGCGGGATTACGGCATCAAAGCCTTCCAGCGGTTTGCCTCGGTAATGGATCTGCGGCTTGTGGCTGGCAATGTTCATATAGGCACGCAACGTGTCGATCACCACCATTTCGTGGCCACGTTCGGTGCCGGCCTCGACCAGGCGGCGGGTGGAATACAGACGCGGGTTTCGCGACAGCACAGCAATCTTCATGCAGCACCTGGGGCAGAAATAGTAGAGACCGGGAACACCGGCTTGTCTTGAACGTACTTGATGCCGGGGTTGACCACCAACTGGCCGTCAATCAGCGCCTTGGAACCCAACAGCAAGCGGTAACGCATAGCCTTGCGGCAGGCCAGGGTGAACTCCACCCGCCATACCCGATCACCCAACGCCAGGGTGGTGCTGATCACATAGCGCACCTGCGCATGGCCGTTGGAGCTCTTGATGGTTTTCATCGTCACCAGGGGCGCTTCGCAGCGGCGGTGGCGCAGTTGCACAACACTGCCCAGATGTGCGGTGAAGCGCACCCACTTCTCACCGTCGCGCTCAAAGGGTTCGATATCGGTGGCGTGCAGGCTTGAGGTGCTGGCACCTGTGTCGATCTTCGCGCGCAGGCCTGCCACTCCCAAGTCGGGAAGTGCCACCCACTCACGCAGACCCACAACGGTCAAATGGTCAAATGTCTTCAATATGGGTAACCGGTCAATTAGCCCAAGCTTTCGGTGAAACCTCGGCCAGGGCTTTGAATGCGGGCTTGGCGAACCAGTAGCCTTGCATGAGAAATATTCCACAGTCAGACAGAAAGTCTCGCTCTCCGGCACTTTCAATGCCTTCGGCGATGACAGTAACGTTCAACTGCTCACAGATTGTGACAATCCCCCGGACGATCACCTGACGGACACGATCCTGGTCCACATCGCGGATAAGAGCCATGTCGAGTTTGATCAAGTCAGGTTGGAAATCGGCCAGCAGATTCAGCCCCGAATAGCCCGCTCCGAAATCGTCGATGGCGGTCTTGAAGCCGAATTCGCGGTATTCACGCAGAATATTCGTCAAATGGCGATAGTTATCTACATGCTCGCTTTCCAGCGTCTCGAAAATCAGTCTGTTCAGCGGGAAATTGTGTGCGCGAGCCGCCTCCAGGGTGCTGCGGATGCACAACTCCGGACGGTACACGGCGTTGGGCATGAAATTGATGGAAAGATGGGTTTGCATCCCCATGGCTGCTGCGCCGGCAATTGCCTGAGTGCGGCAGCGTTGGTCGAAGCGGTAGCGATTGCTTTCGTTAACCTGGTTCAGCACCGACAACGCACCTTCGCCTTGTGTACCGCGCACCAAGGCTTCGTGGGCAAAAATCGAATGATCCCGAAGGTCTACGATAGGCTGGTAGGCAAACGCAAAATCGAAACCCAGGGGCTCGCTTTGCTGGCAGCCTACGCAGCGCTGGTCAGGCGAGGTGAGTGAAGTGGGAAAGTCGGTCACGGCGTATCCTCGCGAAAACAGGGTGCTACCTGGCGTATCTTAGGTGAGCCTTGAGGTTTATGCGTCGAAGGGTTTCAACGGTAAAGTTGCGACATTTTTCAGAGCGAGGAATTCAAGTGGCTCAAAAGCAGGAAGAGGAAGAAAAGGTTCGCCTGGACAAGTGGCTGTGGGCCGCGCGTTTCTATAAAACCCGTGCCCTGGCCAAGGCGGCGATAGAGAGTGGCAAGGTGCACCATCGTGGCGAGCGCTGCAAGCCGGGCAAGGAGCCACGCGTCGGCGATGAGTTTCAGATTCGTACCGGTTTTGATGAAAAGACCATTGTGGTCCAAGCACTTTCCATCGTGCGTCGTGGCGCACCTGAAGCTCAGGCGCTCTACACCGAGACCGACGCTAGCATCGCCAAGCGCGAAAATGCTGCGGCGATGCGCAAGGCGGGGGCTTCAGGCCTGACCACCGATGGTAAGCCGAGCAAGAAGCAACGCCGCGATCTCTTCAAGTTTCGCGGCAGTGGCAGTGATGACTGATTGCGCAGAACCCCAGCCGAATTAGGGAGGGAGCCAGCCCCCTCGCTTATTCGGCCTGCAGCGTTAAGGGGATGTGCGCACGACGCTCAATCCTCCGATCACCGGCAGCTTGCCAAGTAACCCGAAGATCGGCGTCGTCACGTGTAACAAAGCGCCCGACACCTTTGCCGCAAACGGCGTGTAATAGCCCCAGCCCAACGCCAACAGCGCCAGCAGCACTCCGCCGATGTAATCGTCCTGCCCCCAATGCGCACCTGCCACCAGCCGCGGCATCATAAACAACAGCGCCAGGCCCCAGATCACCAGCACTTGGCTGATGCGCTTGGCGAACACCGTCATGAACATCCCCCAAATCAACAGCACAGACGCATGATCCCCAGGGAAGCTTTGGCTCGAACGGTCCTTCAGCTCCCAGGTCTTCTCCAGGCCAGGAAAGTAATCACTCATCTGAATGGCCCCGCCGATCACCATCGACGGGCTGCTGTGCTGCCAGCCCATCTGTGCCGCAAGTTTGGAAAACAGCATGCGGATAAACAACAGCAGCAACAAAATGCCGACAAAACCTAACAGCGCCTGACGCACCTGCACGGCCTTGAACACCCATTCGCCGCGAACCAGCAGCGACAGCAGGATCACCCCGACCACCGCATCAAAAGGTCGCAAACTGGCCACGGCCCAAATGTGCAGCCACGTTGCGTTAGTGGCCAGAGGGTCATTGAGCAGATGAAACAGCCACTCGTCGAAAATCACACAGAGCATCTGGCCCGTGGGCCACAGCCAAAAACACAGCAGCGCGATAGCGAGTAGATTGCACAGAGCCCATCGCCGGAGGTTCCACTTGGCTTGGAACAAACCCGGATTGTTCATAAACTGTCCCTCTTCGCTCTATTTAAACTCTCTGTTTCCAGGAGAAATTCGCACCAAAACGGTGCTAAAGCGTTTAATTCTATAAACCTTGTAATCAATTTGTCATCAATTCAGATACCCAGACCTATGACTGATCTACCGGATACCGACTTCACCCAACGCTTCATCTTCGACGAGAGCGACGCCCGCGGCGAAATGGTTTCGTTGGAACTCAGCTACGCCGAAGTCCTCGCCAAGCACCCCTATCCTGAGCCGGTCGCGCAACTGCTTGGAGAGCTGATGGCCGCTGCGGCGTTGCTGGTCGGCACCATGAAGTTTGACGGTTTGCTGATCCTGCAGGCCCGCTCCGAAGGCCCGATCCCGCTGCTGATGATCGAGTGCTCCAGCGAACGTGAAATCCGCGGCCTGGCCCGTTATGACGCCGACCTGATTGCCCCGGACGCCATGCTGGCGGACCTGATGCCCAACGGCGTCCTGGCGCTCACCGTCGACCCGACCGTAGGCCAGCGTTACCAGGGCATCGTCGACCTCGACGGCGAAACCTTGTCGGATTGCTTCACTAACTATTTCGTGATGTCCCAACAAGTCGGCACCAAGTTCTGGCTCAACGCAGACGGCAAACGCGCCCGTGGCATGCTGTTGCAGCAATTGCCGGCCGACCGCATCAAGGACGACGACGATCGCGCTGAAAGCTGGCGGCACACCATCGCTCTGGCCGACACCCTGAAAGCCGAAGAACTGCTGGGCTTGAACAACGAAACCATCCTGCATCGTCTCTACCACGAAGAACCTGTGCGCCTGTTCGACGCGCAAACCTTGCGCTTCCATTGCAGTTGCTCCCGCGAGCGTTCAGGTAGCGCATTGGTCAGCCTGGGTCTGGAAGATGCGCAAAATCTGGTGGTGGAACACGGTGGCAACATCGAGATCGACTGCCAGTTCTGCAACCAGCGCTACCTGTTCGATGCGGCCGATGTCACTCAATTGTTCGCTGGCGCAGGCATCGACACGCCATCCGACACCCGCCACTAAAACGTTTAAGCACAGGTAAATCACCTGACAAATGCCGGATTAGCGCAGTTCTGACGGGAGGGCCCTACTTTTTTTGGGCTTTTCTGGCATAATCCGGCCCACTTTTTTCGCGGTAGTAGTGCGCAACTTTCTACTACAAAACGTTTGGAGCACTCGGCCATAGGCCGACGGGGAACCTCATGACGCAAGCCAATAACGCCGTATACACCGATCTGAGTGTTGACGATCTGGTCAAAGAAGCCCTGCAGCGCGGTGAAGGCGTGCTTGCCGATACTGGCGCACTGGTCGTAGAAACCGGTCATCGTACCGGCCGTTCTCCGGTCGACCGTTTCATCGTTGAAGAGCCTTCCACCCAGGAGGCAATCGCCTGGGGCCCGATCAACCGCAAGTTCCCGGCCGACAAGTTCGATGCCCTGTGGGCTCGCGTCGAGGCCTTCAACAATGCGCAAGAGCATTTTGTTTCCCACGTTCACGTAGGGGCTGCAGAAGACCACTACCTGGCCGTGAAAATGACCACCCAGACTGCCTGGCAGAACCTGTTCGGTCGTTGCCTGTTCATCAACCCGGCCCAGTACAACCCAGCCGGCCGTGACGAATGGCAAGTGCTCAACGTGGCTAACTTCGAGTGCGTGCCAGAGCGTGATGGCACCAACTCCGACGGTTGCGTGATTCTCAACTTCGCACAGAAAAAAGTACTCATCGCTGGCATGCGTTACGCCGGTGAAATGAAGAAAGCCATGTTCTCGGTGCAGAACTTCCTGCTGCCGGCTTCCGACGTACTGCCGATGCACTGCGCCGCCAACATCGGCGAAGCGGGCGACGTGACCCTGTTCTTCGGCCTGTCCGGCACCGGTAAAACCACCCTGTCGGCCGACGAAAGCCGTTACCTGATCGGTGACGATGAACACGGTTGGGGCGAAGGCGTGGTGTTCAACATCGAAGGCGGTTGCTATGCCAAATGCATCGACCTGTCCGAGAAGAACGAGCCAGTTATCTGGAAAGCCATCAAGCACGGCGCAGTATTGGAAAACGTCGTGATCGACGACGCCAAGCACGCCGACTACGCCGACGTGAGCCTGACCCAGAACAGCCGCGCCGCCTACCCGCTGGAGCACGTTGCCAAACGTTCCGAGAAGAACCTGGGCGGCGAGCCAAACGCAGTGATCTTCCTGACCTGCGACCTGACCGGCGTACTGCCACCAGTGTCTATCCTCAGCGAAGAACAAGCGGCCTACCACTTCCTGTCCGGCTACACCGCATTGGTGGGTTCGACTGAGATGGGATCGGGTAGCGGCATCAAGTCGACTTTCTCCACCTGCTTCGGCGCGCCATTCTTCCCACGCCCAGCCGGCGAATACGCAGAGCTGCTGATCAAGCGCATCCGCGGCTTCGGCTCCAAGGTCTACCTGGTCAACACCGGCTGGACCGGCGGCGGCTACGGCGTTGGCAAGCGCTTCAACATCCCGACCACTCGCGGTGTGATCGCAGCGATCCAGAGCGGCGCGTTGATCGGTGCTGAAACCGAACACCTCGACACCATCAACCTCGACGTGCCATTGGCCGTACCGGGTGTTGAAACCGGCCTGTTGAACCCACGTAATACCTGGGCTGACAAGGCTGCTTACGATGAAGCAGCGAAGGCGCTGGCGGGGCTGTTCATCGAGAACTTCAAGAAGTTTGAAGTGAGCGATGCGATCAAGGCTGCGGGTCCTAAGTTGTAAGATTCGCGTGTTGTGAAAAAGCCGCCTCTTGTGGGCGGCTTTTTTATGCGCGAAAGGTCAGTCGGCGATGTGCAGAACTACTGCTCCGATCAATACCAATACAACCCCCAGCACCTGCACCGCAGTGAGCCGCTCCTTGAAAAACACAAACCCCAGAATCGCCGCAATCCCACCTGACAACGTACTGATCACCGTCACCACCGAAACCGACCCCGCCATCGCACCCCATGAAAACGCCGAGAACCCGCCGAGGTTCATCAAGCTCGCGCCGGTCAGCGTCGCACAGTTTTTCAGTGGCGGGATTTTCAGGCCATCTTTGATCTTCAGCACCATCATTACCAGTACGCACACGCCCACCAGATAACCCAACCAAAGCATGGTGATCGGTCCCAACGCGGGTAGCGTGTAGCGGCCTTGCAGCCAGAAACTGGCGCCGTACAACAGTGCGGCGAGCATGGCGTAGGCGATGGATAGGCGGGGGTTGTTGTGGGGTACGCCGTTGTCCTTGTGGATGCTGGAGAGGATCACGCCGATGACGCATAGGGCAATGCAACCGAGTTGTATAAGGCTGATGTGCTCGCCGCTGGCCCAGGACAATAAGGTAGTGACCACGCCGTACGATGTCACCAGTGGTGCAACGATGGCGGCTTTGCCCATGGCGAAGGCTTTGGACAGCGCGAGAGCGCCGGACACGGTGAGCAGCGCGGCTGCGATGCCCAGCAGCCAGGCGCTTAGCGGGGCGTCGAGGGATTTGAAGAGAAAGGTCGGCAACATGACCAGTAGCAAGGTCATGATCAGGAAGCCGAGCGCCTGGCCAAAGTAAACGGCGCGTTTAACGCCGACAGCCCGGGCATTGAGGCCCACGAGGAAATCCGTGCCACCCCAGAGCAGGGCGGCCAGCAGGCCCATTGTTACGTCCATGTATCGTCCTTTCTGAAGACTCAATTTCCTTTAACAGCCCGCTTGCCGGCAATGGCGACCTCAAGACCGCCATCGCCGGTAAGCCGGGCTCCTACAGGGGGCTGCGTGTTAGCTCAGGTTTTCCAGCGTCTGCGTGTCCCAGCTGTGAGTCTTGATGGCTAGATAGAGCATGCCGATGGTCAGTGGAACCTTGTTGCCGCGCCCCTTGGCCCGACGCTTGAGGAACACATCAAAGACCGGCGGGTTGAAGTAACGATAAGTGTCGTAGTCGCCCAGGTCGAGTACGAATTCCTGCTCCAGCGCTTCCATCAGTTGCTTGGCTTCACTGCCGTCACAGCCCAGGTCGAAATCGAGTGAGGTTTGCAGGCGGATAGTCTTGTGTTTCGGCAGGCCGATTTCTTCGTGCAGCAGTTGCAGGAGTTGCTGCATGACGGGGTCTTCGGGGAACTCGGGGGCGAGGTTCATGGTGGGGGCACGCAGGAGTGGGTGAAGAGGGAGGTCGCGTTTCAAGCGGAATTTGTTTCGGGTGATGAAGAGTGCCAAGCCTATCAAGAATAGGAATACAGGCAGGAGGGGCATTTTAAGGATTACTGCTACGTAGGGTAGTAGGAATGCCAACGTAACGCCTGTCGCGAGCAACGTGATAGCAAATCGCTTTCTGAGTATTGGGGTTGTGATTTGGTGATTCAAAACAAGGTATAGCGCCACAAAGGCGACAATTTGAACGCAGATAGTCATGGCTTCTGACATTCCATGGCTTCGAGGGGATAGCTGCGACTAATACTTTTGGTGATCGCACCCACAGGGGTGGCAGCGGCGCGCGCTATTGGTTTTGAAAACGGGTGAATTGGCGCACTGAAAAGTCCCGCTAACGCTAGAGCGATAAGGCGCCCGCGTTCATTGAGCAAATCTGCCTGCTGCCGGTTCAGCGGCTTAGCGATTGCGACAGTCATTTTGCAAGGCAAATCACCGGGTAGCATTTTTCCGTAGAGATCCGCCAGCCGATAGCGAACTTCGGTTGCGCGGGTGCCGGCTTCCAAAAGACAGAGGTTTGCCAGTGTTTGTCGATGGGCAGGTAGAACGCTAAACCGAATCACCGCGAAGGTGATGCCGTAGTGGCCAATGTATTGAGTCCTTTCGATGTTCACAGGTTTCTGCCGGGAAAGTTGAGGCCGCGCTATTTTCATTCAGCGACGGGTAACTTCTGTAGAGGGTTAAGCGGGTGTCTGGAGCAGTTTGGGAAGGAGATGTCGTGACCTGTGGAAATTTCCTACGACTGTTTCAGGCATTTGTGGCTTGGCATCACATTTTCTACAAAAACTCCGCCAGTGGCCTGAATTAAGCGTATGTTTCACCGCAAAATCTTGTAGGGCGATTTCCGCCCACTACTTAAAGGGAGTTAAGCATGGGTTTGCTTCGTGTCGCTTCGGCGATGTCATTGTGTGCGTTGGCTTTTTCCGTCCAGGCCGAACAGTTGCCGATTGAAGTGCTAAGCGCCGTGGTCAAGGATCAGAAAATCGCCGACGCCGAAGTGCTACTGCAACGCAACGGCGCGCAGAATGTGGTGGGTCGCACCAACGCCCAGGGCCAAGTGACGCTGACCAGTGAGGCCGCCGATGACGCGAGCAACCTGCTGATCATCAAGAAGCCCGGCTACTCCAACCTGGTGGTGAAGTGCCCATGCGCGGGCATGACCTACGCCATCAGCCCGGTGATGGAAAACCTCGATGGCCTGCGTGTGGTGCTGACCTGGGGCAAGACCCCGAGTGACCTCGACTCCCACATGATTTTCCCCGGCAATAACATCTATTTCGAGAACCAGAAGGGTACCGACGCCGAGTTGGATGTGGATGACACCGACAGCTACGGCCCGGAAACCATCACCCTGCAGAAAAAGCACTACGGCGAAAGCTACGTCTATGCCGTGCACGACTACAGTAATGGCGGCAACCCAGGCTCGCGCCAGTTGTCCGACAGCGAAGCCAAGGTGTTCGTGTACATGGGCCAATCGCTGGTGCGCACCTACTACGTGCCTAAGAACCGCAGCGGCAACCTGTGGACGGTGTTCCGCATGACCGGCAGCGGCGACTTCCAGGACATCAACACCTTCAGTGGCGTGACAGTGAATGCCGCCAATGTGCTGAACGAAGTCAAACCGCTGCTGGATGACAGCGTCGCGGTCACCGCAGTCACCGTTAGCTCTTCCGTACAGACTGAGGCGAAGAAGCTGAACCTGAAAGGTGAAGCGGCTTACCAGGCAGGCAACCTGGATCAGGCGATTGACTACTTCCGTCAGGCCATCGATCTGGATAACAGCTTCGGCAAGGCTTACGGCAACCTCGGCTTGGCGTATCAGAAAGCCGGTAACACTGCCGAGTCGATCTGGGCCAACCGCAAGGCTATCGCCCTTGCCACCGGCGCCAATGCTGCGACCGTGCGTGCAGGTGCCTACTACAACATTGCGCGGATCTACGAAGCGGCGGGGCAGTTCCAGGATGCGCTGCGTCACTACCAGTTGGCCAAGGAACAGAAAGCCAACCCGGTGTATGACACGGCGATTGAGCGGGTGCAGAACCGCTGATTCAGCTGTAGCGCAGTTCTAAAGATGTGGGAGGTGCTTGCTTCCTCCCACATTTGGATCGGTGTGTTTCCTACTGCATCATCAGGTTATTCCCACTTCGGCCCTGGGCCATCTCCCAGCCTGTGTATCATCCTGTCTCTTTTTCCATGCGACCTTTCTCGATCCGCTGAGCTTACTGGGCTACGTTTTTAAGCCACCTTCAGCGGTCAATGGAGTGACAGCCTATGCACGACACCCTCCAGCAGGTCTTTGGTTATCCACAGTTTCGTTTGGGTCAGGAAGAAACGGTCAGCGCCGTTCTGGCCGGTCGTTCGGCGGCTGCAATTTTCCCTACTGGGTCGGGTAAATCCCTGTGTTATCAGCTGTCAGCAGTGTTGCTGCCGCATCTGACGCTGGTGGTCTCGCCACTGTTGGCACTGATGCAGGACCAGTTGGGCTTTTTGCAACGCCATGGCATTTCGGCGGGCAGTATCGATTCGGCCCAGAGTCGTGACGACGCCAATGACGTGATGGCCCGCGCCCGTTCCGGTGAGCTGAAAATCCTGATGATTTCCGTGGAGCGCTTGAAGAACGAGCGTTTCCGCAACTTCCTGCAAAGTGTGCAGATCTCGCTGCTGGTGGTGGACGAGGCGCACTGCATTTCTGAGTGGGGCCATAACTTTCGCCCGGACTACCTGAAGCTGCCGGACTACCAGCGTCAGTTCAAGATCCCACAAGCGCTGCTGCTGACGGCTACAGCCACGCCCAAGGTGATTGCCGATATGCAGGCGAAGTTCGCCATAGCGCCGGGTGATGTGGTGACTACGGGGTTCTATAGGCCGAACCTGAACCTGTTGGTCGAACCGGTCAGCGGCGCGGACAAACGCCGTCGCCTGGTGCAATGGATGAGCGAACGGGCCAACCAGCCGAGCATCGTCTACGTCACCCTGCAAAAAACCGCCGAGCATATTGCCGAGCATCTGAACCGCAATGGCATACAGGCCGAGGCGTATCACGCCGGCTTGCCCCACGACAGACGTGAGGGTATCCAGCAGCGCTTCATGAGCGGGCGCTCCAATTGCATTGTCGCCACCATCGCGTTTGGCATGGGCATCGACAAGAGTGACATCCGCAATGTGGTGCATTTTGACCTGCCCAAATCCATCGAGAACTACAGCCAGGAGATAGGCCGCGCCGGGCGTGATGGGCAGCCGTCGGACTGCCTGGTGTTGGCCAACCGTGACAGCCTCAATGTGCTGGAAAACTTTGTGTACGGTGACACGCCTGAGCAGGAGGGGATCCGCCGGGTGCTGGAGGATTTGCAGGCGGCGCGCAGTGAAGGGCAGTGGGAGTTTTTACTGAGGTCGCTGTCGGACCACAGCAATATCCGCGAGCTGCCACTCAAGACCCTGCTGGTGCAGTTGGAGCTCAAAGGCGTGATCGCGCCGCGCTACGCGTTTTATGCCGAATACCGCTTCAAATACCTGATTGAGCCCGAAGCGTTACTGGCGCGGTTTTCCGGTGAGCGGCAGCAGTTTGTCGCGGCGATTATTCAAGTGTGCAAGCGTGCTAAGACCTGGGCGACGGTGGATTTCGACGCGCTGTATCAGCAGCACAATGCCGAGCGCAATCGTGTGGTGAAGGCGCTGGATTACTTCCAGGAGCAAGGCCTGATCGAGCTGGAAAGCAAGCAGATGACTGAGGTCTACAGCCTGCTGAATACCGAATTTGATCCACAGGTGTTAAGCGCCGAGTTATACACAGGCTTTAAGCACCACGAGGTGACAGAAGTGGCGCGGATTCACGCCATGCTCGATCTGTTTGCCACCGATCACTGCTTGGGCCAGCGCTTGGCCCATTATTTTGGTGATGAAAAAGCCCCCCATCGCTGCGGACATTGCTCGGTCTGTCACGGCCATGTGGCGCACCTGCCATCACCGCCGGGCTTGCCGCCGCTTGTGGATAAAAATTTCATGGAGCTGTGCGGTGATTTTATCCACAGGCATCATGAGCACACGGGCCAACTGCCCGGTGCCGAGCGACTGACGCGCTTTCTCGGGGGTATCAGTGTGCCGTTGTTTACCAAGCTGAAGGCGCGGGGCATTCCCGGTTTTGCTGCGCTGGAAGACTATCCCTATGCCGAAGTACGCAGTTGGGCCGAAGTCCATTTGAATGACCTGTAAACCCACTTTCACCAGAGGTACCCATGCCTGATTCAGTGCCACAGCGTGCCGATTACCCTCACTTCCAGCCGATCATCACGCGCTGGCACGACAATGATGTGTACGGTCACGTGAATAACGTCACCTACTACAGCTTTTTCGACACGGCGGTGAATACCTACCTGATCGAGCAGGGCGGGCTGGATATTCATGGCGGCGAAGTGGTGGGGTTTGTGGTGAGTTCGGCGTGCGATTACTTCGCGTCGATTGCCTTTCCCGAGCGTATCGATATTGGCTTGCGAGTGGGCAAGTTAGGCAATAGCTCAGTGCAGTATGAGTTGGCGGTGTTCAAGACAGGCGAAGAGGAAGCCTGCGCGGCGGGGCGCTTTGTGCATGTGTTTGTGGATCGGGGGTCGAACCAGCCGGTGACCATTCCGGGAGTGTTGCGCGAGGCGCTGCAGCGGTTGGTGGTCTGACGGCAAAAACCAATGTGAGAGGGTGCAAGCGTGCTCTCACATTGGTTTTGCGGCGTTTTTTAGAGATTACCGGTGACGGTAGTGATGCTTGTTCTTGCGATGCCCATAGGCATGGCCGCGGCCGCGATGGTCATCACGGTCATAGCGACGGTTGTCGCGCCCACGATCACGACGATCATCGTCATCGCTCTTGTTGCCCATGTAGTTGCCCAGTGCACCGCCCGCGCCACCGCCTGCAGCCGAGCCGATCAGTGCACCTGTGCTACCGCCGACACTGCGGCCTACGACGTTGCCGCCGGCTGCGCCCAGGGCGCCGCCAATAGCGGCTTCGCCACGGCTGCGCTTGTCAGCGCCGACCGCACTACCACCTGCGCCACCGAGGGCCGCGCCGATGGTCGAACCGGTGTTGCCGCCCAACTGCTGGCCGACGACAGAACCTAGAACCCCGCCCAATGCGCCGCCTACACCGGCTTCGGTGGTGCCACCGGCCATGGCTGCGCCACTGACCAGGCCAAGGGACAACAAGAGAATCGAGGAGAACTTCATTCGGGAAACCTCAAGAGGATGACGGCGCGATCCTGAGGCTGTATTGACATTGTGACAATAGAATTCCGACCAGTAACACGAGTTGTACACAATCCTCTAAGTTACTGTTTTTAATCGGGAACTTAAGTGGTTTTTGAGAGTCTTTAACTACTTCGGAACGGCCGCTTTTATGCAAAAGCGGCCTTTTTTGTGTCCGAAATGATCAGTCAGGCTGTCCGGGCCATGATCAGGCCATTATCGCTTGCGGCTTCCAAGCGGATCGCCACGAACTTCGACGTTGGCGTATGGCTCCCATCCCCGGTGCTTTCCAGCGGCACCAGCGGGTTCACTTCCGGATAGTAAGCGGCTGCCTGCCCCGCCGGGATATCAAACGCCAGCAACGTGAAGCCCTTCACACGACGCTCACGGCCATCTTCCCACAGCGACACGATGTCAGCCTTCTGCCCCGGCTTGAAGCCCAGGCGGATGATGTCGGCTTCGTTGACGAACAGTACGTCACGCTGGCCTTTCACGCCGCGATAGCGGTCATCCAGGCCATAAATGGTGGTGTTGTACTGATCGTGGGAGCGCATCGACTGCATGATCAGATCCGGTACCCGGCCAGTGGCGTGGGTGCGTTCGTGGATCAAGTCTTTGGGCAGGATGTTCGGGCGGAAGTTGGCGCGACCCGAAGGCGTGTTCCAACGGCGCGCGCCGGCGGAGTTGCCTAAGTAGAAGCCACCTGGGTTTTTGATCTTGTCGTTGAAGTCCTTGAAGCCTGGAATGGTATCGGCAATCAGGTCGCGGATACGGCTGTAATCGGCCACCAGCCAGTTCCAGTCGACCGGCTTGCTGCCCAGCGTCGCGGCGGCAATGCCGGCCAGGATTGCTGGCTCGGACTTCATCAGCTTCGACAGGGGTTGCAGTTGGCCATTCGAGCCGTGAACCATGCTGAACGAGTCTTCCACCGTGACCGCCTGCGGGCCGTCGGCCTGGATGTCGATGTCGGTACGGCCCAAACACGGGAGGATCAGCGCGTCCTTGCCGTGCATCAGGTGGCTGCGATTGAGCTTGGTGCTGATCTGCACGGTCAGGTCGCAATTACGCAGTGCTTCGAAGGTGCGCGGGCTGTCCGGGGTAGCTTGGGCGAAGTTGCCGCCCAGGCCGATAAATACTTTGGAGCGGCCTTCAAGCATCGCGTGGATCGCTTCCACCACGTTGTGCCCGTTGGTACGCGGCACCTGGAACTGGAAGCGACGCTCCAGGGCGTCGAGGAACGCCACCGGTGGACGTTCGTTAATGCCCATGGTGCGGTCGCCCTGCACGTTGCTGTGGCCGCGCACCGGGCACAAACCGGCGCCTGGGCGGCCGATGTTGCCGCGCAGCAGCATCAGGTTGGCGATTTCCTGGATGGTCGGTACCGAGTGGCGGTGCTGGGTGATGCCCATCGCCCAGCACATGATTACGTTTTTGCCTTTGGCGTACATGCGTGCCGCTTGCTCGATCTCCACCAGTGGGAGGCCGGATTGCGCGACGATTTCATCCCACGAGGTGTCGTCGATCTGGCCCAGGTAATCGAGCACGTTGGCCGTGTGTTCGTTGAGGAAGTCGTGGTCGAACACGGCTTCCTTGCCTTCGGCCTGCGCCTGGCGTTCCCACAGCAGCAGGAACTTGGCCATGCCGCGCAGGATAGCCATGTCGCCACCCAGTGCTGGGCGGAAGTAAGCGGTATTGGTCGGCTTGTCACCGTTGGTGAGCATTTCCAGCGGGTGTTGCGGGTGCTGAAAACGTTCCAGACCGCGCTCTTTCAGCGGGTTGATACACACCACCTGGGCGCCGCGTTTAACCGCTTCACGCAGCGGTTCAAGCATGCGCGGGTGGTTGGTGCCGGGGTTTTGGCCCCAGACGAAAATCGCGTCGGCATGTTCGAAGTCATCAAAGGTCACGGTGCCTTTGCCGACGCCCACGCTTTGCGCCAAGGCCACGCCGCTGGCCTCGTGGCACATGTTCGAGCAATCCGGGAAGTTGTTGGTGCCGTAGGCGCGCACGAACAGCTGATACAGGTACGCCGCCTCGTTGCTGGCCCGGCCCGAGGTGTAGAACTCGGCCATATCCGGGCTTGGCAGTGCGTTGAGGTGCTGGCCGATGAGGTCGAAGGCTGCTTCCCAGCTGACGGGTGTGTAGCGGTCGGTTTCGGCGTCGTAGCGCATCGGCTCGGTCAGGCGGCCCTGGTATTCGAGCCAGTAATCGCTCTGTTCCAGCAGCGCAGTGACGCTGTGTTTGGCGAAGAATGCAGCGTCTACACGACGTTTGGTGGCTTCCCAGTTGACCGCTTTGGCGCCGTTTTCGCAGAACTTGACCATGCCGCTTTCCGGCGAGTCGCCCCAGGCGCAGCCCGGGCAGTCAAAGCCGCCGTTCTGGTTGGTCTTGAGCATCATGCGCAGGTTTTTCAGCGCGTTGTCGCTGGTCAACCACGCCTGTGCCACGCTGATCAGCGCGCCCCAGCCGCCCGCCGGGCCTTTGTAAGGCTTGTAGCGCGGGGTTGGGGTTTGGTCGGCTTGATGATGATTGCTCACGGCTGGTTCTCCATCGCAGGGCTGTAGACCCGCGGCGCACTTTTCTGCGGCAGGTGGATGAGATTGAGGTTGTGCCGGCGGGCCCATTGCAGGGCCAGGCCGGTGGGCGACGACAGGCTGACGAGGGTCTGGATGCCTGCGCGCAAAACTTTCTGGATCAATTCGAGGCTGCAACGACTAGTGACAATCGCCAGGCCGCCATCGGTCGGGATCTTTTGGCGGATCAACGCACCGATCAATTTATCGAGCGCGTTGTGCCGGCCAATGTCTTCGCGGCCCATCAACAGTTCGCCTTGGCTGTTCATGAACACCGCCGCATGCACCGCGCCGCTGTATTGGCCCAGAGGCTGAAAGGCGCTGATGCGCTGGCGCAGACCATCAAGCCATTCGGCGGGTGGCAGTGGTGCGCCGGGCAGGACCTTAAGGTCCGGCAAGGCTTGTTCCACCGCTTCTACACCGCACAAACCACAACCGCTGGTGCCCGCCAACTGGCGACGTTGTTGCTTGAGATTCCAGAACGCGCGGCTGGAAATCTGCACCTGAGCGTACTGGGTCGAGCCTGAACCGCTGAGTTTGAGATCATAGATGTCGCTAACGTCGGCGATAATGCCGCTGCCGATGCTGAAGCCGACGATAAAGTCTTCCAGGTCTGTCGGCGTGACCAACATGACTGCCTGGCTGATGTCGTTATAGGCGATCGCCAACGCCACTTCTTCCGCCAACGCAGTGCTGGCGACCTCTGTGTGTTCGAGATTGCAGTATTGGTAGCTCTGGCTGGCGGCGGGCGCGGGCGTTTCAGAGGCGGGCGCCGCGCAGACTGGGCGCTTGGCGTTCATGGGGCAGTACCACCGGCGGATTGGTCAGTGTTTAGACTAGGCGCGACAAAGCGTCGCGTCTAATTGCCAGTACTGATCTACCGATAGATGACGTCGATCAAGACGCGTTTTGCGATTTCTGAAACAGCGCGAAACATGCCTCTGCGAGCGCGGAGCGCGGTGCGCTGCGACGCATGATCAGCCCCAGGCGCGCAAGGGTGTGGGCATCCTCGATAGGTTGCAGGCGCAGGTGCTCGGTGAGCGCATCCAGGCCACCGTCCAGTGGCATGACCGCGCAACACAGCCCGCCGTGTACCGCTTGTAGCAACTGATGGACGGCATCGGTTTGCAGCAGCGGTTGGGGATTGAGTCCACGGCTGTGGAAGTTGTGGTCGATGGACTGGCGAAAATGCATGCCACTGGTGAGCATGCCCAGGGGCAGTTCGGTCAGGGCCTCCCAGCTCAACGGCTTGTCGCCAAAGCTGAAAAACCGCTGGTCGTAGAGCAGGCCCATGCGCGTTTCGCCCAAGGCCAGTGAGTCAAAGCGTTCATTATCCAAACGCTCAAGATAGGAGACGCCCAGGTCCAGTCGATTACTCGCAAGTTGTTCAAGGATCTGTTCGGAGCTCAAGGCCGAGAGCTCGAAGCGCAGGCTCGGGTGTTCTTTATGCAGTTGTTGCATCAACGCCAACGGATCAAAGCTCGACAGCGGCACCACGCCCAAACGCAACGTACCCACCAGGTTGCCGCGACAGGCAGCAGCTTCAGCCTGCAAGCCGTCATACGCCGCCAGCACTGTTCGGGCCCACGCCAGCACCCGTTCACCGGGTGCGGTGAAGCCTTCGAAGCGCTGGCCGCGATTGACCAGGGGCAAGTCCAACTCTTCTTCGAGGCTGCGCAGGCGCATCGACAGGGTGGGCTGGGTAATGTGGCAACGAGCCGCTGCCTGGCCGAAGTGCCGGGTTTCGTCGAGGGCGATCAGGAATTTCAGCTGTTTGATGTCCATCTTCGCTCCAGGGCTTATTCCAATGGCGGGGGGATTCTAGCGCGTTTGGGTCTTTGGCCGGGCTGGAACCCAAATCTGTAGGACTGGTCTAGTCTTTGGCATCTGGAAATCAACTACCAAGGAGCGCGTACGATGAGTCTTTTTAGCTTTGTTAAGGAAGCAGGCGAGAAGTTGGCCAAGCTGTTGACCCCGGGCAACGCCAACGCAAGCGATGATCTGAAAAAGCACATTGAAGAAGTCGGGCTGGGTAATCCCGATGTTCACGCGACTGTGGAGGGTGACAAGGTCACGCTTACTGGAACCGTTGCCAGTCAGGAAGAGAAAGAAAAAATCATTCTGGCGGCGGGCAATATTGCCGGTGTGGCCAGCGTGGATGACCAGATTACCGTATCCGGCCCGGCAGTTGCCGCAGCCCGTTTCGTCGTGGTGAAAAAGGGCGACACCCTTAGCGCAATATCCTTGGCGGTCTACGGCAACGCCAATCAGTACAACAAAATCTTCGAAGCTAACAAACCGCAGTTGTCGAACCCGGACAAGATTTACCCAGGGCAGACGCTGCGTATTCCTGAGTAATACACGGGCGAAAATATGGGAGGGGGCTTGCCCCCTGATAACGGAGTGTCAGTCAAAGCTTCCTTGACTGACACACTGCTATCGGGAGCAAGCCCCCTCCCACATTTGGTCAGAGCCCGACAATGAGATCGCGGTAGTCACCGACTGCTGCAAACTCGCCCGTGTCCTTCGGCCCTTTTTTGCTGTCCGGCTCTTTTACCGCCAGCAAATGGCCCACGCCAAACGCCTGGGCGCTGCGCAGGATAGGCAAGGTGTCGTCGATAAACAGGCTGCGCGAGGGATCAAACTGAATGTCGGCCTGCAAGGCATCCCAGAACTGCGGATCTTCCTTTGCGAAACCGTAGTCGTGGGAGCTGATCAATCGCTCGAAATACGGCGCCAGTTCAATGCGTTCCAACTTCAACGACAGCGAATCACGATGGGCGTTGGTGATCAGAATCACGCGCTTGCCGGCCTGTTTGATCGCCGCGAGAAAGGTATCCGCATCCGGGCGCAGGGCAATCAGGTGAGCGGTTTCCAGCTTGAGTTCACGCACTGGGATCTTAAGTTCTGTGCTCCAAAAATCCAGGCAATACCATTGCAACTGTCCGGCGTTACGCTCGAACAGAGGCTGCAACTCCATCTCGGCCATGGCCCGGCTCACCCCGTGCAGCTCGGCGTAGCGCTGGGGCAGGTGCTCCATCCAGAAGTGGTTGTCGTAATGCAGGTCGAGCAGGGTGCCGTCCATGTCCAGCAGGACAGTGTCGATGGCGTGCCAGGGCAAAGAGGGCATGGTGCGGTCTCATGTAAGTAAAGATATCCGACACAGACAATCGGAAAAGCCACGGTATAGTAACCCGATCACGCCAAGGAGCCGCTCATGCGCCAGAAACCCACCGTCCTCGCCCGCGAAATAGTCGCCAGTAGCCGTTTGTTCCGCGTGGAGGAAGTGCAGTTGCGCTTTTCCAATGGCGTTGAACGGACCTACGAGCGCCTGGTGGGGCGTGGTGCCGGCTATGGCGCGGTGATGATCGTGGCGATGATCGATGAAGAGCATGCCTTGCTGGTGGAAGAGTACTGCGGCGGTATCGACGAATATGAGTTGTCCTTGCCCAAAGGCCTGATCGAACCGGGTGAAGACGTACTTGCTGCCGCCGATCGTGAGCTCAAGGAAGAAGCCGGTTACGGCGCGCGACAGTTGGAACACATTACCGAGCTGTCGCTGTCGCCCGGTTATATGAGCCAGAAAATCCAAGTGGTATTGGCCACTGACCTGTATGAAGAAAGCCTTGAAGGCGATGAGCCCGAGCCGATGCGCGTGGATCGGGTCAATCTGCGCGAGCTGTCACAGTTAGCGCAAAACGAGCAATTCAGTGAGGGTCGCGCTTTGGCGGCGTTGTACCTGGTACGAGATCTGTTGATCCAGCGTGGAGCGTTTACCGCATGAGCGAACTGTTTTTAGGCCACCCGTTTATCGCCCCTGTAATCGAGCTGGCTCGCCAGGCGGGTGAAGTCATCCTGCCGTACTGGCGCGCCGATGTGGCGGTGACTTCAAAGGCCGACGATTCGCCGGTGACGGCAGCAGACCTGGCCGCCCACCACCTGATTCTCGCTGGCCTCACCGCGCTGGACCCGAGCATCCCCGTGCTGTCCGAAGAAGACGCTGATATCGACCAGAGCGTGCGCGCAGGCTGGACGCGTTGGTGGTTGGTGGACCCACTGGACGGCACCAAGGAATTCATCGCCGGCAGTGAAGAGTTCACCGTCAATATCGCCCTGATTGAACACGGCCGCGTGGTGTTCGGTGTGGTGTCGATGCCCACCAGTGGCCGTTGCTACTTTGGCGGCGCAGGTTTAGGCGCGTGGCGATCCGATGTGAACGAAGCGCCCAGGCAGATCCAGGTGCGCAAGGCACCGGCGGCGGGTGAGGTATTCACGGTGGTTGCCAGCCGTCGGCATACCAGCCCCGAGCAGGAGCGTTTGCTGGACGGGTTGAGCGCAGGCGTGGGTGAGTTGAAGTTGGCGAATATCGGCAGCTCGTTGAAGTTCTGCCTGTTGGCCGAGGGCAGCGCCGACTGCTATCCACGCTTGGCGCCGACTTCGCAATGGGATACGGCTGCGGCACAAGGCGTGCTCGAAGGTGCGGGGGGCGAGGTGCTGGAGTTGAGTGGTGAGCCGTTCAGCTACCCGGCGCGGGAATCGTTGTTGAACCCGTTTTTTCTGGCGTTGCCGGCGAAGGCTGCGTGGCGTGAGCGGTTGCTGACCTTGGCAAGATCTTAAAACCATCGCAGATCAAAATGTGGGAGGGGGCTTGCCCCCGATAGCGGTGTATCAGTCAATACAGCAGTGACTGAACTACCGCCATCGGGAGCAAACCCCCTCCCACATTTGTTTTGTGTATTGGCTTCTAGCGGTGCAGGACGTATTGGCCAGTGAAGGCTACCGCTCTTTCGTCACTGCCCTCATTCACAATCCACGTGTCCAACGCCAACCGCGCCCGGCCATACCGCTTGTAGGTCGCGATAAAGCGCTTCCATACCTTTTCCTCCGGCGCCGCGCATATTGCGGTCGCGTCTTGCGTCACCGGCAGCGGATAACTGATCTGCCCTTCCTGAATCACGATATGCCCGTCTTCAATCCCTTCCTCACGCAGTTGCAGGTGCAGCCAGCCCCAACCCGCCAGTACCGCGCCGCAGTAGAGGCTGCCGCCGAACATGGTGCTCTTGTGGTTGATATTGGCCTGCAGGGGCAGGTGCAGCCGCAGTTGCCTGTCTTGCCAGTCGAGCACCTTAAGGCCCATTTCCCGGGTCAGGGGGATGTCGTGGTGCAGGACGGATTCCAGGTAACGGCTGTCGCGGCTCATGGGGACCTCTTGGTGGGTGGGCAGGGTCATTCGTCGTCGGCGCTTTGGTTGGCGAAGTTCAGGCCATGCTTGCGCAGTTTGTCGTGCAAGGTCTTGCGCGGTACGCCGAGGGCTTCGGCGAGGCTGCGCATGGAGCTGTGGGGACGGGTCAGTTCGGCAGCGATCAGGCTTTTCTCGAACTGCTCGACTTGCTCGCTCAAGCCACCCGGTGTGGAGGTCAGTACGCTGCTGGTGGGGTTGTCCGGCGTGCTGTCCAGTGCCAGTTCCAGGCCCAGTGCAAAGCGCTCGGCGGCGTTCTGCAATTCCCGCACATTGCCCGGCCAGCTGTGACGCAACAACAAGGCCCGCTGGCCCGGCTGCAGCTCATGCAACGTCAGGCCATGGCGGCTGCTGGCTTCGTCGGCGAAGTGCTGGAAGAGCATCAATGCATCTTCACCGCGCTCGCGCAGCGGCGGAATGCGTAGCGGCGCGACGTTGAGACGGTAATACAAGTCGGCGCGGAAACGGCCCTGGTCGGCGGCCTGGCGCAGGTCCTCCTTGGTGGCGGCGATAATGCGGATATCCAGCGGGATCAGTTGATTGCCGCCCAGGCGTTCCACCACGCGCTCCTGCAACAGGCGCAACAGTTTGACCTGCACATCCAGGCTCATGCTTTCGATTTCGTCGAGGAACAAGGTGCCGCCGTTGGCAAACTCGAACTTGCCGATGCGGCGTTTCTGCGCCCCGGTAAAGGCACCGGGCTCATGACCGAACAGTTCGCTTTCCACTACGGATTCCGCCAGGGCACCGGCGTTGATCGCCACAAACGGACCGCTGCGTCGGTTCGACAGGTCATGCAGTGCACGGGCCACGACTTCTTTGCCGGCGCCGGTTTCACCGAGGATCAGCACGTCGGCCTTGGTCGCCGCCAACGCGCCGATCTGCTCGCGCAGGCGCAGCATTTGCGGTGAGTGCCCAACGAGTCGCGTGCTCAGTTGCTGGCGGTCGCTGAGGGCCAGGCGCAGGCTGCGGTTATCCAACACCAGCCGGCGCAAGGCCAGGGCGCGGCGCACGCTGTCGAGCAGCGAGTCGCTGGCGAAGGGTTTTTCGAGGAAGTCATAGGCACCCGCGCGCATCGCCTGCACCGCCAACGGCACGTCGCCGTGGCCGGTGATCAGCAGCACCGGCAGGTCTGGATCCTGGCCGTGTAGTTCGGCCAGCAGCTCCAGGCCGTCCATGCCGGGCATGCGGATGTCGCTGACCACTACGCCCGGCCAATCCCGCGACAGGCGCGCGGTGAGGCCGGTGGCTTCGCCCAGGGTCAGGACTTTCAGCCCGGCCAGGTCCAGGGTCTGGCACAGGGCCTGACGCAGGTGTGGATCGTCGTCGATCAACACCACCTGAATCTGGTTATCGATACTCATACACTGCGGTCCTCGGACGGTTGCAGACTGACGCCCGGCGAGCCGGCACGCAATTTCAGGGTTAACAGCGCGCCACCTTCCTTGTGGTTAGCGAACGACAGTTCGCCGCCAAAGGCACGCATCAAGGTGTCACAGATCGCCAGGCCCAATCCCAGGCCTTGGGTGCGGGTCTTGGTGGTGTAGAACGGTTCGCTGGCGCGGCCCAACGCTTCCATGCAAAACCCAGGGCCATTGTCACGAATGTACAGGTTGACGCCTTGGGCGGTGGTTTCGGCACTCAGCCACAGTTTACGCGGCGGGCCTTTTTCGGTGAGGGCGTCCAGGGCGTTGGCCAGCAAGTTGCCCAGCACTTGGCGCAGCCGTGTTTCGCCGGCCTGTACCCACAGGGTCGCTTCCGGCAAATCGCGGATCAGCTCCACCTCCATTGACCGCCGACGTTTGGCCAGCAGCGCCAGCGCGTCGTCCAGCGCCGGTTGCAGGGCCACGCTCTCCGGCGCATGCCGGTCGCGCCGGGCGAAGGCGCGCAGGTGGGCGATGATCGAAGCCATGCGTCCGGTCAGTTCGCTGATCAACTTAAGGTTGCCCCGCGCATCGGCGGTGCGTTCATGGTCCAGCAGGATCTCGGCGTTTTCCGCGTAGCTGCGAATTGCGGCCAGGGGCTGATTGAGTTCGTGGCTGATACTCGCCGACATGGTGCCCAGCGCCGAGAGCTTGCCCGCTTGCACCAAATCATCCTGGGCGCGCACCAGTTCCTGCTGGGCATGTTCGCGTTCCAGTACTTCTTGTTTGAGGCGGCGGTTCAAGCCTTCCAGGTCGCTGGTCCGCTCGATCACACGGGCTTCCAGCTCGCGGCGCGCCTTGGCTTCAAAAGCGATGCGCTCCAGGTAATGGCGGCGTCGTTGCATCATCAAACCGAGCAGCAACATCAGCACCAGAAGCGTGGCCCCACCCACGGCGACCACCGTGCGCACCGGGCGGCTGATTAATGATTGGGGCGCGAGGATTTCGACGTTCCAGCCGGTCTCGGCGATGGCAGTGGATTGGCGCAACCATGCGGTGTTGCTCAGGCTCAGCGGCTGTGGATCACGGGTCGGGTAGGGCTGGATTGCAGTGATCGCCTGTCGTTCTTCAGCGGTCAGCGGCCGAGTGGCGCGGAAACGCCATTGCGGGCGTGAGGTGAGGATCACCACGCCGTTGTGGTCGGTCACCAGCAGTTGTTCAGGCGTGTTGCCCCACAGGCTTTCGGTATGGTCCAGGTCGACCTTGACCACCAGCACGCCGATGATCTTGTCGCCCTCGCGCACGGCGGCGGCGAAGAAATAACCGCGTTTGGCCGACGTAGTACCCAGGCCGAAAAACCGCCCGAGGCGCCCGGCCATGGCTTCGCTGAAGTACGGGCGGAACGAGAAATTGCGCCCGACAAAGCTGTCCTGTTTATCCCAGTTCGAGGCGGCGAGGGTCTTGCCGGTGGTGTCCATCAGGTACATCACTTCAACCCCGGCCTGGGCGGCGACGTCCTTGAGCAGCAGGTTGGCGTTGATCTGATGGGAGCTTACATTCGGCGCATCCAGCACGGTGCGCAGCGCGGGCAAGTCGCCGAGGATCTGCGGCAGCACTTCATAGCGGTGCAGGGTGCCCAACAGGTTGGCGACGTAGAGGTCGAGGGTCTGGCGATTCTGCCCGGCCAGTTCGCTGCGGTAATAGCGCTCGGCCAAGTGCTCCAGCGGCCACAGCAGCGGTGCCAGGCACAATGCCAGCAGGGCGAGGCTGCGCCAGCGGGGTCTTCGCGGAAGGGATGGAGTCATGGGAGTCGTGCGCCTATGGGGACAGGCGCATTATGCCTAGTGCTGCTGTGCAAGACACTCGCGCAATGCGTCTTGCCAGTGTGGCTGGCTGACGTGCCACTGTTGCTGCAAGCGGCTGCAATCGAGGCGTGAGTTCAAGGGGCGCTTGGCGGCCGTCGGGTAGGCGCTGGATGGGATCGCTTCCAGTTCGGCACAGGCTTTGCCATCGGCGTGCAGGTGCTCGCCAATCGCCTGAGCGAAGCCGAACCACGATGTTTCACCTTGGGCGGTGAGGTGATAAATACCCCATTCTCCCGCCTCGCCGGCCAGCCAGCGCTCGATCAGTGCGCGGGTGCTGCCGGCAATGGTCCCGGCCCATGTTGGCGCGCCGATCTGGTCAGCCACGATGCGCATCTGCGGTTTCTCTTGCAGCAGGCGTTGCATGGTCAGCAGGAAATTCTTGCCCTGGTTGGAGTAGACCCAACTGGTACGCAGGATCAGGTATTGACCGCCCGCCGCCGCAATGGCCTGCTCGCCCGCCAGCTTACTCTGGCCGTAGACGCTCAACGGGTTCGGCGTGTCGGCTTCGTTGTAGGGCGCAGGCTTGCTGCCGTCGAACACATAGTCGGTGGAGTAGTGAATCAGTGGAATCCCCAGGGCCTTGGCTTCCTGCGCAAGGATGCCGGGGGCGATGGCGTTGATGGCGAATGCGGCGTCTGGTTCGCTTTCGGCTTGGTCGACTGCGGTGTGGGCGGCGGCGTTGATGATCAGGTCGGGGCGATGGGCGCGGATCTGCTCGCGGATCTGGTCCGGTTTGGCCAGGTCGAGCTGTTTGCTTCCGAGCACCATCAATTCGCCCAGCCCCTGAAGGTGCGCTTGCAGTGCCTGGGAGACTTGGCCATGTTGGCCGGTAATCAGGATCTTCATGGGAACAGATCGGCGTCCATCAGCAGTTTGCCCGCCTGGTCCTTGGCGGACAGTTGCGGCGGCTCGTTCAGCTCCCAGTCGATAGCCAGCGTCGGGTCATTCCACAGGATGCTGCGTTCGGCGCTCGGCTGGTAGTAGTCGGTGGTCTTGTACAGGAACTCGGCGTAGTCGCTCAGCACCACAAACCCATGGGCAAACCCTTCCGGTACCCACAACTGGCGACGGTTCTGTGCCGACAGACGTACGCCCACCCATTGGCCGAAGTTCGGCGAACTGCGGCGAATGTCCACGGCGACATCGAGCACTTCGCCAGCGGTGACACGCACGAGTTTGCCTTGGGTGTGCTCCAGTTGGTAATGCAGGCCTCGCAGCACATTTTTTTGCGAGCGCGAGTGGTTGTCCTGGACGAACTCGCGCCTGAGCCCGGTAGCCTCTGCAAAGGCTCGGGCGTTGAAGCTTTCGTAGAAAAAGCCGCGTTCGTCACCGAATACTTTTGGTTCGAGGATCAATACACCGGGAAGTGAGGTGTCGATGATATTCACTGGTTGTCTCCCGCCAGGGAATACAGGTACTGACCATAACCGGTCTTGCCGAAGTATTTGGCGCGCTCCAACAAATGGTCGCGGTCGATCCAGCCGTTGCCGTAGGCGATTTCTTCAAGGCACGCCACTTTGAGACCTTGGCGACGCTCGATGGTCTGCACGTACTGCGACGCGTCCAGCAAACTGTCGTGGGTGCCGGTATCCAGCCAGGCGAAACCTCGACCGAAGCGCTCCACCTGCAAGTCGCCGCGCTTGAGATAAGCGTTGTTGACGTCGGTGATTTCCAGTTCGCCACGGGCGGAGGGTTTGACCGCCTTGGCGATGCTGACCACGTCGTTGTCGTAAAAATACAGGCCGGTGACGGCATAGCTGGATTTCGGTACAGCGGGTTTTTCTTCAATGGACAGGGCGCGGCCTTCGCTGTCGAAGTCGATTACACCGAAGCGCTCCGGGTCTTTGACCCAATAGCCAAACACCGTGGCACCTTTGCCGCGATTGACCGCCGCATGCAATTGCTCGCTGAAACGCTGGCCGTGGAAAATGTTGTCGCCCAGGATCAGGCACACGGGGTTGTTGCCGATGAACTGCTCGCCAATCAGGAAGGCTTGCGCCAGCCCGTCCGGCTTCGGTTGTTCGGCGTAGCTGAACGTCACGCCAAACTGGCTACCGTCACCCAGCAGGTTGCGGTATTGCGGTAAGTCCGCCGGCGTGGAAATCACCAGAATTTCTTTGATGCCTGCCAGCATCAGTACCGAGATCGGGTAGTAAATCATCGGCTTGTCGTAGACCGGCAGCAGTTGTTTGGAGACACCCAGGGTGATGGGGTGCAAGCGTGTTCCGGAGCCACCGGCCAATACGATTCCTTTCATGCAATCAGATCCCTCGTGTCGGTATTGCCCAATCGTTCACCTTGATAACTCCCATCCTGAACCCTGCGGCACCATTCCAGGTTATCGAGGTACCACTGCACGGTTTTGCGCAGCCCGGTTTCAAAGGTTTCTTCGGGTATCCAGCCCAGTTCGCGTTCGATTTTGCTGGCGTCGATCGCGTAGCGTTGGTCGTGGCCCGGACGGTCTTTCACGAACGTGATCAGGTCGGCGTATTTCTCCACACCGTGCGGAGGGTGGGGTGCCAATTCCTCCAGCAGGCTGCAGATGCTGCGCACAACATCGATGTTCTTCTGCTCGTTGTGGCCGCCGATGTTGTAGGTCTCGCCGACTACGCCGTGCGTCACGACGGTGAGCAACGCTCGGGCGTGGTCCTCGACAAACAGCCAGTCGCGCACTTGCAAGCCATTACCATAGACCGGCAAAGGCTTGCCCGCGAGAGCGTTGAGGATCACCAGCGGAATCAACTTTTCAGGAAAGTGGAAGGGGCCGTAGTTGTTGGAGCAATTGGTCAGCAACACGGGCAGGCCGTAGGTGCGTTGCCAGGCGCGGACCAAGTGGTCGGACGCGGCTTTGCTGGCAGAGTAGGGCGAACTGGGCGCGTAGGGCGTGGTTTCGGTGAACAGATCGTCCACGCCGTGTAGGTCGCCGTAGACCTCGTCGGTAGAAATATGGTGGAAGCGAAACGCGCTCTTGTCTGGCCCGGAAAGGGTTTGCCAGTAGCCGCGGGCGGCTTCCAGCAGGCTGTAGGTGCCGACGATATTGGTCTGGATAAAATCCGACGGGCCGTCAATCGAACGGTCGACGTGGGATTCGGCGGCCAGATGCATGATCGCTTGAGGCTCGAAGCGCGCGAGCACTGCGCTGACGGTGGCTTGGTCGATGATATCGGCCTGTACGAACTCATAGCGGCTATTGGCCGCGATACTGGTCAGCGATTCCAGATTGCCGGCGTAGGTGAGTTTGTCCAGGTTGAGCACTTCGTGCTCGGTGTGCTGAATCAGATGACGTATCAAAGCAGAACCGATAAAACCGGCGCCACCGGTAATGAGAATGCGCATGACTGGGGCCCTTTTCCTTAGGCGGACGTTTAGCGAATGGAGCATAGCTTGTGTTGTGGCGCTGGTCAGGACCGTGTGCATGTGGGGGTTGCGCAAGCCCCCTGAACAATGGCGATATACACGTCTAAAAAACGGCCTTTCTGGCACGTTGCAGTCATTGGGCAGCCAGCAAGACCTCAATTACAAAGTCGACAGCTCCCGCGGCCGGTTTGTTCTGAAAATCTGCCGGGGCAAATACGCCGCTGTGGAGTTGCAGGCCCAGCTCGCAGCCCTCAACACACTGCAGGGCGTTCGTGTACCCAAGGTCATCAAGGCACTGAGCAGGTTTACGGGTTGGTTCGCGCTCAGGGCGGCGTCTGCATCGCCGATGAAGTGCAGGTGGGCTATGGCCGCATGGGGCATTTTTTCTGAGGCTTTGAAGAGCAGGGCGTTGTACCTGACATCATCACCATGGCCAAGGGCATGGGCAACGGCCAGCCGTTGGGTGCAGTGATTACCCGGCGGGAAATCGCCGAGGCACTGGAGGCTGGAGGGTATTTCTTCTCGTCGTCGGGGGCAGCCCGGTGAGTTGCCGCATCGGCATGGCGGTGCTGGACGTGATGGAGGAAGAAAAACTGTGGGAAAACGCCAAAGTTGTCGGAGGGCATTTCAAGGCGCGGTTGGAAGCACTGATTGATCGCCATCCCTTGGTGGGCGCGGTTCACGGTTCCGGTTTTTATCTTGGCCTGGAGTTGGTTCGCGATCGACAAACCCTGGAACCGGCGACCGAAGAGACCACGTTGCTATGTGACCGCCTGCGCGCGTTGGGGATTTTCATGCAACCTACTGGTGACTACCTGAACATCCTCAAGATCAAGCCGCCGATGGTTACGTCTAAACGCAGCGTGGATTTTTTTGTCGACATGTTGTCGAAGGTACTCGATGAGCAGCTGTAATTAATCGATTGTTATCGGCTATTACCTGTCATATTTATCGATCATGCTTTTTTATCGCTTTTAAAGCCGATTTTTATCCGTTATAAAGTCGGCCTTTTCCCCCATTCGGAGTCCTGATCGCCATGACCACCCTGCACAGCACCCCCCGCGCCGATGGCTTCCATATGCCCGCCGAATGGGCACCACAGACGCAAACCTGGATGGTCTGGCCCGAGCGCCCGGACAACTGGCGCCTGGGGGGTAAACCGGCGCAGGCGGCTCATGTGGCAGTGGCCAAGGCCATCGCGCGTTTTGAGCCGGTGACCGTGGCGGTTTCTGCCGGCCAGTACGAAAACGCCCGCGCCCGTTTGGACGTGCCGAATATTCGTGTGGTGGAAATGTCCAGCGATGACGCCTGGGTACGCGACACTGGCCCGACGTTCGTGATCAACAACAGCGGCGAAGTGCGCGGCGTGAACTGGGATTTCAACGCCTGGGGTGGTTTTGATGGCGGCCTCTACTCGCCGTGGAATCGCGACTCGCAGGTGGGCGGCAAGATCCTCGAAATCGAGCGAGCACCGCGTTATCGCACCGAAGGTTTTGTGCTGGAAGGCGGTTCGATCCATGTCGATGGCGAAGGCACCCTGATCACTACTGAAGAATGCCTGCTCAACCGCAATCGCAACCCGCACCTTGACCGTGCCGAGATCGAAGCGGTGCTCAGCGCCAACTTGGCTGTGGATAAGATCATCTGGCTGCCGGACGGTCTGTTCAACGACGAAACCGACGGCCATGTGGATAACTTCTGCTGCTACGTGCGTCCAGGTGAAGTGTTGTTGGCGTGGACCGACGATGCGCAAGACCCGAACTACGCCCGCTGCCACGCGGCGATGGACGTGCTGCAAAGCAGCACCGATGCTCAGGGCCGCCCATTCACAGTGCACAAAATGCCGATCCCAGGGCCGTTGTATGCCACTGAAGAAGAATGCGCAGGTGTTGACCCGGTGGACGGCACCCAGGAACGTAATCCGACCGTGCGGTTAGCCGGTTCCTACGTCAACTTCCTGATCGTCAACGGCGGGATCATCGCGCCAAGCTTCGACGACCCGCTGGACAACGAAGCCAAGGCCATCCTGCAGAACCTGTTCCCGCAACACGAAGTGGTGATGGTGCCGGGCCGTGAACTGTTACTGGGTGGCGGTAATATCCACTGTCTGACCCAGCAGCAGCCCGCCCCGCACAAAAACTGAGTGCAGTTGTAACAGCGCCTTTCTGGCGGCCGGGTGCTACTCGGTTTCAGCGTTTGCAGCAAGCCCGCGGCCCAGTAAGGCCGCGGGCTTTTTTGTGCCCATAAGCCCGCAAGCACGCGACATTGGCATAGCTCTTGTATCGGTGTTGCCTCAGTGGCCCAAGGTGATAACTGCACAGTTCTGTCATAAACCTTGAGTAAGTTAGCCGCTCAAGCAGTAGGAGAGAGCGCTGAAATGAACGCCGATATCAACCCGATCTACACGCGCACCTTCCACCCTTTACGGGTTAACAACGATACGATCCATGCGCTGGGGCACTGGTTGAAGGAACACGGCGCGCGGCAGGTCCGGCGGCAATCGGATCTGCGCAGCGTGATGAGTGAACGCTACCCGGTAGGATTGTTCAGTGATGATGAAGTGCACGCGTTGTGTGACCTGCTCAAAAACTGAACAACACGGCCTCCAAATGTTTGAGCGAGCCTTCTGCGGCGAGGGGGCTCGCCTGCGTTGTGCGGCGAAGCAGCCCCTCCCACACTTAAATTAAAAGCTGTAAGTCCCCGTCACCACTAGGTTACGCGGCTCCCCCGGCTGAATCTGCGCCACACTGGTTGCTGATTCGTAGTAAGTCTTGTCGGTAATGTTGTTCAGCGCCGCCCGCACGTCCCATTCTTTATGGCGGAACCCGACCAGCGCATCCCAACTGCCATAACCCGGTAGGACCACGGTGTTGAGACTGTCGGCATAACGGTCGCCCACCAGCGTCAGGCCGGTTTCTACGTACCAGCCCATTTCCGGTTTCCAGGTGATAAACAGGCTGGCATTGCGCTTGGCGACGTCGCTGACGCGCTTGCCTTCAAAGCCATTGTTGTCCTTCTCGACCTTGGCATCCTGCACGCCGACACCGCCGCGTACATACCAATTGCCCACGATCTTGCCGGTGGCCGTCAGCTCCACGCCACGCGAACGCTGAAGGCCGCTGAGCAGAATGATGGTGCGGTCAAGCGGGTCGTTGGTGCGGCGGTTGTAGAGTTCCAGTTCGTACACCGCCAGAGTGGTGCTCAGGCGGTCGTCGAGCCAGTCACTCTTCACGCCGATTTCTTTCTGCTTGGTCAGCTCGGGGCTCAGGTCGTTGACGCTGCCGGCGGCGTTCGGGGTGATGCCGATCAAACCGCCCCCTGCCGGTGAGAACGTCTTGCTCCACGAGGCATAGAACGAGTGGTGTTCCAGAGGCGTCCACACCAGGCCGAAACGTGGGCTGGCCTTGCGGCTGTCGACCCCCTCCTGAACATTGAGCAGCTTGTTTTTGGTGCTCACTTCAAACACGTCGTAACGCACGCCGGCCAGCACTTGCCATTGATCATTCAGGCGCAGTTGGTCCTGGACGTAAATGGCGCGGCTTTCGACTTCGGTGTGGTTGTTGCTCGACACGCTCATCCGCCCGGTATGGCTCAAATGACGATTCGGCTGGTTGAGGTCAATGGCCGGCACGGTCAGGCCACCACTGTATAGCTTTGGATCGCGACGTTGGCTGCCCAGCTCAAGGCCAGTGAGCAGGCGGTGTTCCAGGCCATAGGTACTGAAACTGCCTTCGAGCTCGACGTTGTTGAAAATGTTGAGGGTGGTCAGGTCCTGTTGCCAGCGTTGGCGCGTCACGCGGTTGTTCGCAGGGTTGTAGCCGGTTTGGTAGGTATTGTCGAAATCGCTGTCGAGCTTGAACACGCCCAGCGTCTGGCGCAGTTGCCAGTTGTCGTTGAGCTCGTAGGTGAGCTTGGAGCGCAGGGACTGGGTTTTGTCGTCGATGTAATCGCGGCTGTCGCCGTAGGTGGTGCTGCGGCTCACATCCGCTGGGCGCCCGTTGACGCCGGGCACGCCGCGATCAGGCGTGCGGTTGTAGCGGCTGTATTCGTATTGCACCAGCCAGTTCAGGTCAGGCGTGAGTTGCCAGCTCATGGACGGTGCAAACAGTTGGCGACTGCCGCTGACGTCGTCGCGAAAGCTGTTGTTGTCCTGGTTGCCCATGTTCAGGCGCAGGCTGATGTTATCGGTGGGGTCCGTGCTCAGGTCGGCATACAGGCTGCGCAAATCGTTGCTGCCGCCTTGCGCCTCGATGCTCGATTTGTGCCCGGCCGTTGGCAACTTGCTCACGCGGTTGACGATCCCTCCCTGACCGCCTCGCCCGTAAAGCACTGCTGCCGGGCCTTTGAGCACTTCGATGCGCTCGATGTTATGCAGGTCGCGCACGTACTGGCTGTCGTCGCGAATGCCGTCCAGGTAGAAGTCATTGCTCGCGTCAAAACCACGGATGCGCACACTGTCGAAACGTGTATCGGCGCCGCTGCTCACGTTGGGGATGCCGCTCAACGCCTGGCCCAGGTCGTTGGTGCCGTATGAACGCAGGTTCTCAGTCTTCACCGAATCAATAGCCTGAGGCACATAACGCACGGGAGTGGCAGTGCGCGTGGCGGTGCTGGTTTCCTTGATGCGCGGGTCATCTTCGTCAGCTTCGGCGCTGATCGAGGTCTCGGGCAAGGTGGTGGCCGCGCAGGCAAAACCGGCAGACAGCAGAACAGAAAGCCCAAGAGTCATGGGTGTCAGGCGAGGGGCAGGCATTGGGAAAAGTATCCAAAATGTTTGGGAGGAGAAAACGCGCTAATGGTAATGCTTTGCATTTGCGCACGTTATCTATTACCAAACGTATCCACTTTGATATGTGTTACTGGATGTGTTTTTTTCTTGTATGCGACGAGAATTTTGTCGTTTTCAGACAGGCTATAGGTCTTTGCTTAGAATTATTTCGCCTAAATACAGACGATTCGCGAAATTGACACATAGTTCAACCCGCGACTAGGATTGCGCCCAACGCCTGTGGCTAACCGCCATGACTCATCTAATAAAAAAAGGCCCGCGGCATGTTCAGTCGTCCGCGGGCCTTCTTTTTTCCGGAAAAGTCGACACCAGAAAAGCGACATGGAGCCTGGTGTCACAGTGCGTACTCAACCAGAAATAAGGAATACAAGAAAATGTTGAAGCAACGGATGAGTCTGATCGCTCTGGGGATTTTGAGCGCATCGGCAGCAATGGCAAACGACCAGGAGCAATCCAAGGGTTTCGTTGAAGACAGCCACCTGAACATCGCAGCACGTAACGCTTACATCAGCCGTGACTACAAAAACGGCAAGCAAGACAAAGCCGAATGGGGCCAGGGCTTCATCGGCAAGTTTGAGTCCGGCTTCACCCAAGGCACCGTTGGTGTGGGTGTGGACGTGATCGGTCAGTACGCTATCCGTCTGGACGGTGGTAAAGGCCGCAGCGGCGCGGGCGGTATTAACTTCTTCAAGCAAGGTGACAGCGGCGCAGCAGCCGACGACCTGGCCAAGGGCGGCGCCGCGGTGAAGTTCCGCGTATCGAACACCGTGCTCAAGTACGGCGATCAAATGCCGGCCGTTCCTGTGCTGCAGTACGACAACTCTCGTCTGTTGTCGGAAACCTACACCGGTACCTCGATCGTTTCCAAAGAGATCGAAGGTCTGCAACTGGACGCAGGTCGCTTCACCAAGGAAGCCCAAAAAGGTGCTGAAGGCACCGACAGCGGTAACCTGAAGAACATCAGCTACCTGGGCGGCAGCTACAAGTTCACCGAAAGCCTGTCGGCTGCGCTGTACGCTTCCGACATGCAAGACGTGCTGAAGAAGCAATACGTCAACGTCAACTACGTGCTGGCCCTGCCAGAGAAACAGTCGCTGACTTTTGACTTCAACGGCTACAAAACCAAGCTGGACAGGAGCTTCGCCGAGCAACGCGGTAATGGCGACGCGCGCGACAACAAAATCTGGAGCCTGGGCGCTACATGGGCTGTTGGTGCGCACAGCTTCACCTTGGCCCATCAGCGCAGTACCGGCGATACCGGTTACCTGTATGGCGGCTACCGTGACAATACCGTGGACACCGGCATCGGCGACGGCGGCAACACCATCCTGCTGGCCAACTCCTACTGGTCCGACTTCAACGGCAAGGACGAGCGCTCCTGGCAAGCCGGCTACGGTCTGGACTTCAGCACCTTCGGCGTGCCTGGCCTGACCTACAACGTGGCCTACGTTCGCGGTACCAACATTGACGACGGCAGTGGCCGTGGCAATGGCACCGAGCGCGAGATCTTCAACCAGTTCAAATACGTCGTTCAGAGCGGCCCAGCCAAAGACCTGAGCCTGCGTGCTCGTGCCTCGTGGTTGCGCGTTTCCAGCAATGCCGACAAGTACAACGTAGGCGGTAACGAAATCCGTCTGTTCGCCGACTACCCGATCAACGTTTTCTAACTGATCGCACGTCGCGCCTGATTCCAGGCGATAAAAAACCCCGACTGGTTCGGGGTTTTTTTATGTGCGCGTATCAGTCCTGGCGGCTCTGCAAAATCGTGCGCGCCAACGCTGCATTCTTGTAGTCGAGCATCAAGGACAACCCTTCATAGGGCTCTATCTTTTTATTGTCGATACAGAGCTGTGCCATCAGCAGCAGCACTTGGCGTTTCTTTTTATTAATTCGCACACCGGGAACGCCGAACGCTGTCTTGCGCGTTGCAGGTAATGGCGCCTCGGGCGTCAATTGAAGCGTTATCCAAATGCCCTGGACGAATTGCAGCGAAATCTCTTCGATATGTTCGATGGGCAGCGGCTGCGCCAGGTTATTGAACACAAAATGCTCCGGCGTCAGGCGCAACGCGGTCTGCGGCGCACGAATGAATCGGCGGATCCCCAGCCACAGCAGGGCCAGCCCAATAACACCCAGGCAAGCGCCCGCGCCGACTGCCGACAGCGGCGTGCCTTTCAAACGCTCCGGGGCGAGCCAGACCCGGCTCAAGATAAACAGTGCAGCCAACACAAAGGGCAGGCCCGACAGCGCCATCAGTACCCCGCGCCACTGTCCTCCTTCATGCAATCTACGATCACCTTCGGTCGAAGCGGCCAGGGTTTCCAGCAGATGGGTATGCGCGGTGTTCTCCGACTCGGCCACTTCCATCACGTCGCCAGACAGCTGCGCGCGCAGGGCCTGTGGTGCGCTGAAGCAGGCATCTATCTGAGCATTCGCCGCGTCGCTATCCACCGCGCGGGTTGCGCTGCGCAGGGCATCGTCCAGCGAAACGTTCAGCGCCTGCAGGCGTTCGCCGTTGGAGGGATGGGAGTCGGTTGGGTGCGGTTGATGAATCGCCAAGGCTTCTGGCGGCAGTTGCAATTGGCACTCACGCAAGGTCGCGAGCACAACGTCGGGCAGATCTGTCGCCGAGGCAGCGTCACACAGTGCCAGCAGTGAGTCCTCTACGTGCGGTTGCAACACCGAGACCCGCAACAGCGCCGACGCCGCAGCTGTACTGCCAACCAGTCGCGCACCGGCCGCATCCGCCAGCAATTCGCGCTCACGGCTCCAGTGGTTAACCGCGTCATCAAAGCGCTGCATGAAAAACACACCGAACATGAACGACGGCCGCATCAGCCATCCCTGGATAACATCGCTGGCCAGCATCGTGTTCAACAGCGCTTCCAGGCTGCGATTGACCCCGTCGTAGATCGGCAAAAAACGCAGGCTGTATTCCGTGTCTTTCCCAGCAAAGTGCGCCAGCTCATGGCCGATCACCGCGCCGACTTCCTCGCGACTCAACAGGCCCAGATACAACAGCGGCACATGCAAGGTGCGCCCCTGCAGCGAAGTGTTCGCCGGTTGCACAGTGGCCTCGCTGGACGTCACGTAAAAGCCCTGAGCCAGGCTCACCACAATATGGTCCGGCGGCAGCGCGCCGAGTTTGCCCGCCACTTCGTTCACATGGCGCCACAACCCCGGCGCCTGCTCGGGCGTCACCACCTGCCCGAACATCTCCAGCGGTTCAGGCGTGAACATCCCCAGCATGTGGCGCAACTGTTTAAGCAACTGCCAGATCGAGTACAAGCAAAACGCCGCAATCACCCCCAGCACCGCCATCAGCTTGACCTCGCCACTACCCAGCCGGCCGACATGCCACATCGCCAAGCCTTCGTAGCTCAACGCCAAGGCGACGGTCGCCGCCATTGCCACCACATGGCTCACCAGCACGTAGGGCAACGATCGGCTGCCGATGGAGAACACCTGCAACAATGTTTCCCGCGATTGCTGCGCACGTCGTCCCGCCCAGTGCGTAGCAAGCAGCGCGGTTACACCAATCAAAGCGGCGAGCAGTCCCAGGCCCATCACCCAGAGCGCGATGACGCGCCGTGCATGATTGACGCGTTGCGCAGTGGGCAATTCAGCTTCGTTTCTTTCCAGTCGAGCGATGGCTTCCTGAACGCTGATCAGCCCCTCTGGCGCATCAGCGGTGGGCACAGGTTGCATGGCCGCCACCTCTTGCAACTGTTGTTTATAAGTAACGAGGTGGCGCTGGTAATCAATCGACGCCGCAGTAGCGGACTCCGCCCGCTCGCGCTCCCAGCCACCCAGGGCCGTCAGCAGCAACGGGAAAACCACCAGTAGGAAGATCAACTTCAAAGCGTTCATAGAGGTCCGTTCACAACGCGAGGGAATTGGTTATACCGAAAAAGCGGGAACGACGGGATAGGGGCATTTTGATCTGCTGCCCGCCGATGGCAGGTTCAGGCTGATCAGGGTGGAACTCCAGAAACAACAAAGCCCCTGCATTTCTACAGGGGCTTTGTCTTATATGGCGCGGCCGTCGTCGTCTAAAAGCTAAGTGCGGCGGTGAGCTTGGCTGAACTGCAAGCAGAATCGGAGAGCGGGGCAGTGGTGCGCGCTATTAAGAACACTCCCTCTTTATCTAACTACCTGACCCCTAAAATCGATGGTATCCATAAGGTTTTGGCGGAGTCCACGGAACGCCAAAACGGAAAAACCCGCCAGAAGGCGGGTTTTTCGGGGGTTCCAGAGATTTTGAAAGCCTTCTCTGGAACCTTGTATGGTGCGGCACCAGGAGTCGAATCAATTAGTAACAAATTGAAAAAAATGAAAATATTTGTTATGTGTGCGCTTTACTACCTCTATCCCTACCCTAATTCTAAGCGCTTCCTTCGACGGCAGATAGCGAAGGCGCGCTGCCTCGACCATAACTCCGCCCTGTTTTTGATGGGACACGAAAATAAAGATTTTATAAAACAACGAGTTAAGTTGAAGTGGTTCCGAAGTGAGTTCATTCGAGAGTCAATCTCTTCGGGTGATGTTGATGGCGTTTTGCCTTCCAGTTACACTGCTTAACCTGATTTAGTTAAAAAACTTGGTCGGTAGTTAGGGAAGCTATAACTTAATATAAGTAGGCGAATAATTGGTTACGGATATCTAAATTATAAATAGGCGCAGGAAGGAACTATAGTGGCCGAAAATGAGCATATAGCTAAGCAAGCTGAGATTTTAGCAAGTGAGTTGTTTTCCGAGTTTTTTTGGGAAAAGGTTGGGCCTACTAATCACGATTGGTCGTGTGAAGCGCGCGAACTCCATAAAGTAAAAACACATCCTTGCGATGTGGTCTATTATTATGACGAACCTTACTCCGCTCAGCGTACTTATGTACATTGTGATCTCAAGAGTTACGCCAAAGGCTCAATAAAGTCCCCAGCGATAAAAGCGGCTCTGGAAAGTTTAGCTATGCAAGTTGCATGCGCTGACAAAAGTATCGAGTGGCAGGATCTCCATGCACATGATGATGTGAACTATTCAGTTTGCGGGCTTTTGTTTGTATATAATCATGATGGCGAGTACGACTCGGATTTTAATACTAGCTTGACCTTTATAGCTAATGAGAGCTTAAAACTTCCAAAAGGGAAAAAGGTTTTTGTACTGGGCCCGAAAGAGATTTTCTGGCTTGATAATATAAGAAGCGAAGTACAGCGCATGAGGGGTAAGAGGGTTCCGGAACTTCCTGGGCCGGATCACTGCTTTTACTATCATCCTCAATTAGTTAGAAAGGCGAATCTTCAAGTTAAGAAGGCTAAAGGAGCAACGTTAGAAACGTTGACATCTCCTTTAATTATTTTGGAGTCTCGCGATCCGAGGGGCGGGACGGGGAGGGGGATTGTTGTATTTTACTCGAGGTCCGGTGAAACATCCGCCGAGTTCATGTATTTGATAGATATTCTACGTAAATATGAGCTATTGGATGAGAGGACAAGTGTGGTGATTAAAACCCTAAATGCATCACCTATTTCCTCTCCTACTTTCCAAAAGGCACAGCAGCAATACATTGAAGGATTGGCGGGGGCGGCGACCGACTTAGGTGAGTATGTCTTGGGAATACGTTATGAACCAATGAGTGAAATAAAAACCACTTACTCGGCAATTGATTTGGGGACTTGGTCATGACAGATTTCTTGGATCATATTAGTGCAAGTGATAACGATATTTATGATTTGCTTATATCAGGCAAGCAGCGGATGACTGCCGCTGTTTTGAGAGAGTTTATAAGGGATAGAGGGATATTTTGTTCTTCAGAGGATTCCCGGGATGAGCTTTCTGATTATATATCAATGTTGCCTCACGGTTTCCATGACGTCGAAGCCATAATAGATAAAAGGGAGCCAGGGCCCCGTCGTGAGAAAACTACATCCATTCGCTTTGACGCAGAAATACCTGTCGAGGATATAAAGGCTGCCGTTGAGAGTTATATGAAAGGTATTGGGCCGAATGAGAGCGTAACACATAGGCCTAAAAAAGATGGCGGTTTTGCTGTAAAAGTAGAGTATGACGAGTTTAATCACGGAAAAACAAAACTGCTTCAGAGAGAAAAACATGAAGCTAAAATTGATTTTATTATCGAAAATGGTAAGACAGTAGTTCGATTGCCAGCTACGGATAAAGCCAAACGGGTCGTCGCGGCAATTAAAGACTGTGTCGAACAAAGACGTAAATCCGTTATAAAAGAGGAGAGAGTTGAGTTGGAAGGGCTTACAACGCCAGAACTGCGCTCTAAATTTTTCACAAGGCTTATATCCAATTTGGATGGCTTCAAATTACGTAACGTTATGAATCTTAAAGTTTCGTCTCACCGCTCTAATGATGATGAGGACGCTTCATTCGATTTAGACGAGGAGGCTGAAAGCGATGCAAGTATGGAAATGTTCGCTGTTGTACATAGCATGGCATTAAGTGGTCAGAATCTTGTCCAGTCTGCAGAATATAAAGAGTTGACCAAGCGGGGGTTCTACATAACATCAATTTCTTGGAGGTCTGAACAAGTAATTAATCCACCTGATATAGTTCAGTATGAGGCAGGATTTGAAGATAAGAAAAAATGTTCTGGTTTTCGGTATGGTATTCAAGGTGTATTCAAAGCTCACAAAGGATCTCATCGAAAAACTATTACTTCCGTCGAAGCTCAAGATCGAGCAAGATACTTTTCATTGCTAGAAACGACAGCGCTGCGAATACTGAACGAGTTGCTGAGTGAGGCAGGAGCCGGAAATCACGATCTTTCTGGAGAGGCCGCATGACCAGATACCGGTGGCTTGATGTTAATTGGCCGCTGCCCATGAGGTCTCTCGCACTTCGTATGAAGGAACGAGGTTTCGATAGCCTTTCATCTCATGGCTTTGTGGTTGATAAAATACGTGAGGATTTTATTGAGGCACGCTATATTGAAAAGGTGAATTACACAGATACTGTAGTAGACCCGTTTGGTAACGAGAGTTTTTTTGAGCGCATTGAATATAGAGAAAGTTCCTTTAGAGTTTCAGAGGCGTCTCCAGGCTTAGAATTGATGAATTCGCCTAGAAGTTTGCAGGCTCTTTTAAATAGGCTGTCAGAGATTTCAGATTTTCAAGCGAGTATTGTTCCACTTGAGGTTAATGTTCTGGCTTGGACTAAGGAGCTGACAGATATATGGAAAGTAGACTCTATTTTAGACTCAATGCAAATATCTCGACTTCATTTAGACTCTGGAATTTACGCCAAAGTGCTGATTTCTGGAGAGTGTGATGTCCGAGAAGCGTCAAAACGCTTGACTGAAGAGCGTAACTACACACTAGAAAAAGTCAGACTCCGTATTGTAGGAAAACCTAAAGGTACAATCATATTATCTAGTGCGGGAACAGTGACTATAAGTTTTGACGATGTAAGCGATGATTTGTTGTTTTTTCTTCGTGTTTCGTTGGATGCTGTTATGAACCAAAAAAGTGCGTTCTCATGATCTTTTTATGGAGTCAGGACGTTCACTTCGAGTCAGTATTTTCATCACACGGTTATAGAAGGTACTGCATCTGATTTCATGGTGTCTTAATACATACTTTTATTCGTCGATCTAACTTTTATGTTTTTAGATGTACTTGTGGATTCGTCCGTCTGTAATATAGTTTGGTTATTGTCTTTGCTGTCAGAATCTTTGAGGTTTTCCTTGTTGTTCTTTATGTCGATATTTAACGCAATTATGTAAATGACTAGGTCGAGATGACCAAAGATTTGTCGGTTTTATCGTAGTAGGGAATTCAAGACAGTCATTGAGTGAGATAGCTGTCATGTGTATTCCGGTTGGAAGCGGAACGATATTGGTACCTTTAAGTTTGCACTGTGTACGAGCGATTGTAACTTCCTAAGATTGCCTAAACTCATATTCCCAAAGGAAATATGAGTTTCGGTATTTATCAAAGTGAAGCCACGTAAGCAAAGGCTGATTGAAAACTAGAGTTTTATTTTTTTATACGTAAAGTATCAGTCCGTCACTAAAGTTCCGTTCTTTAGTGGTGTAGACAGGACTGAGCTAACTCCGCCGCGCTGCGCAGATGTCGCAATTTTAAGATTGGTTATAGCACGGCTAGCCCCAACATAAATTCTTGAAATGTATCTTCTTTTGGCTCCCTCGCTTAGATACTCGTTGGTTAAGTCAGCCTCATCTGCATGGATTAAGAATACATGTTCAAACTGCAAGCCAGACACATATTCCGGCATGCTAAATATGCATTTCTTTTTTGCGTATCGAAGTTCTTTTAGGTCTTCTCTTGAGTTAATTGGCACATGATATTTTTTTATTCTGCCAGCTTCTAGGTATTGCTCATATAGTTCGGTATTCAAACAAAGTACTGCAACTTGCTGTCCCCCTTCCGGGATGCTTGCAGCCAAACGTTGAGCTGTTTCAAATACATTGTCGATTAGCTCGATGTCGGTCTTGAAAGTCAATAGTTTAGGAACTGGCCCCTGTGCCTGGCTAGACGTGGCTGTGTAGTTAATAAACTCTCCCTCGAGATCCATTGCGGGAAAAGCTCCATCTATATCAGTCAGGAAGCTTGTAATCTGAGGGGTGTATCTAAACACCTGGTTCAACTCCATTGCTATCGATGCACCAACGCCGGGGTTAACGAATCTACTTATACCCCCTGACATAGGGGCGTCGGTTGTACTCTGCTTCAGGTCATAGGCCATTATTATTGGCCACCGGCCCTCTGTAGATGAATGAAGTTTAAATAGTGGCTGGAAAGTCATTGCCTCTATCTTTGTAAAGAAATGATATTCATCTACGTAGATCTGATCAAATCCATCGCGATCTCTGAGTTGCTCCCACTCATAGGTATTTAGATACCTACAGAAGTCAGCTATCATCTGATCCAAGCTAAAAAATTTCTCTTGCTTGAGTTTTACGCGATATCGCTCATAAAGTTCAAGTACTACTCGGCGATCAGCTTGCGTATCAAGCTTCATTTGCCATCTATCACGCTGAGATGTTATGTACTGGTTTGCCTCTTTAGTGCCCTTCCTAATGTTTTCGGCGTCCAGCGTACAAGCGAACTCATTTACCAGATCATCAATTAGTTCTGGATGCAATCGATCGTCGTGAATTCTTACCCTTAACGACTCACAGTTGTCCAAAAGCTCTAAGTTGATGTATGGATCGTCTTTTATTTCATTGATGATTTCTCTGATCATGTCTTTTTGAAGCTCTCTACCTTCGATTCCATCAATCGAAATTGGTTTAAGCCCCTTTTTTTGATAGTCGAGCTTAGCCTGTGCTAGTTCATAGAGAGTTCCAACAAGTAGTTTCTTGTCCCCATTTGCATTGACTAGTTCATTCCATCTTTCACTCGGGTCAAGCGCATACAGCATTCCACGTACTACGTGATGAGCAAGCGCAGAGCTATGCGTTAAGAACAAGAAAGTTTTATCTCCACCTTGGTCCGCGTCCTGGTAAAGTTCTTTAAGGCATTTGATAACCATTGCCTGAGTTTTACCAGTGCCGGCCGCTCCTCGTAGTCTGATTGGAGATCTTGTATCACTATTGATAAAGGCCAATTGCTCATCAGTGAGGATCCTCTCGATCCAGTCGGACATGTTCCCTGGGCGAGCCAGAAAACTACCGAGAGGTTTACTTAACACTAGTCCATAATTTCCTGCTGTAGAATTTTGTACTGGTGGTTCTTCGGTCAAAATTGCATCAAGGTAACCATTTACCGCTTTTTTATATATGTCTAGAAAGTCAGGCCCGTCGCTAAGCACAGTGGGGCCGTCAGTAATTGCATAGGCGTAAATATTGTTTGACGCATCTGGGGAGCGATTGAAGCAGACTCTTACGCTGCTTTTTCTTGCTAGATTAGTAGCATATATACTGAAGAGCGGGCCGTCATTAAATGGAGACCATTGCACAGGTATTGAAATGCCTCTGTCAAACTGTCGTAACGCTACCCTGACAATCCGCTCAAATATTTGGCCTGGGTTCAATTTTGAATTGAAAACCCCTCCTTCCTTAGTGTTGATTACGAGGATGCCACTACTTTCATCTGCATCAGCTGTAAAGATGTATATTACATTGTCGAGAATGACCCTTTTCAAGTCCGTATTTTGGGTGGGTACTTCGAATTCACTGAACCAATCTTCCTCGATTATTGCAGAATCTAGTATGGATAAGGCTGACTGCTCGATTACAATTGACTCAGGTTTCATACGTCCCTCTCAAAAATTTTGTTAGCACTTTGCTCGGCGCTTGTTGCCGTTAATGATTCAAACTCACTCGTCATTCCAATTCTGGAAAAAAGGAATGTGGTTTTTTGAACAACCGAGTACTTAACTCTATCGTTCAATCGACATACCCGGTAGAAAGAGTTTGGCCTATCATCAATTTTGGCATTTGCTTCACAAGTATATATTTCTTCATTCTGGACTGAGTAGATATGCCTTAACAGAGCAACGCAGCCACCCCCGAGTTCTTCTGGAAGGCTTGGGAAAAAAAAGAAATCCGGAAATCCATCATCACCTTTTACAAGATGCTTTCGTGCGCCCTCAATTAGATTTTCGATATTAATTTTGAATAGAGGTGCTGCGGCACGAATTTTTTCTAGTGGGGAAGTATCCGATTGGTTCGAAATGGCATGCAATCCAATTATTTTATTTTTCATTTCCTCGGGACAATCGTCGAGTGATAACTTAGAAATGAATCTTTCAACCCCGACCTCTACTAGCCAGTTGATCAATCTTTCCTCTGTAAGGTTGGAAAAGCCCTTGGCTTTTAATTTCTTATTTACAAATTCAAGTATCGCTGTGGATTGCTTTTTCTTCGTTTTTTCTATTTCTTCTGGCGCCCACTTGCTCTCTATGTAGCTTTTTGCAGGAAGGATTTCAATCCATGTGTAGTGATTGCCGTGCTTGCGCTTAGCTATATCACAATCAGCTGTAATAATTAGTCCGAACGTATTTCCGGCTCTACTTTTCTTCTTGATGATATCTCCTTGCCTAATAGGTACATCATCAGAAAGTAATTTATAAACTATATCCATATATGTTCTCGTGCTGGACTAAAATTTTAAGTGTTTGGTTGTTTTTTTGTGTTTTAGTACAAAGTAGCATTCAAGGTGTAGGTGGATTGACGGTGTACTAATTAGCTGACATTTTTACAAGAATTCATGGCTTAAATCACTTTTTAGGCTTTTTAAGGTCGTGATGGCCGTCTGCCACATTAGTGAATCAGAGTATTGGATGCAAGGTAAGCAGTAATTGGAAAAGATTTTCGGTGCTAGAAAATCGAGCAAAGCTAATGCAATACGTCAGTAACCGATCTGGTTCGATGAAACGCTCCGATAGCAGGAATCCGAGTCGGCACCATCACAAAGCTGGTAGTGATGAACCCTTACCATACCTAAAGTGGGTGTCCTCTATGGACGATCCAGGGAGGGTCCGGAAGGGGGCGAAGATCCGTTTGAGACCTCAGGATCGGAAAAATATGCATGCCATGACCAGTTGAAAAGCTCTGCCCAGAACAGCATTGAATGGAAAAACACCTCCGTGAAATGCACTGCCAGGCTTTGAAGTTCAAGGAGTGATGCGCCCATGACTTCGATCTAAATACTATAAAAAAATGATGGTTGCCCAGAGAAGGGTCAACTTGCACTGGGGGTGGCGGTTTAGGCGTTGGACTTATGGTTGAGGCGAACGGGGGAAGCCAGGCTGCGCGGAACACACGCGATTAACTCATCGCGCTGGACGAATGCTCCGCGGGTGATTGGCGGGGGGCCTGGGGGGAACTTCCAAGATTTCCCTAAGCGGTTTGCAAGCAAGCGTACGGTCAACAGATAGTAGTAGTGCGTCCATGCAGAGTGCAGGGTGACATGGTGGTCTAAGAACCATGCCAGATGCTTTCGCTGCCAGGTCCAAGGAGTGTCTCGGTGCCAACGATCAGTAATCGCGGCTTGAATGGCCTTAGCTTGGCGGACGTGACGTTCGCGTGTGGCATGCGCCCCGGTCAGCACCGCAGCTAGAAAAAGCTCCATATCGAATGGCTTGCTCATGTTCGACTACCGATATACGCCGATACCACGTCGATACGAACGTGCCCCAGCTCATAGCTGGTTTGTAATCGGGCATCCTGATCTAAGCGTCGGTCGAGTTGATAGCAATGGCCACCGTTGATGGGGGCGGGATGGTGGGTGATTTGCTCATAGCGTTCGCACGCATAGGCTGCCCGTAATTCGTGGAAGCCTTTGAGGTCGTGCTTATGGAGGATGTCCCGTACGTGGCCGACAATTCTCTGCAAGAAATCGAGGTAGCGTTCGTTCGGTGCAAGCAGGTTGCGGCTACCGTCGGGCGCGACCTGTTCGGCAAACCTCAGTGCGTCACGAATATGATCATCTACCGTAATCCAACGAGGTGCTGACGCGCCTGAACGGCCACCTTTGGTACCGTCCTGGATGTTGATCTTACCGAATTGCTTGGCTTCACGTTTTAGACGGGGAAGGTCGGCCAAAATCGCCTCGCGCAAGCGCATACCGGTGGCTCGCGCTAACGCCGCGATGGCCGCGGCGCGCGGCTGCTGGTTTTCGCAAAGTACCTCTACGATCCGCTTCACCTGTTCGCGGTCTTGGCCTTGCGGCACTGAACGACGAACACTGGTGCGCCGCATTCCTAGCGCCTTACTCGGGCTCGGCACTTTCATATACTGATCACCGCGAAGCGCGGCCATAGTCCGATTCACACTGGACAACCGGTTTTGCGCTGTGGCGATGGCGAGTTCACCTTGTTCAACTTGCTGACGCAGATGTCCGGCGTAGTCCAGCAAGGTCTGCCGATCAATCTGCCGCGCATCATTGAACCCGGGCCCATCTTTCGATCGACACCAGCGCACAAACGCCTGCCAGCGATCACTGTGTGCCTTGACCGTGCCGTAATGCCCGCCGCCAAACAGATCTTTTAGCGCTTGCGGCCCGGCATAGCTCAGTTGCCGGCCATAGCCAAAATTGCGTCCTTCTCGCCTGCCCACCAGTGCCATGATCGAACTCCTCTCGAAGCCAATACTTTTAAAACTTTCCCCACTTCATCCCGCCACGGATGTTGAGTGTTATCAGGGATCAAGGCCCCTGCGACCTGTGAGGGTTGTCCACTTACGCGGGACTGGCGGCTCCTTACGACCGGAAGCATGGGCATCTCATGATCTGGCCTCCTGAACACTTCCGCAGAAGTGGGCGGGTGGAAGCTGCACTGGCTGACGAGACCAATGCCGCGAGATCCTGAGTCGGGTGAAGGCAGTGATGCGATGACCGGGGCGTGCCTGACTGTCAGTCAGGTGCAGTCCATTCCGTAGGCTGCGGCACCATCATCTGCATCGCTGTTGCTGGTGACTTCGGTGTTTGTCACGCCGATTGTCACGAGGGGGAATGCCGCAAAGCCTTGTACGAGCTGGGCTGCAGCAGCGGTAGGAGCGCCCGTCTCTTTCCGGGAGAAAGAGACGGGCGAAGGTTGGCGCAATGAAATGGCCAAGCGGATAGGTTGCTGCAGGGCAGCTATGAAAGGGAGTGAGTTGCCGCAGTGGGCACGCTGGTAAAAGTAGGCATCCATCACATCGCAGTGACCGTGCGAGCCGCCGGACGCTAATCGCACTTTGGGAGAACCACCACGGTGTGGCGTAGCCTTAAAGGTTCTGGCTACCTGGGTTGCTGTCAACGACAGCGTTTGCCCGATCTTTTCTACGCCTGTGGATAATTCGGGTCAAGGCTCGAATTTTTGGGAGTTCTGCGGCTGTGGATGAAATTATCCACCGGTGGAAATCTGTGGATTTCCACAGACAGTTGCGTGGGTTTTAGATTTTTTAAGTGAGGTCCATCCAAACAGGGCGGCTTTGCAGCCCAGTTTGGATGGACCCGCGTGGACAAGCGGATCACTGAGATATAAAGACCGAGCGCTTACTCGGTTGCGCCACGTTTTGCTTTTAGGCGAGTGACGTTCGCTCCGGTCTGGTTCGCGAATTCGTGTGGAGTGACATGCTCCTGCCCATTGGCCTCCAGGTACCGGCTCCACCAGTTCATGATCAGCCTGCGCTCCTCAATAAACTCGGCCTTGTGGATGTAAGCGGCACGGACGTTGTTGCGCTCCTTGTGGCTCATCTGCCGTTCAATGGCTGTCTCCGACCACAATCCTGACTCGATCAGTGCGCTGCAGGCCATCGAACGAAACCCATGCCCGCAGATATCGGTTTTGGTGTCGTATCCCATCGTCCGAAGCGCGTTGTTCACGGTATTTTCGGACATGGGCTTCCAGGGTTTGGCATCCCCTGCGAAGACCAATGCGAATTTGCCTGTGAGTGCATGGATTTTTTCGAGTAGCGCCACTGCTTGCGGCGATAAGGGTACTAAATGGATATCCCCTGCCATCTTCGTACCCCTTGTGGAAAAGGGTACTCCCTCCAACGCGGGTCGAGTGTCCGGTATCTCCCAGGTGCCGCGCTTGAGGTCGAACTCGCTCCAGCGTGCGAAACGCAGCTCGCTGGATCGTACAAACACATGCAGTGACAGCATCACCGTCAGACGGGTAAGTGCCCGGCCTTTATAGGTGTCGATCCGCTCCTGCAGTTCCGGCAGTCGCGATAAGGGTAGAGCGGGGCGATGGATCACCCGCGGGGCCTTGATCGAGCCTTCGAGGTCGTAAGCAGGGTTTATGGTGATAAGCCGGAGGCGCTTTGCCTCGCGCATGATGCTCTGCAGGTAGTTTTGTACCCTTAAAGCAACGTCTATTGTTCCGCGCTTCTTGATCGCTTCCAAGGGCTGCATAAGGTCATGGGTGTCGAGATCAACAATGGCGCGTGCGCCGATCAGCGGGAATACGTGGGTTTTGAGGCGGCTCATCACTGTCTTGGAATGGCCTGGTGCCCACTTTGCCGACATTTCCGTATGCCAGTCGAGCGCAACGCTTTCAAAGGTTCTGCCTTTGATTACGGCTTCCGCCTTAGCTTGGTGCTTGGTCTCTATAGGATCAACGCCATCCGCCAGCATTCGCTTGACTTCCAAGCGCTTGCGGCGCGCATCGGCGAGGCCAATCACGGGGTAGTTGCCGAACGAGGTCAGTCCTTCCCGTCCGTCAGGTTTGACGTAACGGAGCCGCCAGCCTTTGCGGCCATTGGGTTGGACTAGGAGATAGAGGCCATCGCCGTCGAAAAGCTTGTAGGCGCGGTCTGTAGGTTTTGCCAAGCGGCAAGCTGCGTCGGAGAGCGGAGCTGTGGTGCGCGACATAAGGGTACTCCCTTTTATCGAAGTGACCTGTATCCCAAACTCTACCCTTAAAACGGTTGGAATCCACCAGTTTCTGACGGAAACCGACGGAACGCCAAAACGAAAAAACCCGCCAGAAGGCGGGTTTTTCGGGGGTTCCAGAGATTTTGAAAGCCTTCTCTGGAACCTTGGATGGTGCCGGCACCAGGAGTCGAACCCGGGACCTACTGATTACAAGGCAGCTGCACACAACAATGAAATCAATGACTTAGGTCACTTTCTTGTTACGTGCAAACGCCCGAAAGCCTAGTGTTTTCAGGGGGTTGAGTGAGCTTGTTACGCGAGGGGTTTAAAGGGGGTTGGCGTTGAGGAGGCGTCTACCAAAGGAAGGCTGAGGTCATAAATATCAAGCATGGATTCGTCACGGTGGCCGCTGGCCTGCTGCTTGTCTGCACGGTTCCCGGGCGTGTCGGTGATCCCGCGCCGCTTGAGGTCGTGGAGTCCATAGCGTTGCTCCTCGAGGAGCACGCCAGCTTCGATAGCCTTTGTCATGAAGCGCTGCCATGCGGTGTCCAGCCCCGACTTGCTCAGGGCCGTACCATGGCTGCTCACGATCAGCGGGCGCCGCTCGGGATGTAGCGGTGTGGGAAAGCTGCGGACCGTCCAGATCTTGGTTCGGTAGGCCTTGGCATCGTCCCAGGCGGCACGCAGGCGCGGGGTCCAGCGCACGATGTTGTCGCGGCTGCCCTTGCGCCGGTTAGTCTGCACCCCTTCCTTGAGCTCGTTGGCATCAGTCAGGGTCACTACCTCGATCCCCCGGAGCCGGCACAGATAGGCCAGCTCCATCACGATGCTCAGGTAAACGGGACAGCTGTTGGGTTCATTTCGATGCAGACGCCCAAATGCCTTGGCCCGGTCGATTAAGGTTTCCATCATTTCTACCGCAGGCAATCTGCGCTGCTTCCGCTCGGCCGGTGATTCAATGCCCAAGGCAGGATTGGTGTCTAGGTAGTCACGGTTCCTGCCCCACTGCAGTACACGGCGTAGGTAACGCAGCACGTGAGCAGCTTTCGAAGGCGTGCCCTCGCCGGCGATCTTGTCGACCAAACGTTGTACCAGGGCGGGGGAGAACCGACGGACCGCCAGGTCACCCAAGGGCTTACCCATCTTGGTGTCCTGGTTGACCAGGACGTCGTGGCAGTAGCTGTAATCGTCTTGGGTTCGTGAGGACAGTCCCTTGAACTTGAGGCTTTCGTGGAACTGCTGGCACAGGTAGCGCAGGGTGTCGCGATCCGTGTTGCTCACCTCGTCCATGATGCGGTGCAGCTCGGCCATCGTTGCGTCGGCAGGGGCGACGTTGCGCCGACGTTGCTTGCCATTTTCATCACGATGAGAGGTGTACCAAATCCCGGAGCCCCGTTGGTCAAAGTAAATAGCCGCGGGGAGCGCGGCTTGATCGATGTGGGCTGGGATGTGCGGATTGTGCTTCCGCTTACGGGCTTTCTTCATAGAATGTCGGCGTCGTAACGTTCCTGCCGGCCTCGCCCTACGCCGCCGGCCCGGTTGATTAAGTCAATTGTAGTCCATGGCCCCGTGCGGCCACGGAACATGCGAATGCCCTGCTCGAGCAGGGTCCGTTCCACGTCTGATCGGCGCTGGTAACCCGTGATGCGCTGGAGGTCCTCAAAACTGAGAACATCACTGCTTGAATTCCCCATGTGTTTCTCACGATAAAGCCCCACCAGCATTGTGGTTCAACGCTGGTGGGGTAGTTATTAGAAGTTGTGAGCAAATTTTCTAGCGTTGTTACGTGCTACTACTCAGGAACTCCGCGATTGGGGGGAAGCGTCGATTCTCGGTTCAGAGCCCTAGCGTTGTAGCTAACCTCGAACCAACCTCCGCAAGTGCACTGATATTGCTCGCCGCGCACATCGTCAAATTCATTACCTTCGATCCCCAGTACACGTTGGCAGTGTGGGCAGCGGCAGCAGATGGACATGGCGTTGTCGCGCACCAAGTGATGCACTTCGTAAATGTATTGGTCAGTCACCTGTCACCTCATGGTCAGGCCATTTGCAGGTGACGACTATTGGATCACCACGATTGCTGTTGAACATGCTCAACACCAAAGGCCCAGCCTCTCTCAAAAGATCAAGGTGGTTGTAGTCAACAGCGGGAATGGCCCCCGCTTCGAGAAGAGCGTCTTCGATATTTGCCATCGTTATGGCAATCAGATCAGTCAATGAGTTTTTGTTGTACCGCGAGTAGAGGCGGACCAGACGTTTGTTACCGGACATAACGTTTCTCCCGAGCTGCTCGAGCAGCCGCAACCTCTGCCAGGCGGACATCCCATTCAGCATTCTTGCGGGCCTGGCGCGTCCGGCTGCATTTCTGATGCTTCTGCGTCGATCGGGCGAGGCCGCAAATGTCGCAATGGCTCGGTAGGTCCAGCGGGTTGATAGCCAATGGCGGACGGATGCGCTCTGATGGTTTAGACATGGGCCAGCTCCTCGAGCTCGACATCGTCAAAGCCTACGGTTTCCACGTCGGCTTCAATCACTTTGATCCCGCACCACCCATACCCGTCCTCTTTGATCGTGCCGCCCCAACCCTCCTCGTTATGTAAGTCCTCCGTCCAGATGGGCCCAGCGTCATCAAAGGGACCCCGTGGCTTACCAGAGAAGCTCGCTCCACCTTCGGCCAGCATCATGTTGATCATCACTTGCCCAAACATCCGAACAACTGCTTTCACAACGTCACCGTTTTCCTCGGCTACTCGATCTTTTGCATTGGTCCAGAACCCGTTGATCATGGTGGCGCGCTCAGCGGTGAGCCGATTGAGGTCTACCCCAAGAGTCACCTCGTAGTCTTTCCAGGTGTTCTTGACCTTGAAGCGCTTGATGTTGGTTTGTTCAGACATGATTGCGGCCCTGCAGCTGCTGGATGGAGTTGGTGGGGTTGGCGAGTACCTGGGCGACGACAAGCGCTTCGTCGTCGGTCAGGTCGCCCTGTGCCTGGGCCATGGTGGCCAGCGACTCAAGGCGGATTCGGGCATCGGTGGTTTTGCGCACCTGGTAGTCGAAAAGCGCGGTACCGACGATTCGGATCGTCACCAGGTGGCGGACGGTCTGCGCGCTTTGTTCAGGCGATGTGATAGCCTTCACTTCGCTGCTGACTTGGGTGTTTCCTCGCATGGGATTGCTCCTTTCAGTGGTTGGTGTCGGGGAGGTGCAACTCCTCGACATCCCTTTCTCGACCGGCGTCTGCCGGCGCTCGTTTCGCTCTAAGCCTTTCGCACCAGGTGAATCACCAGGTCGTCAAACTCAACGCTTTCTTCCATCTCGGAACGCCACTCCAGCACTGCTTGGATCTGGTCCCGATCACAATCCATAACCAAAATCTCGCGCTGGCCACCTTCGGCCCTGACCCACAAAATGGTGACCAGACCATGTGCGCCATACGCGCCGGCGCTTACCGCAGGGCGACCGGTCTCCTTCCCGATCCGCCGATAAAGATCGTTAACTACGTCGGTGTTTTCAGGGTTCGCGATAACTTGAATCTGCATGGCAGTTACTCCCGGAAGATGAAGCAGCGCATGGTGGAAGGGATGTGGGCGGTTGGCGCCATGTCCTGCTGCCGCGCGCGGATCACGCTTTCCACTCGTTTCTGAGTGTCCAGGCACTGATGAGCCCGACAGTCTTTGAGCAGGCGGCGCAGCACGGCCAGGTCCGGAATCCGCTGGCGGTGTTCCAGGGCGACCTCGGCGAACTGGTTGAGGTTGATGGCAATCACGCCTGCCTTTTTGCTGTGGTTGACCATCGGGGCAGAAGGCAGCGATTCCAGATAATCAAACACCTGCCAGAATTCGTTCACTTCCTTCGGATCGGTGCTGATCGCCGCCTGGCGCTCGTTGGCCGCTTTCAGAATGTATTTGCGGCAGGACTGGACCATGTGGTCTGGGATGGCGATGACAAGCTGCAGGCAGTCCAGCAGGGCCAGCATCATGCTGTGGTTCTTGATGACCCGATCGGATGCCAGGTTACGGCTGGCCCAAAGCTCGGCGCGGTACTTGGGATACAGCTCGGCAAAGCGCTTCAGCACCTGCGGTTCGGCGCGCATTGCCTTCACGATGAAGTGGCTGACGTCATCCAGTTCGGTCTGGACGATCGCATCAGCAGCTTTGCGGCTCGCATCGGTGATAACAGGCTTGAGAAACGGCAACCGGACAATACGGCTGATGATCGCTTCGTGGCCGGTAACGATGGCGTTCTGAGCGATCACGATGGAGGCGCGAAACGGCGGCTCGTAGGTGTCGTTGCTGTTGGATTTGACGCCCCGGGTGCGCAGTGTGCCGCCGCCATAGAAGTCCTTGAACTGGTCCCACTCGAAGGCCTTGGCGTTATCTTCGTTGGTGTTCCGGTCAGCCTCGAGCAGCACTATGGGCAGATTGGCTACCTGGCCCATCGCTCGGCTCAGGCCCGAGAACGAGCTCTTGGCTGGGTCGAAGCCCTCATAGTTCCGCCCGAACAGCTTCCAGATGAACTTGATCAGCGTGGTTTTGCCAGAATCGGGCTCGCCCGACATTTCCAGGAACGGGAAGCTTTCATGCTCAGCCCGGATCTGCTCGGCGAACAGCGAGCCAAACCAGTAGGTGAGGGCCAGAATGCCGTTCTCGCCGAAGACGGTCCAAAGGTTCGGCAGCCAGTCTTCGCGATAGCCCTTTTTGTCCAGGGCCATCTTGAGTTTTACCGACTTCATGAGGCATTTGACCCGCTGCTTGCCGAACTCGAAGTAATCCTCGTCGTTGGCCTTGTAGACAGATCCGCCGCATATGGCGATGTCATTGAAGATGTACGCCTTGTGATCACGGCTGTAGCCCAGAAAGTCGATGGTCTCCACGGTCTTCAGGCGTTCGGTTTGCCGGATGACGATCTGGTCCAAGTGCTTCTGAGTGCCGAGCCAGGTTGCGCCGGAATACATCAGACGGGTCTTGAATTCGCTGCTCGAGGAGATCTGTTTCGGAGTGAAGGTGTAGTTCTCGCCCTGGTCGTCATGGATACCCGCCACCAGGAAGTAAAACCACGCCTCGTTGGTGACGTCGTTCACCTGCTTGTACAGCGCCTCAAAGCGGCAGTTGGCCAGAAGCTTTAGGCTGCAGACGTTCTGCAGCACCTTGCGGCGGGCTGCCTTGTCATTGAGCTGTTGGTTTTCGTGGTCGTCGCTGGTGGCCAGCGCTTTCTGTTCCTCTTCGAGCTTCGACAGGTCGAACTTGGCCCAGTAGGTCTGGTTGCCGAAATCAAAGGCGAACTCCGGGAAACCTTCCTCCCAGGTGTACATCAGCAGTGCCTTCTCTTTCGGCGAGGGAGCCAGCAGCAAGTCGCCTTCATGGCGCGCAGCATCCAAATCACGCTTGCGCTTATCGTTGCGTGCCTTACCTTCTTCTTCGAACTGCCAGCGCTGGTGCAGGTCGTTCCAGTCGACTTTCTTATCCCGCTGAGGAATGAGTGCAGCCTTGCAGGTGAAGCCCATCTCGCGTGCCTGCTTTACCCAGCGCAACAGGTAGCCGCGAGCAGTTGGCTCGTTGTCCAGGGCCCAGACCAGAGTGGGCAGATTCCCCGGACGATGTTCGAGCAGTTGCTTCAAAGCTTCGATCGGGAAGTTCACGCTCGACATGGCTGACACCGCATCCACGGCGTTTTGCACCAGGGCAATGGCGTCAAAGATGCCCTCGACAATCCACAGCTCTTTGACAGTGGCCAAGTCCACATTCGGCGGGGACCACCATTCACCCTGGGCGCTGTATTTGGGCTTGAAACGGGCCTTCATCTTGCCGAAGCGGGCAGGGCGATCGATCAGGCGTTCCCAGTAGCCACCGTTCGGCAGGGCGAATCGAATCGTAGCGCTGGACTCGTTCGTTTCGTGGTTGACGTAGTTCTCTTGGGTAAACCAACCGGTCATATTTCCAGCATTCAACCCGCGGGCGAATTCCAGGTATGCACGGGCGGTTACGGTCGGGTCGTTGTCCGTTGCCGGCGCTCGCTTACTCCAGTCCTCGAACAGGTCCTCATAGATCTCTTTGACGTGCTCGATATGGCCGCAGCGCTCCGGACGACCACAGCGGATCTGCCAGGGTTTGTCGTGGCGCGCATACAGCTCTTTTTTGTTGCAGGCGGGGCAAACGCCGCCCCGCATGTAGTTCGTGCCCACACGTAACTTCAGGCCGAAGTCGTCTTCCAGCCGTTGAAGTACTTGAGTGCGGATATCTTCATTCATCATGGCTGCTACTTCGCTGCTTTAAGGCTGAGGGATAGGGCCGCCATCAGGCTTTTCTGGGCTGCCATCACCGGGGTTCTGTCGAGAATTGATTTGTGTCGTGCGATCTGAGGGACGTAGCGATATTCGTCTGCGTACCAGTGTTCACTCAGGCTCACCTGGTACTGCGCACGTATGGCAGCCAGTAGCGCTTCGGCTTGGGCCGAAGGCATTTGGGTGGTAACAATCACGGCGTTTCCCATAGTGAAACCTCGATATCAGGCAAAGCTCACCCAAACCCACAGGGTGTGGGGCTCGGGACATTGGTAAAGGGGTGTTAGGTAGCGGGGGTGAGGCGTGTGCCGTGGCCGGCGGCAATCAGGTGTTCGTAGATCAGGTAGGCGTGCACTGACCAAGAGCAACCACGAACGGGATCGGTAATCACGACGGTGTATTCACTGCTCGCCTTCCGGTCGATCCGTTGGCGTGAGTTGATAGTCTGGAGTTCGCTGTAGGCGAGACACGCCAATCGCGTGGCCAAAGGCTCTTTAACTTCGAGGCTTTCAACTAGGTGATCGATTGTCCGTGACATGAACTGACCCAAATCGCCCAGGTGCTCGCCCTGGTGACGCTCGAGGAAAGCCAGTGCGGCGGCGCGAATGGTGTCCTGGTAGTCCATATCCGTGGAAACGTTGTTCATTGGGCAACCCCTGACTTAGATGCGTGCAACTGGATAACGGCAAGTACTTCCGCATGCCTGGCAGCCATATGCAGGCTGTCGGCTCTGAGGATGGCATCGGCCTCAACTTGATTGATTACACCGTCCTCGAGCGCCTGGGCAATGATCTGGTCGACCGTCCCGCGCTTGGCGGCTGTCTGCACGCACCTGGTGTACAGCTCAACATTGTCCAGCGATTCAGGCTCAGCTACGGAGACGAACATGCCGCCGTATATGGCTGCGACGTATTCGGGGTAATGGGCGGTGCCTGCTGCTCGCTCCAGTTGATAGATCTGCGATTCCGTCAGTGGGCGGCTGGGTCCATATAGGTGGTTGTCAAACTGCTTAACCTTTTCAAAGCCAAGACGTCCGGCGGCGGACTCTCTACCACCTGGATAAGCCAGAATTATTTTCCGCATCACTTTCCGGCGTTCTTTTAGTACTGGGCAATTCATCTTCTACTTCTCCCTGTGGCCCAGTGCCATTACTGTTCAATCACGCCGTCTTTGATACCAAGCAACACCGCGGCGCGATGTGCCTCCCCACGGCGACAACGGCTCTGGCCACTCAGCACCGCGTATACGGTGCTGGGATTCAGGTTATGCAGCTTTGCAAAGTCTTTTGCGGTCTGACCGCGCTTCTCCAATGCGTCCCGCGCTTGTTGCCGGGCTTGCTCGGTTATGGTTGTGTTGGGCATAGTGCAATTCCTTGCGTTTTCGTGTGATGACGAGCGCAGGATGTGGCAAAAAACTGCCAATGTAAATATGCGAGTGGAAATAATTTGACTCTCTCCGAAGAGATCGGTGTACGGCTTCGACAGCTGCGCACCCAGGCGGGGCTTACTCAGGATCAGCTCGCCGAAAAACTTGGTGTATCGAAACGTACTCAAGGCAACTATGAATCTGGCGCAAGCGACCCCACCGCGTCGTACCTGAGCATGGCTTCTAGTCAGCTTGGGTTCGATGTGGGCTATATCGTGAATGGCGTTCGCGCAACACTGCGCAATGACGAGCTTTCCGAAATGGAAGATCTGCTCGTGACGCAATACAGGAGCATCACGCCAGGGGACCAAGAAGCTATCCGTCGATTCCTTAAAGCCATGGCAGACGATGCCGCTCGATCGCGGAATTAACCTGTAACAAAGCATGTATGACATTCGTCGCTCTCCATTACTAACGCCGGTTTCCGCCCCGATATCGTCGATTCAGCAATGCACTTTATGGAGTAGTAAGCATGTTGGATCGCACCAAAGACGAACTTGGCAGTGTCGGAAACACCGAGTTCGAATGGCTTAGCTTGACCAAAATTGAACGTCGGTTCATTCGGTTGTACCGCCTACTCAGTGAACAGGAACAAGTCCATCTCCGCCGAATGTCTGAGCTCTTAGCGACCCATCCGGACGAACCAGCTGGTAACTGAAAACCCATTCCCTTTGATCGATCGCCGGCATAGTTGAGTCGGCGATTTGCATCTCACGCCACCGCCTGTGAACCCAGCTGCTCAAAAAGCTCACGCTGTTTCGCCCTGGGCATATCCCTCAACCGGTCGAACAACATCCTTTCGAATGACTGAGCTGACGGGCTCAACGTGTGTGAAAACGTTAGGTTCGCGACCCATGTGTGCCCGCACTTTGCATCCAGGCACTGGCAGTACAGCTTCGCGAAATCCATAGATAGCTCGTCTCGCGAAGCGATCCGACCCTTGTGCCCGCATTTGCATGTAACTCGCATTGTGTTCCCTCCCCAGGGCAGCCAATCGCCACTATATTGCCACAATCTGTAGTGGCAATCTCTTTGCTAGGCACTAGATGCAGTGGAATCCACTGCTTCCTTTGGATCCCTCCAGGCGATTCGCCTATCACCCCGTAAGCTATCGTTCACCTGGTCGAAAAGTTGACAGATCGGGCGAATTTCATTGCTGGTGTACACCCGATCGATCTTTTCGATATCGCCAAAGCCGGCGCTGTTTTCCGGGATGATGCCCGCCAGTGCGGGGTTCATTCGCCAGGCCGCGATCACGTCGTTGCGGGTGATGTTCTTCACCTTTTCCAGTTCGTCTTTGGCCTGAAAGTCGCCAACCGGGATGATCTGAATGGCGTTTTCTTTGCCATTGGGGATGTTGACGAACATCGAGCGGAAGTTGCCCACACCCTTGCTCGCGCTGATCTGCTCGCGCAGGTTGTTTTCGTCTTCTTCCGTCAGATCCGGATCGTTGGTGTAGAAGATGTAACCGGCGTGCGCACCGTTGCTGTAGTAGCGCCGGCGGAAGAGGGTGGCCGCTTCGTTGAGTAGCAGCGCCTGCAGGCCGCCCAAATAGTCCGGAATGCCATAGATGTTCTGCTCCACGTCGTAGTCCATGACGTGCTCGATCTCGTCCTGTTCGAAGTCCATAAACTTATTGTCTGGCAGCAGCATCCTGAAACCGCCGCCCACCTTGACCCGCATGTTGATTGCCGGAAGGTGCTGCAGCTCCAGGATCTGGCCAAAGGCGTTGGTGACCCGGTAGAAGTACGCTTCGCCAAACACCATGTAGTCCAATCCGGTGCGGCCCATGGTTTGCGAGCTGCAGCCGTCCGAAGGGATGAACTCACGCAACAGCAAGTTGCGTTTGAACTTCGGAATGGCGCCATGGTGCGCGTTTGCGCGCAGCAGTTTGGCCAGGCCCGTGCGTGACACCGGCGGCTTGTAGATCTCGCCGTCGTCGCTGGGAAACACCCCCACGTACTCGCCGATGTTGCCGCTGAGCACCTGTTCTGGTTCCCCGAAGGTGAACGAACGCATTGGCTGTTGCTGGCGTGGCTGCTGGATGACCTGGTGCTTTTTGCGTCGGTTGGGCATGGGTTCCGCTCGTGATGTAGCGGCTCCGGCGCCGCTTGTTCGTGTTTAAGGGTTCGTTGGCCAGGGCATGCATGATTGCCCAGGCAATATCGGCGTGGCCGGTGGCCTCGGTGCGCGAAGCGCTGTAGGTGATCTGGCCGCTGCCGGTGGTGCCGCGCTTGATGGTCAGGAACGCCTGGGCGACATCGGTCCACCCGGCATCCCACTCGATGCGGCTGCCTTGGATCGTGTCCTGGGCCTTGAGGACCAACGTGTTTTTCGTTTCCAGGCTGTAGTGAATCGATGTGGCCCGTGGGTAGAAGTCGCGCACCAGGTCGAACACGCCATAACCGATGCCGGTGGTATCGATGCCGATGTGCTGCACGTTGAAGCGCTCGGTGAGCTTCTTGACCTGCTCGGCCTGATACTTGAACGACTGTCCTCGCCAGCTGTGCTTCTCCAGGATGCGGAATTTCGCTCCAGCTTCGAGTGGCGGGGCAATGACCACGCAAGTGGCGTCGTCGCGGGTCCGACTGGGGTCGTAGCCGATCCAGACGGGGCTGTTGCCATAGGGGCGGTCTTCTTCGGGCTTGTAGTCCTCCCACAACGTCAGGTCGGAGTAGCAGCGCTCCAGGTCTTTCAGGCCGAATGCGCTATGCGAGCTGTCGATGAACTTGCAATAGAACAGCTGCTGGAACTTGTCCTCGTCGTACTCCAGCTGCAGCTGCTCGAGGTCGAACAGATCGCAGCCGCCGTCGATCGCATCCTGGATGGTGATGGTCTTGCGCCATTGGCCATCCGGACACAGCGCACCTTGCGTGTACGCCGCTTCGGTAGGCCAGGTGCCGCCGGCCTTTTTGCCGCGCTTGCTGTTGCGAAACTCTTCTCCGGACCAGAACGGATAAGCCTGGTGTGACACTGCGCTGGGCGTCGAGAAGTAGGTTTTGCGCCACTTCTTGTGCGTACCCATGGCGCTGGCCACGGTGCTGAGTTTTTCGAAATCGCGAATCCAGAAGTATTCGTCCACGTAAACGTGGCCGTGGTAGCCCTGGGCGGTGCTGCTGTTGGTGCTGAGGAAACGCAGTTCGGCGCCGTTGCTGAGCGTAATCGGGTTGCCGGTCAGCTCGATGCCAAACCACTGCTGGGCAAACTGGATGATGTAGCTGCGGAAGATCTCCGATTGCGATCGGCTGGCCGACAGAAACACCTGGTTGTCGCCGGTCAGCACCGCGTCCATGAAGGCTTCGCCGGCGAAGTAGTAGGTCAGACCGACCTGGCGACTTTTGAGGATGTTGCGGATCCTGCAGGTGAGCGGGTTTTGCTTGGCCGCGAACAGTTCCTTTTGGTAGCCGTACATCTTGGAGATGAACTTATCCAGGAAGTCCACTTCGGTCAGGCCGCTGATATCGTTTTTGGCCTTCTTTTCCCGCTTTTTGTCGCCACTGTCCCTGCGACCGGAGCGCTCGCCACGCGAGCTGGGGCGACGCTCCTGGTGCTCAGCCGGGTCGTCTGAGATTGGTGCCGGCGATGGTTTGGCCGCTTGCTTCAGAAGCCGTTCGCGAATAGTGGTCAGCCGGTCCAGCTCGTTCAGATCGTCCTTGCTCAGGCTGGTGGTCTTGTCCAGGAGCAGGGTGATCCGCCGGCCGATCGCGGTCAGCGGTTCTTCATCCGACAGCATGTCTTCCCAACCGCCCTGGCGGATCCAGTAGTAGACGATCCGGATGTTGGGCAGGTTGAGTTGCGCCTGAATTTCCTTCGCCTTGCAGCGGCGTAGAAACAGACGTTTAGCGGCTTCTTTTACTTCGGTTGAATAGAGCATGGGCCGCAGTCTATGCGGCGAAAACGCGGTAAACGCGGTGTTAAATTCCGCGTTCGTCCTATAAGTCGAAAATAGGTGGAGCGCGCATTTGAATCGTTTGTTTGGAGCCCGACTGGTCCATATCGTGGCGGCTCAAATCACCGATTGAGCGCAGTTATCGCCCATGCCCCGTTCCCTTGTTTCGTTCTGGAAACGTGTCGCCACCAGCGGCCCGACCGTAGATGGCCGAGAAATCCTTCCCCAGGAACTGCGCGATGTCGCTGAGACGTACTCACCATCCAAATACACGGCTGTGATCTGGGCCGAGCACGAACGTTGGAGCGGTTCCCACGGCACCGTTTTCGCCGTGCGCCTGGTCGAGGAAGCAGACGATCTGGAGCCTGGCCAAGTTGCACTGGAAGCCCAGCTCAAGCCAAACCAAAAGCTGCTTTGGCTCAACGATCAGGGCGAAAAGCTGTTCACCAGCGTCGAGATCCTCCCGAACTTCGCCAATTCCGGCAAAGCCTATCTCACCGGCCTGGCCGTCACCGATCAACCGGCCAGCCTGGGCACTCAGGAACTGTACTTCTCGAACCGCACCAACAAAGCCGCGTACTACGCCGCCTCTGTTGAGCTGGGCAACTTGAGCGAAGAAAAGCCCCAAGGCGAGCTCGCCAAGCTGGCGACGATGATCACCAGCTTGTTCAAGCGCTTCGCTGTCGAGCCCCCAGCAGCCGATGACAAAACCGACCCCCCCAACGAGAGCAAACCCCCAATGGACGAAGCTACTGCAACGGCCTTAAAAGCCCTGCTGGCGCAGCTGCTGGTTGTCGCTGCCGGCATTCAGGCCGTGATTGAGCCTGCAGCCGAAGATGCACCAGAACCCGACCAAGCCCCGATCGACGACGTGAGTGCGGCAGTGGACGAGATCGTCACTACTGCAGAAGCAGAGCGCGAATTCGCTCGTAACGGTGGTGCTTCCAACAAGGCCCTGCTGGCCAGCATGACGGCCCTGCAGAAGCAGTTCACCGCGCTGCAGAACACCACCACTGGCCGTCAGCTGCCGAAAACCACTGGTCCAGCAGCGACCACCAAAAAGCGGGTGCTTTGACATGGCATATTCTCTGAGCGCTTACGGCGCCAAGATGTTTGCTCAGTTGCTGCTCGATATCGCCGAAAACTACGGTGTTGAGCTGGCCAGCAAGCAATTCAGTGTCGATCCGACCATTGCCCAGGAACTGAACGAGGCGATCACCGCCAAGTCGGACTTCCTGCAGCGTATCAACGTCATCCCTGTGACCGAGATCAAAGGTCAGAAGGTGTTCATCGGTGTTTCCGGCCCAGTCACTGGCCGTACCAACACCAACACCACTGATCGCATTGCCAAAGACGCTTCGGCGCTGGATCAGTCCACCTACGAACTGCATTCCACTGAATCCGATGTCGGGATGCCCTACGCGAAAATTGACGCCTGGGCGAAGTTTCCGGACTTCCACCAGCATTATTCCGCGGCTGTGCAAAAGCAGATCGCTCTCGACCGCATCATCATCGGTTTCCACGGCACCTCGGCTGCCGCGCAGACCAATATCACTGAAAACCCGATGCTGCAGGACGTGAACAAGGGTTGGCTGCAGCAGGCCCGCGAACAGATCCCGGCGCAGGTGCTCAAGGAAGGCAAGGTTGCTGGCAAGGTGCTGCTGGGCGTGGGCGGCGACTACGCCAACCTCGATGCCCTGGTACATGACACCAAGCAAATGGTGGACGAGCGCCTTCGCGACGGTGGCGACCTGGTCGCAATCATCGGTACCGACCTGCTGGCCGCCGATAAGGCCAAGCTCTACGCCAAACAAGGTGATGTACCGACTGAAAAAGAACGCATTGAAGAAGCCCAGGTGATCGCTACCTACGGCGGCATGCCGGCCTTCAGCGTGCCGTACTTCCCCGTCAATGCCGTGCTGGTCACCAGCTTCGACAACCTGTCGATCTATTTCCAGGACTCCAGCTGGCGCAAACAGACGGTAGATAACCCGAAACGCTCCCGCGTCGAGGATTACAACAGCCGCAACGAAGGTTACGTGATCGAGCAGCTGGAGAAATTCGCGCTGACCGAAAACGTCGAACTGGTGCCGGTGGAGGAGACCCCGTGAGTCTGGCTCTGTCGCACAAGCGCCGGATCCTGAGCATGGGCGCCGATGCCCTTGCCGCTGCTGCAGCGGCACCGGTGGCGTACTCCCCGGCCGAGGCCTTGAGCAGCCCGGCCAATGCCCGTAAGCACATTCGTTTGCAGGAAGCGGCCCTGGATCAAGATCTGGAGCGACTGAGTGCGATCAATGGTCTGGCCGGCAAACAAGCCCTCAAGCGCGACGAGCTGCTGCCCAAGTACCAGGACTTCGTTCAGCGTTACTGCGAATCGGGCCAGGTTCTGCCGAACCGTGTCCTGGTGCAGGTGATGGTCTGGCTGTTCGACACGGCGCAGTTCGAAGACGGCCTGGAGCTGGCTGACTTTGCGATGGAGCAGGGCCAGGTCATGCCGGAGCGCTTCAAGCGCGACATTCCGACCTTTGTAGCTGACGCCGTGATCGAGTGGGCCATGGTCGAGTACCAGGCCAATCGCAGCCCCGAGCCTTACCTGTCGAATCTACTGCCCCGCGTGGATGGGGAATGGCAACTGACCGAGCAGATCCCGGCCAAGTACCACAAGTTGATCGGCATCCGCGCCATGGAGGCCAACGACTGGGAAACCGCGCTCAAGCACTTTGAACGTGCCACCGCGCTGTATCCCAAGGTCGGCGTGGATACGCGAATGGAAAACTGCCGCAAGGCGCTGAAAAAACAACCGGCCACACCGGCCACCGAATAACCGACTACCCCCCCCGGCGAGAAACTGTGGATGTGTGCCAACCATTTATGGCCTGACCCACTGAAACAGTTTTCCCGCCCCTATTCGAGTGCCCAGCAATGAGCTTTTCCGGGAAACCCACCACCTTTGTGGAGCAGACAATTGAGAATGACGGCTTCTGGCCGGACCTCTCCTTGGCTGAGTTTCAGAAGGGTTACCGCCTGCCGGCGGAGTACCTGGTAGACATGCTGGCCACTGATCTGACCACGGCGATGATCGAGGTCAATCAAGATCTGGCCAAACGTAAGTCCGAATGGCAGAGCGCAGGCATCACCAGCGTGGAATCTGCTGACCCTATGGTGCTGCAGGAGCGCACATTTCACGCAGCGACGTACAAGCGCGCCGTTTACTGCCGCGCCAAGGCCAGCTTGCTGACTCAGTTCGCCACCGTTACCCGTCGTGAAAGTTCGGAAAACACTGGCAAGGAATTGCCTGAACGTGGCGAAACCTTTCTGGAGTTCAGCCAGCAAGCCGTTCGCTCACTGCAGGGCCGTGGCCGCATTACGGCGGCACTCCTGTGATCAAACTTCGCGCCCTCACCACCTACCTGATCGAGTGCCGCCTGGTTGAGGCCGAGCAGCTCGACAGCTGGACCGACCAGGTGAACCTGGAATTGATCTGGAAGCCTGACCTCGACGGCCTGCACATGGGTGACATGCGTTACAGCGCCACGATCGCGCTCGAGCGCTTTGCCGATCACCCGGGGCGACTGATGGCCCTGGTGGGTAGCTGGCTTGAGACCAATGACCAGGGGCGCGACCGCGACGAGCTGCCAGCGCCGAAGTTCGACATCACCATGCTCGACAGCGATCTAGCCGACGTCGACATCACCCTGGAGTTCAACGAGCCGCAGTACCTGGCCGAGGATCCCGCCGGCGAGATCAAGGCGTTCGGCAAGACCTGGGCATTTGTCCCGTTCGACCTGTGGATTGCCGAGCACGGCGAGGTGGCGAGCAATGGCCGGCCGTAGCACGTTCGAGCTCGACGCTAGGGGCTACCTGGGCATTCGTGAGCAGTTGGCATTGCTGAGCCTGCCGCCCCAGCTGCGCCGGCGCCTGCTCAACAACGTGACCAAGCGCGTGCGGACGATGAGCCGCAAGCGGGTACGTGATCAGCAGAACCTGGACGGCTCGCCATTCGACGCGCGCAAAGGGTCGCCTAAAGGCAAGAAGAAGATGGAAGCCGGTCTGGCCAAGCTGATGGTGGTCACCCGCGTGAGCGCTGATGAAGCCGAGCTGGGCTGGCGTAACGCGCTCACCAGCTGGGTCGCCGCGCAACAACACAACGGCGTCAGCGAACGTCGGACCGCTGCCCAAATGCGTAAGTGGAACACCGTTCCCGAGGGCCTGGCTGCCACGGAAAAACAGGCCAAGCGTCTGCGGCGACTGGGCTTCAAGGTTCGCCAGGAAGGCAAAAAGACGCTGACCAGGCCGTCAGTGGCCTGGATTCAAGAGCATGTGAACTACGCCAAGGCCGGCCTGCTGATCCGCATCCTGGGCGATGAAAAAGCCGAAAGCAACGGCGCCCAAAGCTGGGAAATCACCCTGCCCAAGCGCCAGTTCATCGGCGTCAGCACTGAGCGCGATACCGGCTTGCTGTTGAACCAGGTGCTCCAACAAATCCTTAATTCTCCCCGCTAGCGAGGCACTGCATGGCACTCGGCAAAGTCAGCGTTAACAATCTCAATCTGGGCCAGGGTGCCGTGACTGAGATCGAACGCTATTTCCTTTTCATCGGCACCGGCGCGAAGAGCGTCGGCCAGCTGATCCCCTTGAACACCGACAGCGACCTGGACAGCGCGCTGGGCATTCCGGCCAGTGACCTGAAAACCCAGATCACTGCCGCCAAATTGAACGGTGGCGATCGCTGGGCCTGTCTGGCGGCGCCGATCGCGGCAGATGGTGACTGGTCCGATGCGCTGGAAAATGCCCAGCAACACGGTTTTTCAGTCGAGGCGGTGGTGATCACCAAGCCGGTCACGGCTGCAGCGCAACTGTCGGCTATGCATGACGCGGCGATCGAGCTGAACAACGTCTACGGCCGCCGGGCTTTCGTGATGGCGGCAAGTGCCGGCATCACTCCGCTGCAGACCTGGGATCAATACCTGATCGAGCAGCGGGGGATCACCGCCGATCTGGCCGCGCCCCGAGTCCTGGTCGTGCCTCAGTTGCACGGCAACGACCTGGGCGTGCTGGCAGGCCGCCTGGCCAATGCGGCTGTGAGTATCGCTGACAGCCCAATGCGCGTGGCGTCCGGTGCGCTGTTGGGCTTGGGCGCGGTTCCGGTCGACCTCGAGGGTGTGCCGCTGCCTTCGGCGATCCGTGCCGAGTTGGACAAGGCGCGTTTCTCCGTATCGCAGACCTATCCCGATTACCCGGGCGTGTTCTGGGGCGACGGCAACATGCTCGATGCCCCGGCGAGCGACTTCCAGGTGGTGGAGTACTTGCGCCTGGCTGACAAGGCCGCCCGCCAAGTGCGCCCGCTGCTGATCCGCCGCGTTGCCGATCGCCGCCTGAACAACACACCCAACAGCATGGCCGCTGCCATCAGTGCCCTGATGAAGCCGCTGCGCCAGATGGCCAAGTCCGCCACCTTCGCCGGCCAGGTGTTCCCGGGTGAGATCGAGGCGCCCAAGGACGGCGACATCGTCCTGGTGTGGCTCAGCAAAACCAAGGTTGAGATCTACATCAAGATCCGGCCGCTCAACTGCCCGAAAGACCTGACGGCCAACATCGCCCTCGACCTTTCCAACGACGATTCGGAGTAATCCCCTATGTCACGTATTGGCGGTAAGAACTTCGACGTGAACCTGGGCGATCTGCTCGTTCACGTTGAAAACTGCACCCTCGATGTCACGGACAACACTGCCGTGGCACAGAGCAAGGGTGTGCCTGATGGCCACGTCGACGGCGATGTCTCGGCCAGCGGGGAGTTCGAGTTCGATACCAGCAACTTCAACTTGCTGATCGAGGCAGCGCGCAGCGCCGGCAGCTTTCGAGGGCTTGAACCCTTCGACATCGTTTTCTTTGCCAAGGCCGGCGATGAAGAACTGCGCGTCGAGGCCTTCGCCTGCAAGTTGAAGGTCTCCAGCCTGCTGGGCGTCGACCAAAAAGGCGGCGAGAAATCCAAGCACAAGGTGCCGTTTGACGTCACCAGCCCGGACTTTATTCGCATCAATGGCGTGCCTTACCTGGCTGCCGCTGAGATCGAGGGCTTGCGCTGATGTCTTGCCCGTTCGATCGCGCCCAGGCCACGGAGCAACGCCAACGAGACCAGGCCATTGCCGCCCAGTTGGCCCAGCCGCGCCCGATCGGGCCAAGCCGTAGCACTTGCCTGGATTGCGAGGAGGCGATCCCCGCTGCGCGCCAGGCATTGGGCGGGATTCAGCGTTGCGTGCCCTGCCAGACCATTTTTGAGAAAGAGGTTCTCCGATGAGCACGAATCAGGCCGCTCAGGACACCGCCATTGCATTCGCAAAGGCAGCACCGGCAATCGGCGTGGCGGCTACCGGTGCGACAGGGGCAGTGGACTGGTCGGCAGTCGCCTACATGCTGACCGCACTCTACATGGTGCTGCAGATCGTGCTGCTGGTCCCCAAGTACCAACAAATGCTGCGTGACTGGAAGCGCAAGGTATGAACCTGCGCAACAAGATCGCCACCGG